>Ga0209613_1000005_pt1 | contig 367192 bp, 283 predicted proteins | sample BioC13SIPDNA_2_FD_185747 | JGI IMG/M metagenome (GOLD analysis project Ga0209613, IMG submission 185747) | Anaerobic biogas reactor microbial communites from Washington, USA - Biogas_R2_A C13 SIP DNA (SPAdes) (version 2) | ecosystem: Engineered > Bioreactor > Anaerobic > Unclassified | place...
AGTCGCGCGTGCCCCAAGAGCTCTTGGATAGTCCGCAAGTCCGCCCCTCGGATGAGCATGTGGGTCGCGAAACTGTGACGCAGTGTGTGAGGGGTCACTCCCGGGCCGGCCGCCGAGCCGACCGCGGCCCGATGGACCGCTCGTCGGATCGATCGATCCGACATCCGCTGGCCCCGGGCGTTCAGCCACAAGGCGTTGGGCGTGGCGCCCGGGTCCCGGGCAGCCAGCTCGGGACGGGCCTCGGTGAGGTACCGATCGACGGCTCGACGCGCCGGATCGCCAAGAATGACCACTCGTTCCTTATCTCGCTTGCCTACGACGCGCAGTTCAGTCTGGCCGCGCGAGACATCCGCGAGATCCAGGGAGGCCGCCTCAGAGACGCGCATCCCCGTAGCGTAGAGGACCTCGAGAATCGCCCGATCCCGCAGACCGGCCGCGTCCTCCTTGGGCCGCTCCAGCAGCTCGGGAATATGGCCCTCGACTACGTATCGCGGGAGGCTCTTCTGTATCTTCGGCCCCGACACCGCCGTGGCGGGGTTCCGATCGATCAGGCCCTCTGCCTCGAGGTAGCGGAGCAGGGACCGTGCCGCCGCCAGGCGCCGTGCGATGGAGCGCCGCGCTGCTCCTTGCCTCGTCATCGCCCCTACCCAGGCACGCAAGTCGCCCAGCCGCGGAGGCAGCGGGCGGCCGGCGGCATCGAGGAAGCCCAGGAATGCCCTCGCGTCGGTCACGTACGCGCGCACGGTATGTGGCGAGAGTCTGCGCACGCCAGCCAGGTGGTCCTCATAGGGTCCGAGGATCTCTTCGCAGTCCATGCTCCGTCGCGAACCTTTCCATGGCCGCCAGGGCTCTCTGCACCATAACTTCGCGCCGCAGCTTCTTGTTCCTAGGGCCGTCAGATAGGGACGGGAGCAGCCCGAAACTGGAGTTCATGGGCTGGAAGTCGTGTGATTCGGAGGTCGAGATCTGCCTCATGAGGCTCGCGATGAGCGTCTCCGGAGGCAGCGCCGGGGGGGACTGCCCTTTGGCCAGAGCCGCCGCGACCAGGCCACAGTAGAGGCCACTGGCCGCCGACTCCATGTAGCCTTCGACTCCCGAGAGTTGACCCGCGACGAGGATGTGGGGCATGGCTCTCAGCCGCATCCAGGGGTCCAAAAGCCGCGGAGCATCGAGGAATACGTTCTTGTGCATGACCCCGTACCGGAGGAACTCCGCCCCCTCCAGGCCCGGGATGAGCCGGAACACTCGCTCCTGCTCGCCCCACCTCAGTCCCGTCTGGAAGCCCACCATGTTGAACATGGTGCCCTCGCGATTCTCCATCCGAAGCTGCACGATGGCGTGGGGCCGTCGGCCTGTCCGCGGATCCCGCAAGCCAACGGGCTTCATCGGCCCGTAGCGGAGGGCGTCCTTGCTGCGGCTCGCGATCTCCTCAATGGGCAGGCAACCCTCAAAGTGGCTGATGCCTTCATGCTGGAGCGTGACGCTCTCGGCGGCGATGAGCGCCTCGTGGAAGCGGCCGTACTCTTCCTCGTCCAGGGGGCAGTTGAGATAAGCGGCATCGCCCTTCTCATAGCGAGAAGCCTCGAAAACGACCCCCATATCGATCGAATCGGCGCTCACGATCGGCGAAACGGCGTCGAAGAACCGCAGCGTGCCAAAGGGCACCACGCGCCTGAGCTCCTCCTGGAGAGCCTGCGAGGTGTGGGGACCGGTGGCGAGAATCGTCAGACCCGCGTCGGGCAGCTCCGTGACCTCGGAGCGCTTGATACGGATGCCTGGGTGCCCCTCGATTCGCTCCTCGACTGCCTGGGAGAATCGCTCACGGTCGACGGCGAGCGCGCCGCCTGCCGGCACCTGGGTCTCATCGGCAGCCTGGAGCAAGAGGGACCCGAGGAGCCGCAACTCCTCCTTGAGCAGGCCCGGCGCTCGCTCAGTGGAGATCGCCTTGAGCGAGTTAGAGCAGACCAACTCGGCCAGGTTGCCCGTCCGGTGCACCTCCGTGGATCGCACGGGGCGCATCTCGACGAGGTTCACCGGCACGCCCTGCCGCGCGAGCATCCAGGCGGCCTCGCAGCCCGCCAGACCTCCGCCGATCACCGTGACCTCATCCATGGCGGCCCTTCCTCTCCGAAGTGCCGCATGATAGCACAGCCTCGCGGGCGTCGGGGGGCTAGTACCGGCCCAGATCCTCGGCAGCCAACTCCGCCGCGCTAGCCAGTGAACGGTACGGTATCATCGAGACTCCGTCCGGCGGATAGAAGCCGACGGGCATCGGAGGCGATGACAGTGGCCGCTAGCTCCTGTAACGTCAGGGTTGCTGTGATGGGGGCGACGGGCTACGCCGGCGCCGGTGTAGCGACGTACATCCTCGGGCATCCATGCGCGGAGCTTATCTGGGTAGGGTCCAACACCTACCAGGGCGCGCGGCTGGACAAGGCCTGTCCATGGCTCCGAGGACGGACCAATCTGGTCTGCCAGGCCCAGGACGTGGACCTCGCGGCCCGAGGCGCGGATGTCGTCTTCATGGCTCAATCGAACGGCTTCGCCATGGCGAACGCGGCAACCGCCCTGAACCTCGGGGCGAAGGTCATCGACCTCTCGGGGGACTTCCGGATCAAGGATACCGCCGTCTACGAGCGGTACTACGGGCGGCAGCAGGCGGCCCCTGAACTGATGGCCGAAGCAGTCTACGGGCTGCCGGAGATCACCGGTGACGCGGTTCGGGGCGCGCGTCTCGTTGCCAACACGGGCTGCTACCCCACTGGCGCGGTCTTGGGGCTCTACCCGCTCCTCGCCGCTGGCCTCATCAGCGATCAGGACATCATCATCGATGCCACATCCGGCGTGTCGGGCGCGGGGCGAGCGAAGCATGCCCTGGCGTACCACTACCCGGAGATCAACGAGACCCTTACCGCGTACCGGGTCGGCAATCACCAGCACACCCCGGAGATCGAGCAGGCGCTGTCCATGGCGACGGGGACTAACCTGGTGGTGACCTTCAGCCCCCATCTGGCGCCCATCAGCCGCGGGATACTCTCGACATGCTACGCCCGGAAGGCCGAAAGGGAGCCGGTCGAGGGCATGGCGGCCCGCTGCCGAGAGGCGCTGCAGGCCGCCTACGCCGGTCGCCCCTTCGTCCGGATCATGCCCGAAGGGGAGTCGCCGACGACAAAGGCGACATTGGGCTCGAACTACTGCGATATCGGCGTCTTCGAAGACCCTCGCGCCCAGCGAGTCATCGTTGTGACCGCCGTCGACAACCTTGGCCGTGGGGCGGCGAGCCAGGCCATTCAGAACATGAACCTCATGCTGGGGCTGGATGAGACGCTGGGTATCAACCAGCCGCCCCTATTTCCCTGAGGACGGTGCGGACCCCGGGGTTCGCACGAACTGACTGCAAGAGGAGTGCATCAGGTTGACCCTGGACGAAACCAAGCAGCTCTACGACGCGCACATCATGAGAACGTACGGCCGAGCGGAGGTTGCCTTCGTCCGTGGGCGCGGGTGCATCCTCGAGGATACCGAGGGGAATGAGTGGCTGGATTGCCTGGCGGGGATTGCTGTCTGTGGGCTCGGTCACGCCCATCCAGCCATCGCGAGCGCTATCGCCGAGCAGGCGGGAAAGCTCATTCACACCAGCAACCTGTACTACATCCCAAATCAGGCCGCAGCCGCGGCCGAGCTGACCTCGGTGTGTGATCTGGACAAGGTCTTCTTCGGGAACAGTGGGGCCGAGGCGATCGAAGCCTCGATCAAACTCGCTCGGAAGTGGGGCAAACAGCACCGAGGTGGTGCGTACAAGGTGATTACCGCCCTCGGCAGCTTCCACGGGCGGACCCTCTGCGCACTCACGGCTACAGGCCAAGCTAAGTATCAGGAGCCCTTTACGCCGCTCGTCCCCGGCTTCAACTACGTGCCGTACGGTGACATCGCGGCGCTGGAGGAGGCCGTGGACGAGGAGACTGTAGCCATCCTCGTGGAGCCAATCCAGGGGGAGAGCGGTGTGCGCATCCCGCCGGCAGGCTACCTCCGGGCTATCCGTGACCTCTGCGATCAGCGCGGACTGGTGATGATCCTGGACGAGGTCCAGACCGGCCTCGGGCGCACGGGCAAGTGGTTCGCGCATCAGCACGAGGGTGTGGTGCCCGATGTGATGGCCGTCTCCAAGTCCCTCGGCGCCGGTTTCCCCGTGGGGGCCTGCGTGGCCCGGGGCGAGTTCGGCGACGTCCTCGTGCCTGGCGACCATGCCTCCACCTTCGGTGGCGGCCCACTCGCGGCAGCCGCAGTGACCGCATTCCTGCGCACCATGAAGTCCGAAGGCGTCGTGGAGAACGCGGCGGCGATGGGTGACTACGCCGCCGAGGCTCTCACGCGACTCGCGGGGAGTCAGCCCGGGGCCATCAAGGAGGTCCGGAACCGTGGATTGATGATCGCGGTGGAGCTCTGCGACCCGATTGCGCGCGGTGTTCTGACTGCCCTCTACGAGCGCCGGGTGCTCTCGAATGCCATTGGAGACACGATCCTCCGCGTCGTCCCGCCGCTTGTGATCGGCCGCGAGGAGATCGACCGCTTCGTTTCGGCCCTGGGCGAGGCCCTGATCGAGGTTCGGGGTACGCCTGGGGCATCATGATCCGGCTCATCGCTCTCGACATCGACGGCACTCTGGTGGGGGACGGCTCGGAGGTCTCGCATCGGGACCGCGAGGCTCTGATTGAGGCTCGTCGAGCGGGGTGCTCGGTGGCGCTCATCAGTGGCCGCAGTCGCGGCACGGTGCTGCCGATCTACGAGCAGTTCCCTGTCGGGGTGATTACCGCCCTGAGCAGCTACGACGGCGCCATTGTGGAGCTTACGGACCCCCCCGAAGTCGTCGCGGTCGAGCGGATGAGCCCTCCGATGGCGCTGGCCGCCTTTGACGCGCTTGTGGAGGCAGGGATGGGCCCGGAGATCTTCCCGGGAGGCCCAGGCGACCCGGTCTTCGCCTGGGAGGAAGCTCCGCCCCCCGGCAACTGGCAGCAGCACAACCTCTGGCGACTGGGCCTGATGGACCGCGCAGGCCTGATCGAGGTGCTCCGAGGCGGCCCTATCACTATCTCGGCGATGGGACCCATTGAGGAGGCGACGGCAGGGCTGGAGCGCGTCCGCGAAGCTTGCGGCGACGGCGTGAGCGCGTCCCTGACCTACTCGCCGCGGTATGGTGGTTACTTCGCCCAGGTTGCCTCGCCCAAGTCAACGAAGACCCACGCTCTGGAGACCATCGCCCAGAGGCTCGGGGTGAGCAGTCCTGAGGTCATGGCGGTGGGCGACTGGCTGAATGACATCGGCATGTTGGAGATAGCAGGCGTAGGCGTTGCCATGGGCGGCAGTGCGGATGAGGTGATCGCCGCGGCCGACTGGGTGACGGGCCCGGTCGAGGCCGCAGGCGTGGCTGCCGCCGTGGAGCGTTACGTGCTCGGAGTTTGACTCGACCCGCGAAGGGCGGTTTCCGGATATGACCTCGATCGGCGCGATCTTCACGGCGAGTTGGATGCTGTTCGCGCAGGTTCCGGCCAGTGATTTCGCATCGGATATGGCCGATGGGTACCTCTTCCCGCGTGGCTGGGCGCCTCAGGGAGGGAGCCCGGGCGAGGTGCGATGGCTCCTATCGGAGGACGGTGAGCACGGCGCCCTGCAGCTGAACAAGACGGGGCCGGAGGACTGGCTCGGCGTGGGCACGACGAGGCGATTCGCCTGCGCGCCCGGCGATACTGTGTCCGTTGCCGCCTGGGTCCAATCGGGCCCGTCCCGTGAGCCGCGCCCCGTCCTCTACATCCGCTTCTTCACCCTGGACGGCGGCTTCGTGGGTCAGGATGGCCCCGAGGTCCCCGGCCGAGCATCCCAGTGGAGGCGGATCGCGGCCACGGCAGTAGCACCACCCAGGGCTGCCACTTGGGACATATCACTGCAGATTCGTGCCTCTGGTGATGTCGTGACCATCACGAATGTCGATGCAGGAGTCGGCGTGGACGCGGACGACCTCGGGACGGAGCGCCCCGCGCTGGTCGAGCTGATGCCCATCGACGGGCCACGGCCTCAACGACCGGACGCGGACGGCGACGGCCTGACCGACGCGGTGGAGGCCGTTCTCGGTACCGACCCCAACCAGCCTGACACCATGGCCCGTGAGTCGCGCCAACCCTCCACCTCGTTCCAGACCCATTCGGGCTATCTCCCGGAGGCCGACGTGAAGACCGACGTGGTCATCGTGGCCGGTAATGGGGAGGAGACCATCCGCTCGTGGGCCCAGATGGGCTATATCCCGCATGTGATGGTGGGTTTCCGAGCGGGCCAAGGGTACATCGACGAGCATCCAGGGTCAGGCCAGACCGACGCCGATGGGCGGGTGTTGGACTGCGGCCCGGGCAGCTACTACATGGTGCCGACGGAGGACCGCAAAGACTACCACCGGGAGTACTTCCGCCTCGCCGTCTTGCGGGGCGCGAAGGCGGCGGGTCCCGAGGAGGCCGAGGGTTTCGCTCGGGCCGGCTACTCTAGCTCCTTCAAGTCGATCTATGAGGAGCGCTACGGCGAGCCGTGGGTAGACCCCACCGCATCGGTAGATGCCCGCTATCGGGCCGATCGGCTCAAAGCCGAACTCCAGTACGAGCTGCTCAACGCCTGCTGGGACGGCGCCCGTAGCGCCGACCCGGAGGTGGACCTCTACCTCTTCACCCACAGTCCCGTGAACTACGCCTCATGGTCCATCATCTCGCCCCACTGGCGCGTGGTGGCTGACGGACGCATCAACGGCATGGTTGGCCAGGTCTGGACCGGCACCGCGCGGACGGCCACCACCCTGCGCGGCGATACGCGGGAGCGCACCTTTGAGAACGCGTATCTCGAATACGCCTCGCTCGTCGGGCTCGCGCGCGATACAGGCATAGACCTCTGGTTCCTCATGGATCCCCTGGAGGACAACCCAGACCGATCCATGGCCGATTACTACGGCAACTACGTCCGCACATTGGCCGCATCCCTGTTCTTCCCTGAGGTGAGCAAGTACGAGACCATGCCCTGGCCGACCCGGATCTTCGGCCGGGTGCCCGACGAGTTCGCCACGACCATCTGCACCGTGGTGGGGGCGCTGGCGGACATACAGAACCATGCCGAGTGGTCTATCACCCCGGAGCGAGCGCCGATAGCGACATTCGTTGCCGACTCGCTGCAATGGCAGCGCGGCGACCCTTCACCCTCCGACTTCAACGGCTTCTACGGACTCTGCCTGCCCTTCGTTGGCGATGGCGTCCCCGTGAGTGTGGCCCAGTTGGAGCGGGCGCCTGAGCCGGGTTACCTGGACCACTACGAGACCCTACTGCTCTCCTACGACGCCATGAAGCCCCTCGATCCGCAGATCAACGTCGGGCTTGCCGACTGGGTCCGGGCGGGGGGCGAACTCCTCGTCTTCGGTGGGGACGACGCATACAACGCCGTCGATGAGTGGTGGACCCAAGCGGGCTACTCCTCTCCGCAGGCGCACCTGATGGAGCAACTTGGCTTGGACGTGGGTGACCCGGAGGCGTCGCGGGGCGAGTCCGTGACTTGGCATGAGGTCGCCCGCACGGACTACACGGGGCGCGACCTTGAGAACCTCACCACCCTGGCACTCGACCTGAGCCAGTTCGCCGAGGAGGCGGGGACGGTCGCCCTGCGTTTTGAGGACTCAAAGAAGAACGATGGATGGGGTGCTCTGGTGCGGCACGTGCGTGTCGAGGCCACGCTGCAGGGCGAGCCAGTGGTGTACGAGTTCGACCCCGGCACATCGGGCGAGACTCCACACACTCTGCTCGCTGGAGGCGCTGTTTCGGCCCCGGGAGCGCGCTTCGCCGATGGCCAAGAGTCATTCGCCTATGCCTTCGACGTGGACCCTGGCACCACGGTTGGCGCTCAGGTGTTGATCGGCAACCAGTACATCGTGAGCGCCGCGGGCGTTCCGAGCAAGGAGCGAGTGCTTCAGGGCGATCTGTTCGAGGGTGACCTGCGTCTACCGAACTACCTCCCCCTCATGGCCCATCCCGCGCCAGGTCGGCCGGCGATGCGTGACTCTGATGGGAATGCCGTCATGTTCCGCGCAGGGGTGGGAGAGGGGACCGTCACCTACTGCGGACTGCCGCCCAGCGCCTTCACGCGATCCCCCGAGTTGGACGCGCTGCTCCCGCGCCTGCTACTGAATCCTCCCGCCCCCTCTGTGTCCATGGAGGTCCGCCGTGGCCCATATGTGGCGGCACGTTCGCTTGAGGCGGGAGAGTACCGAACCGAGGGCCTCTACGTCGACCTCCTGACCCCGGATCTGCGGATTGAGAGGTCGGTGGAGCTAGGGCCGGACGAGTGCGTGTTCCTCAAGGACTGGTCTGACTTGGCGGACACTGGCTCTCCGCAGCTCATCGCGACTTCTTCGCACGTGGCCGTCCAGCGTGCCGATGACGACACCTTGGCACTGCTTCTTCAGGGGCCCGAGCGAACGCCAGGCGTCGCCCGAGTCTTCCTCGGTGCCCGGACCGTGGCGGGGATTCAGGCGGTGGACCCAAGCGGGCGAGAGGTCGAGGTCTCCTCGACGCTGGAGGAGGGTACGCTGCGCCTCGACTACCCGGGCATGCCCCTGGGCGTCGCACTGAGGATCACTTTCGACTAGCCGGGGCTAGTCCCGGAACAAGTGTCGAGCGACGAAGCGCAGGTTCTCGGGACGTTCCGCGAGCCTGCGCGCGAAATACGCGTACCACTCGCGACCATAGGGCACGTAGATCCGCATGGGGTAGCCCTCATCGGTCATCTGACGCTGCAGGCTACGGCCCACGCCTAGGAGCATCTGGAACTCCACATCAGCGGGTCTTTGACCAAGTTCCTCGAGCATCCGGCGCAGGTCACCGATGAGAGCCGCGTCGTGGGTGGCGAGGCGGAGGGTGAAACGCCCCTGGAGCATGCTGCGACTGAGCTCGAGCATCGCTCTGCGGACATCCGCCATCCGCTGGAACGCCACCGTCGGGGGTTCCTGGTAAGCGCCCTTGCAAAGGCGGACATCGGCGCCGTAGGGGGCCAGCCGCCGCACATCATCAGGCGTACGCCTCAGGTACGCCTGGAGGACGAGCCCCACGTTCTCGCGCCCCTCCTCGCGCATCCTGCAGTACAGGTCGAGGGTCGCGTCTACATAGGTGGAGTCCTCCATATCCAGGCGGACCAACCGCTCGGCCCGGGCGGCGGCATCGAGAACCGTACGCACGTTCGCGGCACAGAACTCCCGATCGATGTCCAGGCCCAGCTGGCTGAGCTTGATGGATACTGTCGCGTCCAGGCCGTTCACTTGGGGCAGGCCTGTGGACAGCAGGTGAAGGTACTCCTCAACAACCCGCTCCGCCAGAGCGGGCTCGGTCACCTTCTCGCCAAGGAAGTCGAGAGAGACGCGCTGGCCCCGGCTATGGATGCCGCCGATCTCCTCTAGGGCTTCCTCGAGAGTCTCCCCCGCAACGAAGCGCCGCACCAGCGACCGGTACATCCTAGGTGAGCCGATGATCCGCCTGACGAAACCCAGGTCGGCAACGGCGAGTACGACCCTACGCGTGAACACGACATGCCCTCTCCAGCGCGCTGGTAGCGGCTACCGGCTACGCAAGCAGATCCCGCAGCAACTCGGGGGCCCGAGCTAGGGCGTCATCCGCTCTGGACGGGTCCTTGCCTCCGGCACGAGCGAACTCGGGGCTTCCGCCGCCTCCGCCTCCGCAGAGCCGCGCCACCGCGCCGGCCAGCTTGCCCGCATTCGCTCCGGCCGCCACTGCCGCGTCGCCGGCCTTGCATACGATGGGCACCTTGCCGTCGGCAACAGCGAGGACGACGGCCACCACAGCCGCGTCCTTCTCGACGAGGCGGTCCGCCAGACCCGAGAGTTCCTCTTGGTCGGCTCCCTCCAACTTCGCCGTCACGATTCTGACCCCTTTGGCCACTTCCTGGGCCTCGGAGGTCAGGGCATCGGCGGAAGGACCGGCCCCGCGCCGTTTGAGATCCTGGATCTGCTTGCGGAGCTCTCGGGCGCCGGCGACGAGGTCCTCGATCTTGTGAAGCACCTCTCCGGTCGGGGCGCCTAGAGCCTTAGCCGCAGTCAGAAGCGTTCGACGCTGCTCACTCATGTGATCGGCGGCGGCAAGACCCGTCAGAGCCTCAATACGCCGAGTACCGGCGGCGACCGAGGTCTCGGCGACGATGACGAAGGGTCCGATGGCGGCGGTGTTGTCGAGATGGGTGCCGCCACAGAGTTCTTTCGTGTAGTCTCCCATGGTGACGACCCGGACCTCCGCGGAGTACTTCTCGCCGAATAGCGCTACCGCGCCGACTTCCTTGGCTCTCTCCAGGGGCATGACCTCGGTGACCACGGGAAGGCCGAGGAGGGCGTGTTCCTGGACAGCACGTTCCACACGTTCGAGTTGCTCTGCGGTTACAGCCTCGAAGTGTGAGAAGTCGAACCGAAGGCGGTCGCACTCGACGAGGGAGCCCGCCTGAGCCACGTGGAGGCCGAGCTCGTCACGGAGGGCCTTGTGCAGCAGGTGGGTGGATGAATGGGCACGGCGGATACCCTCACGCCGACTCATGTCGATGCGGGGGCTCGCGGCCTGGGCTGGCTCGATGCGGCCCGAACGGACCCGTCCGATGTGCAGGATCACGCCATCGACTGGCTCCTGAACGTCGGTGACGGTGAACTCACCGGTGGCAGTGATGATCGACCCGTGGTCCGCGGCTTGGCCTCCACGCTCAGGGTAGAACGGCGTGGGACCCAGGACGAGGGCACATTCGGCCCCCTCCTCAGCCTCCGCGAGAAGCGTCTCGCCGCCAAGGATGGCCTGAATAGGCGTCTCCCGTGCGGCGTCCCACTCACGCTCAAACGTGGAAGCCTCTAGCTGCGAACCGATCCGGACGTAGAAGGCCTTGGCCGCTCCGGACTCGGAGAAGCGGAAGTGGGAGCGGGCGCGCTGTTGCTCGAGAGCCAGCTGATAGCCCTCTTCGTCGACTTTGAGGTTCTGTTCCTCAGCGAGCTCACGAGTAAACTCCAGGTGGAATCCCAGGGTGTCGTAGAGGCGGAACACCTCGTCACCCGGGAGGGTGTCGCCACCCTTGGCCTTGACGTCGGCGATGAGCGCCTCCAGCCGAGTCAAGCCCTGCTCCAGCGTTGCGCAGAAACGGTCCTCCTCCGATCGGACGATGCGAGAGATCGCCTCCTCCTGCTCGAGTAGCTCCGGGTAGCCCACGGACATGCTCTGTATCACCGTGGGGACAAGACCATGGAGGAACGGCTGCCGTATGCCCAGGTTCCGGGCGAAGCGGAACGCGCGGCGGAGGATGCGGCGGAGGACGTAGCCCCTCGCCTCGTTCGAGGGGAGGATCTTGTCGCCGATCATGAAGGTCACGGCACGCAGGTGATCAGCGATCGCCCGGTAGGAGGCCCTGACGACGTCGGAGTCGCCATAGGCCACTCCGGCGCCCATCTCGCGCGAGACCTGGGCGATGGCGCTGAGGGTGGGGGCGAAGATGTCGGTATCGAAGTTGGAGGGCACGCCCTGCAGTACGGCGGCCAGACGCTCCAGGCCTAGGCCCGTGTCGATGCCAGGGGTAGTGAGGTCCGTGAGCGAGCCATCCACTGTCTGGTTGTGCATCTGGAAGACCAGATTCCAGATCTCCAGGAAGCGGTCGCCCTCGCTTGCCGGTCCCTTGTCGGGGTCGTCGCACCAGATGGAAGGCCCCTGGTCCACATGGATCTCGGTGCACGGCCCGCACGGCCCGTCCCAGGCGGTCTGGGGCCACCAGTTGTCCCTCTTGCCCATCCGGAGGATCCGTTCACGCGGGATCCCGGCGCGGGTGTGCCACAGGTCGGCGGACTCGTCGTCGTCCAGATAGACGGTGGCCCAACAGAGCTCGGCGTCGATCCCCCATACGTGATGGACCAGCTCCCAGGAGAGGTCTATCGCTCCACGCTTGAAGTAGCCTCCGAACGAGAAGTTGCCCATCATTTCGAAGAAGGTGTGATGCCGGGCTGTGCGGCCTACCTCCTCGATATCACCCGCGCGCACGCACTTCTGGACCGTGACGACATTGGAGGCGGGAGGCTCGGCCTCGCCCCGGAATGCGGGCACGAAGGGCTGCATCCCCGCGCCGGTGAGGAGTGTCGACGGGCTCTGGGGTATAAGGGAGGCGCTCGGCATGACCTTGTGGTCGTGCTGGGCGAAGAAGTCGATGAATTGGCTGCGAAGCTGATCGACGGAGGCACCTTGGCTCAACGGATTCATCTCCCAATACGCGGGCCGGGGTAACGAGCGGACACTGTATCAGATTGGGTTCGCAGCGCGAAGCAACAGCCAGGGCAGGGGCGGGGCCTCAGGCAATGGTGTTCGGTCGATGACGGCGTACGGGTCAGCGCTAGGGCCTGCCCAGCGGAGGCTCGGATGGCAAGGAACCGTCGCCGGCGGGGGGAATCCGACGAGCCTCCACAGAAGAGAGGAGGCAGATTGGGCGCTAGCGGCGCGTGAACTGGAGTCGTGGCATGGCTAACGCGGGCGCGACCAGAGAGATAGAGATACTCGTTCGGGCACGGTACCCGATCCTCTACGTGGTGTCGTGGGAGGAGAGCCGGGTGGAGAGCGCTCTGATCGAGATCGCCAACAGCCGCAGGAAGCGCCTCTACATGTGGACGGCGACCTCGGGGCTCTACCTGCAGGGCGCTCGGACGGGAGACAATGATAGCCGCCAGCCCCTGGTGGTCCTTGACCGCATCATGCAGTCGCAGGAGCAGGCTCTCTTCGTCCTCAAGGACTTCCACCCTTATCTGGGCGATGACCAGGTGGTACGGAAGCTGCGCGACCTTGTCTACGCTCTGAAGCTGACGCTGAAGACGCTGATTCTGGTGTCGCCCATCCTGGAACTCCCTCCCGAGCTTGAGAAGGAGGTGACGGTGGTCGACTACGAGTTGCCCAGTTACGGGGACCTGGGGGCGCTCCTGGACCGAATCCGCTCCTCCATGGAAGGCAAGCAGGGGGTCGACGCGGAGCTCACGCCGGAGGAGCGAGATCGGGTGATCCGCGCGAGCCAGGGCTTGACCCTGATGGAAGCGGAGAACGTCCTGGCCCGCTCCCTTGTCGAGGCAAGGCGGTTCGATGTCGACATCATCGTCAGCGAGAAGCGTCAGATCATCCGGAAGAGTCAGGTGCTGGACTACTACCATGCGAGCGAGGAAGTCGGCTCCGTGGGCGGGTTGGATGTCCTCAAAGACTGGCTTGCCAAACGAACCCACGCCTTCGGCGACCGAGCGCGACAGTTCGGGCTGCCCGAGCCGAAGGGCCTGCTGCTGCTCGGCGTTCAGGGCTGCGGGAAGTCCCTCACCGCGAAGTCGGTGGCGAACCTCTGGCGGTTGCCGCTGCTGAGACTGGATGTGGGCCGGATCTTCGCGGGGCTGGTCGGCAAGTCCGAGGAGAACATGCGGAAGGCCATCCGCATCGCGGAATCCGTCGCGCCCTGCGTGCTGTGGGTCGATGAGATCGAGAAGGGGCTCTCGGGCACGGAATCCTCAGGTGCCAGCGATGCGGGCACGACCGCGCGCGTGTTCGGGACCTTCCTAACGTGGCTGCAGGAGAAGACCGCCCCGGTATTCGTCATCGCGACGGCGAACGACATCTCACAGCTACCGCCCGAACTGCTGCGAAAGGGTCGGTTTGACGACATCTTCTTCGTCGACCTACCGACCCTCGATGAGCGGGTAGAGATCCTCCGCATCCACCTATCGATGCGGGGGCGGGATGCAAGCCTCTACGATGTCCAGCGGATTGCCGAGGGGTGCGCGGGCTTCTCGGGGGCTGAGATCGAGCAGGCGGTTGTCGCCGGCATGTACGACGCTTTCGACCGCGAAGAGGAACTCGCTACGGAGGACATCCTGCGTGCCTGCGAGGAGAGCATCCCCCTGTCGGCGACGGCGAGCGGCCGGATTGCCGGCTTGCGCGCGTGGGCGCGGCTGCGGGCTCGCAGGGCATCCAGCGGCGATCCTGTCGAGCTGCCCCAGCTACCCGATGAACTCACCGACCTGATCCGCCTCGCGGGCATGTGGGACGAGGACGACGGCATGCTTGACGATGGAGGGGCCACGTCGGACCGTGGGCCGAGCGACGAGCCGCCCTATGAGTAATCGGAGGTCCGGATGACCTCGGGGAATGGCGGGGACCGGTGGGAGTTCGTCGAGTTCGAGGACTCGCCGGACCGAGATCCTCGGTTACCGCAACCAGAGATGGAGGGTCTCGTGCCCGGCGCCCCTCGCGCCGCGCACGATCTGACGCACGTCCATGCTGGCGCGCATCTACAGGTCGTCGAGGTGGTAGGAGGCCAAGGGACGGGGCCTGGCGAGTTCGGTCGCCCGGTCGGGGTACATGTCGATCTCCGCGGCAACCTCTATGTGGCCGACGCTGACCAGCGCTCGGTTCGACGCATCACGCCGGAGGGCGAGGTCTGGACATGCGCCTGCTCCAGTGCGGACTCCCGAGTCGATGTGGAGCAGCCTTGGGATGTGGCGGTCGACCGAGACGGGATGATATACATCCTCGATCGAGGCGGCCGCGTGCAGAAGATGAACGCTGACGGAGGGTACCAGCACACGTTCGGAATGCCAGGCAGCCACCTCGGCCAACTCCGCTATCCCCAGGGCCTGGCCTTGGACTCCAGGCGAAACGTGTACGTCGCCGATACCTGGAACCATCGCGTGAGTGTCTTCCACCCCCGAGGCCGGCTCCAGTCCGTGTGGCGTGGGGCGGAGGTAGGCGGCTTCGAGCGCCCGCGAGGGGTAGCCGTAACACGGCATGACGAGGTCATCGTCTGCGACACCCTCAACCATCGGCTCGTTGTCCACAATGTCCTCGGCGCCGTTCTGGAAGTCATAGAGGGTTACCGGAGTGGGGCGTGGAGGTTCCGGCTGCCGGTCAGCGTGGACGAGGACCCCTTTAGCAACCTATGGATCATCGAGGGGCAAGGCGGCAAGCTGAGCAAGGTGGATCGAAACGGCCAACTGCTGACCTCATTCGGCCCCGACCTGGGAGGCAACCTCGGCACTCTGGAGAGCCCCAGCTCCGTAGGGGTCTGCCTGGACGGCGACCTCTACGTGTCCGACCAGGGGGCGAGGCGGATACTGAAGCTCGGCTATCGGGACTAAGGGCCTCGAGCGTTACTCCATGCCCTTGGCTAGCGGGCCGTACCCCCTCGCCTCGATAGGCAGGATGTCGAGGATCTCCTCGCCGCGAACCATGACGAGCTCATCATGCAGATCGACGGCGGGGCAGACGTGGTAAGGCACAACCCTCAGGCGATCCCCCAGGCGTGGGAGCTCCTCGTCCTCGTGCCAGTCGATGATCCCATGCTCCTCGCTCGCGGCGCGGAACTTCGCGCGGGGATGTTCGAGGATGTATCCCACCGACTCGCGTGCCACTCCGTCCGAGCCCAGGGCCTTGCGCCCCGCGTCCACAACGACCCGCCGCCCGCACGGTTGGCTGATGACGGTGGTCAGCACGGACGCGGCGCAGTCCTCAGGCCGTGCCGCGGCGAGGAGAATGGCGGTAAGATCGTTGAAGATGTATGTGCCGGGTCGCATCTCCGTGATCCCCTCATACCGGGGCGTGACGAAACGAGCGGGAGTGCTGCCCACACTGACTGAATGGACCTCCATGTTCTCTGCACGAATAGCGTTCGCCGCCACTTCCATGGCCGCCGCCACACGCTTCGCCACAGAATCGACGCCGCCTGGGCCAGTCACGCTGTAGACGTGCCCCTCATGGGTGAAGATGCCGTCTAGATCGAGGTGAGGCGCCGCTCTGATGTGGCGCGCGAGCGGAGCCGCCTCCTCGGGCGCCACACCGCAGCGGTTCTGCCCGGAATCGATCTCGATACGAGCCTCCATGTGGGCTCCGTACGCTGTCGCCGCCCGCGACAGGACCTCGACTCCCTCCACGCTGTCCACGCCGACAATCATGCGGGTACCCCGGGAGGCGAGGGCCGCAAGGCGCTTGAGCGCCACGTGATCCAGCATCGACCGCGCCACGAAGAGGTCGTTCGTAACCGCCGCAAACACCTCGGCCTCCCACGCCGTCGCCACTGTGAGCCCCACGGCTCCCAGTTCGAGCTGTCGCCTGCCGAGTGCCGGGCATTTGTGGGTCTTCGTGTGGGGCCTCACCTGCCGGTCGATCTCGCGTGCGAAGTCAGCGAGTTCCGTCAGATTATGTTCCATCACGTCGACATCGACGAGCATGGCAGGGGTGGGGAGGTCGTGTAGGCTCGGCAAGGGCGATCCCTCTCTCTGACCGGAGTACGGGCATGGAAGCTCCCCCTCCGCTCGGCCGCTGAGAGGCGGAGGGGGAGCGGGAAGAGGCGAGAGGCCTAAACCTCCACCTTCACTTCCTTGCCCTGTTCGGAGCTCTTGTAGAGCGCGTCGAGGATGCTGAGGACGTTCAGCGACTGCTCGGCGGGGACAGGTGACGGCCGTCCCTTGGCGACGCACTCCGCGAAATCCATGCACTCCTTAGCGTGGGGCTCGCCTCCCTCGGCCACCTGCAGCTGGGTGTTCATCTGCTGCTTCGTCTTGTTGCTGGTGGAGCAGATCTCATTGCTCGGCCAGTGGGCGCCTGCCTTGTCGCCATAGAGCCACATTTGCATGTCCTCGCCCGGCGTCTTGTGGTGAAGCATCCAGCTTACTTCGAGCATCATCGTGGCGCCGTTGTCGAACCGCACGAAACCGGCGGCGAACTCCTCGACGTCGACGCTCTGCGGGATCGCGCCGCCCCAGATGCTGAAGGAGCCCTTCTGGTGCATGAGCCGGTCCTGGGTAATGCCGGAGACGGTCACGGGCTTGGGATGCCCCATGAGCCACAGAGCGAGGTCTAGGATGTGGACGCCGATGTCGATGCAGGCCCCACCACCAGATTCGCCGCGGTCGATAAAGGTCGGTCGTAGAGGCACGGCGGCTCGGCGCAGCATCCACAGACGCGCGTGGTAGATGTCGCCGAGGAGGCCCTGATCGATCTCTCGCTTCAGGGCTATTGAGGAGCCCTGATAGTGGAAGTGCTGGGCTGTCATGAGCAGTTTGCCGCTCTTGTCGCGTGCGGCGATCATCTTCTTGATCTCTGCAGGCGTGGGCGCCAGTGGCTTCTCGCAGAGGACGTTCTTGCCCGCCTCTAGGGCCGCGATGGCATAGGGCGCGTGGTAGGCGTTGGGGGTGCAGATGTCGATGATGTCGATGTCGTCTTGGCGGATGAGTTCCCAGGAGTCCTCATAGAGGCGATCGATGCCGCGCTGTTGGCCCACCCTAGCTAGGGTCTCGGGGTTGATGTCGCCGAGGGCGACGACTTCTGCGAACGGGCTCGCGTCCCAGCCGGGGAAGTGGGCGCCAGCGATGCCGCCGACGCCGATCAGGCCTACTCTGAGCTTCTTAGCCATGCTTGCATGTCTCCTTAGACTGCTGTGTGACGATCACAGAGGGATTCACCCGATCAGCGGCGAGCCACCTTCACCGATGACGCCAGGACGTACTACGGGAACAACCGAAGCTGGCCGCCACTCTCGAGCTCGTCCTCGGGAGATTGGGGGTCGTACACCCGTGCCGCCTCGATCAGCGCAGCAGTGTCGAGCGGGTCCTCGATCACCGGCACGCCCGCCTGCACCTGCTCACGGCCGCTCTCCGTAGCAGCGGCTATCGGCCCCAGGAAGAGCGGTCGCCCTTGTCGCCGCGCATCACGTACCGTGCTGATCGTTCCCTGACTCTCACCCAGGGCTACCGCGACAACGGCGCGCGCCAAGCCGGCTACAATGCGGTTGCGGGCCATGAGGTTCGCCGTTGTGGCGTGCGTCTGAGGCATCAGTTCGCTGAGCAGGAGACCTTCGCGGGCAACATCCTCGCAGAGGTCCACCTGTTGCCTCATGGCATTCAGGCCACAACCGAGGACGCCAACCGGGACGCCACCGGCCTCCAGGCATCCCACATGAGCCGCCGCGTCGACGCCGGCCGCCAGGCCACTGACCACGGAGAGCCCCGCCTGGGCAACGGAGGCGCCCAGGGCCTGCGCGAACTCAAGCGCCTCTTCGGAGGCGCTACGCGCGCCTACGATCGCCACTCCCCTGTGGTTGGCGCACTCGGGGTCGCCCCGCGCGAAGAGCACCGGCGGGGGGGACGCGATGGTCAGCAGCAGTGGTGGATAGGCTTCGGCGTCCATAGGGATCAGCCGTATGCCATCCATGTCGAGGTCATCGAGCATGTTCTCGATTTGCTCGATCCGGCCAAGCCGCTTTCGGAGTTGAGCCACCTGGCTCTCCGAGAGCATGTTCTTGCCCATCAACCCCTCGTCGGGCTGCGCCAGGGCCTCCTCAAGAGTGCCGTAGGCACGCAAGAGAGTCCTGATGCGCGCTGGGCCAACGCCACTGATGGTCGCAATGGCGAACCACTCAGCCCTGGACGCCACGTTGGGGCTCCTACTCTAGGCAGACTGCCGGAACTCACTGGTCAGGGGAACAAGGCTACCCTCCAGGAACACCAGCCAGCGCTTCTCGATCTCGCCAACGGTCCTCCCATAGGTCTCGAACAGGGCCAGTTCGATGGGCATGGCGTCAGCATGCCGCAGGAGAGTCAGGAAGCTGCGCCAGCCATAGCGGTGGACCAGGAAGCCCACGAGGCTCTGCCCCAGGGCCAGCGTCGTGCCCGCTCTGAGCGAGGGGGCGAGTCGGCGCAGCAGGGCCTCGATGTCGATGCCACGTGGCGCCTCGTGGTGGGCAGCCTCGTGGAGGCATCGGTTGCGGTCGGGCCCTTCGGCATGCAGGGCACAGCACAGCAGGTAGCCGCGCAGACCGAGCCGCAGGAAAGCGGGGACTCGTCCATTGAGGGTGGCCGCAGCGTTGGCGGCTACCCCGGCCGCGATAGCGCGCAGCACCGCTTCCCCGTCCCTCAGGTGCGCAGCGGGGACGGCGCACACCGCTGGACCGACGATGCCGACCCCGATGCAGCGAGCGCGGCTGAGCCGCTCCGCGTCCCGTCGGTGAGCGAGTACCCAGACTTCGCACCCACCGCATTCGGCCCCCGGGGCGGTGGCCCACAGGCGGCCCTTGACCAAGTCGACCAGGCGGAACAGCTCCCACTCCTCATCCTCGCTGAGGCGCCGAGCCGACCGAATCACCGTGGGACCGAGTTGGAGTGGCCGCAGGCGCGCGCTCATCAGCACCAGAGGGAGGCTGTGGGCGAGCAGCCATACGGCCACAGCGACGAGTGGCAGAGCGATCACAAGCGCCCAGGGGCCCAAGAGGTCGCCCAGGGCTCCCGCAGCCAGGAGCAGTGCGGCTCCCACGAAGCTCATTGTGACCGCGATCGCCACTTCGTCCTCCAGCCGTCTAGCCTTCCGTCTTCAGCAGATACTCCGCGATCGCGCCGTTGTAACGTGCCATCGTCTCGAAGACCTTGCGCGCCAGACGACGCCGCGTTGCGAGGGTAGTCTGGCCCGAATCGCGCAGTTCCGCGAGGACTGTGTCGTAGTCGGCGGGGTCCACTACCACCGTCACGGCCCAGAAGTTCTTCGCGGCGGCACGGATCATCGTTGGGCCACCGATGTCGATGTTCTCCACGGCGTCGGCCTCAGTGACGCCCTCGCGCGCCACGGTGCGCTCGAAGGGGTAGAGGTTCACGACGACGAGGTCGATGGGCTCGATGCCGTGTTCCGCGATCTGGGCCATGTGATCCGGGTTGTCACGTACGGCAAGAAGCCCCGCGTGCACAACCGGGTGTAGCGTCTTGACCCGACCATCCATCAACTCGGGGAAGCCGGTCAGGGCCGACACGTCGGTCACGTCGAGCCCCCCCTCGCGAAGCGCCTTCGCGGTGCCCCCCGTTGATACGATGCGGAAGCCCAGTGCCGCTACGGCCGCGGCGAACTCCACGACCCCCGTCTTGTCCGACACGCTGATGAGCGCGATTCGTTGGTGCTGAGCCACTGCAGATTCCCTCCTAGCGCCCACGGCTTAGGCCGCTGGATGCTCGAACATCACGTACAGCTTCTCGCCCACCGGACCGAGCCCCGCCTTGATGCCCAGCCTCCATGACGCCTCATCGACCGCAGTCCACGCCGGCCTGCATCGAGCCGCCACAATGCGCTCGATGCATGGGATACATGCCGCTAGCGCATGGCCTTGGCCGCGATGCTCAGGCCGGGTATAGGCGGCTACCTCGCAGACGTCGCCGGCCCGCGCGTAGACGACGCAGATGGACACGATCTCCCCGTCAACCACACTCGCCACACCGGTGATGGCCGAGGAGAGGAACTCGTTGAGCGAATGGTAGCACTCTAGGAAGCCTCGGCCCTCCGCGGAAAGCCGACTCAAGGCGTCCTCGTGTCGGGGGGCCAACACCTCGCGCACTCCCGCTGGTTCGGGCCGGAGCCCCGGCCGAGCGCGGCTGCTCGAGAGAACGCGCATTGACAGCACCCGTGGGTTGCGACGCGTGGACACAACCATCGGCTCCAGCTCCGGCGCCACCATGAACCCAATCCCCGCCTCGACCTCGAGCAGGTACTGGCGCAGGGCGGGCGAACCGGCTCGCCCGTGCACGGCGAGGGTCACCTTGGGCGCTGTCGGCTCGATGAGCACGGCAGGTGGAGTCTCATCGGCACAGAGCGCCACGCGGCAACGGTCGCTCCCGAGCATGAAGAGCTCGGGAACAGTGCAGAGAACGCCCCGCCTGTGGAGCACGTCGACGACGATGCGCATCTCGTCATCCCGTGCCATGCGGAAGCGCGGAGGGCACCCGTCACCCGCGACCCCAAACATGGATTCCCTTTCCAGTCCTACTGGCAATTGATTCATACCGGGGGCACAATCTCCTCCGAACCTAGGGCACCCTGAGGGCGCTGGATCAACCGGACGGAGGCCCCACGTTGAACGTGGATGATGCGGTTCAGACCTTCCTCGACGCCCTTGCGGCCGAGGGGAGGGCGGCACGCAACACCCTCGCCGCGTACGGGCATGATCTCGCGCTGCTTGCCGAGTTCCTGGAGGAGCGGGGCGTCCGCGACATCCGCGAGGTTCGGCGCGAGCACATCACCTTCTTCGCGTCATGGCTCACCGGCCGAGGCGCGGCCGCCACCACCCTCGCTCGGCGCATGGCTGCCGTCAGGCGGTTGTTCCGACACCTTGTGGTCGAGGGCGTCCTTGAGGGCGATCCCACCGAGCGCGTACCTCTGCCGAGGCGTCCGCAGGCTCTGCCAAAGGCCCTCACCCCGGACGAAGTGAAGGCTCTGCTGGCGGCCCCGGGGGAGGCGAACGACCTCGGCCTCAGGGACACGGCGCTGCTCACGATGATGTACTCGACGGGGCTGCGTGTGTCGGAGCTGTGCGGGTTGGATGTCGGCGACGTGGATACCCAGTCGGGCTTCGTGCGCTGTCTGGGAAAGGGTTCGAAGGAGCGTATGGTGCCCATCGGCCGCGTAGCCTTGGAGCGCTGCTCCAGGTGGCTCCTCGGTGCTCGGGAGTCTCTCCTGAGGGATCGGCGACAGCCTGCCCTATTCGTCTCCCGGCGCGGCGGCAGGCTCTCGCGGAGCGGCGTGTTCCGGATCGTGCAGAGAGCGGCCATGGCGGCGGGCCTGGACTGCCGCAGGCTCAGCCCTCACACCCTCCGGCATAGCTTCGCGACCCACCTGCTCGAGGGCGGGGCGGGACTGCGGGACATCCAGGAGATGCTCGGCCACTCCAGCATCGCGACGACGGAACTCTATGCCCACGTCACCACGAGCTTCTTGCGGGAGCAGCACGGCATGTTCCATCCTAGAGCCAGGGATAGGCAGCAGAACGCGGGGCGCTAGCCTCTACCGTCGGCCCGCTCCTCTTTCCGCGCCAGGCGAGCCACATCGGCCTCCAAGTCGCGCATCCGCTGTTCGAGATAGGCCACCCGCTTGCGCAGGGCAAGGGTCTCATAGGCTGACCGAAGGGCGATGTTCACCGATACCATCGCGACGCACCCCGCGCCCCAGAAGGCAAGGGCTGCCTTGAGGAGCCCCAGGTGGACGGGAGCGAACACGATGGCGACCACGCAGCCCACCGCTGCGGCGATGAGCAGCCAGTCGAGTCCATTGAGCTTGGCGACGGATGGTCGGTCTGCTGGCTGTGGGTCCACCACTTCGGCTCCTTTACTGCGTTTGGCCACTCCGGAGAGCGCCAAAGGGGTGGCGCGCACTCGGTCCCTCAGTCTAACGCGCCGTAGGATCGGGACCAAGGACCGGGGCCAAGGCGAGAGGCGAGCGCGCTGGAGGGGAAACCGAGGACCGGACATAGTCCTCTGCCCGTCGCACGAGTGAGCCTCGGGATGGCTGCTATCCTATCCGGCGGTGGTAGACGACCCACTCGACACATAGGATGACAAGGGCAACCACGGCCAGCCAACGCCAGAGCTCCTGCGTGCTCCTCACGTGGCCGGAGGCGCCCAGAGGTTGGCCCGCGACCAACTCCATCTCTCGGCGAGGCGTCACGTCTGACTCCTCGGGATCGTTGACATTGAACGCGATCCGCTCTGCGGGGTGTCCCTCCGCGGCAAACGTGTAGATCCCGCTCTTGCCCGTCTGATCGTAGGTGAGGGTGACGCCCCCTGAGACACTCGCCGGCCCAACCGTGGCCTGGTTCTCTTCCTCGGCGGCCCCACCACCGGGACGCACGGGGACCAACTCTGTTGAGCCGTCTGGACGGGTTACGGTTACCTCCTGAGTGCCCGCAGGGAATCGCAGGGTTACCGTCGTCCCGGTTGCGTAGGCCTGCGCCTCGCTGCCGGAGGGGTCGGTGGTGAGCCACTGGATGGCGTTGCGGACGAAGATCGGGAAGCCAACCCGAAGGGGGAAGCTGGATTCCTCCAGGTTGAAGCCGACGAACAGGACGCGCATCCGCTCCGTCTCCCCCGCTGCCATCAGCGGGCCCGCCGCAGTCGTGACTAGGCCCCTCGCCCAGGGTTCCAGATCCACCTGCATCATCGCTGCGAGTCCGACGTTGGCGAAGTCCACGTGCTGAAGCACAGGGTGCCGTCGGTCCCAGTCGAGGATGCTGGGATCACGGAACGGCTCGCCTCTGTCCGTGACAGGCCCCCCCTCAGGGGCGACCGCCACGAGCAGGACGTCGCCATCGGGGAGGGTAGGGGGCGCCCAGCGGTCGAAGATGGTCACGTCATACTCGAGGTGCTCGGGCTTGTCGGGGTCGTACTGGCTCGGCTCCAGGGCGTAAGCCTCGACCTTGGGATCTGCCGCCAACGCCGCCTCCAGCCAGGGGTTGCCCTCCCCCACTACAAGCACTCGGTGTGACTGACGCTCCTGGAAGAGAATCCGAGCTGTGTCGTCGGGTTCGAGGTCGTCATCCACGTCGAGGGTGGCCTCGATGATGCCGGAGGTGAGTTGTGCATCGTCCACGAGGTGCTGCACCTGCTGGCCTGGGGGGAGGGTGAGGGTCTCCACATTGATCAGGCGACCCTCCATGGAGATCTCAACCTGACAGCGCACCTGCTCGGGCCCGTAGTTCCGGGCGGCGATGAAGAGCTGGTGGCGAGCGTCCCGTCCGTAGGTCTCCCGGACGTTCATGCTCGTGATCGCCACGTTGTTGGCCCGCTCACCGAAGGGAATGAACCGAACCTCAATCCCCTGGGGCACGGTCATCTCAACGGGCTCGCCGGTTGCGCCATCGCTGAGGACGTAGACCACCGTGTTGGTCTTCTCCTTGGCGAGGCTTATCGACAGAGCGAGCGCCTCCCGCAGGTTTCCGCGGCAGTCGGCAGGGTTCGCGGCCCGAATAGCGTTACGGAGGGTGTTCGCGTCCCGCGTGAATCCGCTGAGCACGCGGGTGTGGCTGGATACCTCCACCACCATCATCTCATCGGAGGGTTCGAGCGCTCCCGCTATGCGGAGGGCTTCCGAGCGCGCGGCCTCGAAGCGCGAGGGCGCCACATCGGTGGCCTGCATGGAGAGGCTGGCATCGAGGACGAGGACGATACTCTGGCCCGATGGCTTCCGTGTCTGGTAGTAGGGGCGCGCGAAGGCGGTCGCAGCCAGGATGAGCACGAGAATCTGGAGCAGTAGGAGGATGCTGAAGCGCAGCTTCTGGAAGGGCTGGTTGGCCTGCATATCCTGAATGAACCTGGGCCATAGGAGGACGGAGGGCACGCGGACGGGGATCCGCTGCAGCTTCAGGAGGTACAGCAGAATAACAGGCGGGATCGTGAGGAGCGCTAGCAGACCCAGGGGATTGAGGAGATTCACCGCATCCACTCGCCTCTGAGATCGACCGCCAACCGCCCGCGAACAGTGACGTTGGTGGGCCCACCTGGGTTCGAACCAGGGACCGATCGGTTATGAGCCGACTGCTCTGACCGCTGAGCTATGGGCCCGCGCAGCTCGACGGGCCTCCCGAAGGAGCGCCCAGTCTAAAACCGTATGTTACCGCGAGGTCCCCGCACGCGCAACCAGACGGCTAGCGGCGTGCCAAGTGGCGGTGTGATCCAGTGCCTCGGGGGGCGTGTTATACTTTCAGTCCTTGCGCGGATCCGCTTGTGGGAGGCACGACTTGGCGCACACAGCCACTCGGCGCGCCGCACGGCGCGAACCGGATTCCAAAGCCGGCGATCACATCGCCTGGCGGGGCCTCACCGTCGCCGTTCGGGTGCTTATCGCCATTGAGGTCATCCTACTCATCGTCGGCGTGGGAACCATTGCGGCAGCCTACGGAGCCTACCGATCCATCCTGCCCATCGTCCCCCGCGGGGCGGACATCGGGGACTACCAGCCAAGGGCGACGACGATCCTGTACGCGGCGAACGGTGAGGAGATCGCGCGGGTCTTCGATGAGGAAGACCGGATCCTCGTAGACCTCATGGACGTGCCCGAGGTGGTGCGGAACGCGACCATCGCGATCGAGGACAAGCGTTTCCATTCGCATCGCGGTTTCGACCCGATCCGGCTGGTGAAGGTCACGCACCTGGAAATGACCCAGGGTGGTCAGGAACAGGGCGGGTCGACCATCACCATGCAACTCGCGCGCGAGATCTACCTCTCGAAGCGCAAGTCCTTCGGCCGCAAGATCCAAGAGCTGGCCCTGGCGATCGAGATCGAGCGCCGCTTCTCCAAGGACCAGATTCTGGAGATGTATCTGAATCAGGTCTGCTACGGTGACCGCACCTACGGCATCAGAGCGGCCGCGGAGCGCTTCTACCACAAGGATCTGAAGGACCTGGACCTCCACGAGGTCGCCCTACTGGCCGCGCTCCCGAACAACCCCGAGGGCCGCTCGCCGTACAACCACCCTCAGGCGGCCAAGGAGCGCCGTGATCTGGTGCTCCGCGAGATGAGCAGCGAGGGCTATGTCACTCGCGACGAGGCCAACCGCGCCATGGAGATGCCCCTGGGCGTGAAGGAGCGCGCGCCCCGGGGCCTCCTCAGCTACCGGGCGCCATACTTCACACAGCACGCCATCCTCGAGCTTGTCGAGAAGTACGGGCATGACCGCGCCTACGGCGGCGGGTTGCGCGTGACGACCACCCTCGATCTGGACGTTCAGGCCAAGGCCCAAGAGATCGTTCGCAACGGCGTGGAGCGGGCGAGCGGACAGCGCGTGCGACAGGGCGCCGCCGTGGTGATGGAGCCCAACACGGGGCGCGTTTTGGCCATCGTCGGGGGCAAGGAGTGGAGCGAGCAGGATCAGTACAACCGCGCCACCCTGGCCGAGCGCCAACCCGGCTCCTCCATGAAGCCCTACGTCTGGGCGGCTGCCATGGAGATCCTAGGGCTCGGTCCGTCCTCCGGCATATCCGGCGCGCCGGCCTCTTTCAACGTGGGCGGGGGGCTCTACTGGAGCCCCAACCCGGGCGGCAGCGGCGGCATGTACACCCTGGCGAGCGCCCTCGCGGCATCGGTGAACATTGTCTCCGCCCGTCTCGCGCTGTCCGTGGGGCCGGAGGCGGTCGTGCGAACGGCCAAGCGCCTCGGTATACGGTCTGACATTCGACCATTTCCGTCCATCGCCCTCGGCTCGGAGGGGGTGACAGTACTCGATCAGGCGACTGCATACTCCTGCTTTGCGAACGGTGGATATCGTGCTGCAGCCACTTGTCTTGCCAAGGTTACGGACCACAACGGCATCGTCATCGACGACTGCCACCCCAAGCTGGAGAGTGTTTTGGATCAGCGCATCGCTTACGACATGAACCAGATGATGCAGGGCGTCGTCCGAGGCGGGACAGGCCGCTCCGCCCAGGGGTTGCCCGCGCCGACCGGCGGCAAGACGGGAACGACGGACCGCTCGTGTGACGCCTGGTTCGTGGGTTTCACGCCCAAACTCACCTGCGCGGTCTGGGTGGGCAATGATGAGAATGACCCCATGTACGGCGTCTACGGAGGCAACGTCCCCTGCCCCATATGGAAGCAGATCATGACCATGGCCATCGAGGTCACGGGTAAGTCGGGAGGGGAGTTCCCCGGACCCGGACGCTCGCTGCCCAGGAAGCCCAGCCGATCCGTGGCCCTCGTCCAAGGGACGCCCGCCGCCGAGAAGCCATCCGAGAGCCCTGCGGGCGGCGGGGGCGGAGGGCGTGGGGCGCCCCAGAACCTCTTCTACTAGCGCTGGTATAGGACGCTACCCATGGCTGGCAGCACCATCGGCACCCTCTTCCGCGTCACCACCTACGGTGAATCCCACGGCTGCGCGGTAGGAGTCATCGTGGATGGCGCCACTCCTGGGGTGGCGCTCACGGAGGCGGTGGTTCAGCGTGAGCTGGATCGGCGCAAGCCGGGCCAGTCCTCCGTGACTACTCCCCGGGCCGAGCCCGACGTGGTCCACATCACATCAGGCGTCTTCGAAGGCGTCACTACGGGTACGCCCATACACATGACGCTCCACAACCGAGACGCCGATCCCAGCGCCTACCTTGCGATCAAGGACAAGTTCCGCCCCGGACACGCGGACTTCACCTACCTTCGCAAGTACGGTGTAAGAGACTGGCGGGGCAGTGGCCGTGCATCGGGACGCGAGACGGCGGGTCGCGTGGCGGCTGGCGCGGTGGCTAAGGCAATGTTGGCGCGTCGGGGCGTGACGGTCACGGCGTACACCCTGCGCGCCGCCGGCATCCAGGCCAAAGCCATAGACCTCGACGCCATCGAGAGGAACCCCATGCGCACGCCCGACATGGAGGCCGCTCATGAGATGATAGCGCGCATCGAGGCGGCGCAGCGAGCGGGTGACAGCTACGGAGGCGTCGTCGAGTGCCGCATCCGGGGCCTTGAAGCAGGCTTGGGGGAGCCGGTGTTCGACCGCCTGGACGCGGACCTGGCCAAGGCGATCCTCTCCATCGGCGCGACCAAGGGCATCGAGTTCGGCGATGGCTTCGCCGCCGTGGACATGCGAGGCTCGGAACACAACGACTCCATGAATGCCTCGGGGTTCGCCTCGAACCACGCCGGAGGCATACTCGGCGGCATCTCGACAGGGGCAGAGATCGTCTTCCGTGTGGCCGTGAAGCCCCCCTCATCCATCAGCGTGCCGCAGGCAACCGTTGATGTGGAGGGACGTGAGACGGAGATCAAGACCGAAGGACGGCACGATCCCTGCATCTGTCCTCGCATCGTGCCGGTAGTAGAGGCCATGGCCGCCATGGTTCTGGAGGATCACGCCAAGCGCCAAGCGGCGCTCCACGCCTGAGTGGCGCCACGGGGGCGCGTGGAGGGATGGTCTCCCGCGCGAGGAAGACTCCAGCCGGTGATGCCGGGCATGTCTGAAGCCATCTTCGAGGCGCAAGCCATCTACGATCCCGCTCTCGGGCCCTCCCACGCCCACGCGTCCACTATCTGTCAACTGCCCAGCGGCCGACTCATGGCCGCCTGGTACGCGGGAGGAGAGGAAGGGCACAAAGACGTCGCCGTCTACGCCGCCTACCGCCGGATGGATGGCCGGTGGGGGCCGCCCCTGGTCATGGAGAAGAGCCCTGGCTACTCGGAGGGCAACCCCGTTCTCTATCCCCACAGTGACGGCCGGGTGACGCTCATCTGGGTGACCATGTACGGCGACGGCTGGACGACGTGCCGGATCAAGCTCAGGACCTCCGATGGGCGAGAAGGCGCGCGGCTATGGGGCCCGGAGAGGCTGTACGACCAAGAGTTCGGCTACATGACGCGCCACAAGCTCCTCGCGATGAGCAACGGCGAACTGCTCCTTCCCCTCTATGATGAGCGCGAATGGGCTTCCTTCTTTGCATGGTCGCGGGATGATGGACTGACCTGGGAGAGGGGGGATCTGCTTCGCTCCGATCCGGGCAACATCCAACCTACCGTCGTTGAACTCCAGCCGGGACGCCTTGTAAGCCTCTTTCGCACCCGGGACAAGGCCGGTCGCCTGTGGCGGTCCGAGTCCACTGACTACGGCCGCACCTGGGCCCCGCTGGAGGCCACAGACGTGCCGAACCCCAACTCAGGTGCAGATATGGTGCGCCTAGCGTCTGGGGCGATCGCTTTGGTCAACAACCACGCCTCCCGTGCACGCACGCCTCTGTCTCTGTACCTTTCAGATGATGGCGCGCGGACCTTCCCGGTCAGGAGGGATCTGGAGACAGCGCCAGGGGAGTACTCCTATCCCGCCATCGTGGAGGATCGGAGCGGGCTTATGCAGATCACCTACACCCACCGGCGTGAGACCATCATGCATGTGGCCACCAACGAGACCTGGCTGCGCTCGTAGGCAAGTTGGCCGAAGGCGCACGGCGGGCACATGGGGAAATGAGTGTGTGTCCGCGAGCCGACACCGAGAGGAACCATTCCATGCCGACACCGCCCCTCCCGCCCTACCTCGGCGCCGCCTACTACCCCGAGGCGTGGCCGGAGGAGACCATCGAGCAGGACATCCAGCGCGCCAAGGAACTGGGCATCAACTGCTTCCGCGTCGCCGAGTTCGCCTGGTCTCGGATGGAGCGGCGCGAGGGCCAGTACGATTTCGGCTGGCTCCACCGTGTGTGCGACCGGCTTCTGGAGGCCGGAATCGCGGTGATGATGTGCACCCCAACGCCCACTCCGCCCGCGTGGCTCACCCGCAAGTACCCCGAAGTGCTCGCTTGCTCCGCCGATGGACGACCCTACGGTCACGGTGGACGGCGACATGGTTGCCCGACCTCGCCCAAGTTCCGGGAGCTCTGTCGCGGCATCGCGGGGAAGATGGCCGAGGAGTTCGCCAAGGATCCGGCCGTGGTTTCGTGGCAGATCGATAACGAGTACGGCTGCCACCTCAGCCAGTGCTTCTGCACGAACTGCCTCGAGGGCTGGCGTGAGTGGCTGCGACGACGCTACGGAACCCTCGATGCCCTCAATGAGGCTTGGGGCACGGAGCTCTGGAGCCAGTACTACACGGATTGGGAGGAGATCCCTCAGCCGGTCCAGGCCGGCGCGGGGCACCATCCGAGCCTGGTTCACCACTACCGCTGGTTCATGAGCGACATGTATGCCGAGCAGTGCCGCGAGCAGTACGAGGTCCTGAAGGCGGCCGGCGCCGTCAATGTGACCACCGATGGCATGCCGAACCCGTGGCACCGCCTCGATTACGAGGAGATGTACCGCGACCTGGATCTCGTGGCGAACAACTGCTACTTCCCCCCGAGCGAATACGCGGGAATGATCGCTGAATGCGACTGGATGCGGCCGGTGAAGGACGCCCCCTACTACTTCACCGAAAGCGCCGTGGGATACACCGGGGGAGGCTCGGTTGGGTCACTCTACCTGGCCAACCCTGGCTCGATCCGCGCCCGCGGCTGGTTCATGATGGCTCTCGGCGGCGAAGCGGTCATGTACTGGTTGTGGCGCGGCCATTGGAGCGGCCAGGAGATGAACCATGGCTGCCTCATCCATCAGTGGGGGGAGCCCACTCCGGGGTCCGAGGAGGTCGCTCAGCTCGGATCGGAGCTGGAGGCCGCCTCGGAGTTCATGCGGGCGACGCGCGTGCCTCAGTCGCCGGTGGGAATCCACTTCCATACCCCCTCGGGCTGGATGTTGGACTATGAGACCCAGGTGCCGGGCTTCCACTACGACACCTACTGGAACCGCTACTTCCACAAGCCCCTCGTTGAGATGAACGTGATGCGCGATGCCCTCTTCGCGGGTCACAGCGTGGCCGGCTATCAGCTGCTGTTCACGCCCTTTATGGCCTGGTTGCCGGATGAGACCCTATCCGCGGTGCTCGACGCGGTGGCCCAGGGGATGACCTGGGTCGTTGGGCCGCTTACCTCGATCCGTTCGGAGCACGGCACCGTGTACCGCGACTGCGCGCTGGGCGCCCTCGAACGCGCGCTTCCCTTCCGCGTGGCGCGACGCTTCCCCGCGTCCGGCGTGGATCCGCGCATCATCTGGGCGGACACCTGCACACAGGGCACGGCGGGCGTCTGGTGCGATGTGTTGGAGCCGCAAGGCCCGAAGGTGAAGCCTCTTGCAGTCTATGAGTCGGGCCCGGGCGCCGGTGAGATCGGAGCGGTCGAGATCAGCCACGGCCAGGGGACCATCAAGGTGTTGGGATTCCTTCCCAGTGATCCGAACGACCACTGGCTCCACACGGTGCTCTGGGCAGCGGGCGTGCGACCAGTGTGCGCAACGACGCCGGGGATCTGTGTGGTGCCCCGGGTAGGAGAGGCGACCCACGGATGGATCGCCTTCGACTGGAAGGGCGAGGGCGGTCACGCCGTTCTCCCCGAGGGCGGGGTCGACCTGTTGACGGGCGATCCAGTCCCAGGAGTACTGAGCATGGAGCGCTACGGCGTGGCCGTGGTGGAGTGCCCACAGTAACATCCTATGAACCCACGATCGGAGGGTCCCTATGCGACTCGTAGCTGAACGCTCGACCGCGCCGCGACAGAATGTCCTCAGCGCCGCGCCTGGAACCAAGCAGCGACGGCTCCTCTGCACGGTCGGAGAACCTCATACCCCGGGTATCTGCGAGTGGAGCGAGGAGGGGGCGGGCTGGAAGCCCGTCGTCGAGGAGGGGAACGACCCGACCGTAACCTCCATGGGCGTGGTTTACGTGCGCGAGGAGGATAACGGGTCGTCCCTGTGGCTTGCGGGCAATGTGGCGAGGCGGATCACCGAGGCGGGTTGGTCGGACCGCCATGCCGCGGGCAGGCCGGGAGCCCGAGAGGTCCTCTTCTGCTCAGACCGCAATGGCGGCGCCGACATCTACATTGTGGACCCCGGACAGCCACCCTTGCGGCTGACCGAGGGCGCCAGCCGGTGCATCACTCCCGCGTGGTCCCCTGATGGATCGCGGATCGCCTTCGCCTCTGACCGTGACGGCCTCTATGAGATCTACACCATGGCGCCGGACGGAACGGATGTGCGGAAGGTAGCTTCCGCCTACGGCCACTCACCCGCATGGTCGCCCGACGGCACGACTCTGGCATACGCTGGCAGCATCGTTGCCCAGAGCGCGCGCTCGCCGAAGCCCACCAGCGTGTGCTTGGTTCCAGCGGATGGCGGCGAGCCGCAGATGATCCTCGGCGCGAGCATGGGGAGCAGCCCGGCGTGGTGGGACCCGGACGGCGCGACGCTCGCCTTCGTTCGCAACGGCTGGCTGTTCGAGTGCGATGTGGCCTCAGGCGAGGTCCGGCAACTCGCCTGACGATTCAACTCCGCTTGGCCCATTACGAAGGAGGCCCCATGCCGCCCTCTGTGACGCGTCGGCAGTTCCTTGTCAGTACCACGGCTATGGGCGTCGCCCTGTCCACCTCAGGCGTCGCCCGATCCCAGGAAGTGGGCGAACCCTTGACCATCGTGGCCGACGGAAGCTCCGACTATGTCATTGTACGGCCGCTGGCGTCCTCTCCCTCGCAGGTGTACGCGGCGGAGGAGCTCCAGCGGTTCGTCCGCGCGATGACGGGCGTCGAGTTGGTCATCGCGACGGATGACGGTCCGCTGCCGCCCAAAGCCATCCTGCTGGGAGCGACTCGGCACACGGCCGGCGTGCTGGGCGGATCGCCGGACGCGAGCGCCCTGGGTGATGACGGGTTCCATCTGCGCACTGCGGGCGAGTACTTGTGCATCATCGCGGGACCCGTGCGAGGTGCCCTGTACGGCGTCTACGAGCTTCTGGAGCGCTACTGGGGCTGCCGCTGGTACGCATCCTTCCACAGCGTCATCCCCTCGCACACCTCTCTCAGTCTGCCGGACATCGACGACGCCCAGGCGCCTGCCTTCGCGATGCGCGAGCCCTACTGGTGGGAAATGCGCGACGGCGACTACGCGGCGCGCAGCCGTGCGAACGGGACGGGCATGCAGCTGGAGGAGCGGCACGGAGGGAAGATTCGCTTCGGTGGCGGCCTCTTCGTGCACACCTTCTACCGCCTCGTACCGCCTGACGAGTTCTTCGCTGACCATCCCGAGTACTACAGCCTGATCGATGGCGAGCGCCAGATCGGCTACTCTCAGCTCTGTCTCACCAACCCCGATGTGCTCCGCATCGTTACCGAGCGCGTGCTCGCCGCTATCCGGAGCGACCCCACCGCGAGGCTCTTCAGCGTGAGCCAGAACGACTGGGACGGCCACTGCCAGTGCGACGCGTGCATGGAGATCGAGGAACGCGAGGAGTCCCCGGCGGGTCCGCTCATCCACTTCGTGAATCAGGTCGCCGAGGCCGTCGAGGCGGAGTTCCCCGATGTGTGGATCGAGACCCTCGCCTACCAGTACACGAGGAAGCCTCCGAAGACGATCAGGCCACGGCACAATGTGGTGCCTCGGCTCTGCACCATCGAGTGCGACTTCTCACTGCCCCTGGATGAGAGCGCGTATCCCCAGAACGTACGGTTCGTGGAAGACATCCGCGGCTGGTCGGCGATCACGGACAAGCTCTACGTCTGGGACTACACGACCAACTTCCACAACTACGTCGGGCCACACCCGAACTTCCCGGCGATCCCTGGCAACATTCGGTTCTTCCGAGACAATCGCGTTGTGGGGCTCTTCGAGCAGGGCGCCAATGAGGCGCCCCACGCGGAGTTTGGGGAATTGCGGTCTTGGCTCATCGCCAAGCTCCTCTGGAACCCGGACCAGCCCGTGGAGCCGCTGCTCGACGACTTCTTCGCTGGCTACTACGGCGCCGCGGCGGGACCGATCCGCCAGTACTTCGACGAACTCCAGACCTTGGCGCTCGATCCGGAGATCACTGTCCGTATCTTCGATGCTTTGCGCGGTCGCTGGCTGACGCGGGAGTTCGTGGAGAGGGCCGAGGCGCTTTGGACGGAGGCGGAACGCCTGGCTGCTGATGATCCTGACCTGCTCCGCCGGGTGCGCATGTCGGGGATCACGACCCTGTGGGCCCGTGTGAAGCTGATGGGCGCTCCCGAGCGGGTCCACGTCATCGACGGCGGACGTCTGGTGTATCGCGAAGTCGACCCCGTCTATGCCACTGCGGCGCGGGAGCTCCTTGCGCGAGTCGAGGAAGGCGATGTCAGGGTCCGCGAGTACACCGGGTACCATCAACAGGAGATCATCGACCTCACCGGTCACGCCTACGGGTTCGAGTTGGTGCGTGTCACGTCGAACCAAACTGAGGCAGCGGTAGCGCCGGGCTGCGGCGGGGGAGCGGTGCTCTGGACTGTCGATGGAGGCCCGAACCTACTCGCTCCGCAACTGGGCGGCGTGCAGGTGGTAAGTCGGCACGACGATCTGGAGCGGCCGGACTACACCGAGTTCGAGCTTATGAAGGCCGCGGAGGATAGCGCCACTCTGAAGGCCGTCGCGCCTCGTGCGGTCTGGGGGCCGCAGCTACGCGAGCGATTGGATGTGCAGCGAGTCCTGGCCGTAGACGCCGATGGGCTAACCTTGACCGACACCTACACACTCGCCGCGGAGAGCCAGGATGTAACGCCGGCGGTGCGTGTCGGGCTTGCCCTGGCCGGTCCCGTGCAAGTGCGGGCTGGCGCGTTCGAGGCGTCCTTGGCGTCGAGCGCGGATGGAGCCGTCACGACCTTGGACCTACCTGACGCGGTGCTCGATGCCGAGGCGATCGAGCTGCTGGCCGAGGATGGCCGCGTGCGGATAGATCTGCCACCCGGCCGCCGGGAGGCCATGTCCCTCGCCCTGAGCCCTGCCGAGGCGACCGTGCTGCTCACCGTCCGCTTGCCCGAGCAACGAGTGTCGCCAGAGGAGCCATTGACGATTGGGGTCAGGCTGTCGGTTCCGCGGTAGTCGCGTCTGCGGCGCGTACGGCGGCGAACAGTGCGGCGAGCTTGTCGGGGTCCTTGGCACCGGGCTCCGCTTCCACACCGGAGGACACATCGACGGCGAAGGGGCGCAGGAGCCCGATCCGAGCCCCCACATTAGTGGGCGAGAGTCCACCCGCCAGAATGGGGTGCCGGGCTCGCGCCACAGCGGCTCTGGCAAGCTCCAGCGGCACCGTGCGCCCGGTGCCCCCGTGCCTGCCAGGGACGTGGGCATCGAGCAGATGGGCCGCAACCGGCCAAGCGTCGATCTCCTCGATAGACTCCGCGTCCGCCACGGCGATGGAGCGAATGACGGGCACCGAACCGAGTTTCCTCAGGATCGATGGTGGCTCCTCGCCACAGAGCTGCACAGCTCCCAGGCCCAGCGTGCGCACCAGGTCCAGGATGCGTGAGGCGGGGCTGTTCACGAAGACGCCCACGCGGCCGACGAAGGGCGGGACGGCTACCGCGACAGCTACCGCGGCCTCCGGCGACAGATGCCGCGGGCTCTCCTCAGCGAAGATCAGCCCAATGGCGTGCGCGCCGAGCCGCGCCGCGAGCGCCGCATCCTCGGGACGGGTGACACCGCAGATCTTGACGCGGGTCATAGGGCCTCCCCCGCCCGCACGAACTCCTGCGCAGCGGCCGCAACATCCGGCATACGCATGAACCGTTCGCCCACGAGTACGGCGTCGGCGCCCCAGGCGCGCACGGTGGCGAGATCCTCCACCTGACGGATGCCGCTCTCAGATACCAGGAGGTGGTCACCGTCACCGATCGCCTCCGCAACTCTTCGTGTCGTCTCGATGTCAACCGTGAAGCTCTTCAGGTCGCGGTTATTGACCCCAAGGATACGGCAGCCATGGTCCAGAGCAATGCGGGCCTCCTCAACGGTGTGTGCCTCCACGAGCGTATCCAGGCCACGATCAATGGCCGCCTGTCTCAGGCGCGACAACTCGGGTGGCTCGAGAGCGGCCACGATGAGAAGCACCGCGTCAGCGCCGTAGGCGAGCGCCTCGTCGAGTTGGTACTCGTCGACGATGAAGTCCTTCCGCAGTAGCGGCACGCCCGATGCGAGCTTGGCCTGGCGCAGATACTCGAGCTTGCCACCGAAGAAGGGCTCATCAGTCAGGCATGAGATGGCCGCCACCCCGGCGTCGGCATAGGCCCGCGCGAGGGCGACGACGTCGAAGTCCTCACGGATCAGGCCCGCCGAGGGGGAGGCGCGCTTGAGCTCCGCGATGACCGAGAGCCCCGGGCGCGCCAGCGCCGCGCTAAAGGCGCCGCGCGCTTCTCCGCATGGGCGTGGCGGGAGCGCCGTCGCCGGCGCGGCGGCCTTGCGAGCAGCCAGGTCTAGTCGCGTACGCTCTAGAATCCGGTCAAGAGTCAACGGGCGCCTCCGAGGTCATTGCGGCGAGGGAGAGGAGCTTCTCCATGGCGGCCCCCGACTCCAGCGACTCCCGCGCGCGGGCCATTGCATCAGTGATGTCCTCGGCCAGGCCCGCCACCCAGATGGCCGCGGCGGCGTTGGCTAGAGCGATATCGGTCCGTGGTCCGGGTTGACCCTGCAGGACGGCCCGCAGCATACGAGCCGACTCCTCTGGCTCGCCGCCTCGGATGTCCTCGAGGCGGCAGCGAGGCACGCCGAAGACCTCCGGCTCCCATGATTCAACCGTGACGCAACCATCCCGCACGATGGCAACTGTGGTAGCGCTCACTGTGGAGATCTCGTCCAGGCCGCAATCCCCATGCACAACGAGGGCGAACTCGGACCCGACCCGGGCGAGGGCATGCGCCATCGTCGGTACGAGCTCCGGCGCGAAAACGCCCATGACCTGTCGCGGCGCACGCGCCGGATTCGTGAGGGGTCCGAGCACATTGAAGACAGTTCGGACTCCGATCTCTCTGCGCGGTCCGATGGCGTGCCTCATCGCGGGGTGAAGGATGGACGCGAAGAGGAAGCCAACCCCGATCTCGTCGAGGCAATGACCGACGACCTCCGGCGGGGCTTCGATGTCCACGCCCAGCGCTCTGAGCACATCCGCGCTGCCGCACCTGCTCGATATGGCGCGGTTGCCGTGCTTGGCTACTCGGGCGCCGGCGCCGGCCGCGATGAAAGCGGCTGTCGTAGAGATGTTGAAGGTATCGAGGCAGTCCCCGCCTGTGCCGCACGTGTCGATTACCGCGCCTGCCGCACACGGTATGAAGAGGGCGCTATCCCGCATGACCTCGGCGAAGGCCGCGATCTCATCGCCCGTCTCGCCCTTCATGCGCATGGCGGCCAGGAACGCCCCGATCTGGGAGTCGGTGCACTCCCCACCCATGATCGCGGCCATGGCCGCCCGCGCCATATCCTGCGTGAGGTCTCGCCCTGCCATCAGTAGCGGTAACGCGTCGCGAACGGCATTCATGGCGCATCACTCCCGATCTTGCCTTCGACGAAGTTCCGCAGAAGCTCGCGGCCGTGCTCAGTCATGATCGACTCGGGATGGAACTGGACACCCTCCACCGGGGCGCGGCGATGGCGCACCCCCATGACCTCCCCCTGGTCGGCGGTCCGGGCGGAAACCACCAGGCAATCGGGGAGACTCTCCCGCTCGACGAGGAGCGAGTGGTATCGAACCGCAGTGAAGGGGGAGGGGAGGTCTGCGAACAGGCCGCGGCCGTCATGCTCGATGGGGGAAGTCTTGCCGTGCATCAACCGCTGGGCCCGCACCACCTTGCCACCCAGTTCGTGGCCGATGCACTGGTGGCCCAGGCAGACCCCGATCGTCGGGACGCCGCGCTCCTCGCCGAAGACGCGGATCACGTCGCACGAGATCCCCGCCTCGAGCGGCGTCCTGGGTCCTGGCGAGATGCAGATGCGGTCGGGTCCCAGGTCCTCGATCTCGTCGAGCGTGACCTGATCATTGCGCCGTACCACAACGTCCCGCGTCATCTCGCCCAGGTACTGCACCAGGTTGTAGGTGAAGCTGTCGTAGTTGTCGATGACCAGGATCAAGGCTCACCACCGCCCGCGCGATCGATGGCGGCGAACAGAGCGGCCGCCTTGTTCAGGGTCTCCTCATACTCGAGTGCCGGAACCGAGTCGGCGACGATCCCCGCCCCCGCCTGCACGTGAGCGACGCCGCGGTCGATGACGATGGTCCGGATGGCGATGCCGGTATCCATGTTTCCCGAGAAGCCGAAGTAACCCACCGCGCCGGCGTAGACGCAGCGCCGCGTAGGCTCCAGCTCGTCGATGATCTCCATAGCCCGGACCTTGGGGGCGCCGGACACAGTGCCGGCGGGGAAGGTCGCCGCCAGAACGTCGTACTGGTCCATATCAGCCCGGACCGTGCCTCGGACGTTCGAGACGATGTGCATCACGTGGCTGTAGCGCTCTACCACCATCAGCTCATCGACACGGACGCTGCCGTACTCGCAGACTCGGCCGAGGTCGTTGCGTCCCAGGTCTACGAGCATGATGTGCTCGGCGCGTTCCTTCTGGTCGGCCAGGAGCTCCCGTTCGAGGGCCAGGTCCTCCTCCCGGGTCTTCCCTCGCCGCCGTGTGCCAGCGATGGGTCTCACAACGGCCTCTCCGTTGTCGTAGGTGACCAGGATCTCGGGGGAGGAGCCGATCACGTAGAGGCCGCCGATGGCCAGGTAGAACATGTAGGGGGAGGGGTTCACGATGCGGAGGGCACGGTAGATCTCGAAGGGCGGGGCGCTCACTCGGCGCGAGAACCGTTGAGAGAGCACCAACTGGATGATGTCGCCCGCCGCGATGTAGCCGAGACAGGCCTCGACCGCGGCCTCGAAGCCCTCTCGCGCGAAGTTGCTGGAGGTGCCCGGCCCCAACTCGCCGCGCACGCCTCGGCCGTGCCACGTGCGGGGCCCACGCGCCGTTACGGCGCTCTGGGAGGGTTGGAGCCTCTCTACCGTCTCATCGATGCGCGCCACTGCGCGGTCGTAGGCGGCTTCGGGGTCGCCATCGACATGGGCATTCACGAGCACCTTCATGGTGTGGGTGACGTGGTCGAAGATGACCAGCTCATCGGCCCCCATCAGGAGAACCTCGGGGAGCCCCAGGTCGTCGCTCGGCGCATCGGGGAGCCGCTCGAAGAAGCGCACGGTGTCATAGCCCACGTAGCCCACCGCGCCGCCCGTGAACCGAGGAAGGCCCTCTACGGCGACCGGATGGTAACCGCTCAGGAGTTCGCGCACGACATCGAGCGGCGACTCGCCCGGGTGGAGTTCTCGCTGGATCGAGCGCTCGCCGTGCTCGAGCCATACCCGGTTCCCCCGGGACCGGAGTATGAAGAAGGGGTTGTGGCCGATGAAGCTGTGCCGCCCAAGGTGCTCACCATCGGACACGCTCTCAAGCAGGAATGTGTTGCTCTCCGTTCCGAGCTTGCCGAGAACCGAGACGGGGGTCTCCAGATCGGCGAGAAGCTCCTCATAAACGGGGATCAGATTGCCCTCTTGGGCGAGGCGCAGGAACTCAGAGCGTTCGGGAACGGGCAAGTTGGGCCTCCATCCCTCAGAAACGAAAAGAGGCCGGGTGCTTGTCTAAGCTCCCGGCCTCTAACACCGATGCAATAGTCGCAGGGCGAAGCAGGCCTAGGTGGCCCACCACCAAAGCTTCACGCTATTGAACTGGCAGATACAACCGCCCATGACAAAACGGAGAATAGCGACGTGGGCTGGGGCTGTCAATGGGTGCGGAGGACCAACTGAGTCGGATGCGAACCTCCATACGGGCCGATACGTCTGCTAAGGGTCGTGACGAATCCGACCATAGGGAGCCAGTAGATGACCTATACGCTCAACGACATGACCCGTAGGGAGTTCCTGAGGACGGCTGGCTTGATCGTGGGTGGTGCGACGCTCGCAGGTGCGGCAGGGCCGCTGACGGCCCAGGCGCAGGCGCCTCGTGTCGGGATCGCTCGGAACACCGCCGTATGGGGGGATGGTGGCCTGGACCCCCATCTGCTTGGCCGACTCATCGATGAAGCTGTCATGTGGGCAGTCGGCGAGGACACGCCGGAGAAGGCGTGGGCCAAGTGTTTCTCGGCCGACGAGGTGGTTGGCCTCAAGCCGAACGGGATCGCGGGCTACGAGCTCTCGACGCTGCCGGAGACCATCTCACACTGCGTCGACCGCCTCGAGGGGGTGGGTATCCCGCGCGATCACGTGATCGTCTGGGAGCAGAACCCAGGCCACCTGGCGGCCTGCGGTGTGCCGCTCGATGACATTCCCTGGGGTGTTCGCGCGGTCCCGACGGACTCGAACCTGGGCGAGCCGGTGCGTAACGGTTCGTTCTCCGACCGGCTCTGCACCGTGCTTGACGAGTGTGACGCCTTCGTGAACCTGCCCATCCTGAAGGACCACTCGGTCTCCGGGGTCACCGCGGCCATGAAGAACCACTATGGCTCCATCGGCAACCCCGGCGCTCAGCATGCCGAGATACACCAGAAGATCGTCGATCTGAATGACCTCCCGCAGATCAAGGACAAGACGCGGCTCGTGATCTGCGACATGGTTCACACCGTCGTTGATGGCGGACCCTTTGGCGCCCCCCATTACTTCCCTGGCGCGATGCTCGCGACCACGGACTTCGTGGCATGCGACGCGGTCTGCTGGTACGTCATCGAGGAGGAGCGTGCGAGGCGAGGCATCCCCACCCTGAAGGACAGCGGACGCGAGCCGCTCCACATCGCCGGTGCGCAGGAGCGTGGCCTGGGGGTGGCTGACCTCGGGCGCATCAACGTCAACGTGATCGACTTGTAGACCCGGAGGGGACGGGCGATGGGCGATTCCATGCGCCTGCTCGCGGTTCCGCTATTGGCGCTCTCGCTGCTCGGCTCTGCATGCCCGGCTGAGGAGATCGTGGTCTTCGCCGACAGCCACGCCGCAGCGAGCGAGGGCGTGGTGGGTCGCGATCTCCAATGGGGTGGACTGGCCGTCTGCCACGGTCAGGGGGGCTTCCAGGCCTGGAGGTTCGACGCCACGCACGCGGGCCCGTACACCCTTCGCGCCTACTACGCCTCCCAGGACTCGCGGGCCGTCGAGGTCTTCATGAACGGATCCCTGGTGAACGGTGCGGCTCTGGCCGAGCCTACGGGGAGCTACCTGCCCGAGAGCCTCACCTGGGTCGAGGTCGGCTCGGTAGACCTCGTTGCCGGTGAGAACGAGTTGCGGATCGCGACGGACGGGTACATGCCCCACCTGGCCGGCTGGGTGCTGTCGGACGACTCCGAGGCGTGGGATCCCCACGTCTTCGACGAGCGTTTCCCCGACCAGGCCGAGCTAGTGACCCGCCTAGTGGCGCCACTGCAGGATCGCATGGCCGCCAACCGCCTCTCCCTGCGCGCGCGCTTCGGCATCGATGAGATCCTCTTCATCAAGCGCTTCACATACGACGCTAACCATTACTACACCGAGTACATCAATGCGACCTGGAAGCCGGGCGGGGGGCTTTACGCCCTGAGTCTCGCCGATGGCTCAGTCCGATGCGTCGCGCCGGTTCTCGAGTCAGGCGTCGTCGCCCGTTTCGATCTCTCCTTCGATGCGCGCCGGGTGCTCTTGGACTGGAAGACGGGGCCGGATGAGGGGTACAGGATCTACGAGGTGGGCCTAGACGGCGACGGCCTTCGCCGAATCCTGGGGCCGCCCTCAGACGAGCAGGATCTGATCGCGACCTATCGCAATGCGTACCACCACGGTACCGATGACATGCATCCGTGCTACCTGCCCAACGGCGACATCGCCTTCGTCTCCACGCGCTGCCAGACGAGCACCCTGTGCGATGGGAGCGACGCGTTCACGACCACGAACCTCTACCGAATGGACCGCGAAGGCGGTGGCCTCACGCGACTCACGCACAGCGCGCTCAGCGAGGCGACACCGACGCTGATGCCCGACGGACGGATCCTCTACACGCGGTGGGAGTACGTCGACAAGGGAGCGGTTAGCGCGAAGTGTCTTTGGGCGGTGCGACCCGATGGAACGGGCTCCGTCGAGGTCTACGGCAACAACCTCAGGTTGCCGCCAACCCTCACCCAAGGGCGTGTTGTGCCCGACCAGCCCAACCTGGTCCTAGCGCTGGGCACCCCGCACTATCCGCAGAACGCTCTCGGCACGGTCCTCGCCATCGATACCAGCCGCTCGCCCCGCTCGGAGGACCCCGTCCGCTTCCTTACGCCCGAGGTGAAGATCCTTGCCGAGTGGGGTTGGGACTTCCTGACAGGTAACGGCGACGAGCGGGTGCAGGACTCCCTGGGGCAAGGGCCTCTGTTCCGTGACCCGTATCCGCTCCCCGGCGGTTATGTGCTCGTGGCCCACAAGCCGGAGGGGTTCGGGGGGAGTTACGCCTACAACGGCTACGGCCTGTACCTGCTCGCGCCCGATGGGGCGTTGGAGCCGCTGTACCACGATCCGGCGATCTCCTCCTGGCAGCCGGTACCCATTCGGCCGCGGCCAGTGCCGCCCGAACTCGAGAGCCCCATCGATCCATCCCTGGCCGATCAGGGCCTGGCGCGTTGCGTGGTCACCGACGTCTACACGGGTATGGAGGGTGTGGAGCGGGGGACGGTCCGCTTCCTCCGAGTGCTGGAGCAGGTCGCGAGGCCATGGAGCGCCCGCCGTACCGAGGGCCTCTTCGTCGACGAGTACGACCAGCAGCACGCGGCAGTGTCCAAGGATACCGCGCTGGGCCTGAAGGTGCTTCACGGCATCGTGCCCGTGGAGCCCGATGGCAGCGCGCATTTCCTGGTGCCCGCCAACACGAATGTCTTCTTCCAGGCCCTGGATGAGGACTACATGGCGGTGCAGACGGAACGCACCTACGTGAACTACATGCCAGGGGAGACGCGGTCATGCGTCGGCTGCCACGAGACCCCCGAGGTCGCCTCCCCCCAACTCAGTGCCGCCACTCCCTTGGCGCTTATACGGGAGCCCTCGGTGCTCTTGCCGCAGCCGGGCGATGCTGTCCCCCACAGGCCGCTGCACTATCCCACCGATGTCCAGCCGGTCTGGGACCGGCACTGTGTCGATTGCCACGGCGCCAACCAGCCGGCGGGCGGGCTGGACCTGACAGGCACGCCCACTCGCATGTTCTCTGCTTCCTACGAGGGGCTACTGACGGAACGCCGTGGGGCCCGAGCCGAGCGCATCGAGCCCGATCTGGTGCCGACCATCGGCGAGAACCATCCGAAGGTAGGGAACGTGTCCTACCTGCCTCCGAGGAGCCTCGGCTCGCACAACAGCGTGCTCATGGCGCTGCTCACGGGGGGCCGCATCCGACTGGAGGGCGTTGATAGACGGGCTCGCGTCGAGCGGCTGCTTGCGGCTCATGCGGGCATTGAGCTATCCGCGGATGAGCTGGTGCGAGTTGCCACCTGGGTCGACACGAACGCCCAGTACTACGGCTCGTACTTCGGGCACAGGAACCTGGAGTTCGCCGAGGAGCCCGGTTTCCGACCAGTTCCGACGTGGGAATCGGCTCGAGGCGAGCGACCTAATGCCCCGGGCGTCTAGCCGTCCTTGGCAGCGTCACTGAATGCCCGGACCGAAGATCGTCCCCTCGCCGGGCTCCATGGGGAAGAACAAGGGAAAGTTGTAGCCGCCTAGGTTGGTGGTGTAGCCGCCGGGCGTATAGGTGAGGGCCTCCTCGAAGAGGACATCGAAGGTGCCGACATGGATGGGCAGGGCGGTGTCCGCTCCCGCGCCGTTGGAGTCGACAACCCTCAGGTCCCGCGGCATCCAGATCTCGCCCCAGCCCCGACGTAGACGCTCGCGCTCGGGGAGGGTCCAGTACCCGCGGAACTCGTAGTCCGTGTAGCCTCGCAGTAGCTTTCGGAGGTGCGGCCCCTCGGACGGGTTCGCCCATTCCTCCGGAAGGATCCTCATTCCGACGGGCTCGTTCATGTCAACCCATCTCTGAGCGTACCGAGCCCAGACTCGGCCCGAAATGCAGTAGGCGGCGTACACTCCAAGCCCATCCTCGTCGAGCTTCGTAGCCTTCAGAGTGTTGTCAGCCAACCGCAGGATCATGAACTTGTCTGTCGTGCCGTTGGAGTGAGGCACTTCGACGTAACCCAGGCCACCCATCTCGGGCACCTCGATGAAATCGGTCGTCTCAGGGACCTCGATGCTATTGTAGACGAAGTTCGTCCCGAGAAGCCGCAGCCGGTCGCCGTGATCCATGTAGACGTCAAAGGCGAGGAAGGGGTAGAGCCGCAGCCTCGGGATGACGCGAATCGACACGCCGAAGTGCCAGGGGTACTTGTGCTCCGCGAGTATAGGGGTGCGCTTGAGCACGAACGGTCCTCGATACAGAATGGGGTCCCGCGGGCCCTGCGACAGAACCGGGCCGGGACGGTAGGTCGCAGAGGCGGCAGCGGCCATCTCATCCAGCGGACGCGTGGGAGCGGCCCGATGCACGCGGTGTCTGCGTGGGGCCGGAGTCTCCTCGGGGAAGACCTCTTCGAGCTCATCCTGTTGCGGTGTCGGCAGCCCCTGGGGTAGGGCGGGCTGCCAGGACAGGGCAAGCAGCAGGGCGCAGACGGAAAGACCTCTCATCAAAGGGGAGACCTCCTGGAATCCGATGGCTCATTGTAGCCTACGGTAGTGACCAAAGGCCAGAGGCGGTCCGGTGGCCCCGACGTACTCGCCACGATGCCATGGGGCCCGGGCTATCCCGTGCCTCCACCGCTTGAAGCGGGAGGAACCGTGTGTGCCCGAGGTGAAACGCCACACGACACACACTACAGTAGGAGGCGGCACTCAATGAGTCTCATCGGGCTGGATGTCGGTACGACTGGCTGCAAGGCCATAGTTGTCAATCTGGAGGGGAAGGTGCTCGGGGAGGCCTACCGTGAGTACCCATTGACATACCCGCAGCCCGGATGGGCCGAACTGGACCCCGACGAGGTCTTCGACAAGGTACAGGTTGTGCTCAAGGAGGCCGTCGAACGGGCCCAGGGAGCCGACCCCGTGCAGGGCATCGGCATCTCGTCCCAGGGCGAGGCGGGCATTCCTGTGGATGCCGATGGCAACTTCCTCTACCGCAGCCCCGTCAGCTTCGACACTCGGGCGGTGCCCCAGACAGAGCGCCTAGGCGAACGCCACGGCCGGGAGCGGATCTTCGAGATCACGGGGCACGCGCTGAACAGCATGTATACGCTCCCGAAGATCGAGTGGCTGATCGAGAACGTCCCCGCGGTGAGAGAGCGGATGGAGCGTTTCTACTGCTTCGAGGACTACATCATCTTCCGCCTCTGTGGGCATGCGGCTATCGACTACTCCCTTGCGGCACGCACCCTCGCCTTCGATATCAACACCAAGACATGGTCCACGGAGATGCTCGCCGACTCCCCCGTCGATGCATCGGTGTTTGCCGAGCCGATGCCGAGTGGAAGCGTCGCGGGCACGATCCTGCCTGAGGTGGCGCGCAGCCTGGGGCTCCCCGCTGACACCAAGATCGTCACCGGCGGCCATGACCAGCCCTGCGGCGCCTTGGGCGCAGGGATCATCAGGCCCCACGTGGCTGTCGACGGCACGGGAACGGTGGAGTGCATCGCGGCGGCATTCCCCGAGCCAGTGCTGACGCCGACCATGCGCGAGAACGGCTTCTCCTGCTACCCCGCGGTGGCGCCTGATCTCTACGTGACCCTGGCCTATAACTTCACGGGCGGCTCGCTACTGCGCTGGTACAGGGACACCCTAGGGCAGGCCGAGGTGGCGCAGGCGCGCGCGGAGGGCCGGGATGTCTACAACCTGCTCATATCCAAGGCCACGGACGGCGTCGTCCAACCCATGGTATTGCCCCACTTCACGGCGACAGGCACCCCTCACCATGACCCCATCTCGAAGGGGGCGATCCTGGGGCTGGCCCTCGAGACGACTGCGGGCGACATCATCAAGGCGGTGCTCGATGGCGTGACCTTCGAGATGAAGCTGAACCTCAGTCTCCTCGATCAGGCCGGCGTACGCATCGACGTCATTCGGGCCATCGGCGGGGGCTCACGTTCCCCCGTCTGGCTGCAACTCAAGGCCGACATGTTCCGGCGGCCTGTCGTGCGACTGGACGTGGAGGAGGCCCCCTGCCTGGGGGCGGCTCTCTGTGCGGGGGTAGCGACGGGGGCATACGGCAGTTTCCAGGAGGCGGTGGATGCTGCCGTCCATGAGGGCGACCGCTACGAGCCGAACAACGAGCGCGCAGACCAGTACGATGAGCGCTTCGCCATCTACCGGGACCTCTACCCGGCGCTAGCGGACATCAATCACCGGCTATAGGAGCCGTACATAGCGGGGCCGCGTGGATCCACTCACACGCGGCCCCTGAATGCGCTCCGCTCGCCTAGCTACGGGTCATCCTTCGCGTCTGGCTCCCCGTCCGTGCCATCGAGTTCGGCAGCCTCACCCTCGGCGGCGTCCTCGTCATCGGCGGACTCACCCTCGGGCTCCGTGGATCCTCGGCCGAAGGGCCACCAGGCACGCTTCGGGGCATCCCCTGGTTCAGCCCCGCCGGTGTCCTCATCGCCGTCATCCTCGTCCCAGGCCTCTTCCTCCTCCAACTCCCTCAGTTCGGCGGCTCGTTCTGCCCGCACACGACGCCACACGAGCAGTCGCACTACAATGAAGTAGAGCAGGATCAGTGCGACGACACCGACGATGCTCCAGAGCGAGGCCTTGGCTCGGTTCAGCCGGGTCGCCTTCACCGTGACCTGGATCCCGTGGGGCGCCAGGGCGGCGAGGGGGAGATCCCAGGTGACGCGGGAACCGTCGATCCGCTGCTTTATCTGAAAGCTCGGCTGCGGGGCGACGGTCGCCTCCGCACCCTCGTCATCGCCCGGCGCCTGGCTGACCGTCGGCAGATAGCGCTCCAGTGGCCGGAGGCTGGGCGGCTCGCTCTCTTCATCGATCTGGCCGGGCATCTCGATGGAGTAGGTTATGCTCAGGTGGTCGAAGCCGGCCCGCTCCTCATCGCTGCGGAACAGAAGCTTGTCCGTCAGTGTCTCCGTATAGACCAGGGAGGTGTAGAGCTGACTCTCTGAAGCTACGGTCAGGCTTGCGCGGCCGCCCCATGGGTCTTCCTCCGGGTCCACAGGCCGGCTGGTCGCGATGAACCAGACCTCGCTGCCCCGCTGGACCTCCTTCAGGGCCCATCCCGCCGTGCGGGGAAAGGTCTCCTTGAGGTAGACCCGCGCACCCGACTCGCGGCCCTCGGTAACCCGGATGACGAACTCCCGCTTGATGCGCCCATCGGCGTACACCCGGGTCGTCATATCGATACAACCCGAGAGCAGACTGGCGAACACAAGCGCGCACAGCGCCACCAGGGCAAGCCGGAGGCGCGTCGGCAACGAGAGGTTGTCCTGGCTCGTCCTGCTCATCGTCACTCGCTCCCCTCGCGCACCGCATCGTTCTGCGCCGCCCGCTCCTCGAGATCTCGGCGCTCGCGCCTCCAGCGGCGGTAGCCCGCCTCCACGAGGAGTGTAACGACCGAACCGGTCGCGAGGCTCAAGAGGATCGCCACCATCACGCTCATCGACACATCGCCGCAGAACAGCAGCCGGAGGGTGACCTCGGACTCCCAGTTCATCCAGGAGAAGAGAATGCAGCAGAAGACCAGCAGCAGAAGAAGCAGCACTCTCCAGTCGACCACAGCCGACCGAGATTCCGCGCCATCGACGGACACCGGCGCGCTCTCGATGTCCCGAAACGGATCTGTACCCGGCAACTGGGCACCAACCTTCCATCTGGAGTAGTGCGTGTAGCAGCACAAACAGCTCAGGCCACAGGGCCCGAGCCCACAAACCCCTCTGTACTTACCATCGACGCGCCGTTTGTCCTGCCTCCGACGGCGTGATCTCGGTCGTCCCAACAAGGACTCCGAGGGAACCACTTGGCTTCTGCCGTGGTTATGCTACCATGTGCAGGAAAGTGGGGCAGAGTGGGGAATAGAGCCCACATTGTGGGGGAAACGCGTGGCCAGACTCGCCGGCACCTATGAGACCAGGATGGACCAGAAGGGGCGACTCACGCTCCCCGCGCTGGTTCGTCCGGCGCTTGGAGAGACCGTTGTGTTGACGATGGGCGTCGATCCCTGCGTTCTGGTCTACAGCCAAGAAAGCTGGCAGGTGCTGGAGACGGCGATCCTCGACACCCGGCAGTTCGATGAGGAGAGCCGCTGGCTCCGGCGGGCCATGGGCGAGGCTACGGAAGAGCGGCCTATTGACGCTCAAGGGCGGGTACTGATGAGCGAGCGGTTGCGCGAAGACTGCGGGCTCGGCCGCGAGGTGCTGGTGGTGGGTGTCCTGGACAAGCTGGAGATCTGGGACCCTGAGACCTACCGCTCCGCCCGGTCCCGCAAGCTGACTCCCGAGTGGAGACAGACCATCGGGAACCGGCTGTAGGAGGCGCCGATGGCAGCACATATCCCCGTCATGCTGTGTGAGGCCATGGGGCTTCTCGGTGTCCATCGGGGGGGCGTGTTCGTGGATGCCACCATGGGCGGAGGCGGTCACACGCGGGCCCTGTGCGAGGCGGTGCGGGAGGAGGGCCGGGTCATCGCCCTCGACAAGGACCCCGCCGCCGTTGAGGTGGCACGACGCGATCTGGGTCCCCTCTATCCGTGGCTCACGATCATCCACGCGGACTTCGGCCAGATCGCTCAGGTCGTTGGCGACCTTGTGCTAGGCGGGGTACACGGGGTCCTGATGGACCTCGGCGTCTCATCGATGCAGCTCGATCCCGAATCGGGGCGAGGCTTCAGCTTCCAGGGCGATGAGCCGCTGGACATGCGGCTGGACTTCTCAACGGGGCTGGACGCCGCACGCGTACTGGCCGAGCTAGACGAGGAGGAGTTAGCCGCCGCGATCCGTACCTACGGGGACGAGCGGTACGCGCGCCGCGTGGCGAGAGCCATTGTGAGCGCGCGGCACAAGGCGCCCATACGGACGACTAGCCGGCTGGCGGAGATAGTTCGCTCGGTGGTGCCCGGGTCTCGTGACGGGCTGGATCCGGCGACTCGCACCTTCATGGCGCTCCGCATCTACGTAAACCGTGAGTTAGAGGTTCTGGAGGCGGGTCTTCGCGGAGCCTTGGCGGTACTGCGGCCCGCCGGCCGACTTGTGGTCCTCGCTTACCACTCAGGGGAAGACCGGATCGTGAAGCAGTTCATGGCAGCGCAGGCTCGCGGGTGCACGTGTCCCGCCGACATTCCCATCTGCGTGTGCGGGTGTCGGCCCACGTTGAGGCCGTTGCTCCGCAAGCCCCTCCGCCCATCGACGGAGGAGATCCAGGCCAACCCGCGTGCTCGGTCGTGCCGCATGCGCGCCGGTGAGCGGCTGGAGGAGTGTGACGAACATGGCGACGTATGACGTCTACGCCCGATCGCGCCCCGCCGGGCCAAGTCGCCACATCGATGGCGCGAGTTCGCTGCGCGCGATGATCGTGGCCGTTCTGGGCGTTGCCGTGCTCACGTCGCCCATCCTGGCGTACGTAGCCGTCCACGCGAACCTCACCGCGTGGGAGTACGACGCAACCCGGCTCAAGCGGGAGAAGATCGCCCAGGCCGAGCGAGCAAGCGAGCTCCGCGTAGCCCTCTCCGAGGCGACGGCTGCGGAGCGTGTATGTGCTGCGGCGGAGGAGATGGGACTCATTCAGTACGACGCGACGCAGGTAGTGGTCGTGTCAGCCAACGTCAAGCCCGCTCAGGAAGTCGTGGAGGTCGCGCAGGAGTCAACCTGGACGGAGAGGATAGCCGAGGCTTGGGGAGCCGCCAAAGCATGGGTGGGAGTGGAGGAGGTCCCGCCCCATGGCGACTGAGGGGCCGGCGATATGGCATGGTTCGGCTCAGCGCACACGGTTGGTCAGGATGGGGCTCTTCCTCTGCCTGGCATTCATCATCACTCGGCTCATCTGGATCCAGGGATTCCAGCACGAGTACTACAAGAAACGCAGCCACGACATCACGCAGGACACGATAGACTTAGCCGCGCGCCGAGGGACGATCACTGACCGCCTGGGCCGCGAGCTGGCGGTAGATCGGCCAGCCATAGCGGTCTACGTGCACCCGCCCCGACTTCAGGATGTGCACCGCACCGCCGAGAGCTTGGGTGAGATCCTGGGCATCCCCGCTGACAGCATCGAGCGTCGCATCCGCCAGTGCTCTGAGTCGTTCATGTACGTTGACAGGCAGGCCGACGCCACGCTGAAGCCCCGCATCCTCGAGGTGGTGAAGAAGGAGCCCCAGGCCATAGGCATCCAGCCAGCGGTGCGCCGCGTCTACCCGAAGGGAGCCCTGGCTGCGGACCTCCTGGGTTTCACGGGCATCGACCACAATGGGCTCTCGGGGCTTGAGGCGTCCTTCGAGGAACGTCTGCACGGCAAGGATGGAGTCGCGGAGGGGGAACGCGACGTCACAGGCTGGCCTATCCCCCATCGGACTACTACCCTTACCCCGCCACAGGACGGCGCGTCGCTCCGACTGACCCTCGACGTCCGAGTGCAGGAGGCGTGTGAGCGCGAGCTCGCCGAGGGCGTCGAAGCCGTTGGGGCTGAGGCTGGATGCGTTATCGTAATGGACGTGCGTAACGGCGATGTGCTAGCGGCCTGTGATTACCCCACCTACAACCCCAGCGACTACTTGAGCGTGCCCGAGGAAGTGTGGACCCCGCGATTCAGCTTCTGGACCTACGAGCCAGGATCGACCATGAAGCCGCTCGTGGCGGCCATGGCTCTTGCGGAGGGGTACGTAACGGCGTCTCAGAGCTTCTACTGCGGTGGCTCCATGCCTGTTGGCGTCTGGGAGGTTGGCTGCCACCAGCCGAGCGGCGGCCACGGATGGCAGGACCTTGCAGGAGTCCTCAAGTACTCCTGCAACGTGGGCGTGGCACAAGTCGGGTTGGCGGCGGGGAGAGACGCCCTCACTCGGCTGTTCGAGCGCCTGCACTTTACGAAGCTCGCGACGCGAGAGATAACCGCCCAGTGTCACCCACTGCCAGAGACTAGAGACAGTGCGTGGTGCGCCACGGCGAGCTTCGGGCAGGGCGTCAGCATTACCCCTCTTCATCTCGTGTCCGCGTACGCGGCCTTGGCCAACGGCGGGACACTCATGCGGCCACGTTTCGTCGCTGCTGCTGTCGACGCCCAGGGGCGCACCAAGGAGTTCCCGCCCACAGTGCTCGGCCAGATCTATCCGAAGCACGTCGCCGACCAGATCGTCTCCATGCTCACCCACGTGGTCGAGGATGAGGATGGCACGGGATACCGGGCCAAGGTCCCCGGCTGCACGGTCGCAGGGAAGACGGGCACGGCTCAGGTCGTCGCCAATGGTGTCTACCTCCCCGACACCTACGTGGTCTCCTTCGCCGGGATCTTCCCTGCCGAGGCTCCTCGCTACGCCGCTGTTGTCGTGCTCGATAAGGCCGGCGCCGATGCCTACGGAGGGACCCTCGCGGCTCCCATCTTCCGCGACATCGCCCAGAGCCTCATCACCGATCTGAATCTGCCTGTCGAGAAGCCGGACAAGCCCATTGAGGAGGCGACCTCAGCGGAATGACACTGAGTCAACTCTCGTATCATCTGGAGAAGCATGTCCTGGGCTCTCGCGGCGAACTGGAGAGGCCGCTCAGCGGCGCCTGCCACGATAGCAGGGAGGTTGAGCCTGGCGACCTCTACATCGCCCTGAAGGGCGAGCGGTGGAATGGGCACGACTTCCTGGCAGAGGCCCTCGCCAGGGGGGCGTCGGGGGCGCTCGTTGAAGGAGTGGGGAACCTCAGCCGCGTTCCCCCGGACATGCCTGCCCTAGCCGTCGATCACGCTCGCTCAGTCATGGCCACGGTTGCGACCCTGGTCTACGACCGGCCGGCCGGATCGGTGGACCTGCTCGGGGTAACAGGCACGAACGGCAAGACCTCAACCTGCTACTTCCTGGACAGCATCGCGAGAGCGGCGGGGAGGGCCTCGGGCTTGTTCACGACCCTCGAGATCCGCGATCCCTCCGGCCGAAGCCTCGAGGCGGGACGGACCACCCCTGAGGCCACTGTCATCCAAAAGTGGCTCCGGCACATGGTGGACCGGGGCGCCCAGCAGGTGGCGATGGAGGTCTCCTCCCATGCCGTGGACTGGGGGCGGATCGAGGGGTGCGAGTTCGCGGGGCTCCTCTTCACGAACCTAACGCAGGACCATCTGGATTGGCATGGCTCGATAGAGGCCTACTTCGAGTCCAAGGCGCGGCTGTTCACTCGCGCACTCTTCAAGCGCGAGGACTGCGTGGGAGGCGTCAACGTAGACGACCCCTATGGCCGGCAGTTGTTGGGTCGAGCCGATTGCCGGGTCGTCACCTTCGCCATGGACTCTCCGGCCGATGTCAGAGCGCACGACGTACGCCTGAGCCTGCATGGTACCAACATGGAGTTGGAGGTCAACGGCGACCGATCCCCCGTACGCCTGCATCTGCTGGGTCGGTTCGCCGCATGGAACGCCCTCGCGGCAGCGACACTGGCCCATGCCCGCGGCGAGTCGCTCGACGCCATCGTGCGGGGACTCGAGGACCTGCGCGCCGTGCCAGGGCGTCTGGAGTTGGTCAGCCGGGGGAGTGAGCCGCGTGTGCTCGTGGACTACGCGCACACGCCGGATAGCCTGCGTTCGGTCCTGCAGTCGGTGCGCGAGTTCTGCCCAGGACGCCTCCTCTGCGTGTTCGGTTGTGGCGGCGACCGCGACCGCACCAAGCGGCCACTGATGGGCGCCGCCGTGGCCGAGGGCGCCGACGTGGCCTACGTTACCTCGGACAACCCGCGCAGCGAGGACCCTGAGGCCATCCTGGACATGATCGCGCCGGGTCTTGCTGGGGCGGCTTGTACCCGCATTGCCGACCGGCGCGCCGCTATCTTCGAGGCCATCGCAGAGGCGCGGCCGGACGACGTGGTGGTCATCGCGGGCAAGGGACATGAGACATACCAGGAGGCCCGGGGTCAGCGGGTGCACTTCGATGATCGGGAGGTCGCCCGTGAGGCGCTGGACGCCTGCAGGGGTGGCGAGCCCTCATGACCCCGCGCGCGGTGGGTGAGTTCGCACGCCTGATCGGTGGCAGCCTGGTAGCGGGCAGTCCGGGCGAGTTGGTCTCCGGGGCGATGGTCGACACCCGGCGACTGGAGCCGGGACATGCCTTCTTTGCCATCAAGGGGGCCCGGGCCGATGGGCACAACTACTGCGCGGCGGCCCTGGCGGCCGGCGCCGCGTGCGCGGTGGTGGAGCGGACCGTCGATGTGGCAATGCCCCAGATCTGTGTGGAGAGCGTCGAGGGCGCCCTAGCGCGGATGGCTCGAGGCCTCATCGCCGAGTGGAATCCCATGGTCGTCGCCATCACGGGGAGCGTAGGTAAGACTTCGGTCAAGTCCATGGCTGGCCTCATCGCCTCCCGTCGCTGGGCTACCGCCGTCGCTCCGGGCAACCTGAACAGCGAGCTTGGCATGCCTCTCGCCATCGCCAACGCGGACTTCGACGCCAGCTTGCTCGTGCTCGAGTTCGCGATGCGGGGCAAGGGTCAGATTCGGGAACTGGCCCAAATGGTCCCGCCCCACGTCTCCCTGGTGACCAACATCGGTCTCTCTCACATGGAGATCCTGGGCTCGCGCGAAGCCATCGCCGAAGCGAAGCGGGAGATCTACGAGGAGACTCGGCCGGACGGTATCGCCTGTGTTCCCGCGGATGATGCCTTCGCCCAGGTCCTGGAGGCTGGGGTAACTGGGCGCCGGCTCAGGTTCGGCCTGTCGGGCGACGCCGCCGTCCGGGGAACGGATCTGCGGCAGGTGTCCGCGGGCACTGCCCTCTATATCCATTACGCGGGCGAGTCGACGGAAGTCCTAGTGCCCGCGCCTGGCCAGCACCATGGCCGGAACGCTGTCGCCGCCGCCGCCGCGGTCCTGGCCCTGGGTGCTTCGCTCAGTGACGTGGCCGAGGGCCTGCTGGGGTTCGAACCAGAGCCTCACCGAGGGCGGCTGTTGCGAGCGGCAAGGGGCTTCCAGGTGATCGACGACTGCTACAACGCGTCCCCAGACTCCATGAAGGCGGCCCTCGACGTGCTCATCGGTCGGCCCTGCGCGGGGCGGCGCATCGCTGTCCTGGGTGATATGCTCGAGCTGGGGGCGATAGCGGAGAGTGAGCACATCGCCCTCGGAACGCGCGCGGCAGGCATGGGTGTCGATGCCCTGATTGGCGTCGGTGACCTGGGCCAGCTCATCGTTCGCGGCGCCTCCGAAGCGGATCCGTCCATCACGGCGCTGCACTTGGGCACCCAGGAGGCGACTCTGGAATGGCTCCGTAACACCGTCGGGCCGGAGGACATTGTGCTGATCAAGGCCTCGCGCGGCCTAGCCCTCGAGAACCTCGTTCGCGATCTCGTCGAGGAGGGGGATGCGTGGTGAATCCGCTCCTCCAGATGGGGATCGCCCTGATCCTGGCCCTTCTCGCGACGCTGCTAGTGGGCGGGTCCGCCATAGGGTGGCTGCACCGTATCGGCCTCGCCCGTGGCGGCGTGCGCGAGGACACACCCCAGGCGCATCAGGCCAAACGTGGCACCCCCTCCATGGGCGGGATCTTCATGATCCCCTGCGCCGCTGGCGCAATGCTGATCGCGGGCCTCGGTGACAGGCTCACCGTGGGCGTAGCTCTCTCCATGCTTTGCTTCAGTGCGATCGGAGCGGCCGATGATCTCCTGAAAGCGCGCAGGCCCTCGCGGCGCGGCCTACTGGCACGGTCCAAGCTGCTTCTGCAGGCAGCGGCGGCGTCGGCTCTGATCGCATACGCGATGCTCGTCATGGGCAAACAGGGGACCGTCGCCGTGGCTCCCTACCTTGCCCCACTCTCCGTGGGGGCCTGGGCCGTGCCTGTCTGGATGATCTTCGTCCTCTGGCTCACTAACGCTGTGAACATCACCGATGGTCTGGATGGGCTGGCTGCGGGCCTGGGGGCTTTGGCCTGCCTCCCCATTGCGCTAGCAGGCAGCCTGTCGGGACTGACGGGGGCGGGGGTCGCCGCGGGCGGATTGCTCGGTGGATTGGCTGGATTCCTGCGCTTCAACCACAAGCCGGCACAGGTCTGGATGGGGGATACTGGCTCCCTCGGTCTGGGTGGCGGGCTTGCGGCTCTTGCGATCCTCGGCTCCATGGAATGGCTCGTGCTGCTCGCGACGCTGCCTTTCACGGTGGAGCTCCTTTCCGACGTGATCCAAGTCGCCTACTTCCAGGGGACCAAGCGCCTGTACCATCTAGCTGAGGGACGGCGGGTCTTTCGCAAAGCCCCCCTGCACCATCACTTCGAGGAGGGCGGGACGTCCGAGGCACGCGTGGTCCTCGGGTTCTGGGGCTTTGGCGCCGCGTGCGCGGCTGTGTCCGTGGGGCTCCTACTGGGCGGTGGCCTGCCATGAGCATGGGCCTACCTCCGCTCCAGGGCGCCCCCATCGGTGTGGTCGGCGCCGGCGCAACGGGCCGCGCCGTCGCGCGTGCGCTGTTCGAGATCGGCGCCAGGCCCATTGTGGTTGACACTCGCCCGGCTGACGCGGCTCCTGAGGGCGCTGTCGAGGGGCTCTCCGCTGTTGCGGCTGAGTTGCACTGGGGCGACCCTGAGGCACTCGGACGCACGTCGCTGGTGGTTATCAGCCCAGGAGTCGCTATCGGAGCCCCCTTCTTGGCGCCAGCCCGAGCCGCTGGCGTCGAGATCATCGGCGAGGTCGAGCTAGCCTACCGTCTGCGCCCCGATGCCATCCTGGTGGGGATCACGGGCACGAACGGCAAGTCAACGACGACAGCCCTCACGGGAGCGATGCTAGAGGCCTCGGGCGTTACTTGCCAAGTCTGCGGCAACATCGGCACACCGCTGATCACCCATATGCTCAGCCGAGCCGAGGATGCCGTTCTCGTTGTCGAACTCTCCAGCTTCCAGCTGGAGAGTTGCTCGCGACTGCGCGTCCGCTCGGCCGCATTGCTGAATCTGTCCGACGACCATTGCGACCGACACCCCACGCCCGGCGAGTACCTGGCGGCGAAATCGCGGATCTTCGGGAATCAGACCGCAGGTGACGTTGCCGTCCTCGGGGCTGACTGCCGCGAGACTCGCCGCCTCGGGGATAGCCTCGATCCATCTCGATTGATGTGGTTCAGCGCCCTCGATCGAGCCGTGCCCGGCGCCTACTGCGAGGACGGCTCGCTGGTCCTCGCTCTGCCCGGGCAGGGGCCTCGATCAATACTGCGCGTCGAGGAGATGGCGCTACAGGGCGCCCACAACGTGCGGAATGCCTGTGCGGCGATGTGCCTCGCCTCCTCCCGTGGGGCGACCCCCGAGGGCATGGCGGAGGCTCTCCGTCACTTCGCTGCCGCTCGCCACACCTTCGAGGTTGTCGGCTCCGCTGCGGGAGCCGTATGGGTCAATGACTCCAAGGGCACGAACGTAGACTCCACCCTGCGCGCACTGGAGAGCTGTACAGGCCCGGTGATCCTCATCGCGGGAGGCTCCGAGAAGGAGGCCGATTACCGGCCCCTGGGTCCCGTGATGGCCGCTCGCTGCAAGGCCCTGGTGACCCTGGGAGAGACGGGGCCCAGCATCGCCGCAGTCGGCCGCGAAGCGGGGTTGGAGGAGATTCACGCGGCCGAATCGATGCCGGAAGCCGTCCGGATTGCCGCATCATTCGCCTGCCCGGGCGACTGGGTGCTGCTCTCGCCGGCTTCGGCGAGCTTCGGCCTGTTCCGCAACTACGCCCACCGCGGCCAGTGCTTCGTGGAAGCTGTGCATGAGCTAGAAGGCTTCACTCCTGCTGGATCGGGAGGCGTGTGAGTGGACAAGGGAATCGTACGCTCACAGCACGATCAGGTGCTCTTCATCGCCATCTGTGTTCTGACGGCGATCGGTCTCGTGATGGTCTACTCGGCTAGCTACGCCTACGCCAGCCTGACCGACGCTGATCCCGAGGGGGTTTTGCGTCGGCAGCTGACAGCGGTGGGGCTGGGTCTCGTTGCTCTACTCGTCCTCTCCTATGTGCCGTCCAAGACGCTGTACTGTCTGGCGCCGGTAAGCGGCATCGTGGCTATGGTGCTGCTCCTGCTGGCGCTGGGTCGGCAGGTGGGGCCAGAGGAGACGAAGCGCTTCATCACCTTGATTCCGGGGCTTACGCTGCAGCCCTCGACCATTGGAAGCGTGGCCCTGATCTCGTGCCTCGCCGCCTTGGGGCACTGGTACGCGGGGATCGAGGACAGGTACGGCCGCTTCGTGGCCATCGGGCTCTCGGCAACGGCCGGTATGTGCCTGCTCATCCTTGTAGCGCCTAACCTGTCGACGACACTCCTCACGGCGACGACCGCTATCGTGGTGCTCCTGATTGCCGGGCTCAAGCCACGCGACTTCCTCTGCAGTGTTGGATTCGTGGTCCTCGGTGGCGCGATAGCGGCCTGGACGACGAGTTACATGGGCAAGCGCATCGCCGAGCACCTCGCACTGCTACGAGGCGAGGAGCCCGGCTACCAGGTCACCCATGCTCTCATCGGCCTAGGGTCCGGAGGAGCTCTTGGCAAAGGGCTGTGCAGAGGGGTCGAGAAGTTCGGCTACCTGCCTGAGGTGCACAATGACATGATCTTCGCCGCTATTGGCGAGGAGCTGGGCCTAGTCATGACACTGCTGATTGTGGCTCTCTACGGCCTCGTGCTGATCCGTGGTTTCCGGGCGGCCCTGGGCGCGCCCACGCTCTTCGGCCGCTATCTGGCCGCCGGGCTGACCACTCTGATCACCGCCCAAGCGGTGATCAATATGCTTGTCGTCACGGCTATGGTGCCCGTTACCGGTCTGCCGCTGCCTTTCGTGAGCGCGGGCGGCACCTCCGTCGCCGTCCTACTCGGCGCGGCGGGACTGATCCTGAGTGTCTCCCGGGAGTACACCGAGGAGCCTCGAGAGGTGGCGGATCGACGTGCGGATACTGATAGCAACCGGGGGAACGGGCGGACACGTGTATCCGGCTCTGGCCGTGGGCGCTTCGCTTCGCGCATCGGCTGAGCCCCCCCTGGATCTTCATCTCGTCGGAACCCACACGGGCCTGGAGCGCCGGCTCTTCGAGGAGTCGGGGCTGCCTGCTCACTACCTGATGGCGCGGCCTATGCCGGCGCGCAAAGGTCTGAAGTGGCTCGTGAATGCCGGTTACCTGTCGGGCGCCGTTGTCCAGGCGCACGGTCTCGTTCGACGCCTGCGGCCGCATGCCGTCGTGGGCACGGGCGGTTACGCCAGTGTGCCGGTGCTGCGAGCCGCCAGTTCGAGAGGCGTGCCCACCCACATCCATGAGATGGATGCGTACGCGGGGCGGGCGAACCGCATGCTCGCCGCGCGAGCGAGCTCTGTCAGCGTCGGCTTCGAGCCGGCCTTGGCACAACTCGGACGTCCAGACGGCCAGGTGACCGGCAATCCATTGCGGGAGGGCTTCGGGGCGCCCGACCCGGGGTCGGCGCGCGAGCGGTTCGGCCTCGACCCCGTACGCCCTCTGATCCTCGTGTTCGGGGGGAGCCGTGGAGCTCTGGCGATCAATGAAGCGATGGTGCCGGCATCGGAGGCTCTGATTCGCGACCATGGAGCCCAAGTGCTCCTGATCACGGGCCGAGATCATCTGGGCCACTGCAAGGGGCTCGCGACGCGTCTGACCAGCGATTGCCGGAGACACCTGCACCTCATCGAGTATGTGGCGGAGGGCATGCCGGACCTCATGGCGGCGGCCCAACTGGCCATCACGCGGTCTGGCGCAGCGACGGTGTCGGAGCTCGCCGCTGCCCGTCTGCCCGCCATTCTGATACCCTATCCCTACGCCATGGCGGACCATCAGCGCGCCAACGCCAGTGTGCTCGAGGCCGCGGGCGCCGCGGCCGTGGTCGATCAGGAAGAGGCCGTGAGGCCAGGTTTCCTGGAGGGGCTAGCCGGGAGCCTCCTGAAAGAGAAGTCCCGGCTGCAAGCCATGGGAGAAGCGGCCTATCGGTGTGCGAGGCTCGATGCCGCCGATCGCATCGCTCAGATCGTGCTGGAGCTGGCATCGCGCACTCGCGCCGAGGAGTGATACGTCTTGTCGTGCATCGAATGCCCCGAGTCAATCCACCTAGTGGGCATCGGGGGGATCGGGATGAGTGCTCTCGCCCGCCTCCTGTCCGACAGGGGCATCCGGGTCACGGGGTCGGACTCGCGCAGTAGCGCCTTGACTGAGGCCCTGAAAGCCTCCGGAATCCCCGTCACCATCGGGCACGAGAGCGCAAACGTGGGGGATGCCAGGGCCATCGGGTACTCCACGGCAATCAAGGATACCAACCCGGAGATTCTGTGGGCAAAGGAGCACGGCCTCCCGGTGTACCACCGCTCCGAGTTGCTGGGATGGCTGCTCAGCGGCCATCAGACCGTGGCGGTGAGCGGAACCCACGGCAAGACGACGACATCTGGGCTCCTCGCCACTGTCTGCACCCGGGCGGGGCTCGACCCCCTGGTGATGGTAGGCGGCGAGGTCTATGACCTGGGCGGGAACTTCCATTGCGGCAAGGGTGGACTCGCCATCGTCGAGGCCGATGAGTCTGACCGCAGCTTCCTGAACCTCCACCCCACACACGCCGTCGTCACCAACATCGAGGCGGACCATCTGGACCGCTACAAGGACCTAGACGAGATCCTCCGCTCCTTCCGAGCATTCCTCGCCACTCTGCCGGATGGAGGCTTCACCCTCGTCTGCGTCTCCTGCCCGAACGTGCGCCACCTTCTCCCCAATATCCAACGCCCCCTCACCTACGGCGTCGATGTCGAGGCTGACTACATCGCTACGGACGTGGAAGTGTCGGCAGAGGGGACTCGCTACAGTGCCCGCGGGCCCAGGGGCGATATTGGCGCGGTGTGGATCCCCTTCCCGGGCAGACACTATGCCTCGAACAGCCTCGCAGCCATCGCGGTGGCCTTGGAGTTGGGCATCGAGTCGGCCGTGGCTGTGGAGTCCGTCGCTCGCTACCGGGGCACGGCGCGGCGTTTCGAGCGCCTGGGGCATTTCCGCGGCGCATGCGTGGTAGATGACTATGCGCACCACCCCACGGAGGTTCGGTCAACCATCGACGGTGCGCGTCGGATTGCGCCTCACCGCGTCGTGGCCGTCTTTCAGCCTCACCTGTTCTCGCGTACGCAACTCCTTATGGACGAGTTCGCCAGTGCGTTCCATGGCGCCGACATCGTCGTGATAACGGGCATCTACGCGGCTCGGGAGGATCCTGCCACCGCGACCGTCCGCGGAAGCGACCTGGCAGATGCGGTGCGCGGGAGCATGAACGGCGAGCCGGTGCTGTATGTAGAGGACGTGCGGGACGTTCCACGGGCTCTGGAGGACCTGCTGGAGGCTGATGACCTGGTGCTGATGATGGGCGCCGGCGACATTCGCCTCGTATCCGAGCAGATGGCGAGGGAGGGATCCGCCTAGGGCCCGCGCGTCTGGGCGGTAAGGATGGCGAAGCACCGAAACCAAGGCACCCGATCATACCGAGGGAGCGCCGACAGCGTGCCCGGCCCCCGACTTCGGCTGCGAGCCGTCATCGCGGTCCTGCTGCTGGGGGGAGCTGCCTACGCGGGATTCGCGGGCCCGCTCTTCCGGATCCACTACATCGATGCCCGAGTCCCCGAAACCTGTGAGGCGGCGGTGGCAGACTCAGTGCCCTTGGAGTCGAACCTGCTGTTGCTCGACGCGAGCGCGGTGGAGTCGGTGATCTCGGGGGACCCGCTGGTGGCTGACGTTGCGGTGAGGAAGGTGCTCCCCGACACCGTGAAGATTGAGACGGTCCTGCGCGAGGGCGTCCTGCGCGTCCAGTCCGGAGACCGGTATCTCGAGGTGGACCGAGAGGGCGTCGCCTTCCGACCCGCGGTCGGCGCCGCCCTGCCGCTGCTTGGCGGCGTCGAGAGCGTATCGCACCCAGGGGACAAGGTCTCCTGGGATGCCGTTGAGACCGCCCTGGTGTGGCTCGACGCTCTGCCGCGGTACTCTCTGCCGCCTGTGGTGAGGGTTGATTATCTTGGCGGAGGCCTGTGCGAGATGGTCCTTGAGGACGGGAGGGTCGTCAAGACAGGAGACTCCTCGGAGGCGGACCGCAAGCTGGCTGCCGCTGAGGCGATCCTGGCGCACTGGCCGGAGGAGATTGAGTACGTGGATGTAGCGATTACGACGCAGCCAGTGGTGGGCGAGGTGCAGCAGCCAGAGACCGACCCCAGCGAGGAGACGCCGAGCGTTGCGCCCTCTGCGGAGGGCACTGGCGATACCGACGATTCATCCGATGGGCAGTTGATAACCGATGCTCAACTCTGAGCTTGTAGTGGGCGTGGACGTGGGGTCGACCACCACGTGTGTAGCCATCGTTGAAGTCTTCCCCGGGCGCGACCTCGTGGACGTAGTAGGCGTGGGTCTTGTTCCCAGTGAGGGCGTGGTGGGCGGGGTGATCGAGGATCCGGTCGCCGCGGCCCGCGCCATCCGCGAGGCCGCAAACGCTGCCGAGACGATGGCCGACGTGGACGCTCAGACGGCCGTCGTGAGTCTAGGCGGGGAGCACCTCGCCTCCCAGACGGAGATCGGCATGCTGGATCTGCCCGGTGGCCGTGCCGTAGTTCAGGAGCATCTGGACGCGCTCCGAGCCCAGGGACAGGAGATCAGCACGCCGTCGGGTCGAGAGGTCGTCCACGTGGATGCCTGCGAGTACACCCTCGACGCCCGCCGGGGCCTCGCATCGCCCATCGGAGCAAACGGTTCCCATCTGGAGGCGCAACTCAACATCGTCACGGGGAGTATATCGGCCCGGTCGCGCATCGAGGAGGCCATGACGCGAGCGGGGCTCACGGTGCACCAGTTCGCCCTCCGCGGACTTGCCTTGGGCGTCGCCTGCCTCTCCGAGGAGGAGCGGCAGCTAGGCGTCTCCCTCGTATCCATCGGGGGCGATACGGCTCACGTCTCGCACTTCCGGCACGGGTCTCTCTGCCTCCAGTCGGTGGTACCGCTGGGAGGATCAGCCATATCGCGCGATGTCGCCGCGTGCCTGTCCACGTCTGTCAGTGAGGGCGAGCGGCTGAAACTGTATTACTGGGATCCCGAGTTCCGCCGCGAGCCCATGGCCGAAGCCGTCTATGAGATCGCGGGACAGGACCGGGTTGGGAGCGTGACCGTCGAACTGCTGAGCCAGATCATCGGCGCCCGCGTGGAGGAGATTCTCGAGATGGCGCGGGATCGGCTGATGGTCCGTGGCTGCCTGGCCGCATCGCCCTGCGGGCTCGTGCTGGCTGGGGGCAGTTCGAGCATCCCTGGCCTGGTCGACATGGCTCGCCGGATCTTCGGCGGCATGCCGACCAAGACCGCTGAGCCGCGTCGGGTGGGCAACGGTCTGGACCTCGTCCGCGACCCTTCGGCGCATGTGGCCCTCGGATTGGCGCTCTTGGGCGGCGACTGGATGAAGGCCGAGGTCACCCGAGCGGAGTCGATGGGCCTCTTCGAGCGCATATGGCTGTGGCTGAAAGGCGCCCTCGGGCTCGAGAGAAGACATGATCCGGTTGTCCCACCGGCGACTTCGGTTGCTGGGCCGGCCGAGGAGCAGGAGTAGCGCGGCCGCTGCTGGCTACGGAAGGAACGGTGTAGCATGGCGAGAGTCGACATGTCGAAGCAGTGCAAGCACCTGGAATCCCTAGGTGAGAAGGAGATCTACGGCCCGGGTCGGCGCGTGGTTCAGGTCGTCGACAAGGGCTTCCGGTGCGCCATCGACAAGTTCCCGTCGCCGAGGGTCGGTCCCAAGGTCTGCGTTGCGCGGAAGCGGGAGTGCTTCGAGCAGCGCGAGGAGGAACCGAAGTCGGCGGCAGAGGAGAGCGCTGGCGCCGAGCCAGATGCGGAGGCGCAGGAGTAGCCTGCCGTTTCCGCGCGGGCACTTGGGCGAAAGCGAGGCGCTCGTCGCCGCTAGGCCCTCTCTATGACCAAGACCCAGTCCCCCATCACGGGCGGCATCGGAGGCATCCAGGAGCCGTCGGGTCGGGTCGCGTGCGGGTCGCCGTGAGCGACCATCCGGTCGGTCGGTTGCACTGAACGTAGATCATCCATGACCTCCGTGGGGGGATGCGGGCGCCCGTGCCGCCCGACAGCACGGTGTGCGTCAGGAACCCGGCGGCGCTTTGGTAGTAGCTTCCTGCTGGGCGAAGGCCTCCTCCAGCGATCCAGGCGGCACGACGGCCTCGGGACGGGGCACCGGCGTCTCGTAGAGGTCCGACGCCCGCCACCAGAGCAACCCCGTCGCGAAGAAGCTCGTCACCCAGAGGCAGGCCAAGCACAGGCACGCGACGACGATGGCGACCAAGGGGAGCCGGCGCTTCGGTGGGCTTTCAGCCAAGGGTGCGCTCCGATCCGGCCTAATAGGGCAGTTGACTGATGGACTTCACGATCAAGACGATAGCGATACACACCATGCTGATCAACCCCATGCCACACTGGTACCCCGCGAGCACCACCGGCGCGAACTGCCGCCACTGCCTCTCGCCGAACCGCGGCGCGAAGTAGAAGCGGCCAAGGAGGGCTCCGCCCAACTCGGGTATCACCACGTGGGCCGGATTGCCGAAGCCCCGGATCAGGCCGTAGATCAGCATGACGGGCAGCCTGAACCAGCTCATGACGTAGTACAGGAGGAGCACGAGACCGAAGCCGGCGCCGATAATGGGCGGCTTGAGGAAGCGGCCGAGGAGGTCGGGATCAGTCGTCGCTCCCTTCACCCAGAAGGCCTGCATCCGCGCGTGGTACGGCCACCACTCGTTCGCATACTGGAACTGGGCCGATGGGATGGGGGCCAGGCGCCAGATGAACTGCCAGAAGACGAAGCTGGCCACCATGAGCACCGGGAACATAGCGACCTCCGCCTTCAGGAGGCCGCGGAAGCTCACTCCGACCAGTTCCAGTTCCCGGAACCGCTGGACGAAGCCGCCGTAGTTCTGAAGGGGCAGGGGAGCGAACCAGATATCGGCCCCCTTGTAACCGCTGAGGAGAATCGTCGCCTCCCTGATCATCGGGATCCCTACCCACTGGCCCGTTAGGCCCATCATCCGCGAGTTGATGTAAGAGGTGAGTGGGGTGAAGAAGAAGGCGAACACAAGGAAGTACCACATGGGGAAGTCGGGCACCAGATACTTGCAGAGCACTACGTACCCAAGGGATGACACTACGAACACCGCTAGCATCAGCGGCATGTTGAAGTCGCCTCGGTCTGGCGGCACGGCGCCGAAGCTCATTCCCCGGTCCTTCAAGCGGCTGCGTCGCCCCCAGGCATAGACCAAGGAGACGATGCCGATGGCCGCGATCGCGAAAGCGGAGCCGATGCCGAAACTCATCCAGAAGTCGAACTGGTTCGCCGTCATCGTGTCGATGACGCCCATCCCCTTCTGCCACTGCGTCAGCACACCCCGGTGGTAGAGGACCGGGTTCACGATGATGGTTACCAGGGCCGCCGCGGCGCCGCCAACGACGAGCCAGAAGGGCAGAACGAACCCCACCATGATGGTGCCCAGGTTGGTGTCGAGGCCCATGGGCACGGCGGGCAGAAGGTTCTCCGTGCCCGTGGTGAAGTCGACCCAGGGGATGGGCAGGATGTTGATGGGACGCTTGAGGACAGCGCCGGTGAGGGCGGGAATACCGGCATAGATGGCTCCGAAAGCCAGCCCGATCATGGATCCTATGGAGAACACCCGCCATCGCCATGTCTCACTCTTGCTGTGCGTCTCCGCGAGCGCGGTTGCCCCCTGGGCTGCCACGGGAGCCATCGGGAAGGGGAGGCGCTCGAGATCAGACGTCACACGGAAGAGCACGTACGCCGCGGAGAACCAGTTCAGGCGGCTGAGGACTTGGCCGAGGATCATGACCACGATGGGCACGAGCCAGGCGTGCTGCATGAAGGAGCGGACGTTCAGGGCGCCAGATTCCTGGGTAGGGACCACCCAGCCAGGAATGTCGGCGGCGAAGGCGGCCGCGGCGGGGGAGGTCTTGAAGTAAACGCTCCAGATGGGGCCGGAGAAGGGGCCGCCGCTGAGAGCCAGGGCTCCGTTCAGAGCTGTCAGGGAGCCCGCGATGTAGAAGATCAGATAGATCTCCTGCTTGCCCAGTGCTGTGAACGAGCGACGCGCCGCCTCGGCGAAGAGGATGATCGTCGTCCACTCCGCCGCGGGGCCCAGGTTCTGACCCACGAGCAGGCCGAGGTAGATTGCCCCCGGCAGCATGACGAAACCCACAAAGAGGGTGCCGAGGAGAACCCGGGAGCTGAAGCCCTCCACGAAGCCGTCGGGAGGACGCATGAGATCCCGGTAGATCTCTATCTCCTTATCGCGCAGTTCCTCCACGTCCGGCCCTCACAGCTCGGGGTAGGCTCCGGCGTCGGTTTCGTGCCGAACGGGCTAGCCCCCTTCCGGCGAGGGCAGCTCAGGAGGCTACTGATGGTCCGCCACGACACTTCGGACGAGGTCAAGGTCCTGGCCGATCTGCCTGGCGAGCTCCTCGCGGTTGTCGAACCGCACGATCCCTCGCAGCCGACGCAGGAACGACAGCCGAAGGCGGCGGCCGACCAAGTCACCCTCGAAGTCCAAGAGGTGCGCCTCGATGGTCGGCTTCTCGCACCCGAAGGTAGGCACCGGCCCTACATGCACGCCGGCAGGGTAGGCAGTGCCTCCCACCTCAGCGATGGCAGCGTAGATCCCCAGGGCGGGGAGCACACGTCTGGATGGGGGCGCGAGGTTGGCCGTCGGGAAGCCCAGCCCAACACCGCGGTGGTCGCCCTCCACAACCTCGCCCAGCAACGAGTAGGGACGCCCAAGCATGTCTCGGGCGTCAGCCATGCGGCCGTCGCTGACCGCCTCCCGGATCCGGCTGCTGGAGATGATCTCCCCATTCCACAGGGTCGCTGGCACGAGTTGCACCGTGAAGGCCAGATGCGCGCTCATGTGGTCCAGCAGGGCCACATCGCCCTTACCGCCGCGGCCGAAGCGATGGGTAGCGCCCACAACAACGGCGACGGCGCCCAACCCTCCCACAAGCACATCCCGGATGTACTCATCGGGCGGGGTCTTCGCCAGATCGGCATCGAAAGGCAGCACGCGGATCACGTCCACGCCGGTGGCGTCGAGGTACTCCAGCCGGTCATCCAGGCTGGTCAGGTACCGGAAGCCCTCGATGCCCGCGTACGCGGCGGGGTGGGGATCGAATGTCACCACGCAGGAGGACACTCCACGGTCCCTGGCCGTCGCAATAGCCGTCCGCACGATGTCCTGGTGCCCCACATGGACGCCATCGAACGCCCCCACCGTTACGACACAGGGGCCTCGCTTGCTGCGTGCTTTGTCCGATCCGATGAGTATCTCAGCCATCTCGTGGGTCCTGTCCCCCAACCACCGTCCGCGGCGCCAACCGGCCATCCTCAGCGACGCCTATGCCGAGGATGCCCGACGGACCGAAGACGGCCATGGGTCCCTGGCTCGACTCCACGCCAAGCACGGGATTCCCGGATGTGAAGGCTCGCTCCTCCGCTGCTGCCAGCGAGACGCGCGATAGGTGGGGCACGGCCTGCTCCATGGGCTCGGCCTGCCGTACAGCAGCCTCGCGGCCTTCACGAGCCAGCTCGTCGAGGGAGGGCGCGCCCTCGACCGACCAGGGGCCCACGCGAGTGCGCCGCAAGCCGTCGATGCACGCCGGTACACCGAGAGTTGCCCCTAGGGCTTCGCCGACCGAGCGCACGTACGTGCCGCTTGAGCAGTCGATCACCAGGGGGACCCGCACAAGACCGCCTTCCTCGAGGCGAGCAGGCCCGATCGGACTCAGCCGGTCGATCCGGCAACTCCTGGGTTCCCGCTCGACTACCTCGCCCGACCGCGCTATCTCATGCAGCCGCCGGCCCTGGTGGTGGATCGCCGAGACCATCGGAGGGACGAGAGCGATGTCGCCCTCCAACTCGCGGCAAGCGGCCTCCAGGGACTCTGTCGATGGACACTCACACGCGGCTTCCGCTGTGGTGACGCCCGACATGTCCAGGGTATCCGTGGCGCGCCCGAGCACCAGTTCGAAGGTATACGTCTTGTCCTCGCCGAGGAGGTACTGCTGCAACCGCGTGGCCACGCCGAGGAGGATCACGAGGAGCCCCGTTGCCGGCGGGTCGAGGGTCCCCGCATGGCCGACCCTGCGCTGGCCCAAGAGCCTTCGAACCACCGCTACGACGTCGTGGGAAGTGGGACCAGCGGGCTTATCCACACGGAGCATACCATGTACCAATGCGCTACTCCGGCCCGGCCGCGAGATGCTCGCGCGCGGCCTGTAGCAGAAGGCGAATGGCTTCGTCGGGCGGCGCCTCTATGGTGCAACCTGCGGCCCTGGTGTGACCTCCTCCGCCGAAGTGCATCGCGAGTCTCGCGACGTCCACGTCGTCACCGCGGGAACGCATGCTGACGCGGCACTCCCTGGGCTTCACCTCGGAGATGAGCGCGGCGGCAGAGCTTCCCGCTACCACGCGGAGATCGACCACGATGCCTTCGGCGTCCTCGGGGCGAGCGGAGAGGGAGGCGAAATCGTCGCGACTCAGCAGCGACCATGTGAGCCCGGAGGTCTCATCAATCTCGGCGCGCTCCAGCGCCCTTCCCTTGAGCCGCAGTCGGTGGAGCGGCATGGTATCGTGCATGTCGCGCACGATGGCCTCTGGGTCGGCTCCCGCTTCGACCAGGCGCGCCGCGTTGCGGAAGGCCGTGGGGGTGGCATTGCTTTGGCTGAAGCGGCCCGTGTCGAAAATGTGGCCGGCGAGGAGGCAGGTGGCCAACTCCATCGTGAGGCCCACACCCATGATGTCGACGAGGAGCTCCATCATCAACTCGGCTGTGGAGGATGCGTCGCCGTCGGTACAGCGCACGTCGCCGAAGGGCACGCCGTCACTGTGATGGTCGACGCTGATCAGGCGCGGCGCCGCAACTAGGTGTTTCCTCAGCGCGCCCGCGCGATCGAGGCTCGCGCAGTCCAGGGCGATGGCCGCGTCTACGGCAGAGCCCAGGTCCGGCGGAGGCGGGCCGACGCCAATCCGGCCGATGGCGGGGAGGAAGTGGTACATGGCCGCAGGAGCGTCCTCGGTATAGGCGTGCACCGTCTTCCCCAGGGTCTCAAGCCCGAGCATGAGCGCGGTGAGGCTGCCCAGAGCGTCGCCATCGGGTCGCACGTGCGTGGTGGCGAGGAAAGTCTGGCCGCTGGAGAGGGCGGCCGCCACGGCTTCCAAGCACTCACGACGACTCATGTTCACCCTCCTGGGCGCGATCACTCTCGATCTCAGCCAGGATGCGGGCGATATGCTCCGCGTGCTCCGCGCCTCGGTCACGCTCGAAGACGATCTCGGGCACATGGCGAAGTCGGACTCGCTCGCCGAGCATGCGGCGGATGAAGGGCCGAGCGCGGTCCAGGGCCTCGAAGCTCTCCCGCATCTCGTCCTCCGTCGAACCGATCACGCTAAGGCGGATCTTGGCGTGGCGGAAGTCGGCGGATAGATCAACGGAGCTGACTGATACGATGCCCACTCGGGGATCGCGGACTTCACGCGCGATAACGTCACTGATGGCATCGCGGATCAGCCGCGCGACTACCCTCTGCTTCCGTTCCATGGCACGGCCTCCGAAGCTAGAGCCACTCCACGGTGGCCTGGAGAACCTCCAGGCGCGGATCCCGGTCGACCAGCCCCAGCGCGCTCTGCAGGACCTGCTCAGTATGAGCGCGATCATTGGAGAGGCAGACGATGCCGATCTGGCTCCGTCTCCAGATGTTGTGATCGCCGAGCTCGGCGGCCGACACATTGTACTGGTCGTGAAGCTGGTCGAGCAGCCGCCTCAGCACTCGCCTCTTGTCCTTGAGCGAGTTGCTGTCAGGGATGTGAAGGTCCAGGCTAAGCAGCCCCACGGCCATGCCTCGTCCCCATCTCGGCGGCCGAAAACGCATCCCCAAAGCCACAGGAAACGCGCCCTGCAGCGCCTCGACGGTGAGACCGAAACGTCGCAGGGCGCGCTATCAGTCGGCCAGGGTCCGCTCCAACTGGCGCATCGTGTAGCACTCGATCTTGTCGCCCTCGGTGAAGCCATTCCAGTCATCGAGCGAGATGCCGCACTCGCGGCCTCCCTCGACCTGGGATACGTCGTCCTTGACGTGTCGCAGTGAGCTCAGTTTGCCCTCATGGACGAGTTCGCCATCCCGGTAGACGCGGACACCCTCCCCACGCTTCATCTGACCGTCCATGACGGCGCATCCCGCAACGACTCCCGTGCGGCTGATCTTGAACACAGCCCTCACTTCCGCGTGTCCAAGGACGACCTCCTTGAAGATAGGCTTGAGCTTGCCAACCATGAGGTCCTGCATGTCCTCGATGATCTCGTAGATGATCGAGTACTCCCGCAGCTCGACCCGCTCCTCGCGCGCAAGGGAATCGACCCCGGGCTCCATGCCCACCTGGAAGGCAATGATGATCGCCTTGCCCGCCGCAGCCAGGCTCACATCGGACTCGGAGACGCTCCCGACTCCGGAGTGAGCGACCTTGATCTTGACCTCCCGATGTTCGAGCCTGTCCAGCGCCTGAGTGATCGCCTCGAGCGAGCCGTGCACATCGGCCTTCAGCACCACGTTCACTTCGGTGACGGTGCCTGCCTGGATTTGCTCCATGAGCCCAGCCACCGAGGTGGGAGCCGCCATGGAGGTCTGTCGCCTGCGGGCGACATCCTGAAGCTCCTTGGCGATCTGGCGCGCGACACGCTGGTTCTCGACGACCCGCATCTCCTCGCCGGCCTCGGGCACGTCTTCCAGCCCCCACACCTCGCACGGGTGGCCCGGCTCGATCTTCTTGGCTCGTTTGCCACTCGGCGTCACAAGGGCGCGTACCTTGCCGGCCCACTGGCCGCACACGACGAAGTCGCCCGTCTTCAGGACGCCCTCGCGGACGATCACGGTGGCTACCGGCCCGCGCGAGGAGTCACGTTCGGCTTCGATAACGACGGCCTTTGTGTCTCCTCCGACCTCGGCGGTGAGCTCCTGCACTTCCGCGACGAGGAGGATCATCTCGAGTAGGTCGTCGATGCCCTCCCGAGTCATGGCCGACACGTTGGTGGTGACGGTGTCGCCGCCCCAAGCCTCAGGGACGAGCTCGTGCTCGGTGAGTTGCTGGAGCACGCGCTCGGGATTGGCCTCGGGGAGGTCGATCTTGTTCACGGCGACGATGATGGGAACTTGAGCCGCCTTCGCGTGGTTGATGGCCTCAACGGTCTGCGGCATGATCCCGTCGTTCGCAGCCACCACGAGGACGGCGATGTCGGTCACCTGGGCGCCGCGGGCGCGCATGGCCGAGAATGCCTCATGGCCGGGGGTGTCCAGGAAGACGATCGTCCGATCGTTGTGGGTGACCTCCGACGCGCCGATGTGCTGCGTGATGCCGCCCGATTCGCCGTCGGCCACATGGGTCCGCCGGATGGAGTCGAGCAGGAGCGTTTTGCCGTGGTCGACGTGACCTAGCACGGTCACGACCGGGGGACGCGGCACGACCTTCACGTTGGCCTCACTCGAGGCTGCCTTAGCCTTGCGCTTACGGCCCTCAACGGCCTGAACCGCGGCCTCGAAGGAGACCTCCTCACGGACGATCTCGGCGGTGATGCCCAGGTCGGCCGCGATAGCTCTTGCCGTCTCGCCAGTGATGGTGGCGTTGATGTTCGAGGGGGCGCCTCGTACGAGGAGCTCTCTCAGAATGTCGGCAGTGCCGAGCTGCAGGGCGTCGGCCAGCCCACGAACGGAGACCGGGTCGGGAATCTTCACGACCGTACCGACTGCCACGTTCCGCCGGCGCTGCTGATCTCGCTGACGCTTCTCCCGGTCGCGTTCGCGGTCACGATCCCGCTTTTCCCGCTCCTTGGCCTTGCGCTGCGCGCGCGCCTCACGGCGTTCGCGTTCACGCTCGCGGCGCTCATCGCGAGCCCGCTCGTCAGCCTCCACATCCTGCGGGCTGACTACCTCGGCCGGGGCCTCATCCTCGTCGACGGCCTCCTCGGGCTCCACAATCTCGGGAACATCCACCGGCCGCACGGGCTCGACGCGCCCCTCGACCTCGCCAGGGACAACCTCCGTGCGGTTGGTGGCCACAACCTCGACCGGGGCGATCCGAACGGGACCCGCAGGCTCCGGCTCGACTTCAGGAGCGGCCACCGCAGTGACGGGTTCGGCGACCGCTGCCTCTGGCTGCTCCTCGGTGGGGGTGGCGGCGGCTTCCGACTGGCGGGCCGGCACCACTCGCGCGCCGTGTACAAGGGTCTCCCCCGGCTTGCGCAGCGCGGGGCGCGCCGCCTCCGGCCCCAAGTGCACGACGGTCTCCTCGTCCTTGGCCGCGTCGCGACGCCGAACCACCTGCGAGAGGCGTCCACCGCGCGACGGGCCGGCAAGACTCGGCCGGCCCGGGGTCTGACTTGGCGCGGTGATGAGCCCTGAGCCTGCACGGGTACTGCGCAGCTTGTCGCGAACGCCCTGGGCGACCTCATCGGCCAAGGTGCTGGAGTGGCTCTTCACCGGCTGCCCGAGAACCTCCAGAACCTCCATCACGCGCTTGCTGGTGATGCCCATCTCGCGCGCTAGCTCGTGCACTCTGATCTTCTCACCCAAGGTGATCACCCCCGGTGCCTTCCGCTTGGTGCATGTCCTGCCTCGCCGTAGCGAGGGCTCCGAGGGAGACCTGAGTCCCCAAGGCGTGGCCTGCCCGCTGCGCCAGTCTCGGAGACTCGGAGCACTCGGGCCGTGCGCACACGTACACACGGCCTCCAATGCGAGCTCCCATCGTCGCAATGGGATCGTGGGCGCCGCAGGCGTCCGCGCGGTTCGTGTCGAGGGCAATCATCACCCTGCGATCATACCTTCCTCTGCACATGAGACAGGACCGCAAACTCATTGGCACCGTCCTGGCATTTCCGGACTATTGGCGGCAGCAGCCGCGGGCCCGCACGCCGCTCCTATACCTCGGTCGGGGAGGGCGGCTCTCCAGCCCCGTCGTCGTCGGCATTCGCGTCGGGATCATCGATTTCCTCAGCGGGCTCGGCCGCCAGTTCCTCATCGAACCGCTCGTCGTCGCTGCTAGAGGGGACCATGCCCTCCGGCCGGGGACCATAGCGAACGGCCTCGTCGCCCTTGGCCCTCCGTCGCACGTCGTCCGCCGTATAGCCATCGATCGTGCTCACATGGGAGGACACGTTCACGCCCATCTCCCGAAGGATATCGATGGCCTCCTTGCTCGCGATCCCGAGCTCGCTCGCCAGATCGTAGACGCGCTCCCGAACCTCGGCGGGATCCTGACTCGCCCAGAGCTCCTCGCGCTTGCGATGCTCGTGTTCGGCCTCGCCGACCACGTCTATCTTCCAGCCCGTCAGTCGGCTCGCCAGGCGGACATTCTGGCCCTTCTTGCCGATGGCGAGCGAGAGCTGGTCCTCGGGTACGACCACCTTGGCGCTGCGGCCTTCCTCGTCCAGTTCCACCGTCGTCACTTCCGCGGGGCTGAGCGCCTCCGAAAGGAAGGCCTTAGCGTCATCGCGGTACCGGACGATGTCGATCTTCTCGCCCGCCAGTTCGTCCACAACGGCCTGCACCCGCGAGCCGCGGTGCCCCACGCAGGCTCCGACCGGGTCGACCTTCTCCTCGTTCGACTTCACGGCGATCTTCGCGCGGAAGCCCGGCTCGCGCTCCACGCCCTTGATCTCGACGATGCCATCGTAGACCTCGGGAACCTCCAGCTCGAACAACAGGCGAACGAGCTCAGAGTGGGTGCGCGACACGATAACCTGCGGGCTGCGAGCGCTCCGGCGCACATCCAGCACATACACCTTGAGGCGGCGATGCACGGCATAGGGACGCTCGTTGGGGATCTGCTCGCGGTACGGCAGGAGTGCCTCGACCCGGGGCCCCAAGCTGACATAGACATTGCCGTCGTCACGCCTCTGGACCTCGGCGGTGATAACCTCTCCGATGCGGCCCTGGAAACGGTCGAAGACGATCTCCCGCTCCGCCTCCCGCACGCGCTGGACGATGACCTGCTTGGCGGTCTGGGCGGCGATGCGACCGAAGTCCCGGGGCGTAACCTCCTGTTCGAGGATGTCGCCCACCACGGCCGAGGGATCCACAGTGCGTGCGTCGGCCACGGAGACCTCTGTCTGCGGGTTCTCCATGCGGTCGACCACCTGACGCAGAGCAACAATGCGCAGTGGGCCAGTGTTCTTCTCGCCGAAATCGACGCGTAGCTCGCCAGTCGCCCCGTAGCGCTTGCGGTAAGCGGATTCGATGGAAGCCTTGACGGCCTCCATGAGCACCCCGTGGGGGATGCCCTTCTCTTCCTCAATCTGTGCGAGCGCCGCTAGGAATTCCGGGTTCATCTCTATCGCCTCGTTCGCTCCGAACCGTGGTGCGACCCAAGCGCCGGTCGCTCGATCCTAACCGACCTGCCGCCGGATCCGGTGCGGCACATGCCGACGAAGGCGCGATGAGGACGCCATGAGGGGCCCCGTCGCACCCGCTTCAGGCCCTCCGCGGCACATCCGCTGCCGCTCGGACCCCTCCGAGCCTATGCTTCTCGATCCTTTTGGGGGAGGAGGTCGTCCCACTCATAGTGGAGACGCGCCTCAAGGATATCCTCAATGGCGAAGGCTTCGTCCGTCTCTCCCGTCTGAACGGTAACGAGACCATCCTCGAATCCCACTAGCTTCCCTTGCACCTTACGGGTCCCGTTCTCGCCGCGGACTCTCATCCGGACCGAACTGCCTGCGAATCGGCGGAAGTGCTCGTCCTTACGCAGGGGCCTATCAAGCCCCGGAGAGGACACCTGCAACATATACGGGCCGCTCACCGGATCCAGAGCATCGAACCAGTGATCGACCGTCTCATGGCCGCGCGCGCAGTCTTCGTTGGTGATCCCTCGCTCGGGGTGGTCGATAAGCAGCTCCACGAGGAGCTTGCCCTCGGCTTTGCCAACCCGTAGATCCACGAGTTCATAGCCATCCCGGGCCAAGTCGTTCTCGATCTCCCGCGCGCACTGAGAGAGCTTGACCCGATCGACCCGGGCAAGCTGACGGCGCCCCTCTGTCGAGGGACGTCTGCCTTGCCCCTGGGTCCGCACGCGAAATCACCACCTGCCAACATGCCAAAGAGTGGGCGCAAACCCACTCTTCGCGTCGTCCGCTAGAGTCTAGGTTGACCAATATACCACAGCCCCGGGGTAGGCGCAAGCCGGCCTTGGCGCGGCTTTGGGGGCACGTCAGAGCAGTCCCCGGCGCTCTTGTATCGGCGGGTGTACTCCAGTACGCTCAGGCAGTCAACGGTGCGTGGGTGGGTGTGCGATCCCAATGGTGAGTTGCTGGACTATCTGGGTAACCTTTAGATGTGAAGGTTGCGCCACACTAGACGCGGTCGTGGATCCGTCGAAGGGATGGGCGCATATGCCGCTACGTCGCTTCAATGAGGCCGTTAGACGCCTGCTCTGCGTGGCCTGCATGTTAGGAGGGCTCGCGTCTGTGTGCATCGCCCAGAACAGCCCACTACCGCCACCCTCAGATCCCGAGGCGATCCAGGCCGACACGCTGGTGGGCGCCTACTACTTCCCAGGATGGTCCCAGGACGACCGGTGGTACTGCATCAAGGCGTTGGATGACGTGCTGCACCCGCTCCTTGGCTACTACCGCGAAGGCGATCCCACTGTAGCCGACTGGCACATCAAGTGGGCACTCGAGCATGGGATCTCCTTCTTCGCCTTCGACTACTACAGCTTCCAGGGCAGCGAGATGCTGGAAGAAGCCCTCCAGGCCATGCTCTGCTGCCGGAGCATCGATCAGTTCAAGTTCTGCCTCAACTGGTGCAACCATCAGGAGCCCGAGACCCAGGACGCGGAGGAGTTGCGCCGGTTCGGCGACGTCGTCATCGACGCCTACCTCACCCATCCCTCGTACCTCAGGATCGACGGCAAGCCTGTGCTCATGATTCTGGGTGGGTACAGCTTCGTGAAGACCCTCGGCGTGGATGGCGCCGCGCAGGCTTTTGGCAGGTTCGAGGAGCGGTGCCGTGAAGCCGGATTGCCTGGCGTGTATCTGGTCTCCTGCGAGGGCTTCATCGACGGAGCCGAGGCGGTGTCGCGCGGGTTGGAGGCGGGTATCGACGCCTTCTGTCTCTACAACTACCCCTACGCGGGTTCATCGGTAACGGGTCCGGGCGGCGAGTACGCCGAGATGAGCTATGAGCACCTCATCGAGCAGGGCAGGGGGCTGTGGGAGCACTGGCGAGGGCTCACGGACGGCCGTTTCTGGCCCACAGTCATGCCCGGATGGGACCGGCGGTCCTGGACCAAGGACCAGGATCTGCGAAGGGTGGGCAGCACAGCCGAGCTGTTCGAGAGGTCGCTCGCCTGGGCCAAGGACGCTGTCAACGCGGACCGCGTTGTGATGATCGAGGCCTGGAACGAATGGGGAGAGGGCTCCGTGCTCGAGCCCAGTGTTGAGGAGCGTTTCTCCTATCTGGAGGCAGTTCGCCGGGTGTTCTGCCCGGGAGTGGAGCGGCCCGAGAGCGAGGTGCCGGCCCCAGAGGATCGCCCTGACGTGCCCCTCCCACGCGTGGACCGGTGGGGCTTCAGCTTCGGGACCGAGGGCTGGACGCCGACTCGGCTTGGCGACTTCCGTCAGACGACGGGCTGCATCGAGGGCGTGGCGCTGGACAACGATCCGGCGATCAGCAGCCCGAAGACCTATCTGCCATGTGAGGAGTACAGCGCCATCGCCGTTCGTATGCGGGCATGGGCGGACGCTGCAGCCAGCACAGAGACGGAGACCGGCGAGGTCTTCTGGTCGACCACTCGCGGCGGCCTGTCCCAGAGTCGGTCGGTGACTTTCCAGGTTCCCCTTGATGGAGAGTGGCGCACCCACGTCATCCCCGTAGCCGACCATCCGGGCTGGACCGGTACCGTTGATAGTCTGCGGCTGGATCCCGTGGGACGCCCAGGCGTGCGGTTCCAAATCGATTCCGTGACTATCCTGCCCTAGCGATGTGTGCTACACTCAGAACTTCTGAAGCGCCTCGGGGTGTGTAGGATGCGGGCTGTCGAGGCCAGTGGAACAACCGGCAGCGCCGGAGCGGCCAGACTCCGGAGCCTTCAGTTTTGCCTCTTCCTGGGTATAGCACTGGCGGCCCTGCAGTGGCGCTATCCCGCCCTGTTCTCACGCGCCGACCAGTTCGCCTATGACCTGGCCAACAGCCACCGTCCGAACCCGCCGGCCGTAGAGGACATCCTGATCGTTGAGATCGACGACACGAGTCTCGATGACGCCCACCTTGGGCAGTTCCCATGGCCCAGATCGACGTACGCGGAGCTCATTGCGAGGCTAGAGAGCGCTCGGGCGATCGGGATCGACGTGTTGTTTCTAGAGGCGGACCGGCTGGACCCAGTGGGCGACGCGGCGCTGGCGGACGCGATCGGCCGCCATGGGCGCGCCGTGCTCCCGGCCAGCATACTCACCGATCGCGCGGTGAGTGGCGAGTCCCGGCAGCGCCTTTTGACGTGGCAGGGGAAGCTCGCGTCGGCGCCCTCCTCCAGGCCCTCCATCACCCCAGACCGGCTCCAGCCGCCTGTTCAGCCACTCGTGGCAGCTGCCGCGGCCGTGGGGTTCGCCAATCTGGTGGCGGACGGCGATGGGCGGTACAGGAGGTTCCGGCCCTACTACACCGGTGACGACAGCCTGGTGTATCCCAACTTCGCCTGCGAGGTGGCCCGGATCGCGGTCGGCGCAGACGCAACCGAGATGTATGCAGGCGCAGGGGGCGGCCTCACGGTCGCCGGCCGCCGCGTCTGCATGTCCGACGCGCACGTCTGGATCAACTACGCTGGCCCGGCCGGGACAGTGCCGCGGGTGAGCGCCGCGTCGCTGCACGCCGGAGAGGTGCCGGACAGCGACATACAAGGCAAGATCGTGCTGATCGGCGCGACCGCGGCCGGCCTCTACGACATCCACCCTGCACCCTATCCGGGCAGCGGTGGGCGTATGTGCGGCGTCGAGACTAACGCCAATGTGATCAACACACTCCTCTCGGCCCGGCCCATCGCCTATGAACCCACCTGGCTGGCCGTCGTGGGGCTCCCTGTGTTGTCCCTGCTGGCGTGGTGGCTCGCGTGGAGGTGGGGGGCGGCTCGAGGCGCAGGCGCGATCGTCGTGGGTGGCGCCCTGCTCGTCGCGGTCTACCTTGGCGGCTTCTGGTTCCTGGACACCATCGGGCCCATATCCGCGCGCCTCACCGCCCTGTTGGGCGTCGGCCTCGCATCGGTTCTGGACCGGATGCGCGAAGAGGCACGACTCCGGAACCGGCTGGTGGAGGCTTTCGCCGCCTATGTCGCCCCTGAGGTGGCGGAGCGCCTCGCTCGTAACCCCGACGACGCCGGACTGGCGGGCACGCGGCGCGAGATCACCGTGCTCTTCAGCGATGTCCGAGGTTTCACGACAGTATCGGAGGACATGGATCCGCACGATGTTGTGGCGCAACTCACCGAGTACTTCAACGCGATGGTGGATGCCGTCTTCCGGTTCAACGGCCTAGTGGACAAGTTCATAGGGGACGGTTTGATGGCCCTGTTCGGCTGCTTCGGCGATGAGGCTGACCACTCCCGCCGATCAGTCATGGCCGCACTCGTCATGCGCGAGGCGCTGCCAAGGCTCAACGCGAAGTGGGAGGCCGAGGGGCGTCCAACCTTCCGTATCGGCATCGGCATACACAGTGGAGTGGCCGTCGTGGGGAACATGGGGGCTAAGCGCAAGTGGAGCTTCACCGCCGCGGGAGATACGGTCAACGCGGCTTCACGCATATCCGACCTCACCAAGGCGTACAAGGATAGGTGGGAGACAGTCATCCTGGTCAGCGAGCCCGTCGCGCGCCAGGTGGAGGACTTGGTCGAACTCGAACGGATTGGCGACCAGCCCCTCCGCGGCCGACAGGAGTCTATCTCAGTCTACGCGGTCCTGTCAGCGCGCGTAGGCGCGCGGAAGGACGAGGTGACCACCGATGTTGCTGCGTCGCAAGCGCCAGACCCAGGCGCCCGCGTCTGATCGTGAGGCCCTGGAACAGGCTTTTTCGGACCTGGCTCAGGAGCAGGAGGCCCAGGCCCGCAAGGCCGCGCGCAAGAGGCGGCGGGTAACCCTCCCTGCCTGGCTGGACCGACGGGTGCTCTGCGGGCTCCTCGCGGTGCTGACGATACTCGTCGCAGATGGAGTGAGGCGTCAAAACGGGGAGTTCTTCGCTGAGATCATCGACTGCGTTGGGGATGTAACCCTGACCGACGGGGATGGCGACTCCATAGCCGCGAAGACCGGCGGGCGCCTCACCTCAGGCGCCGTGGTGCAGACCGGATCCGCGGGCCGCGTCGTGCTCGAGCTAGCCGACGGCACGCGGCTGGTCGTCGTCGCCGGTAGCAGAATCGACCTGACGGCGCTGGACTACAACCGAGGCGGCGACTTCCGTGACCACACCTTCGCCCTCCACGGAGGGCGGGTCATGGCCGCGGTCAGCGATCGGTTCGGGGCCCAATCAGACCTCGCCGTCGCGACACCAGGGGCCGTCGCGGCGGTCCGCGGCACGACCTTCCTCGCGGAATACGATCCGAGCAGCCGCCTGACTCGCGCTGCCTCAATGGACGGCTCCGTTGACCTGTCGGCGAACGGCTTCATGACGAGGACGGTCTCCGCCGGAACGATGGCCTATGCGGCAGCAGACGGTGGGCTGAGCGAGCCATGGCACTTGCCCGAGGATATCCAAGGAGCGTTCCGCGGTGAGGGCGAGCTCGCGCTACCACCCAGCGAGGATCCACTGATGCGCCGGATCGAGTACCCGCTGCTCCGGATCCTCGATCCGGTGCTATCCATCCTCGGCATCGGGCGTAGCTCATGGGGCGTCTTGGCCGGCAACGCCGCGCGCCGCAGTGCCGCCACCCAGGCGGCTCAGGACATATGGCAGGATCTGGAGACCCAGCAGGCAATACCGCCACGGGTGACGCTCAGCACGCTTGAGGAACTATCCCTCCCGGAGTCGAAACGGAAGGCCGTGATCAACCAACTCGCCGGGAATCGCCTGCAGGGCTACATCGCGGGGAACAACTCCTACGCAGTGCTCCTTCGAGCCAAGGATCGAAACCGTACGCCCATCCTGATCACGCCTGCCGGGGTCCAAGACATATCGCGCAGCGACGCCCCCCTCTACGAGGCACTCCGCCAGTGTGGCGTGCAGGTCACCGCTCCCGAACCCTAGCCCTCGTCCGCCGCCGGCTCGGGTTCCGCCGCGGGAAGCATGTCAGGATCGGTGCCGTCGGTGAGATACGTGACTATGCCGGACTCCAGGTCCACGACGTGGAGCTTGCCGTCCGTCGTGCCGACTACGGCGATGCCTTCATCCTCGTCGATTGAAAGCCCGGCAGCGTTGGGGATCGCGGCGAGAAGCTCGTGTTGCTGATCCGCGAGGTCCAGCCAGTAGATCCCCGACTCCATACCGGCGGCCTCCCCCAGGGCGAGTAGGGTGCCGTAGACGCCGAACTCAGTGAGATCGACGCCCGTCACGAGCACTCCGCCGAGGAGATCCTCTGGGATGAGTTCGATCTCCGCATCTTCCACGAGGTCCCAGAGCCGGTACCAAGAGGACACATCCGTAGGGAAGCGGGGAAGGGTGAGCAGATCGCCCTCCGTGGCGACCCGCAGACGGGCGCGGTCGAGGTTGATGTCGCCGTACCAGGTGGCGATATCGGTAGGGAGGACGTGCCCTTCGGCGTTGATGATGGAGACGTGGAGCTCAGCGCCGAATGGATCCTCTCGCTCCTCGTCCCCATCGAGTTCGAGGAAGGCGATCTGGTCATGGGGGAGGGCCCCGAGCCCGAGCGGCTGGATCAGGTCCTCCCAGGTAGCGACCAGCGGCTCGTCCGAGGCGACACCCGCGTGCAGGCGGCACGCCGAGACGTCGCCGTGGTCGTCATACTCCCAGGACAGGAACAGGGCGATGTCCCGGTCCACGAAGACGGGACACCCGTAGGTCTTGGCTCCCGGGCCCGGGGGCGCTCCATCGGTCGTCAGAGCTCGCTCCATGCCGTGCCGCATATCGAGCACGACAATATTGCCATCCCTGCTGAAGACCACTTGCGCCAGCGTATTGGGCTCAGCGGCCGTGGCCGTAGCGAGGAGCGCGAGGGCCAGGCTCAGAAGGGCAATCCTCATCGGGTACTCACCGCCTCCTCCGATAGCATGCACGAAGCCGCCGCTTCGGTTCAACCCGCCATCGTACATGCTACAATGCCGGTCGGTAGGCCCCCGTGAAGACACCAAGCGCCGGAAGGCGCCAAACCGAGGAGTTGAGCTTCTTGAGCACAATCGTCGATGTAGTCGCGCGACAGATTCTGGACTCGCGAGGGAACCCGACCGTCGAGGTTGAGGTTGCCCTGGAGACGGGCGATGTAGGCCGTGCCGCTGTGCCCTCGGGCGCGTCCACGGGCGCGTACGAGGCAGTCGAGCTTCGGGACGGGGATAAGGACACGTACCTGGGCAAAGGCGTCTTCAAAGTCGTGGAGAACGTCGAGGCCGTTATAGGTCCGGCTATCGTCGACATGGATGTTCTGAACCAGGTCCAGCTCGATCAGATGATGATTGAGCTCGACGGCACCCCCAACAAGAGCAGGCTTGGCGCTAACGCCATCCTGGGGGTTTCCCTCGCCTGTGCCCGCGCCGCAGCCTCCTTGCTCGAGCTGCCCCTGTACCGCTACATCGGCGGCGTGCATGCGCGCACCCTTCCGGTACCCATGATGAACATCCTGAACGGTGGGAAGCACGCCGAGTCCTCCGTCGACCTCCAGGAGTTCATGGCAATGCCGGTGGGCGCGCCCAGCTTCGCTGAGGCGCTGCGGTGGGGCGCGGAGGTGTTCCATGCCCTGAGGAAGGTCCTGAAGGACCGGGGCTGCAGCACCGGCGTGGGCGATGAGGGCGGCTATGCGCCGGATCTCGATGCCAACGAGACGGCGATCAAGGTCATCATCGAAGCGATCGAAAAGGCCGGATACACCCCTGGCGAGCAGGTCGCTATCGCCCTTGACCCCGCCGCGAGCGAGATCTACCAGGATGGCAAGTACCACCTGGCTGGCGAGGGTCGGGTCCTCTCGGGCGAGGATATGGTCGGCTACTGGAAGGACCTGGTCGACCGCTATCCGATCGTCTCCATCGAGGATGGCCTCCACGAGGACGACTGGGAGACCTGGCAGCTTCTCACTCGTGAACTGGGCCAGCGGGTTCAACTCGTGGGCGACGATCTCTTCGTCACGAATGTGGAGCGGCTCCAAAAAGGAATCGAGCTCAAGGCAGCGAACTCAGTGCTGATCAAGCTCAACCAGATCGGCACGCTCACCGAGACCATCGAGGCCATCGAGTTGGCGCGCCGCAACAAGATGACCGCAGTAGTCAGCCACCGGTCTGGCGAGACCGAGGACACGACCATTGCCGATCTGGTCGTAGCGCTGAACACGGGGCAGATCAAGACTGGGGCCCCGTCGCGCAGCGAGCGAGTGGCGAAGTACAATCAGTTACTCCGGATTGAGGAGGAGCTCGGCAGCGCGGCCGTCTTCCGTGGCAGGGACGCCTTCTACTGCATCTCCCGCTAGGACTCTCGTGAGGAGCCAGCCCGGCGCGAATGCAATGACTGCGGGGCGACGGATGCCGACATCGCCATGAATCGATCTGACAGTCGCGCCAGGCTGGCTCTGACCATCGTCTTGGTGCTCATCGCGGTCGTCTTCATCCAGAAGACGGCCAAGCCGTACCATATGGGCCGCCAAGCCCGTGCCGAGGCCCAGGAGCTGGCCGGCCAAGTGGAGGAACTGAAGCGGCAGAACGAGATCAGCGAGCAGCGCCTGGAAGCCCTACAGAGTAAGCGCGGCATCGAGATCGAGGCGCGCAAGCATCATTACATCCGTCCTACTGAGGTTCCCGTTCAGGTCGCGTACGACGACGGCCGGAGCCCCGGCGAACAGACGGACCCGTCCTCCATCGGCGAGTTCGACCCAGATCTGCCATGAAGTGCCAGCGCTGCCAGTGTCTGCTTCCCCCGGGCTACGACCGGTGTCCGGTGTGCGGGTGGACCGTCGGCGAGAGCGCTGGCGGCTCCCGGCGAGCTTCCACCTACCGCGGAGTCCACAGCCCGACAGACGCGATGGGCCGGCCGATCAGGGCCTGGTTCGACCTCGGACCGAACCCGTGGGTGAATCTCATCGTCGGGCTCTCGGTACTCCTCGGCTTCGCCGCGAGCGCCATCCCTACGGTGATCGTGGAGCGTAACCGCGTGCCCGCCTCCGTGTCAGATCCCCAGGTGGTTGTGGACGACTCGCAGCTCTTCGTGAGGTTCCTTGTCCGAGACGAGGAGGGCCGGTCTCTCTCCGTCGGAGGCGAGGCCTTCGTCGCTATGTGGATGAACGGGCCACCGCAGTCGGCGGGGACAGGACCAAGAGAGCAGAGCTTCGCCCTAGCCCCGAACTGCTTCCGACCCGCCTCGGGGGTGTACTCCATGCCGGATGGCTCCACGAGACGGGCGCGGGAGATTGTCGCGCAGGTGGGGCCGCTAGACATCGCGTCCATGGGGTGCAGCCAGGAGGGGGCCTCCGGCTCCACTGCCCTAGCGGTCGGGCTGCGAGTCAGCCCCGACAGGGGGCAGCCAATGGAGGCTGGCACAAAGTGGTTCGCGTTGACGGAGGAACTCCTATCCACTCTTCGCGGGATCTAGATAGGCCCCAGACGACCCTCCCAAGCCGATGGGCCCGCCTGGGACGCCTTGCGCTCGCCTCATGGATCCTGCTCGCGTGCCCCGTGACCGCGGAGTCGCTTGTCAGCACCTCCTTCGAACCTGACCCCGAGTGGCCAACCACGGCGGAGTTGCCTCCGGGCTGGGAGTTCCGCGCCGTCGACGGGACGCCCGATGTGCTGGCCCGCTGGGAAGCGGGCACGGCGCGAGACGGTGAGCGTTCACTGTCCATCGCTGGCCCGGGCTCTCGTGGAGCCCTGCTGGGGCCGCGCTGCCCCGTCGCGCCAGGGGACTGGATCCGATCATCGGTGTGGGTCCGCTCTTGGCGCCTCGACGGAAGCGCCTACCTCGGCATCGTCTGGTATGACGAACAGGGCGGTGTCATCGATGAAGTGCGGTCGGGGCCGGGAAGCGGCGCCGAGCGTTGGCGTCGGTGCGCCCTGGAGGCGCCAGCGCCGCCTGGTTCGGTAACGCTGCGTCCCTTCCTAGCCCTCGAAGGGTCGGGGATGGTCTGGTTTGATGAGCTGCGCGTGATCCGCCGAAGCGAGCCTCCTGTCAGGCTGGTGTCGGTCACAGCCTCTGGAGCGCGCCAGGGCGAGCGATGTCCCGTGACTCTCTCGCTCCAGCTGCCGGAGCCGATGCGACTACCCGGCATCATCGCCCTCGAACTGGTCTGCCTGACGGACGGCAGCATCGCGGCGCGGGCCGAGTTCAACACGGGGCTCGGGGATGAGGAGGATCTGCCGCCCGGGGCTCACGCCCTGGGGCCGTTCCAGATGGACGTGGATGCCTATGCGACGCCCGGACCGCACTACGTCAGGGCGCGGCTGGCCACCATGTCGCTGGACAGCCTAGGGCTGGACCAAGGCGTGTTCGAGGTCGGCACGAGGAGCCGAGCGCCGGTCGAGGGGCGGAGAGGGCGACTCACCGTGGCGGCTCCCCAGACCGTGGCGGCCGGCGAGACCGTCGAAGTGGACGCTGGTCTCACCTTGTGGCCCGCTACGGACCGACCGGTGTTCGTGGCAGTGGGACTCGAAAGCGAAGGGGCTCTGTACGCTGCCGCCGAGCTTCTCCTCGGCATAGAGAGCCAAGGGGACGACTCTACGCGCCTCGCGGCGAAGGGCCTGCTTGGCATCCCGGCGGCACTGCCGCCAGGAGCCTACAGCCTCGTGGCCACCGCCACCGGCGAGATCCTGGACAGCCCACGGGCCGAGCAGCCCATAGAGGTGACCGGAGAGGGTGGGGGGACTCGTCCACTCTCCTGGGGACGGTACGTCTCGGCAGAGGGCTCGAGCCACTTCTGGAGGACCTCCGAGACGGGTGTCCTGGTCTGGGATGGCTTCCCCTTCATGCCAACGGGAGTCATGGTCCGCACCCGGTACCTCGAGGAGTACAGCCTCCTCGATCCCCAGGGGAATGGTGATCGATGGCAGGAGTTCGAGTCCCGGACTCGCGCTCTGGCCGACGCCGGGATCGAGGACGTCTATCTGGTTACCGGCCCCCGCGGACTTGCCGATGTGCCAACCGCGGCCATGCAGCGGGTAGTGGACAGGTTCGAGGAGCTGGGCTTCCGCTACGGGATCGAGATTGGCGGCGCCATGGGGGATGGGTACGAGGGATACCTCCTGGGCGCTCGCTGGCGTCTCAACGAGTGCGTGGCTGGACGCGAGAACGCCATCGCGCTTCCCCCGAACCAGTTCCAGTACGGAGCATCGGCTCTAGTCACCCTATACGATGAGGCGACCGGGGAGCTGGTGGGCGCACGCCATGCCCCGATCACGGGTGACTCGGTCGTACTCGCCATCGAGGAGTCTGAGGAGACCAAGGGACGCTCCTACTCACTCCATGTGACTCCCCTGGTACGAGTGCCGCCCGGTGTGGGCGCCGGCGATGTGGCCAACGAGGGGGCATTCCGAGCGAGGAAGCGCGGGGTTTGCGACGCCATCGACGCGCTGCGGTTCGGGGATGGCCTACGCTTCTTCATGAACCCCCTTTCGGGCGACCCCGGCCTGCCGCCAGCGAGCGTGCTCCCGGCTTTCCCCTCCACCTTCGCCCGGAGCTTCGGAGCGTGGCTCGACGCGGCATATGACGGGGACATTGACATGCTGCGGCGCTGTTGGGGGGCCGAGGACGTACCATCTTTCGAGACTGCGGGGCAGCTGGTACCCGCTGCTGGTCCCAAGACGATGCTCCTCGTCGACGCGATGAGTGGCGCCGCATATAGCTTCGACCCCGGCGACAGCGCCTACTGGGCCGACCTGGAGCGCTTCCGAGAGGAGGCCCAGGCGAGCGCCCTCGAGGACATGGTCGAGTCGGTGAAGAGCATCGTCGATGTACCCATTCTCATCGAGCCCGCAGCCGGCGAGATCGAGGCGCCGCTCCCGGGCGCCGAGGGCGGAACCTTCCTGAGAGCTACCCGAGGGTCGGGTCTGCACAACATCAGCCGCAGCGCGCGTTTCGGCCCTGACGGGGTCAGCATCGCCTCGCCGGCGCTACCCAGCGACCTGACGTCTCTGGCCCTAGCGGTTCGCTTGGCGGAGAACCGACAACAGCTGCGCCTGCCCTGGCTCGTAGCCACTCGGCTGCGCCCGACTGCCCAGGACATGGCTCAGGGAGACACCATCGACGGGCTACTCTCGCAGGCTCTGGAGTGGGGGGTCTCAGGGCTCTACGTCCGTTGGGGATCCGATGAACTCGGCGACGGCGCCGCGCCGGACCTGACCGGCTACCCTCAACTACTGGCCGCCATCGGCCAAGCCCGGAACACGGCGTGGACACGCCAGGCGGTCACTGCTCCTCGATTGGTGTATGCCTATCCACCGAAGCTGCGCGCCGTGGCGCCCGATGTCCCCGACGAGCGTCCGACGGCGCTGGATGGCGCCATCGCAAGCGCGCCCGCGGTTCGGATGGGCGATGGACGCTGGCTCGTGCCTGGGTCGATCTTCGAGCCCGGCCCTGACAAGCCATTCCTGGTGTCGCTGCCCGTGGCCCGTCGGCACCCCCAGGCGGCACGGGAGCTGGAGCGATGGGCGGCGGCTTGGCCCGACGCCGAGGTCTGGTTCCTCGGCCCGAGACGCGACCTGGGGGAGATACCCTCGCTGGATTCACGGTTCCTGAACGTCTGGGCCGCGTGCGACTACGGCTCAGGACAGTACCAGCGATTGGCCGAGGGGGAGGGCTTGGAGTTCGCCCCCCGGGGCACGCTGGGGTACCCGGCGCTGGCGACGCGGGGCTTGACAAGGTTCTTCCCGGTCGAGGGTCTCGATCTGAGCGCGGCGCTCTGGCTGATGGGCATCCCCACGCCCGGCCGTAACGCCACGGGCGATGAAGGCCACCCCTCGGTTGACGATTGGCGTATCGAGGTGGATTTCGATTGAGGCCCCTGGACGACCCAGAGAGAGACGCGGAGCTGATGCGCGAGGCGATAGGCCTCGCGTCGGGTGGGGCAGGGAGAGTCTCGCCGAACCCCATGGTTGGCTGTCTCATTGTTCGCGACGGGATGATCGTCGGAGCCGGTTACCATGAGAGGTACGGAGGGCCACACGCCGAGGCGAACGCGCTGGCTGACGCGGCAGGGCGAGCGGAGGGAGCTACGGCGTACGTCACTCTGGAGCCCTGCAACCACTGTGGCAAGACCCCTCCGTGTGCCGGCGCGCTCATCCGGTCCAGGGTGGCTCGCGTCGTCGTCGCCCTGCATGACCCCAACCCAGAGGCCACGGGAGGCATCGAGGCGCTACGGCGCGCGGGCATCCAGGTGGACGTTGGCGTGGAGGCTACGGCCGCGGCGCTCGGAAACGCTCCCTACCTGAAGTGGCGACTGACCGGACTGCCGCTGGTCCACATCAAGCTCGCCACGACCCTGGACGGCCGCATCGCGGGACCGTCGGGGCGACGCGACATCATCACCGGTCCGGAGGCACGGGGGGCGGTCCAGCGCCTGCGCGCGGAGGCCGACGCCGTCCTGGTCGGCTATCGGACAGTCGCTGCCGATGACCCTCTGCTGCTGGCCACGGATCCGTCGCTGGGACCGGTTCGCCAGCCCCTCCGCGTCGTTCTCGATCCCCTCTGCTCGACGCCTACGGTGAGTCGTCTAGCCCAGACCGCCTCGGACGACGCCCCGGTCCTGCTGCTCGTCGCTCCCGAGGCGCCTGTGGAGGCGCGCCAGGCTGCCGAGACGGCGGGGATGGAGGCCGCCCCTATCGCCAGGGACGTGACCGGCGGTCTGGACCTCCGGGAAGCCTTGGCCCACCTAGGAGAGCGCGGTGTGCAGTCCGTCCTGGTGGAACCCGGACACCGCCTCGCCACAAGCCTGCTGCTGGGGCGTTGGGTGGATCGGGTGACTCTCTACATCGCCCCGCGCCTTATGGGTGAGCAGGGCTTGTCGGCCCTCGGTGACCTTGGGCTAGCGACGGCGAGCGAGGCCATCGCCCTCGACCAGCCTCTCTGGCAGCAGGTGGGACGCGATGTTAGGCTGACGGGATGGATTCCGGGCCTGGACTGGCTCGAGCGCGCGCTGACTCAGGGGACCGCGCTACAGGAGCAGGAACCAACTGAGTCAGGCGTGAACTCTCCTGACACACTAGGTCGAGACGAGTGACGCGCCGTGTTCACGGGCATTGTCAGGGAAGTCGGGACCATCGACGAGGTGCAGCGGCAGCCGCGCGGGGGTTCGCGCATCACTGTAGGCTGCTCGGGAGTGCTCCCTGATCTCACCGAAGGCGCATCAGTCAATGTATCCGGCGTCTGCTCAACCGTGGTGCAACTGCTGCGCCATGGCTTCGTCGCCGACCTCTCCCCTGAGACGCTCGCCCGATCCACCCTGGGGAAGGCGCGGCGGGGGCGTCGGGTCAACCTGGAGCCCTCCGTACGGCTCGATACTCCACTGGGGGGACACCTGGTTGCTGGCCACGTCGACGGAGTCGGAGAAGTTACCCTCTGGCGGCGAGACGGAACAGGCATCCTGGCCGAGTGGACGGCCCCTTCCGAGGTCGCCAGGTTCCTGGTGGACAAGGGGAGCGTGGCTGTGGATGGCGTGTCGCTGACCCCCTACGAGGTCTCAGGTGACCGCTTCCGAGTGTCGCTGATCCCCGAGACGTTGCGGAGCACCACGCTGGAGGGGTTGGCCGTGGGTGACCGCGTGAACCTCGAGGCGGATCTGCTCGCCAAATACGCACGCAAGGCTATGCAACCCGCAACCCAGGGCGTGACCTGGGACCTCCTCGGACGTGCTGGGTTCCTCGACTGACCGGACAGGATTGGACATGCCATGAGCACAGTTCTCTGCACGCTCGCATCTCTCGCGGTACTGCAGCCCACGCAAGAGGCGCCACTGCTGTCGGCCATGGAACGCACGGTGGCCGTCGCCGAGCAGGGCTTCTTCCCGGTGGCCATCCGCATGAACGATGGCCGTATCGCGTGTGTCCTCCGCGGCGGCGCACCGCACATCGGCATCGGGGGCCGGTTGGACCTGATCTACTCGAGTGACGGAGGGCGCACCTGGAGCGCGCCGGTCACGGTCGTGGACAGCGAGTGGGACGACAGGAATCCCGCTCTGGGTCAGATGCCTGATGGCAGTCTGGTGCTGGGGTACGGCGAGTGCCAGTGCTACGATCCCGATGGCACGTGGAACACGGCGACCGGCGGGTTCGAGCTGAAGTACATTCGCTCAGCGAACGGGGGCGTGACCTGGACTGCGCCACAGCCCCTGGAACACCCCTTTGGCCCCGGCTGCTCGCCGTACGGCCGGATCATCGTGTGCGCCGACGGGCGTGCCCTGATGTCGGTCTACGGCGAGGTCACCGACGATAACCGTGGCCTGTTCTCCGTTGGCCCCGACGATGCGCGTGATGCAGTGGGCCTGCTCGTATCGACGGATAGTGGGCGAACCTGGGGGCAGTTCACCCCCGTCGCGAAGGGGTACAACGAGACCACCTTCGTCGAGATGCCTTCGGGCGAACTCGTGGCCCTCGCGCGGTCGGACTCGGACCAGCATGTGGCTGTTCTGCGGAGTTCAGACGGTGGCGTAACCTGGACCGAGCCTGAGATGGTCGCCCTGGGCAGCCAGCACCCAGCCGACGGCCAGCTGCTGCCGTCTGGCGAGGTCCTGATGGTCTATGGCAGCCGCCTGGCGCCCTTCGGTGTCCACGCCGCGAGGGCAGTGCCCGAGCGGCTTGCCGTGGCCCACCGGCGCGCCCTCGCCAACGACTCCCAGAACACGGATCAGGGCTACCCGAGCGTAGTGCTCCTCGAGGATGGCACCGCAGTTGCCCTGTACTACGCGGTGGGCAACGGGGACCGCCCCGGGACCGTCATGGCGCTCGCCGTTCGCTTCAATCCGGCCGACCTGCCCAGCGTCCCGGAGGAGGCAGCGCCGTGACGGTCGGCCGCGCGGCCGCTGCCGCCGCATGCGCGTTCATCGCCCTGCTCGCGGGTTGCGGGGGTGGTTCTCCCGTGCCTCCGGCGAGTGGCGTTCCGCCCACGAGCCTCGATGACGTTCTGCGCGCCTATCCCGTGTCCCCAGCCGCCACTCAGTCCCTGGTCAACCCTGGCGCCTGGACGGCCGCGGTGACCCCGACGCGACTCATCGTCGGCTGCAGCGCGGGCGGGCCCGGCTACAGCGCCGGCCGTGTGCGTGACGGGGCGTTCAATGCCCACGGAAGCTTCCTCCCTTTCGATCAGAGCATTGACCTCCGCGCGGCCTACACCTCATCGCACATCTACCTATACGCACGCTGGGAGGACCACTCGCAGATCGCCGACACGGCGAGGGATCGCTGGTACTGGGGCGCTGGGGTGCTGCTAGGGGGGCACTTCCTGGAGCCGGCGGTGGCCTCCGCGATTCAGCGGCCGCTTCCCGAGGACGGCCTAGCGCGTCATCTGGATGAGGATTCCCTCATGCTAATGTTCCCTATAGGGGATCCCGGGAGCGTCCACGATGGGCCCATTACCGCTGGGGACGGCACCCAGACGGCGAACGAGGCCGGGGTGCTCGATCGGCCCTTCTCCCGCGTGGGCTGCATGGCCGCATGTCACACGGGTCTCATGCGGATGTCCCCCGCCGTGGGACGGGTCGACGTCTGGAACTGGCGCGCGGGCACCAGCAACCCCCTCGGCTATGCGCTGGACGAGAGCGGAGGTGGGTCGGCGGCTGCGGGACGCATGACCGACGGGGGCGCGCGGATCGTCGCGCTGAACGGCGCATTGGGGCCGGCGGTCGAGTACGATCCCGCGTCGGGGCCCCAGCGGCTTACCCACCCCGTCACGGGAGCTACCCTCACGGTGGACCCAATGACGGCGCTCCTCAGTGGCCATACGCGGCCCTTCGCCGGCGCCATCGGGCAAGGGTTGTTTGAGGATGACGCGGCGGGTTTCGGCTGCGCGCGATGCCATGGGGCCCGTGGCGCTGCCGGCAGCGGCGGAGCGCCGCCACTGGCGAGCTTCGCCCGAGCGGGCCTAGACTCGCAGGACTACAGGGCCCGCCTGGAGGGCGTCTTCGCCTCGGCGACGGCGAGCCATTACACCGATGGCCGTCTCGCCCTGCCTGCAGGCCAGACGAGGCTTACGAGGAAGCAGATAGACGACCTCGCAGTCTACCTAGCCGTACTGCCGCCGACGGCGCCGGACCCCTCCGACGGCGTTCTGGCCACGGGATCGGGTGTGGCGGGGGTTATCCTCACCCCGCCAAAGGGGAACGCGGCCAATATCATCGTCCTGAACGCGTCAGGAGAAGATGGGCTGACTGGCGTGTACAGCGCGGGCACCGCCACCTACACCGTGGTGCTCCGCCGGGCGCTCGATACCGGGTATCCTAATGATGACGTGCGTTTCACCGGCGAGCGCGGGGAGAGGGTTCCCTTTGGCATTGCCGTGAGCGACGGCGACCGGCGCAACCATGCCGGGTCGCCACTACTGACCCTCGAGTTCGTGGGGTAGCGGCGGAGCGAAACGCGTCACAGCATTCAGGGCACAGCCGCCTGGTTCGTGCTAGCGCGACCTTGGCGCACCAGAAGCGGCGCGAGGAGTATCAATGGGCGGCGTAGAGGAAACCCAGACGAGAGGCAGGCGGCGGCTGCGAGCCGGCTTGCTGAGTAAGCTTGCGCTCACCCTGGTCATCGCGGGGGTGCCGGGCCTCATTGGCCTCAGCTTACTGGCCCTTCAGAGCGAGGAGGCCATGCTCAAGCAGACGCTAGTGAACGACCGTCTGCGTGAGATCACCCAGAACCGTGCTCGTGCGCTGGGGCAGGTTCTTCGCAATGCCGCCGCTGACGTGCGGCTGCTCGGTGCCCTGAACTCGGTCGAGGAGCTGGCCTCGGAACTGGCGTCCGGCCGTCCCCCTGGTGAGGCGGGGGCTACTGCGAAGGTGGTCCACGACTTCGAGCGGCTGGTCCAATCCCGGAGCGTCTACTATGAGATCGAGTTCGTGGACAGTGTCGGGCGGCCGGTGGTCGGGGTCTACCATGCTGGTGGGGAGACCCGAGTCGTATCCGAGCCGGTGGAGGATCTCCACTTTGAGCCCCTGCTATCCCACATACGCCCCGGGGATCTGTACGTGTCTCGCGCGGCGCCCAACCGAGTGCAGGATGTTATCGAGACTCCCATCCGGCCTATGGTCGAATACGTCTGTGGGGTCCGTGGCCCCTCGGGAGCGACGGCGGGGCTTGCCGTCCTGAAGATGGAGCTCACGCCCGTCCTCAGCGGGGTGGCCGCCCCCGACCTCTGGTCTCAGACGGTAGTCGTCGACCGCGATGGGTTCTATGTAGCTCACCCTCAGCCGGAGCGCGCTTGGGGAGGACCGCAAGACCTCGGCACCGGATACCGATTGCAGAGCGATCTGCCGGAGCCGGCGCTTCAGGGGCTCCTGGGGCCCATCGGAGGCATGGTCTCCGCGGACGGCAGCACATATGTCGCTCAGCGCGTCCTGGCGCCCGGTGGCCCCGAGGCGAGCCTCCTCGTGATCTCGTCGGCCGTGGATGAGCAGGTGCTGGGACCCGCGCTCACGGGCCTGCGGCGGAGGATCACGCTGCTGGCCACCATCAGTTTCGTCCTTCCCCTGCTCGCTGGGATGGTGCTCGTGGCCTTCTTCCTGCGGCCGGTGCCCAAGCTACAGGCGGCGGTGCGCGCTGTGGCAGAGGGCGACCTTAGCCATCGGGTGGACATACGCTCCGCTGACGAGATGGAGGACCTGGCGGACGACTTCAATGACATGGCGGCCCGCCTCGAGGACTACGGCCGCCTCGAACGGACCATGGAGCTCGAGAAACTGCGCGACGACCTTATCCACATGATCGTGCACGACCTCCGGACCCCGCTGACGAGCATCATCAGCAGCCTACGCACCGTCGAGCGCGTGGACGCTGATCCCGAGGTCACCAGGGAGCTGTTGCCCTACTGCCTGACAGCGGGTAACTCACTCATGACGATGATCAATGACCTGCTGGACATCAACCGCATGGAGTCGGGGGTTCTGGAACTCTACCCCGAGCAAGTGGATGTGCCCGAGGTTGTGAGCGACGCCCTGGAGGTGCTGCGGGCCCTCGCTGACGAGCACTCCGTCATCCTGGAGCAGACGGTTCAGGAAGGCGTGGAGCCGATCACCGCCGACCGCGACAAAGTCGAGCGTATCCTCACGAACCTGGTGGGGAATGGGATCAAGTTCACGCCAAGCGGCGGACGCGTCGCCGTCGACGTGGGCAGGGATGACGTCGACGGCGGCGTGCACATACGGGTCATCGATAGCGGCGTTGGCATACCCAAGGAGTACCAGGAGCGCATCTTCGACAAGTTCGGGCAGGTCGAGAGCCGAAAGTCGGCGCGGCTCGTGTCAACTGGCCTGGGGCTGACCTTCTGTAAGCTCGCCGCTGAAGCCCACGGAGGCCGGATCTGGGTCGAATCGGAGGTGGGCGAGGGCTCCACCTTCCATGTGCACCTACCCGCGACTCCGGCGTGCTCCTGGCCGCTCACAGGGCCCCAGGGCCAGTAGCCTCGGTCACTCCGCCACGTACACGGGATCCCAACCTACGGTCAGGGTCGCCTCTGCGGCGATGGGCTGCCCGAACATGTCATAGACTGTCGCCCCGGGCGCGACGGTGACCGTAGCGCTGCCGTTCTCGGCCCACACCGCGGTGACCCGCCTCCCAGCTCCCTCCATGGGAACGCGCCAAAGGTTCTCCGCGTAGCTCCAGTCGCCGACCTGGCGCCCGTTGAGCGCCCGCGCCAGCACGGCCAGCGCCACGAAGGCGGGCTTCGGCGCCCATCCGAAGCTATCGTTGTGGACGAGGCCGAAGTTGTGCTCGTTGTAGTTCAGATCTGTGCCGTCGTCCTTCAGGTCGTACCAGATCACCTTCTCCACGCTGGGCACCGTGAGAGACATGAGAGCCATCCTCACCAAGCAGCGGGACTGGTGGAGGAAGTCGCTTCCCCGGTCCCCCGTGTGGGTCGGCCAACCGACCTCGGTCAGGCACATCCCGAGCTCCCTGCCCGCCACTTCGTTCGCGACTTCGGACACCGCGACAAGCCCCTCTCGGTACGCGGCCGTCGCCAGGGACGGGTAGTGATAAGGGTGGATCGAGAACGCGTCCATGTGGTCGGCCGCTCCCTGGCCGATCATCGTCCGCACGATGCCTGACAGATCCTCGACGGTCCCGTATTCACCACCGACACCAACGATCCGCGCCTCGGGGCGCGCGGCTCGAATCGCCTCAGCCGTGGCGATGCACAATGGCGGATAGGCCTCAGCGTCGCCACGCAGGCCGTTCATGCCGCATCCGCCGGTCCACTCGTTCCATATCTCGAAGAATGGCGCCGCTTCGCCCAACTCCGATGCCATGAAGCCCCCGTAGCGGGCGAACCCCGCGATGGCCTCCGGGGATGTGGGGAAGCCGCCATCGTCGTAGTGGCTATTGGCGTAGTCCGCGATGACCAACGGAGTGAGCCCCAAAGCCTCGCTCCGGTCAACGTATGAGCGCACATGGTCGGGGATCCGAAGCTCTCCTGGCGCCACCTCGACCGCGGCCCAGGAGCACTCATCACGCGGGGTCGCCACACCGACGATGGGCAGCAGGTCGAGGAGCCTCTGATCCCAGCCTTGGCTGAAGTGGGTGCAGACTCCCAGAGGCCCATCGGTGTCGACGGCCTGTGGAGCGATGACGGCGAAGCGGAAGTCCGCCCACGGCGCTAGCGCGTCATCCTCGGCGCCGGCTACCCGTATCTGAAGGTCCCAGTGCCCGGGGGAGGGCGGGATGAACGAGACGTCTCGGGCTCCGCCGAGGCCCTCTACGGTGCTGTTCCATTGCGCGACTCCGAAGGGATCCACGAGCCTGAGGGTCAGTGGCGCGTTCGCATCCGCGCCGGGGCTCGTGACGGCAACGCGTAGCCGGACGGGCTCCCCCGGCTCGTAGACGAGCCACTCGCGGTCAGTGGGCACCTCGACGCCGATCCCATGGGGAGTGAGGACTCCCTCCTCGCGCCGGCATATGGTGAGACGCCGCAGGGAGATGGTTCCCTCGCCCGTGAAGCCCTGGCCCGTAGCACGGTCCAGGACTATGGACTGCAGGGAGAGCGGGGCGTCGAGTTCCCCGTTCTCATCTCCCCCCCAGTGGTCAGTGCGCGGCTGGAGCACCGCGGCGCCGAACTGCCATCGGCCCTGCTGACAGGCGCCCAGGGTGTACTGGAAGCACTCGCCGGTAACATCCACGACGCGGAGGCGCACTGGCAGGGGATGAGCATCGCCAAGGAACTCGATACCCAGCCCCGGCGCGCCCTCGGGGATGGGCACGTTGACCGCGAGTTCAGCGTACTCCAGGCTCCTTTCGCCGTCGAAGCGGTAGAGGATCTCCGCCGCCTCAGGGCCTGCGGCGACCTCGGAGTAGGCGTTCTGCTCCCCGTGAACCGCGCTGAGCACCCCCGGCTGGGAGAGATCGGCGAGGGTTGAGACCGTCTGCCACAGCTGGCTATCATCCCTGCGTGTGGGCGGGCACTGCAGCTCTCTCCAACCCGCGTCGGCTTGGAGCACAGACAGGAGCCCCACGACGGGGAGCAGGATAGGCATGGACATAGCGGACACCTCCCGGGCCGTGGCCCACACCTGTGTTCACCATCAAGGGGTCAGTTCCTGGCCGCCCGAGGAATCGCGTCCATGGCCGCCGAACACGGTCACGCCCCAAGAGAGGACGGTCGCTTTGCGCGGCGATGAGATGGGCCACTCCTACCCTCATTCCACCGCTGAGCTCGTGGCGCGGCGGCGTGATGCGGAGGGTCTCTCCGAGCTGATCTTCGACGGTTGGCGCATCGCGGAGAACGCCCGCCCCGGTCAGTTCGTCAACCTGATGACCCCACGACATGGCTCCGACCCGCTTCTCAGGCGCCCTATGAGCATCGCCTTCGTGACAGGCGATCGGTTCGGCATCCTCGTACAGGCCGTCGGGGTGGGGAGCGGCCTGCTCGCCGAAGCCCCCCTGGGGGAGACAGTCGACGTCATCGGCCCCGTGGGCAGCGCCTTCCCGCCGCCCGAGCCGGGTTCGAGGGTCGCGCTCGTAGGAGGAGGGGTAGGGGTGGCCCCATTGCGTTTCCTCTATGAGCGCCATGCGCGCGACTGCGATTGGGAGATCCTCGTGGGCGCCAGGCGCGCGGGCCTCCTGCCCTTCCAGCAGTACTTACGAGGCACTGAACGGGCCCGCTTCGCCACCGACGACGGCTCCCTGGGCTTCCGAGGCAACGTGGTGGAGCTTCTCGCCCACCGAAGTCGGTTGGCCCCCTTCGACCGGATCTACACGTGCGGCCCACCACGGATGATCGAGGCCGTAGGCCGGTTCGCGGGCGAGCGAGGCATCTCATGCTGGGTGTCTCTCGAGGCGCGGATGGCATGCGCCATGGGCCAGTGCCTCGGCTGCGTGGTGCCCACGATCCCCGACGGCTATGCTCGCGTGTGCACCGAAGGCCCCTGCTTCGACGCCGCGACGGTTCGATTGGATGTGGATCTGGGGTGGTCTGTTGGGCGCTGACCTCTCCGTAACCATCGGAGGCCTTCATCTGAAGAACCCCGTCATGCTGGCATCGGGGTGCTGCGGCTTCGGCGATGAGCTATCCCGCTTCGTCGACCTCTCGGAGCTCGGTGCGATCATGGTGAAGGGCACCACGCGGGAGCCGCGATTGGGCAACCCGCCGCCCCGTATCGCCGAGACGCCTGCGGGCATGCTCAACTCCATTGGCCTGCAGAACCCGGGCGTCGAGGCTGTGATTGAGCACAAGCTCCCTTGGCTGGCCGAGCTAGCCGTGCCGGTCATCGTGAACATATCGGGAGCGACGGTGGACGACTACGTCCACTGCGCGCGGCGGCTTGCCGAGGACGAGCGGGCCCATGCCATCGAGCTGAACGTCTCGTGCCCGAATGTGAAGCAGGGCGGGATCCTCTTCGGCACCGACGCGACGGCCCTGTCCGAGGTAACCCGCGCGGTGCGCGCGGCGTTCCCCCGGACCCTCATCGTGAAGCTCACCCCTAATGTAACGGACATCGCGGCCATGGCGGTGGCGGCCGAGGAGGCGGGCGCCGACGCCCTCTCCGCCATCAACACCTTGGTGGGCATGGCCGTGGATGTCCGAACCCGGCGGCCAGCCCTGCACACGACCATGGGAGGCCTCTCCGGCCCCGCCATCCGTCCGGTCGCGGTCCGATGCGCCTACCTGGCTGCCAAAGCGGTGAGTATCCCGGTGATCGGAATGGGTGGCATCGTCACGGCTCGCGATGCCTTGGAGTTCATCATCGTGGGCGCGCGGGCCGTCGCCATCGGTACCGCGTCCCTCGTGGACCCACTGGCCTACAAGAAGGTCCTGAGGGGCATCGAGGAGTTCTGCGCGGAGGAGCGGGTCGGGCTCGCGGACCTGGTGGGAACCGTGCGGCTCTGGGACTCTTGATGGAGGGTCGGAATGGGGACGTCGCAATCCCAGAGCTCACCGCGGTCGGCCTCTTGGAACCAGGTGAGGAGGCTCTACGCCAGCGGCGCTTCGACTGGTGAACTCGCCGGTGCCATCGCGAACGCGATACCGGATGCCACATTGGAGGCGGCCACCCGGGCGCCTCTCTGCAGCCTCGTCGGCTCCGTCGCGGAGGCGCGAGCGCTGGAGGTCGAGGATCGTCACGCTTGGCTGGGGGATCAGCTTGCGCAGGCGGCGGACCTGGGCCACGACCTCACCGCGTCCCTGGCGCGCGCCGCTGCCCTGCGCAGCCTGACGGCGCTTGCCGACTCGGCTCCTTCCGTCCGTATAGAGATGACGGCAGGGGTCTTCGCCGCCGAATACCTGGCCGCGCTGTTCGAATACTACGTGGAGCGCGATGTCCACGAGTTCATCGGCGGTCCCGCCCTGGCCACGGTCGGCGCCGCTGGCGATCTCTGTGAGGCGGTCGCCGCCGAGGCGCGCGCGGCGGTGATGGCACAGGCCGACCAGCAGGCGCCGCCCACAGGCGAGACTGCCGGGGCCTTGGTAGCCATGCTGATGCTAGGAGCGGTTGCCGCCTTGAGGGGACGGGCGTCCCTTGGCGCGTGACATCGTCGCGGCTGGCCGCTTGGGCGCACCGCCCGAGGGCGCCCGGGTCCGTGTGATCGACCTCGACGCTAGGGTGGGGAACGTGAGCCTGGGCCTGGAGGATCTGTGGACGCTTGCGGGGGCCGCGTTCGGTGCGAGGCACCTGGAGCTCGTTGAGGCGGCCGCGACGATACAGATGGGCGACGCGGCGCTGCCCCGGGGCCGTGCCGAGGCCTGGTCGCGCGATGTCAGCTTCCACCTGGCGGCCTCGCCCGGCTCCCCACTGCATGCTCTGACCGGACGGCTTGCCCAGTGCCTCGAGTTCGTGCTGGGTGATCGGGTCACTGTCTACGCCACGGATGCGGGATTCGCGGCTCCCTGTCCGGACCGGCGCCAGGCAGCGGTCGGTGTCGATTGCGTGTGCCTGTTGTCGGGTGGTCTGGACTCCCTTGCCGGAGCCGTGGCGCTTCTGGAGAGCGGCCGGAAGCCTCTCTTACTGTCGCACGAGACCGGCAATCCAGTGACCCACGCGAGCCGCGCACACGCCCGTCAATGCCTCGCCGAACGGTATGGCCCCCTTCCCTCCGCGTCCGTGCGGCTGGCGGCATCGGGGCGGCGCCGGGCGAGGTGGCCCTACCCCACTGAGGGTGAGCAGGAGCCCAGCCGCCGATCGCGCAGCCTGGTGCCCCTCACTGCCGCGGCGGCCGTCGCCGATGCCCTGGACCTCGACGAGATCTGGATCCCAGAGAACGGGGTCATGGCGGCTCAGCCACCGCTGACCCGGGCTCGCGTTGGCGCCTTCACGACTCGAACCGCTCATCCCCGCTGGCTGCAGGGCCTGGAGGGCCTGTTCTCGGACTACTTCGGGCGGCCCATGCGGATCGTGAACCCACTGATCGGGAGCACGAAGTCGGAAGTCGTTGGCCACATCCTTCTCCGGCACCTGGACGAGGCGGCGGTACGCGGCACTGACTCGTGCTGGGCGGCAGGCCGCGGCGCTCTCCCGTGCGGAGGGTGCGTGCCATGCCTGATTCGGCGATTCGCCTTCGCCGAGTGGGGGCTGGCGCCTGAGGCTACCATCACCGATCCATTGACAGACCCAGACCGAGGGCGTGGATCGGAGAGTTACGCCAACCTGATGGCCCTCCTCGGCTTCGTGAGCGATATCCTCTCGTATTCGCGCGAGGGGTTCTACCGACGCTGTCCGGAGCTTGCGTATCTCGGCGCCGGCCACGTCCATACCTACGAGGTGCTCCGACGCTTCGCCAGCGAGATAACCCGGGTCTGCCGGAGGGAGTATCCTGAGGCCTGGGATCTTGCCGGAGTGAGTCAATAGCCGCGCCACCTTCGGCGCTTCCGCATGTCCAACAAGTGTCGTGGGAGACGAAGTCGGCGCCCCGGCCGGTGAGGAGCGGGCAGAGCATGGCGACACGGGTTGGTTGGATGGTCCTCGCGGCCGCACTGCTGGGGCCCGTCGCTTCCGCCGCCCCCATCCTGGATGCGGCGTCCCTTGCCGATTCCCCCGGAGTGGTTCTCACCGGCGCCGCATGGTCGTCCGGCGAGGAGTCCGCGGCTTGGGGCGACCCGCTTGCGGTAGAGGCCGAGGGCGGGAGCCTAGTGATACCCCTAGACCACGAAGCCCTCGGGGAGGCCGCCGCCCTGCGCCTCACTCTGGAGGCGACCCAGATCTCGGGCGACAGCGGCCGCTGGGCGTTCCTGGTTCGCGGGGGGGTGCCCTACGCCGAGCAGCCACTCTGGATCGGGGAGGATCGGTCCACCACACGGGTCTTGTGGCGCTTGGCTGACGGCCCACCGCCCGAGGCCGTCGGCCTGCGGTTCGACGGAGCGGCAACGGTGGTGCTGGGCCGGCTGCGCGTGACCGTTTCCACGGATCTCCCTCCTCTATCCACCCCGGCGAGAGTGATCGCGAACGGCGGGTTCGAGCTCGGTCTCGCGGGCTGGACGCCCTTCGGCACAGTGGCCCCGGTAGTTCGCCTGAGCGACGAGAACCCCGGCTCGGGCCGCTGGTGCGCAGAGGTAACGAACCGAGCGGCTTTGCTCCCCATAGTGTTCACCTCGTGGCCCCTGCCGCAGATCGGGCTGCCTGAGGATGTGGGTCTCATCACGGAGCACGTCTTCGCGTTGGAGCCCGGACAGCCGTACACGGTGTCGATGCTGCTGCGGGCGGATCAACCGAACGCGGGCGTCGAGTTGGGGCTGTACCAGGACACGGGGAGCGAGGCGCGCGCCCGGCTGACCGTCACCGAGGAGTGGCGGCCGTACGCCATCCACGTCCATGCGGATGGACGTCAGGGAGCCCTGTGGATACGTCCCGCGCGCGATGGGGCTCCGGAGGGGTTCCGGCTCTGGATCGACGAGGTCTCCCTCAGCCCGGGGCTGCTCCAGACCGCGCCACGAACCCGCGGATCTGCGCCGGACCTGGCCATCGCCGCCACACGGAGCCATGGTGTCTACGAAGCGGGCGAGGCGATCACCATCGTCCTGCGGTCGTTCGGCTTCGCGGCGGGCACGGGCCTTCCCGTGAGCCTGGAGGTGCGCGATGGCTTCGAGCGGTTGCTTCGCTCGATTGATGTGGAGTTGCCGGGGGTGCCCGCTGGCGAGGTGTCGGAGCGCGTTCTCGCCCTGCCGGTTGAGGGGCAGGGCTTCTTCACGATCACGGCGCGATGGACCGAGGCCGGGGTAGCCTGTCGCCGCGATCTTCGTGTCGCCCGCTTCGCTCACTACCTGTGGCCGGACTCGCCCTTCGGCATCAGCCGTGGCTGGGACAGCGACGGCCCGTGGGAGCTGGCCCGGAGCGCCGGGGCCTGCTGGGTGCGAGAGTGGCTGGGCCTCTGGGATGCCTCCGAGCCGGAGCCGGGAAGGCGGTCGCTGCTGACCCCAGTGAGCTTCGCCGAGCGCTACGAGAGGCTGGGTTACCGGACCCTCGCGTGTGTGCCCTTCCCTTCGGCTCACTGGGCGTCCGCGGCGAACGAGGCCACGTGGCGTGAGGATGACGTCCTCCCCTTCGTGGGGAGCCGCGCGTACTTGCCTGACGATCCGTCGGCCTTCGCGGCCCATGTGGCGTCCCTCGCGACCGGCTTGGGCGCTCGAGTGGAAGCTATCGAGTTGCTCCAGGAGCCCCTTGTCTCAGGCTGGGCGCTGCCACCTGATCGCTACGGTCCCGCCGACTACGCGGACCTCTGTCAACTCACGTGCGAGGCGCTCGAAGAGGCCGGGTGGGCAGGCGCCGTGGTCGGCGGTGCCGGTGCGCTGCCGACCGAGAGGTCGGAGGATGTGATCGAGGCCCTCGCCGGAACTGGCCTCAAAGACAGCCTGGACGTCTGGAACGCTCACGCCTATCTATTCGCCCTTCCGGCGGAGGCATTGGAGGCGCCCACTCGGCGGCTCAGAGCGGCGATAGGCCCTACCACGCCCCTATGGGTGACGGAGTTCGGCGTGTGGGGCGATGACACGCCCTCACCCATGGCATCCCACCGCGACTTCGCTACCTTGTCCGAGTTGGAGAGTGCCGACGCCCTCGTCAGGGCAGCGTCGATCCTGCTGGTCGAGGGCGCGGAGCGGATCTTCTTCGCGGCCCGCTCGCTACCCAGCCATGGGGCTGGTAATGGGCGCGACTGGCTCGTCACGCCCACGGAGCAGCCTCGCAAAGCGCTCCCCGCCTTGGCGGCCCTTGGGCAGCTCGTGGGCCCGCGCCCGGTTGCCTACGGATCCCAGCGCGTGCCCAGCGGCATGGCACGGATCTTCGAGACGCACGAGGGAGCCGTGGCCATCATCAGCCCCGACTACGGCACCGAGTCGATGCCCGAGCTCGGCGTGCTGGGCGCCGAGGTGATCGATCTCTTCGGCAATGCCCTCGATGCGCCACCGGAGGGGGACGCCTGCTTCTACCTGCGTGCCAGGAATGAGAGGCCGGAGGCTTTGGCTCAGGCCCTGGGGACCCTCTCTCTGACGGCCGGCTAGCTGCCATTCGCCGCCGAGACCGGTCGCTCTCCAGCCCGTGCTATAATCGGAGAGCTACGCCTATGGCCGTGTCCGGGGCCCGCCCGAGCGCGCGAGACCCTCAGCCATCCGGAAGCACCGAGCGCAGGAGGAGAAACGTAGTGGCCGAGCATAAGCGTGGGAGTTTCGCGATGAGCTTCTCCCACAACCCGCAAGGGCTTGGCGTCGGTCCGGGAGCGCTCTTCAGCTCCTCGGCATGGTGGCCATCCCTGGATGTATACGAGTCCGACTCAGCCTACATCATCATCGTTGAGGTCGGTGGGATCGCCGAGGATGCGGTGCAGGTAGAAGTGACAGGGTCCCAGGTCCGCATCGCGGGCTCCCGTTCGAGCCCGGCATGCCGCATGGAAGCGGAACTGAACTCCGTGCACCATCGGGAGATCGATCACGGGGAGTTCGAGCGTCGGGTGGTGCTCCCCGGTCCCATCGACCCCGACGCGGTCGAGGCGAGCCTCTCACAAGGGTTCCTGGAGGTCACGCTTCCCAAGCGCCCCGAGGGGTCGAGACCGTCGGTGCGCTGCATAGAGGTCCGCTAGCCCGCACCGATGCACGTAACACCGCAGTCGCGCCTGAGCGCACATGCTGAGTCCCGGGTGGAGGGTGTCCACAATGCCGGAGAAGCCGAGGATCGTCGTCCCGCGCGTCATCGGGCCGCCCGTCAGAGGGGGGGTGTCCGTGGGGCAGACCAGGGATCACCTGCCCGTTGTGGTGACGGACGAGTTGGTGATGTTCCCTGGCATGATGGCGCCCCTTGCTCTGCACCGCGACACGGACATGGCTGCCGTGGACCAGGCCCTGGTCCAGTCCCGGATGGTCATTGGATGCGCAAGGATGCCGGGCGCCGAGGACTTCACGCCGCCCAGTGGCGGAGACATCTACGAGTTCGGCACGACCTGCCAGGTACTCAAGAAGATCGCGGTTCCCGACGGCTCCCAACGGGTTCTGCTGCAAGGCACTGAGCGTGCCCGAGTGCGGCGATGGGTGAGTTCGGAGCCCTACTTCGTTGCTGACGTGGAGGTCATCGTGGCCGCGTCGGACCCCGAGGACGACCAGGAGCTTGAGGCTCTCCAGCGCCACGCCCTGAGCCAGTTCCAGCGCGTCGTTGATCTTTCCCAGACCCCTGAGGAGGCCTACCTCACCGCCCTGAACGTGGATTCGGCGGGAAAGCTCGCCGACGTGATCTGCGCGAACATGAATCTGCCCGTGTCCTCGCGCCAGCTCATCCTGGAGACGACCGATCCCAAGGAGCGACTCCAGAGGGTATCGGAGATCATGCGGAATGAGATCGCCGTGCTCGAGTTGCGCGACAAGCTCCGCATGGAGGCACGGGGCGAGATGGAGCGGGCCCAGCGCCAGTTCTACCTGAGGCAGCAGCTCGACGCGATTCGGCGGGAGCTCGGGGAGGGCAACGATCAGGAGGAGGAGCTGGAGGAGCTCCACACCCTCGTCGGGGAATCGGGCATGCCCGAGGAGGCGGAACGCGCCGCAACGCGGGAGATCAACCGCCTATCCCGCATGGCCCCGGCGTCGGCGGAGTACTCCGTTGGACGAACGTGGCTCGACTGGCTCACCCGGTATCCGTGGCAGCGATCCACCCATGACGAGATCGATCTGGAGAGCGCCCAGGTCATCCTCGACGAGGACCATTATGACCTGGAGAAGGTCAAGCAGCGCATCGTCGAGTACCTCGCGGTAATGCAGCTCAACCCGGGCCAGCAGGGACCCGTCCTCTGCTTCGTGGGCCCGCCCGGCGTCGGCAAGACCTCTCTCGGCATGTCCATCGCGCGGGCGCTGGGCCGCAAGTTCGTGCGTATGTCCCTCGGCGGCATGAGGGATGAGGCTGAGATACGCGGGCACCGGCGGACCTACATCGGCGCCCTCCCGGGTCGAATCATCCAGGGAATCTGCCAGGCGGAGAGCAGCAATCCGGTCTTCATGCTGGACGAGGTCGACAAGATCGGCATGGACTTCCGCGGGGACCCCGCTTCGGCTCTGCTCGAGGTCCTCGATCCGGCTCAGAACCACAGCTTCCGGGACCTGTACATGGATGTGGACGTGGACCTCTCACGCGTCATGTTCGTGACCACCGCCAATGTGCTAGACACCATTCCCCCGGCGCTCCAGGATCGGATGGAGGTCATCCGGCTCTCCGGGTACACCCTCAATGAGAAGCTCCACATTGCCCGCAGGCATCTCATACCCAAGCAGATGCGCGAGCACGGTCTGCCGGCCTCCTCACTGCGGTGGCGGAAGACAGGGCTGCAGATCCTCGTATCTGGCTACACGCGGGAGGCTGGGGTGCGCAACCTGGATAGAGAGATCGCCTCGGTCTGCCGCAAGAGGGCCCGGCTCTATGTGGAGGGGGAGACCGCCCCGGTGGCGGTGATGCCCGACCGGCTGGAGGAGTGGTTGGGGCCGCCGCGGTTCACTCAGGAGACGGTGGCTCGCCACAAGACCCCCGGGGTCGTGGCCGGGCTCGCCTGGACGCCGACGGGCGGCGAGGTGCTGTTCGTCGAGGGGGCTCTCATCACCCCGGGGAAGGGCCTCACCCTCACCGGATCGCTTGGCGAGGTCATGAAGGAGTCGGTGCGGGCGGCCGTAACCTGCGTCCGGACCCGCGCGGAGAAGCTGGGTATCGACGCCAGTGCCCTCGGTGATTCCGAACTCCACATCCACGTTCCCGAGGGCGCCATCCCCAAGGATGGACCCTCCGCCGGGATCACTATGGCCGTGGCCATCATCTCCCTCCTGACTGGCCAGCCGGCCAGGCATAACGTGGCGATGACGGGCGAGATCAACCTCCAGGGGCGCGTATTGCGCATAGGGGGCCTCAAGGAGAAGGTCCTCGCCGCATCGCGCGCGGGGATCAAGACGGTCCTCATCCCCAAGGAGAACGAGCCGGACCTGCAGGAGGTGCCGGACGAGGTGCGCGAGCGCATGGAGTTCGTGCCCATCGAGTGGATCGATGAGGCCGCGCGCGTGGCCATCTTCTGCCGAAGCCGGCAGGCATCAACTAACGGCGCAGCGAAGGCTTCCGAAGCGAAGAAGAGGCCGCGGAAGTCGGGGTGAGCCCCAGCCCACACATGGCTGAATCCACCTTCGTTGCGCGACAGGTCACCCGGGTCTTCCGACTGAGCCGCGGTGGCAAATCCGCTTTGCTCGACCTCCTGGGCCGCATCGACACTCCCTCCTCGATGCGATGCAGGGTTCTCAGCACGGAGGTCACGACGGCTTCGCCGATCGGCTCGGCTACCCTCCGAACCAGCTTTCGGGGGGATAGCAACAGCCCGTGGGGGTCGCCCGCGCACTGGTCAGCGAGCCCGATGTCGTCCTCGCGGATGAGTCGACGGGAGGGATGGACTCGGCAACGGGCGCGGAACTCATCGAACTACTCATGGCGGCGCGAAGGGACCGGGGCGCGGCCCTGGTAATAGTCACTCACGACGCCAGTCTCGCCGAACGCGCGGATTGGCATACACAGCTCGTGGATGGACGCATCATCGGCTCGTAACAACACGCGAGAAACCGAAGGAGAGGTTCAGCACCATGGCAGCCAAGTTGCGTGTAGGACTCGTAGGGAACGGCGGACACGGCATGGTTCACGTCCGAACGCTAGCGAAGCTGAAGGACGAAGCCGAGATCGTGGCGCTGTGCGACATCAAGCCGGGCCTGGCCGAAAAGTGGACCCAGGAGTTCGGAGGCAAGCCCTTCACGTCGGCCGAGGAGATGATGGACTCGGTCGAGCTGGATGCCCTCTTCATCACCATTCCGCCCACTTGCCATGGGCTGGAGCTCCTCGCCATCGAGCGCGGCATCCCCTTCCAGGTGGAGAAGCCCGTCAACCTCGATGTCGCCCAGGCTGAGGCCATCGCGAAGGCGGCGGAGGAGAAGGGCGTGCTGGCCGCGGCGGGTTACATGAACCGCTATCGCCGAGGCATCAACGAGGCGGCCCGCATCTTCCAGGAGGATCCGCCTGTGCTCACCATCGGCGGCTGGATTGGTGGCCCCCCGCCTTACGTGGAGGACGGCATCATGGCATGGTGGGTCAAGCGCTCCATGAGCGGCGGCCAGTTCGTCGAGCAGGTCACCCACACCATCGACCTCGTTCGACTGCTCTGCGGCGAGCCGGTCTCTGTGACGGCCCAGGCGGCCACCGGCTTCATCAAGGACCACCCGACCTACGACCTGGACGACGCCCTCGCTGTTACGATTCAGTTCGAGTCTGGCGGTGTTGCGAATCTGTACTCGTGCTGCGCCAGCAAGGCACTGGGAGGCGTGGACCTGAATGTCTACGCAACCTCGGCCGCCGTGCGGTTCACCGGCTGGGAGCATACCGCTGCGATCCACCGTGTGGGCAAGGACCCCGTCGAGATCAAGGGCGAGGAGGACATCTTCATCATCGAGGACCGCACCTTCCTCGGCGCGGTGCGCACAGGCGATCCCTCGGGCGTCCTGTCCACCTACAAGGACGCGGTGAAGACTCTCAAGCTGAGCCTTGCCGCGAACGAGGCCGCTCAGACCGGCCGTACCGTGACGCTGAGCTAGCGCGAACGCAGGGGGCGCGAGTGGGGCAGCTTCATGCCATAGAGATCAGCCCGACCCTGGCGACGGCTGTCCTGCTCCTGCTAGCCTTCCTGGGCGGGAAAGTCGCGCAGCTCTTCAGGTTGCCATCACTGACCGGCCAACTCATTGTGGGGGCCCTCCTGGGGCCCGCCGCTCTGGGACTGTTGTCCCGCGAGTTGGCCGGTCAGGGCCTCCAGCCCATCACTGATCTCGCCCTCATGATTCTCGCCTTCACGATCGGCGAGAAGCTCGAGATCAGCGTACTCCGCGATGGCACGAGGCGTATCCTCGCCATCCTCTTCGGTGAGGCGCTCGGCGCCTTCGTCCTCGCCGGGCTGGGCACTGCTGGCGCCGCCATACTCCTCGGCACCTTCGCGAGCCCCGGGATCGCGGTTGCCATGGGGCTCGTCCTCGGGGCCATCGCCATCGCCGGGTCTCCTGGAGCGACCTTGGTGGTGACCAAGGAGCTAGAGGATCCAGGGCCGCTTGGGCGGCTGGTCCTGGCTCTGGCGGCGGCGAATGACGCCCTCGCGATCATGGTCTTCGGCCTCTGCCTCGCCATCGCGAACGCGACTCTCGGAGGCCAGGTGTCGCCTCTGGACATGCTGCTCGTGCCCCTCCTGAAGACGGTGGGCGCCGTGGCGCTGGGTCTGTTGGGCGGACTGCTGATCGACGTGGTGGGCGGCCGGTTCCACAACCGCTCCGATGTGCTCATCTTCGGTCTGGCCATCATCGTCGGTTGCGGCGCGGCGGCCTCGGCTTTGGCTGTCTCACCACTGCTCGCCGGCATGGCCGCCGGGTTCGCCGTGGTGAACCGGGAACGCCGCGATACGCGGATCTTCCGCACTCTCGGCGACTTCGCGGCGCCCATCTACGTGCTGTTCTTCGCCTTGGCGGGCTCCCATGTGGAGATTGCGGCCTTCGCGGCGGGCGGCGCGATCGGGGTGGCCTACATCGCCGGGCGGTTCGGCGGTAAGATCATGGGGGCTGCCGCGGCGGCCCCCATCGGAGGCATGACGCTACGGGAGGGCGTGCGTGCGGGCATATGTCTGCTGCCCCAGGCGGGCGTCGCGGTGGGGTTCCTGGTTGAGATGGAGCGCCAGGGAGCGCTGCAGGAGATCAGCGCCGTGGCACATCCCATCGCCCTTGCGGGCATCGTTGTCGCTGAGGTCATCGGGCCCGCGGCGGCTCGCAAGGTCCTGGCGGGCGAAGGATGTGATCGTGGTTGAGCTCGACTGAACCCGGGGCGGCCAGAGCGAGCGTGCTCTTCGGCTTGGCGAACCCCTCGACGGTTGGCGACATAGCCCTCTTGGCAGCCTCGATCGCGCGTCACCGGCACGCTCCGGCGGCCGCGCTCTCGGTGCTCCACACGGGCAGCCTCGGCGCCATGGCCGCTCCGCGTGTTGCGGAACTGATCGACCACGCCGACGGGCTGTTCACGACGGCGAGAGAGCGCGTGGCGAGCAGCGGCGTCGAACTGCTCACGGAACTCCGCCTCGCCCGCTCGCCGGCGGATGGGATCCTGGGAGCAGCCAAGGACCTCGCCGCCGAGTGGATAGTCCTCGGTCACCCACGTCAGGCCGATGGAGCCGCCTTCGACGCGATCGTGGAAGCGGTTGCCGGCGCGGACGTCGCCCACGTCATCGTCGCCAGCATCCTTGGCTCTATCCCTGCCTGCGGCCGAGTCCTGGTCCCCGTTACGCATCCATCGCACTTGGCCGATTGCGCCGCCGTAGCCAATGCCCTGACAAGTGGCGGCGGGGATGCCCTCGTGCTCGACATCGTGAGTTCAGAGGCTTCGGAGCGGGACGTACGGGCGGCGGAGGAGGAGCTGGATCAGGTCGCCCGGGAGGTCATGCCGAACTGCCAACGCGAGGTGCGGCGCGCCGACTCGAAGGTCCACGCCATTCTGGAGGCCTCCAAGGAGGCGCACATGGTGCTTCTCCGTGCCGATACGCGTAAGGGCCTGTCGCGCTTCTTCTTCGGCTCCCTCGCGAACGAGATCGCCGCGAGAGCGGAGTGCACCGTGCTCATGCTCCACCCCAAGGACACCGGCTAGCCCCGCGAGCCGGGGCCGAGTGTATCCACCAAACGGACCTCGCGCGATGACTGGAGCCGGACCGCCGAGTCGCTGATGATCACGGGGCCCGGTCTCCGCCTAGCGTTGCTGACGGGCTAAGCCTCGAGGCCGGGCGAGGCTTAGCCGCCCACTGGCTCTACCCGAGTGACACCCTCTACCAACTCGACGAGGTTACGCTCCACAAGCATCTTGAGGGTGGCTTGGGCGTGCGGACAGCCCGCGCAGGCGCCCTTGAGCTGCACGTAGACGACTCCCTCTTCCTCGTTGAGGTCCATCAGGGCTATGTCGCCGCCATCCATGCGGAGCGTCTGCCGTATCTGCTCCAGTACCTGCTCGACCTGCTCCCTCATCCGTCGATCAGCTCCCATCCGTCCATCGGCCTAGCCCCGCAGTCGAAGCTTAGACGCATCTAATAAACCTGACGCCCAGTGTACAGCTTGCCCTGGGCGCGGACAAGCGCGGCGCTACCCCTCGAACCGGTAGCGGAACCGCCCGTTCGGCGCTACATCACCGTCAGTGACGAACCGCAGGATATCACCATCGGGACCGGCGTTATCCGCCCATTTGAAGTCCAGCCGCACGGGATCATCCGGCCCGAGCCCGAGTAGCGCTCGCGGCACCGCGACCATCACCCACCGGTCGCCCACGCGCAGCGGCGCCCGGCCCCGCTCCTCCCAGGCCCAGCCACCGGTGGACGCTTCAACGCTCGCCGTCTCATCGGTGCTCGTCAAGCGGTTGATGGCGAGGTCGAAACCCTCCCAGCCGGTTCGGTGGTCCTGATCGGTGTCTAGGTAGAGGACCATCCAGTCGGGGTCCGTCCGGGGAGAGAGCGGCTCGGCCGTCTCCACCAGGAAGTACACGTTCTCGGCATCGCGCGCGACCCTGGCCGAGATGATGTCATTCCGACCCGTTGTGTTCGTGAGTTGGGCGTAGCTGTTATACCCCGGATGATCCCTCTGGGCGGCGTCGCCCCGATCATCGAGGAACTCCGGTCGCACGTCCAGCCACTGGTCGAGCCCACCCGCCAGGTCGATCGTCACGGGCTGGCTGGCCGGCTCAGGCGGCCGCACGCCCTTGTAGCGGCGCACGAAGGAGGCGAGCTGGTAGTAGTAGTGATCCGCGAGGGGCCCGCGCGCCGGCTCGATGTCCCGGCTGTGCTCCTCATCGTACTGGTCCCAGAAGGAGACCGGAAGGTCGGGCTCGTTGAAGCGCATGGCGATCCATTCGTTCCAGCCTGTGACGAACACGAACTGCGGGTCCTCGGCCAAGGCGCGTTCCCACTGCTCCGTCAGGTTGAGGCCGTAGAGCATCGCGTCCGGTGACGTGTCCATGTCCCCGTTGTGCCAGCTTCGACCGTGGGAGCGCGGGTGGCTGAGCCGGCTCAGCTTCCCGTCCGCCGCATTCTGCGCCACGCCCACCGACATCTGCTCCGCCTCGCCGCGGTCGTTGTGGAACACGTGTTGCGGGTAGACCTCCAGCCAGCTCCACTGGTTGGGCTTCGTGGGGCCCACGAAGTAGCTCGCCTGGGGGGAGCGGAAGGTGAAGAACCGGCGGATCCGCTCCAGTTCGGAGTTGGCTAGCTCGGCTCGGAAGGCGCGGTCGCCATCGACGAGGACGCCGCCCGCGTAGGCGGCGCCGTCGGCGAACTGGTCCTCCGTGTGGCTCCACCAGCCGATCGTGCCCACTGGGTCCGTGGCCTCCACGTAGTAGGCCCCCGCCTCGACCGGCTCCTCGAACTCCACCGTCAACCAGTCGTTGTCGCTCACGTCCTCGAAGCGCCGGCTGGCGAGGACCTCCCCCTGAGGCCCCTCACGGCGCACGGAGACCGTGATGCCCGACCCGGCCGCGCCCCAGGTGGGTGTGTTGATCGCCACGCTCCGAATCGGCTCGTCCGTCGTGAAAGACTGGCCGAGGGGGTGACCTGGTTCCAACTCGGTGGGCGTGTTGTGTCCCTGGCTCCCGAGGTCCCCTCCGATGTAGGCGGGGTCGGCGAGGATCAGCGGGCGGCCCTCCCACTGGTACCAGAGCTCGGGATGCAGCCCCGGCTCGTACAGGGTGTGGTACAGGTGCTGAACAACGTTGGAGGGGGCCCAGAAGGGGCAGAGGAACGCGATCTGCGGCGTCTGGGCGCCATCCTCGCGCGCCTCGGCCCAGACCCGCAGGAGCGCTCCCCACTCCTTGTCATACGTGGACTGGTTAGTCACATCGAAGATGACGACGTCGACGCCGGCGTCTGAGAGCATCTGGGCATGCCGGCGCAGCACGTACGGGTCGTCGCTCTGGTAGTAACCGAAGAGGGACTCGCCCCAGTGGTGGAATGCGTGAAGGGGCCCCCACAGTGGGCTATCAGGGTTCGAGGCCGCTGTGGGGTCCTCGGCCAGGATCTTCGTGATGTCGTACGGGCCGCCGTTTACGTGGGCGCCCATCCAGAGGAAGTAGAACATGCCGACCTGCCGGTCGGCGCGCGGGGGCCCAGCCTCCTCGAAGGTCGGCAACGACCTCCCTAGGCCGTCCGTCGCAACCCACGTATCTGCACGCACGTCGCGTGGGACCTGGCCCTGGCTGCCGACGCAAGCAAGACTGACGGCGACCCCCACAAGGCTGGCTCGAACCATCAACGAGTCACTCTCCTTCGAGGCTCCGTGCCCCTGCCGGCAGGCGGCTCCCGGAGAAGGGCGAACCCCCTACGCGCACTCAGACGCGACACCCCAGTACCGGACGGACACGTGCCTTGAGACCTACTGCCCTTTCCCTATGCCTGCTCACACCCCTCCTCGCGCTGCTGCTCGCCTCCGGGGCGCAAGCCCAGGCGCCCGACGGCGACGCGCTCGCCGCCTATGAGCGGGCCGATCGCTACCTGGGTGGGGCCATGTCCCAACTGGTGCGAGGCGCCTCAGTGGAGCCCCACTGGTTCGACGATGGCCAGCGGTTGTGGTTCCGGCGAGACAACGCCACGGGCCGGGAGTTCCTGGTCGTCGATGCCCAGGCGGGCGCCATCGAGCCTGCCTTCGACCATCCCCGCCTCGCCGAGGCGCTCCAGGCCGCGACGGGCGAGGCCTTCGACGCCGCCAACCTGCCCTTCTCCGTCATAGACCTGGCCGAGGACCGCGGCGCCGTCGGCTTCCCCCTCGATCGGGACTACTGGCGCTGTGACCTCGCTACCTATGAGTGCGTCCGCGCTAGGCCGCCAGAGCGCGGTGGTCCCCCGGAGGCGCCGCCAGCACGGGACAGCTGGGAGCCAGGCCTGTCGCCCGATGGCCAGTGGCGCGCCGAGGTGCGGGAGCACAACGTGTGGCTCCTGCCGGCCGACGGGGGAGAGGCCGTGCAGCTGAGCGAGGAGGGCGACGCGGGCCACTCCTTCGGTCACCCGCAGTGGTCTCCGGACTCGCAGTACCTGGTTGCATGGCGCACGGAGCCGGGGGATCACCTGGAGATGCCCATGGTCGAGTCCCGTCCTCAGGACAGCCTCCGCCCGAGAGTGCACCTGGAGGTGTACGAGCTCCCGGGCGACAAGCTCGACGTGCACGAGCTGTGGGTCTTCGACGTCGCGGCGAGGGCCGGCGACCGCGTGGACGTGGAACCGATCGACTGGTGGGGGCCGGCCGAGCTCCATTGGCTGCCAGAGGGGCAGGCCTTTCGGTACCGCCAGATCCACCGGGGCTTCCGTCAGGTGAGGGTCATCGAGGTCGACTGCGCCACGCGCTCGTCCCGGGTCATCATCGATGAGTCCAGCGACAGCTTCATCCCCCCCATGAAGGAGTTCCTGCAGCATCTCGACTCCACGGGCGAGATCCTCTGGGCTTCGGAGCGGGACGGGTGGAACCACCTCTACCTCATCGATGGCGCCACGGGCGAGGTGAAGCGCCAGGTCACCCAGGGCGAATGGGTGGTCCGGGGCGTTGAGCGGGTCGATGAGGAGGCGCGTACCGTCCTCTTCCGTGGGAGCGGCATGCACAGCGACGAGGACCCGTACCTGGTGCGCTACTACCGCGTCGGCCTGGACGGCGGCGAGCCGATCGAGCTAACGCCGGGAGAGGGCCAGCACGCCATCACCTTCTCGCCAACCGGTGACTACTTCGTGGATACCTGGTCGCGGGTGGATCTCGCGCCGGTAACGGAGCTTAGGCGCACCGAAGACGGCTCCCTGGTCGCGGAGCTCGCCCGGGCCGACACCTCACTCCTGGAGGAGGCCGGTTGGCCGTGGCCCGAGCCCTTCGTTGCCAAGGGGCGGGACGGGGAGACTGACATCTGGGGCGTCATCTTTCGCCCCAGCGCCCTCGATCCAGCCCACAGGTATCCCGTTATCGAGGCCATCTATGCGGGGCCGCATGATTCCTTCGTGCCGAAGGGCTTCAGCGCGGGATATGAGCATCAGAACCTGGCCGAGTTGGGCTTCATCGTGGTGCAGATCGACGGTATGGGGACCTCCAACCGCAGCAAGGCCTTCCACGATATGGCGAACCGCGACCTGGGGGATGGCGGCTTCCCCGACCGCATCGCGTGGATGCGGGCCGCCGCCGAGCGCTACCCCTATATGGACATCAGCCGGGTGGGGATCTACGGCTCATCGGCAGGCGGCTACAACGCCGCGCGGGCCCTGCTCGCCTTCGGCGACTTCTACGATGTCGGGGTCGCCATGTCCGCCAACCACGATCACCGCACGGACAAGGTGTGGTGGAACGAGCTCTGGATGGGTTACCCAGTGGGGCCGCACTACGAGGAGCAGTCGAATATCACCCAGGCGGGCAACCTCACGGGGAGGCTCTTCCTGATCCATGGCGAGATGGACACGAACGTCTACGCCGCGGCCTCCACCATGCAGCTCGCTGACGCGCTCATCCGAGCGAACAAGGACTTCGACATGCTCATCGTGCCGGGCGCGGGCCATGGGTTCGGAGGCGCCTACGTCACCCGCCGGATGTGGGACTACTTCGTCCGGCACCTCCAAGGGGTGGAGCCGCCACGGGAGTACGACTTCTCAGCCGGTGGGGACGGAACGCACTTCACGATCCGGAACCTGCGCGAGGAGCCTGTGGAGATCCTCTGGGCGAACGGCGATGCCCTGACCAAGTACCACGACCTCGCGGCGGGCCAGGAACTGGTTCAGCACAGCTACATCGGCCACCGATGGGTGGCGCGGTCGGATGGCCGCACGGTGTCCCGCTACACGGTGGACCCTGTCGTGGACGAGTGGGTGATCTACTAGCCTACGGTGCCCGTCCGGGGCCGGGGCTACCTCGCGTTCGGTGGTCGGGAGAGTTCACGGCTGCACTGACGCCACGAACTCGCCGTCGTGGTTCACCACCGCCCATGCCACCCGTCGGGCCGGGTCGATGCCGTACGTACCGAGGCCGTACTCCGGTCGGTAGGGACCCATCACCGCGCGGGGTTCCCCGCCGGTGTTCAGGGAGACCGCGTTGACCCAGCGGCCCGCCTCATCCCTCGATAGGAGCGCTAGCCCGTCGGCAGACGCTCCTTCGTAGGAGAGCGCCAACACGTATTCGCTCGTCTGTGCCGACCCAGGGGTAGTCCGCATCCCCCACAGGTGCAGGATGTCGCTCCGTGCCCCGTCCGTCCGCGGCGACCAGCCCGTGGCCACCAGGTTCGAGCACTCGCGGTTGTCCGCTGCGTCGGCCTCCTCGATGATCCCCGCGCGGTCGTTGGTCCCATCGAGAATGCGCATGACCGTGCCTAGGTACTCATCGCCCGTGGGGGCGCGGTCGGCCACGGCCGTGAGGCTCTCACCACGTCCGACCACGAAGCTCTGGCCGTTGGCGCTGTAGCCGAAACGGTCGAGGAGGGGCCACTGCTCCACCGGCTCCCACCCCTGCAGCGAGCCCTCGCCGGGCATGACGACGGCGTATGTGTCCACCTGCACCCTGGGGCCATCCACTGTCACGATGAGATAGCCGACGGCGCGCCGCTGCTGCATGAGAGGGATCTCATTGTCCGAGTAGGGTGGCTTGGGGGAGTACATCTTGTGGCTGTTCGAGCCCGTAATGATCTGCTGGATGGTCAGTGCCTCGGGCGCCTGGGGAGAGCGAACGATCGCGCGATGGTAGATGTGATCGTGGCCACAGAAGAAGTAGCGCGCGCCATTCCCGTGCATGGCTCGGTAGAAGGCGCCAGCGATCTCCCCGAGGTCCTCTCCTCGGTCGCCCGGGTCGTCTTGGTCGAGCGGGTCGCCGAACACGTTATCCTTGTGGTTCTGCCCCAGCAGGTTCTTGTGGGCGAAGAGGAAGGCGTGCCGGCCTGCGCGGGACGCTGACTCCAGCTGCTCCGTGATCCACTCCTGCTGCTCGTGGATGGAGTAGGTCGTGCCGGATGCCGACCCGTCGTCCACGGCGAAGATGTCCAAGAGCAGGAAGGTCGCGTTGCCGAAGCTGAAGCTGTAGGTTAGGCCCGCGAGGCCCGGAAGGTCGGGGCTGCCAGCCTCGAAGTACCGAGTGCCCCCTCGGAACCCGGGTAGCCCCGGCAGCCGGGGGAAGGACCTCGGCCACTGGCGGGCCGCCGCCACGCTCCACTCGTGGTTCCCGCGCAGGGGGAAGAAGCCGATGCCCCGCCGATGCAGAGCGGCCGTGTGCCGCGCCCGGATATCAAGCTCCGAGGGGTCGCGGCTGCCGTTGTCCGTCACATCCCCCACGGCGATGACGAACTCCACGCCGTGAGCGATGAACTGCTCGTTCACGTTATCGATGATCTCCGTCGCGACTCCCCGACCCGGTCGACCCTCTGCTGGCGACCATTGGGTGTCGCTGATGATCCCGAACTTCCATGGCCCACGCTCGGCGCCCTGAGCCAGGGCGAGGGCGGGCAGCAGCGCCGCGAGCAGACACACCAAGACAAGCACGCTACGGTTACGCGCAGGGAAACCCATACTGGTCGCCTCCTATACCCCCGTGCCCTACTAAACGCTACTTCAGCAGGGCGATCGGCCGGGCCTGCCGCTCGCGCCGGCATTGGCCAGCCGCGGCTACGGCTCCATGATAGTCAGTGTAACCCTCTCGCCGAAGGGGCTGCGGCCCTCGGCCACCAGCTGGATCTCCACCTGGCCGCTGCCCTCCACCGCGAAAGGGATAGCGGCCTGCCCTGGGTCTCGGAGGGAGGCGCCCATGCTGCCTCGCCCAGGTTGCCGACGGATGCGCGATCGCAGCTGGTAGCCCTGGCACCCCGGACTCGGGAAGCAGTACGGCAACGCGGGGATCGGGCTGTGCGTCGGCGGCGGCGTACAACAACGCGCCAGCGGCCATCAGACGAACGGCGGCATGGGCCATGCCATACCTCCGGGATCGGAACCGAGCTTGCCGCGCCGGACGCCAGGGTCAAGCGTCGTCAGAGGGCTCTGGGGCGCTCCCCGGCAGCCGGCCGGCGCCGGCCAACGCCCTCCGCAGCAGGAACTCGATCTGACCGTTGACGCTCCGTAGGTCATCATCGGCCCAACGGCGGAGGGCGTCCAGTACTTCCGGAGCTAACCGGAGCAGGAATGGTTGGCGCTCAGCCAAGAGACGGCACCTCGCATGCGGGGCCTTCCGCTAGTGGTAGATAGTCCCGGTGTTGACAACAGGCTGGGTGTGCCGGTCGCTGCAGAGGACCACCAGCAGGTTGGAAACCATGGCCGCCCTGCGCTCACCGTCCAGCTCCACGATCCCCTGCTTCTCCAGGTCGTCCAGCGCCATCTGAACCATGCCGACGGCGCCCTCGACGATCTTCTGCCGGGCGGCGACCACGGCCTGAGCCTGCTGCCGCTGGAGCATGGCCGCGGCGATCTCCGATGCGTAGGCCAAGTGGCTGATGCGTGCCTCGATGACCTCCACGCCGGCTTTGTCGAGCCGCTCCTGAATGTCATGCCGCAGTTGCTCGCAGATGCCCGGCGTATTGCCCCGGAGCGACACCTCGTCATCGTGACTGTCGTAGGGATGGCGGCTTGCCAGGTTCCGCAACGCGGCCTCGCTCTGCACGGCGACGTAGTTCTCGTAGTCATCGACCTCGAACACCGCCTCCGCCGTGTTCACGACGCGCCACACGACGACTGCCGAGATCTCGATGGGGTTCCCGTCCCTGTCATTCACCTTGGATGGCCGCCCCGCGGACTGGGACTTCTTCTGTACGATGTTGCCCTGGCCATCCTTGACCGCCGGGATCGTCGTCGACCCAGTCTCGAAGTTGCGTATGCGGCGACTGATCTTCCGCTTCGAGAAGAATGGGTTCACCCAGTAGAAGCCGGACTCGACAACGGAGCCACGGTACTCACCGAACAGCAGGAGAACGCGAGCGCTATTGGGCGCAATCGCCAAGAAGCCACAGAGTCCAATCAAGAACGCGAGGGACGTGAGGACGCCAGCAATGATCAGCGCTACCCCTTTCGGTCCCGCCGTCTGCGCGCCGACGGTGATCAAGATAGGGCTTGCCACGAGTATCGCCAACAACACAGCGAGGGGTCCCCAACCTGCCACTGGCTTGATGATGTGCTCCTTCATTACCGTGCACCTCCAGGGATGCTAGCCGTCACAAGCTAGCGATATGATATCACTTTGGTATCGGACGCACAAGGCGGTCCGAGGTGACGCGCGACTTTTCGTGGCCTGCAGATCCGACGCGTCGCTTCTGCCGAACGAACCCATCGCGGGGAGCCTCAGGCTTCGCGATCCACAGCGCAGGGCGGAGCTACGCAGCCGCCGAACCGGTACTCGCAGCTATCCTCACGAGAGGGTGTCGCCCATGGTCACGATGCTCCTAGTCCCCGTATGCCTAGGCGTGCTCGCCGACGGCGCGACCGTCTTCCCCTTTGATGGCGCCGCCTCCACCGACACAGGCCTGGAGCCGGCTCGTGCCGAAGGCCTCGTCTTCGTCCAGGGACGGGACGGCCAGTGCCTGCGGCTGGGCCCCGGTGCTCGTCTGAGTTACCCGACCCAGGGCGCCTACGACCCTTCCCGAGGGACCGTCAGCCTCTGGGTCAGGCCGAACTGGAACAGCCATGACATTCGCGGCGACCGACTCCTGTTGTCGCTGGAGGAGGACCCCGGCTACGACAACGCGGTGTCACTGGGCGTCTACGGCGCCGAGGACCGATGCATCGTCTACTTCTCCAATAACGGGGGAGTCGACGGCGCCATCGCCCCCATCGACTGGCGGGCCGGCGAGTGGCATCACGTGGTAGCGTGCTGGGACTGGGAGCTTCGCTGCCGCGCCCTCTACGTCGATGGCTCCCTCGTCGGCGCCGCCCGCACGCGCCGGGCCATGCCTTCGGAGCAGAGCACCTTCGAGGTGGGTTTCTCAAGGCGCGTGCTGCCGTACGGGGGCCATGGCGATGCCCTGTGCGACATTGATGACATGACCATCAGCACCGCGGTGACGCCCGCCGACTTCGCGGATGCCGCAGCCGCAGTGGCCGCCACGCGCTCCGAGCAGGACCAGCTCGAGAGCGTGCGGGAGAGGCTCAGCGAGGAGTTCTCTCTGGACCGGGTGGCTCAGGAAGGCATAGAGGTCACGTGGGACGACCTCGTTGGCCTCGGCGCGCCGATGACCAAGCGCGTGCCCATCAGCGTCGGGCATCACGAGCAGATCGTCTTCGCCCAGCCCGACCTGTCCGTATCCCTGGGGACCTCGGACGCGGCCCTCGGCCTGGGGGTGGCCCTCGGCGTCCCACGCCGACTGCCCGAGGTGCGGGAGCCTACCCACCGCCTGCGGAAGGGTTACCTGCCCATCGTCGAGAGCCAGTGGCGCGCCGGCGCCATCGTCCTCGAGCAGACCGCCTTCTGCGTCCTCGCCGACGCCGATGAGGTTGTGACGGGGCGGGAGACCCAGCACCTGCGGATGCGCCTCACGCTCCGCAACGAGGGCTCAGAGCCGAGCCGCGCCGACCTATCTCTCCTACTGGGGCGCATGGCGGGCACTCAGAACGTCAACTACGGACCCTTCGTCGGGCCGGCGTCACGGTGGGAGAACACGGGCATAGAGACCCGCCTGGAGGAGGACGCGCTGATGATCGGCGACCGCGCCCTCCTCGCCCTCCGAGCGGATGACGGCATCGCCGTCTCGCCAGGGGATGCCCTGCTGTTTACGACGGAGTTGGCCCCTGGGGAGGCTCGTGACATCGACCTCGCCGTGACGACCGCCCCCGAGCTTCGCCCGCCCGAGGAGCTTCGCGGGGCCCTCGCGTCCAGCCACGAAACGGCTCTACAGCGTTGCGAGGAGCGCTGTCGGCGCACCCTGGTCCGGGGCATGAAGCTTCGCACGCCTGAGCCTCGCCTGAACGACATCTACCGGCACATCGTCCTCTCCGCCCTCGCGAGCACCATTCAACACCCCAACCAGCCCTGGCATACGCCGTATCAGAACCTCTTCGCCACCTCGATGGTCTGGCCGTGGGAGTTCAGCCACATGGCGGCGCCCCTCATCTCCATCGGGTACGCGGAGGAGATGAGGCCGTCCCTGCGCTTCTTCACCGAGCGGCAGACGGGCGTCGGGCCACACTCGGCGAACCGCGGCCCCGACGGCGATGTGATCAACCCTCACGGCTGCTACACGGGCACCTCGATGTACTGGATGTGCGAGACCGGCGCGGTCCTGTGGTCCCTCGCCGACAACTACCTCTACTCTCGCGACGACGCGTGGCTGGAGGCCCAGCGGCCCAGCATCCTCGCCGCTTGGGAATACGTCCAGCGCGAGCGCGGCCGCACGCGGCTCCACTACGACGACGGGAGCAGGGTGGAGTACTACGGTCTGCTCCCTAAGGGGCGGGTCCACGACTGGGACGGCCACCGCTACCACTACGCCTTCTCCGATGGCGTGACCTGGAAGGGCATGACACGCATGGCCGCGGCGTTCCGTGCCGCGGGGTTGCCCGAGGCTGAACGCATGGAGGCGGACGCGAGGGAGTACGGCGAGTGCATCCTCGACGTGATGCGCCGGGCCGAGTTCGTCGATCCGGAGACGAACCTGCCCTTCGTGCCCAACACCGTGTTCTACCGCGAGGGCGTCCAGGGCGGGCTCTGGTGGACCGACGGGCCGGCCTCCCTGTTCTCCCTCGGGCTCCTGCCGCCCGACGACCAGCGCTTCGAGTACATGATGGCGTACTTGCAGCGCAAGTGGGGCACCCTCATGGGCCTGACGAACCGCATGGAGGGACCTCGGGACACTCCCTTCTGGTATGTGAACCTCAATGAGCGAGGCTACTACCAGAACTTCCTGGCCCGAGGCGAGCCGGAGAAGGCCCTGCTCGTTCTCATGTCGACCCTGGTGTACAGCCTCTCCCACGACTGCTACCAGACCGTGGAGCGGATCGACATCACCGAGCCGAACTACGCGCCCTTCCAGCCGAATCCCTCGGGCAACGGCCGCCTCATCGACATGCTCAAGCGGATGGTTGTGGACGAGCAGGACCCAACGACCCTCTGGTTCCTTCGCGGCTGCCCCCGGAGGTGGTTCGAGGCGGGTGAGTCCGTCGAGGTCCAGGACGCGCCGACGCTCTATGGGAACGTCGCCGTTAGGTCCCAAGCCACCGCGGAGGCGATCACGGTCGAGGTGACTCCTCCCGCCATCTGGCCAGCGGACGGCCTGCGGGTCGTCGTGCGCGCTCCGAGCCGCCAGCCTTTCGCGAGCGTCACGGTGAACGGACGCCGAGCCACCATGGACGGGGACGCGGTCCACATCACGAGTCCGGTGGAGGTGCTCCGGGTTCGGTTCGCGTTGAGCGACGGCGGCGGGGCGCCGTAGGGAGGGCGCGGAGAGACCGCCTCGGCCCGACGGAGTGGGCGGAGTTTGGCCCCGGATGGGGAACTCGGATACGCGAGTCTCCGTTACGTTATCCTGCTAGGAGGTACGGACATGGATGCCAACGGGATGTCCCGACGTGAGTTCCTCGCCTCGTCCGCCGCCACGCTGGGGGCTCTCGGCATGGTCGGATCGGTGGCGAAGGCGGCGCAGGCCGACGTGGACGAGGTGGTCCTGGGATCGACGGGCATCCGCACGTCGCGCCTCGGCCTGGGGACCGGGACCTACGGTGGCCGCGAGCAGCGGCTCCTCGGCTCCGAAGGGTTCGCGCGCCTCGTGCATGAAGCGTACGACCGCGGGGTCCGGTTCATCGACTGCTCCGACAGCTACTGGACCCACGGGCTGATCAGGCACGCGCTGGAGGGGCTGCCTCGGGAGAGCCTCTTCATCCAGACCAAGACCGACGCTCGCGACGCGGCCCTGGTCCGTTCGGACATCGACCGCTTCCTCATCGAGCTCGGTGTCGAATACATCGACTCGGTTCTCATGCACTGCATGACGGCGCCGAGCTTCGTGGACGATCTCCGTCCTGCCATCGACGTCCTCCTGGAGGCCAAGGCGAGTGGCATGGTGCGCGCCATAGGAGCCTCGTACCATTCGGTCGATGCGCCTGCGGCGGCGGCCTCCTGCGCGGACCTCGACATCCACATGATCCGCGTCAACCCCTTCTCGGTGAACACCGATGGCCCGCCGGATCGGGTGGCGGAGGTCGCCCGGGAGCTTGCCGACGCGGGCAAGGGCGTCATCGGGATGAAGGTGTACGGAGAGTCCGGCTTCGGCTCGCCGGAAGAGCGGCGGGAATCGATCCACCACGTGGTGTCCTTGGGAAGCGTCCACGCCTTCGCGATAGGATTCAGGGACATCGCGCAGATCGAGGAGACTCTCGGGCACATCGCCGCCGCGGTGGGGTAGGGGGTCAGGGGGCGGAGGACTGCCCCCTGGCCCTCCGTGCCTCCACGACAAGCAGGACCATCAGCACCCCGGCGAGGGCGAGCATCGCGACGGGAAGCAGCACCAGCCCGGCGCGCAGGCTGAAGGCATCGCCGAGCAGCCCAAGCAACCAGGGGAACAGGGCGCAGCCGAAGATCCCGGCGGCCGCGAGGAGGGCCAGCATCGCCGTCGAGGTGTCGTCCAGCACCTCGGTGGCGATGGCCAGTAGGGTGGGCCAGAAGCACGCGACGGCGAGGCCCCCCACGCCTGCGAATGCCCAGGCGACGCGCGGGTCCCGCGCCTGGCCGAACCCGAACAGGGCTGCCGCGCCGAGCACCGCGGACACCACCGTGAGGGTGATGGGTGTCATCCGCCTCAGGATGGCGCCGCTCCCGAAACGCCCCACGGCCATGGCGACGCCGAAGAGGATGATCGCCATGGCGCCCGAGCGCGCCGAAGCGCCCAGCTCCCGCTCCAGGAAGCTCGGCGCCCATGTCGTCAGGCCGACCTCGGTTCCCCCCGCGAGCACCATGGCCACCGTGAGCCCCCAGAAGGCCTTGCGCCGCAGGAAGGCGGTGGTCGAACGGCCGGGCGCGACGTGCGGCTGGGGGTAGCGGCGCGTCGCGAACATCAGGCATGAGAGCACTGCGATGGGCAGCCAGACAATGACCGTGGCGCGCCAAGGGACGTCCCGATCGAGCAGCTCGCCCGACAGGAGAGCGCAGCACACGAGCCCCACGGGGAAGAGGGCATGGGTGACGTTGAGCGCCCGAGCCGCGTCCCTGGGCCTGAGCTCTGCCACCAGGGGGTTGACCAGCGCCTCCATCATTCCGTTTCCCGCGCCGAGGATGATCTGCGCCGCGAGGAGCATAGCGTAGCCCAGGGCAACGGTCGTGCCGCCGATACCCACGGCCACGAGCGCCAGGCCCGCGACGAGGAAGGGGGCCTTGCCGAGGCGGCCCGCGAAGGCGCCCGCCACGAGCAGCGCGACGAGGAGCGCGGAGGTTCGCAGGCTCGCGATGGCGCCTTGGCCCGCGAAGTTCAGCCCGAACTCGCTGCCTATCTGCGGCAGGCACATCGCCGGGGCCTGGGTCGACGCGGCATAGACGAACATCGCCAGCCAGCCAGCGACCTCCAATCGGCGCGTGGCCACGCCGGGCTGCTCAGTTGGGCTGTCGTGACGCACTGCTGCGGGCTGACTCACGGGACTCCTCCGTACGCACGCCCTCTGCCCCCACACAAGGAACAGAGGATAGCACGTACTGGTGATCCCGTAGACTACGGGTCAACCCAGGAGACCTCGCCATTCCCGTCTGCCGTGTTCCGCACATACCGCTGCGTTCCACTCCCGAAGAGGCCCATCGGAACGCGTCGCTGTCACTGCAAACCGTTGGGGCCCAAGGCTTAGAGGCTGCACGGGAGGGGACTATGTGTACGATGTTCCGTTGTTCACGAGAGTACTATACATACGTTAGGGTACCCCCCCAGTGGCCCTACGCGCGCTAATACACACATATAGGGGGTTATTGATTCCGACGGAACACCGGAACAGCGGAACATCCTGCGCCCCCTTGCCTCTGGCCTACGGCGTCCCGTCCGTGTAGGGTGCAGACCGAACCACCGGCGGCTCCCCTCGCCGAGGGCGACCACGGACACCCGCAGCGTGGGGAAGCAGTCGCTGAGGCGTGGAGGTGAGCTTCGGCCGTCCGTCGGCGTCGGACGCGGTAGAAGGCCTTCCCAACGAGCCGAGGCGCTGCGGGCCACGCGGTCTGTGGCGCCACAAGGGCGCGGCCGCGCACGGGGCGAAGCTACCGCACGGAGACCCTTCGAGGCATGGCACACGTCCCCGATACTCCTGAGACCAGAGAGTCCGTGACAGGCATGGCAGATCCGCCGCAGACAGCCCTGAGGCGCGCAGTCACCGTCCGCGCGGTGGCTGTTGCCGCTATTCTGGCGCCCCTCAACTCGTACTGGATCCATCAGATGGTCGAGGTGCAGTTCGTAGGCAACCCGACCGTCGTGTCCCTCTACTTCAACGTGCTGTTCATCCTGTGCGGCCTGCTCCTCTGGAACGCCGTCGCGGGCCGCGTGGCCCCCCGGCTGGCCTTCGCCCCGGGGGAGCTGCTCACCATCTACCTGATCTTATCCGTCACCAGTTCCTGCTCGGGCTATGACTTCATCCACTGGATGGTGCCGAACACGGCGGGGGTGCACTACCGCGCAACACCTGAGAACCGCTGGCACGACATCTTCTTCGAGTATCTCCCCCAGTCGCTCACCATGGGGGATCCGGCCAGCCTGAAGATGCTCTACGAGGGCGGCACATCGTTCTACGCGACGCCCGCGGCCTGGCAGCCGTGGATTCGCCCGCTGTCGTGGTGGATCCCCATCATGGCGCTCGTGCTGATCGCGCCATCGGGCTTAGCGGTGCTCCTGAGGCGCCGCTGGATCGAGGTCGAGAAGCTCACCTTCCCGATCATCCAACTCCCCTTCGAGCTGACCCGCGAAAGGGGACCCTTCCTTCGCGACCGCACTCTCTGGATCGCCTTCGGGGTGGTGGCCGCGATCAACCTCCTGAATGGCCTCCATGTCCTGAACCCCGCGGTGCCGCCGCTTCCACTGCATCATCCGTCGCTTCCCTTGGGCAGCCCCCGGTCCTGGGTCATCACGGGGGCCACGGACCCGCCATGGAATGCCGCCGCCCCTGTCGGACTGTCGTACTATTTCGCCGGCGTAGGCTTCGGGCTTCTGCTCCCGACGGAGCTGATCGCGTCCTGCTGGGTCTTCTACCTCTTCTTCCGTGGCCAACTCGTGGCGGCGCAGTGGCTCGGCCTGCGGAGCATCCCCGACTTCCCCTTCCAGGACGAGCAGTCGTATGGCGGCTATATCGGCATCATCCTCTTCGCCCTGTGGGCGAGTCGCGGGTACGTGAGGGACGCGGTCCGTCGCCTCATGCGCCCCGATGAGGATCTCGACGCGCGCGAACCCATCCCCTACCGAGCGGCGGCCGTGCTGCTTGCGGGGGGCCTGCTCGCGCTGGTGCTGATCACCATCTACCAGGGCATGGGGCCTTGGCAGGCCGTCGTGCACTGGCTCGGCTACTACCTGGTGGTGCTCATCGTCGGGCGGATGAGAGCCGAGATGGGGCTCTTCACCCACGAGCTCTACGGCATGGGGCCGACGATCCGCATGGGCCGACTTCTGGGCCGCGATGTCGTGGGCGCCCGAAGCCTCACGGTGGCGACGACCTTCCACGGCCTGAGCCGTGGGTTCCGCAGCATCGTGTTCCCCCACCAGATCGAAGGGCTGAAGCTCGCCGAGCGGGCGCGCCTCGAGGCGCGGCCGCTGTTCCTTACCATGCTCATCGCGGCAGTGCTCGGGGTCATCCTCGCCTGGGCCATGTACCTCCCCGTGGTCTATCACTACGGAGCCGGCACGGCGCGGATGGGTCAGTACTCGGACTGGTACACCACCGAGGCTTACGGGGAACTCGCGAGCTGGCTCGAGAACCCGCGCGGCGTGGCGTGGAACCGGTTGACCACCATAGGCCTGAGCGCGGGGCTCTATGTGGCCGGGATGTTCCTGAAGACGAACGTCGGGTGGTGGCCCATCCACCCCCTCGGCTTCGCCCTGTCGACGACCTACGCAATGCAGTTCTACTGGTTCCCGCTGTTCGTGGCGTGGGCGCTCAAGTGGCTCGTCACTCGCTACGCGGGCCACCGAGGGAGCCGACAGCTCGTGGCGCTCGCCTTCGGCCTGATCCTCGGCGACTGCCTCTCCGCGGGCGCGTGGACGCTCTATGGAGCACTGACTCATCGAGCCGTGTACACCGTGCTGGTTTGATGGAGGCGCGGCGGGGTGCCTGAGGCGAACAGAGACCGCGCGCGACTGGAAGGATAGACCGGAGGCGACAGATGATGGCGGATCAGGTGAGTCGGCGCGAGTTTCTGGCGCGGAGTTCGGCCATGGCGACAGGCTTGGCTCTAGGTGGCGCGGCGGGCGCCGCTGCGCTGGATGGCGGCGAGGTCCGGCGGCAGACGGGGAGGGGCGATGGCATGATCCAGCTCGCCGAGGGTGGACGAACGGAGTACGTGATCGTCGTTCCAGCGCGCCCCACGCCGCAGGAGCGCAAGGCGGCGGAGGACCTCGCCGAATGGCTCGGCGAGATGACGGGCGCCGAGTTCAGCATCGTGCCTGACAGCCAACCGAGGCGGCCACGGGAGATCTGCCTGGGCGCCACGAACCGGCTCGCCGAGGCTGGGCTGGGCGGTCTGGCCGAGAGCCTGGGTGATGAGGGGTACGCCATCGAGGTGGCAGGCGAGCGGCTATTCCTCGAAGGCGGCCGGTTGCGCGGCCCGATCTACGCCGTCTACGCGCTGCTCGAGGAGGATCTGGGCCTGCGTTGGTACACGCCGGAGGCGACTCTCGTACCGCGGCGGCCCAACGTAGCCTTCGCTCCCCGAGCTCGCCGCTCGCTGCCCGCGCTCACCATCCGCGACCCCTTCTACAAGGCCGCCTTCGACGGAACCTGGTCCCTCCGGAACCGCACGAACTCGCCCGACGCGCCGGTTCCCGAGGAGTGGGGCGGGCACGTCACCTACGCGCTGTTCGTGCACACGTTCAACACCCTCGTGCCGCCCGAGGTGTACTTCGATAGCAATCCCGAGTACTACATGCTCGACGCGAACGGCAACCGCAGCCCGCAGCAGCTGTGCACCACCCACCCAGAGGTCATACGCATCGCAACGGAGAGCGCCCTGCGGATCCTCCGCGAGCGGCCCACTGCCCGGGTCATCAGCGTCTCGAAGAATGACGGCGGCGGGACATGCCTGTGTGACCGGTGCCGGGGGCTCGATGAGGCCGAGGGCACGAACGCCGCGGCGTTGCTCTATATGGTGAACCGAGTCGCCGAGGCGATCGAGGACGAGTTCCCCGAGGTGACGGTCTCGACCCTGGCCTATCTGGAGACGATCAAGCCGCCGAAGACCCTTCGGCCGCGCCGCAATGTGGCGATTCGGCTCTGCACGGACAACTGCATGTGGAGCCACCCCTTCACCCCGGCGCGCGAGATCGAGGCCTTCCGTGAGGCCATGGAGGGCTGGGCGGCGATCTGCGAGCAGATCCACATCTGGGACTACTGCGTCAACTTCAGTCACTACACGGCCCCGATGCCCAACCTGGACGCGATCGCAGACAACATCCGCTACTTCGTCGCGAACAACGCCAAGGGCGTCATGGAGCAGGGGGCCTATCAGAGCGTGGGCGCGGAGCGCGACGCGCTGCGGTCCTGGGTGCTCGCGAAGCTGATGTGGGACCCCTCCCGCGACCTGCGAGAGCTGGAGACGGATTTCATCCGCGGCTACTTCGGCCCCGCCGCGCCTCCCATCCTGGAGTACAACCGGCTGCTCAGGCAGGCGGCGAAGGACCACGCCGAGGATCTCCGCGACCCGCCCGGGGGCATACGCTACGAGATGGACCACCCCTTCCTGTCGGATGACTTCCTGCGGCGGGCCGATGAACTATACGACCGCGCGCTCCGTCTCGCGGGCAAGGGCGTGATCCGTGCGCGTGTGGAGCGAGATCGCCTGCCGATCCTCTATGTGAAGCTCTGTCGCGGCCCGGAGTACGTGGGCGCGGGCTACGGGGCGCTCATCGAGGAGTTCGAGCGGATCGCCCATGAGGTGGGCCTGACCCACATCTACGAAGGCGCCCCGGACGTGGAGGCCAAGATCGCAGCGTGGAGAGAGGCGGCGGGCCAATGAGGCCATCGCGAGGGCGGCAGACGCTCTCCGCTGCGACGGCGCTGGTCGCCGTGCTCGTCGCGCCCACACTCAGCCAGGCGCCTGACCTGGACGTGACAACCGCCCTGCTGGGCATTGGCGGCTTCGGGGACGTGGGGCGGGTCGAGGCCGACTACGAGCGGCTATCCCCGAACAACACCCTCGGAGCATCGGTCCGCTTCGTATGGGAGGATCGCCCGGGCGATCCCGACTGGTGGAGCATCCGCATGGGGCTCCCAGAGACTACCCGCCCCTGGGATACGCTGGCCTTCGACATCTACGTGGTCGAGACGGACGAGGAGGCCCGGGTCTCGATCCTCCTCGTCGAGAGCGACGATGACCGCTGGGTTGCCCTCGGAACGTTCTTCCATGACCTGGCGCCCGACCAGTGGAGCCACTTCGAGGTCCACCGCGATAGCATGGCCCCGTGGCTCATAGGTGACGGAGTGGCAGAGTGGGAGCAGGTCCGCACCCTCGCCATCGAGCCCGGAGGAGGCAGGGCGACGTTCCTCATTGACGGGCTCCGCCTGCTCGGGCCGGATGGGTATGAGGTGGAGATCCTCTCCTCGGAGGACGACGGTTTCGCTGTGCTGGATCCGCCGCAGTCGATCGCTCCGGCGCCTCCGCCCGGTGTCTGCTGGTTCCCCTTCGACGCGAGCCGGCTTGGCATCCCCGACTACCTGGACACGCCGCGCCGGCTCGCCGAGGTGGTGGGGCCGGTCGGCACTCCCATCTCCGGCTTCTCGGCGGAGATTCCGACGTACGCACAGGCCCTCGCCGATCGGGATGTGGCGAGCATGTACTACTCGTCCTTCTCCTCAGGCTATGCCAAGTATCTGACCCGCCGCGGGGCGTGGGATGTGAACGCGGACGGGGCCACGATGAACCGCCTCCATCCCACCCAGACGAATTGGGATGGCCAGCACACCATAGCGCTGGCCCATCCCACCGTGACCGAGGCGGTGAGGGCCAAGATCGACGCGCTTCTGGCGGCAGGCATAGGCCTCTGGATGGTCGTGGACTACACCTTCCCATGGTTCGACACATGGTGGGGCTATTCGGACGCCATGATCCAGGCCTACCGCGCCGACCTCGCGGGTACCGACGAGGGGCTGACCATCGTCGAGGATGGCGCGGAACGGGCCATCGGCTTCCAGGACTACTTCCGCGAGTACAACGGCTTCGCGCTCACGCCGGCCGACCTGCGACTGAGCGACTGGTCCGAGTACACTCCCCCACGACCCTCCGACGCCCTGGGACCCGACGGAGAGAAGCTGGCAACGGTATTCCTCATGCTGCGGTCCTACGAGTGGCTCAAGCTCCCCGACCGCGCGGGCCGGTACATGGTCGAGGGTGGGGGAGAGCCGCTCTGGATCGTGCCGAATCCCGAGGACTCCTACGGGTCGAGCGACTACGTGTACCTCCTGCGGTCCCAGGGCGTGGGGAACCTGCTGCCCGAGTGGTTCGGCTGCATCGGGTGGGCGGCGGAGGCTGGCTACGCGAGCCTTCCCTACCTCCGTGAGGTGGCGGATCGGGCGGGCAGCCGGCTCTCCATCATCCAGGAGACGGGAGCGGGAGGGCATGCCGCGCCCTACCTGGACTGGCGAGTAGCCGCCAGCGGCGTCTACGCCCTCACTGCGGCCGGGCAACTCGACGACTTCGACAACGACTTCATCGATGAGCAGCCCTTCGGCGCGATGGCCGATCCGACTGGCAACCCATACCATTTCGCGCGCTTCAGGGACGCGGTGGGCAAGGCTCTGGCGTTCGGGCGGGCCAGGGGAGACGGCGTCGTCCGTCCAGCCTCCAACGTGCTGTGCATCGATGAGCGCCCGCCCGCCAAGGCCACGGCGAGCCTGTTCTTCGGGCTATCACGGGAGCACTCCCTCGCGTTAGGGCTGGCCCGCGGCCACGTCCTCTTCGATCTGCGTGACAGCCTCGGCCTGGGGGAGGTCCTGGACCGCTACGGCGCGGTGTTCTACTCACCGCGCGCCCCGCGCGTCGGCGATGTGGACCTTCTCGCAGCATGGCTCCGGGAGGCGCCCGGGCGCACACTGGTGACTCACTCGTACGTGCCGACCCGCGACTGCGCGGGGTTCTTCCACCAGGATCGCTCGGCCAGGCTGGGAGACTCCGACGGCGGTCACAGGCTCGGGCTCGGAGCCATCCACGCGACGGATGCAACCGTGTGCCAGGTGACTCGCGCCGTTCCTCCCTGGGATCAGGTTCTGCCCGTTGGCACTCGCCTGGATCTGTCGGAGCCGCTGACCACCTGCCAGGACGGCGAGGCACTCGTGGAGACCGACGCAGGGCCGCTGGTGACTCGCTCACGGGTAGGCCAGGGCACGGTCATCTATCTCCACTGGGTGCCGGGCGCCGCCGCTGAGCCGCAGGGCCTCGATGCCGAGGTGACCGTCCTGTTGGCGTCGTCCCTCCCCGTGGGAACCACTTGCCGCGCCGATGTGGACACCGCTGTACAGGTGTTCGAGAGCCCGGAGCAGCGCGTGGTGCTCGCGTGGGACGTGCCCACGATGGAGGACTGGTCCTTCGAATACCGTCCGGGCATACCGCCGCTGCAGTATGAGGCTCAGGGGGTCGAGCGCTGGGTCGAACTGCCCGTGGAGCCTGGAGACTGGCTCATCTACGACCTCTGGGGCGACGCCCTGGAGCGGCGCGCCACGGACGGTGAACCCCTCAGACTCTGTCTGCGCGACGCCGTGGTGGCCCAGTGGCACATCGGCCGCGATACGCCGGTCTTCCGCGGCCATCTCGAAGATGTCCGCTCCATGCGGGCACGGATGACCGACCTTGGCTTCGACGGCCAGTGAGCCGGTGCTACGGCGCCAGTTCCACGATCACCGGATGATCGGTGAGGGTCAGGCCGACGCGGGAGACGTGGCGCAGGCTCTCCAGAGGCTCTGTGCCAATGGTGGGGTCATAGATCGCCGCCGAGAGGAAGGCTCGGCCCAGCCGGACCGTTACCTCGTCCGCTCCGCCCGTGAAGCGCTCGCCCCAGACCACCAGCAGGAGCGTGCCGTCGCTGCGCTGGAGGAGCACGTCGTGGACCGTATCGGGGCGGTCGTCGATGGAGTAGTCGAGGCTCGCCGGCTCCTCTACTGGTCCGTCGTCGGCCAGGATGGTCGTCAGGTTGTGGAGGTAGAGGGCGCTGAGGCGCGGCGTGTAGTCGGGACGGTAGAAGCCGAAGGACTGGTTGCCCGCCTCATCGGTGCGGTCGCGAAGCAAGTAGACTGCCGTGTAGCTCCACCCTCGCGCGAACTGGGACAGGTACCCGCACAGGAGCAGCTTCGCCTGGACCTCCTCCGTGATGGGTCCGTCGATAGTCACTCCCGTCTCCGTAGTGACACGGGGCAGCGAGATCAGATCCTCCACGGAGTAACCCTCGAAGTGGTTCCGCCAGGTGAGTCCGTAGTTACCGAACAGCCCGTCGACACGGCATCCGGGGCCGGGGTCTGAGGCGATCCAGGTCTGGTTATCATGCAGGCCCGGCCAGGCGGGGTGAGTGTAGTAGTTGTGGCAGTTCGCCGCGTCGGCATAGCGGGTGCCGTCGGGCATGAGGCAGCCCGCGCCATCGGGGATGGTCAGGAACTGCAGCCCCACATTGTCGGTCTGAGCGCCGTTCTCGGTGATGGACCAGACCGGGTAGCCCCCGAGCATGGGGTCGCTCTTCACCGTCGAGTAGAGGTCGCGCTGGAGCTTGGCGACAGGCAGCCACGAGAGGTCGGAGCCGCCCTCCTCGCCTTGGTAGGTGACCCCCCAGTTGTTCGGCTCATTGTTGCCCTCGATCGCGACGAGCGCGTCCTCCGCCGCGAGCTCCCGCGCCCCCCGAAGCAGCCTCTCGACATCGGCGCCGCCACTCTGGAGCCCGTAACTGAACCGGACTCCCGTCTGCCGGTGGAGTTCGAGCAGAGTTGAGACGGGGATGTCACTCTCATACCCTAGGCGATACCAGCGCAGCCCCAGGAAGCGTGTCGCCTCGATCGTGCTCTCGAGGTTCTCGCCGCGAACGCAGACGGCGGAGTTCGCGCCGAGGCTGTCCAGGAAGCGGCTCACAGGGACGGCGGGGGTGGGCGCCGCGGTCATTGCTCCACCGAGGATGAGGGTGGTGAGCATCAGAACCATGATGGTATCCCTCTCTTCAGCGCCGGTTGGCTTCGAGCAGGATGCGATCGGGCCCTGCCGCAGTCAGGCTTCGGAGCAGGGGAGGGGAGAGGAAGGGCGAGCCCCGACTCCGCTCCGCACGGTCTTAGGGAGGCACGAGGGGGTCTGGAGCAGGCGGGGCTCGACTATCGTCAACATACCCCCTGGCGCCCCGCCGCTAACCCCATCGCCTCACTCCGCGCCGACGCTCTGCTCCACAGGGGGACCTAACGGGGCCCTCCCGCGCGGCGCGCTTGCCGATGGTGGGTACTGCCGGTACACCCTCGACATGATCCAGAAGGTAACGAACATAGAGAGCACATCGGCGACGGCCTGGGCTCCATACGCCCCGAGGACACCGAAGATCCTGGGCAGTACGAGCAGGGCAGGCAGCACCAGGATGACGTCGCGCGACATGTTGAGCATCATGGCACGCCCCCCAAAGCCCATGCCCTCGAGAGCGAACATGGCCATCATCTGGGGCTCGACCAGGAAGAATGTGCACAGCTTGAGCTGCAGAGCGAGGGTAGCCAGGTCGAGAAGCTCGGCCTCGCGCGCGAGGGGCGCCAGAATCTGCCGCGCGAAGACGCAGATAATGCCGCCGATGATGAGGCCTCCGGCCGAGGTCCAGATGGCCGCGAGCCGGTACGCCGACCACATCCGCCGGTAGTCCCTCGATCCGAAGGTGTAGCCGACGATGGGCATGAGGGCCTGATGGACGCCCCCGCCCAGGCATGACACGGCGAGCATCATCACCCGCAAAGCCAGGCCGTGGCCGGCGATCGCCGCCGCGCCGAAGCCCCCCAGCACCCAGTTGAAGACGAGGGCCGTGATGCTCCGGAGCGCGTTCATCGCCATGGCTGGCACGCCTACGACGGCGATGTCCCGGATAACCTCCACGTCCAGCTTGAGATCGCTTCGGTGGAGGTGGAAGCCGCTGCGGCCGCTGCGGAGATACCACAGGGAGGTGGTCGCCGTCAGGACCTGGGCGACCGCCGTAGCGACGCCGGCGCCATTGAGTCCCCAGCGAGGGAAGGGGCCAACGCCATAGATGAGCAGCGGGGCCAGGGTCGCGTTTGTCACCGCCGACAGGCCCGTGAGATACATGGGCACGGTGACGTTCCCGCCGCCGCGGTAGAGCCCATCCAGGGACAGCCCGACCATGAACAGCGGGAAGGCGAGACTCACCCGCGCGAGGTACTCAGCGGAGAGCTCGATAAGCTCCGGCGTAGCGCCGAACGCTCGCACCAGCGGGTGGGCCGCCGACAGGGACAGGATCATGAACAGCACGCCGAAGCCTGCGCCGAGCACGATGGCGTTGCCAGCGCCCCGCAGCACGGCGTCGCGCCGCCCCTCGCCCAAGCGCCGCGACACCAGGGACGTGAGGCCCATGGCAATGCCCATGCCGACAGAGCTGACCACCATCTGGACCGGGAACATGACCGTCAGGGCCGCGATGGCCTCCGTGCCATCGGGCAGCCCGGTCACCCAGAGGGTGTTCACGATGTTGTGGATGGACATGACGATCATCCCGAACATGCCCGGGATGCTGAGCTTGATCATCAGAGGGCCAAGGGGCGCCGATCCCAGCCTCTCAGAGCGCGCATCGTCCTCGTGGGATGGCTTAGGCGACGCCATTGCGGAGCTTCCCGTCCACGGCGTTGCCGGCATTCGTCGCCATTCGCTCAAGCAGACGGAGCGCCGTCGCCACATCCTCCGCCGTAAGGCCCTCGGCCAGAATGCGTGTCCACTCGTCGAGCACCGCGCGCACGGCGGGCGCCAGCTCTCGCCCTCGGGGAGTAAGGGTCACCGTCTTGGCGCGGCGGTCATCCTCGGGGACCTCGCGCACCACCAGCCCGAGGTGCTCCATCCGCGTCACGGCGCGGGTTGTCGTGGCCGGGTCGCGGTGGCAGAGTCGCGTCAGCTCATCCTGACGGATGCCATCGTGCTCCAGAAGAGCCATGTAGTAGGGCAGGGCGGGCTCCGGGAAGCCGATCCGGCCGAGGGCTTCCTGGAAGTTCATGCGGGCATATCGGTGTATCGTGCCCAGCATCCGCCCCAACACGCGGGTCTCAGGCATGGTCTTGTCTCACTCGTCAGTTTCATTGCGCTCGCAATAGTTGCGCCCGCAAATGCTGCCCGTCCAGTCCCCCGGTGTCAACCTCTTCCTTCGCGGCGCTAGGACCGGCAGGTGCTGATGGCTAGCCTCGGAAACCTGCGACTCGGGGGCTGGGATGGCGGAAGCGGAGAGGGAAGCCGGGTGCAGTCGCTCAACGCGGTTGATGCCGTTGTTTTCGCGCTCTACTTCGTGGCGATCATCGGGGTAGGGTTCTGGGTGGCCCGTCGGAAGGCCCAGACCGCTGACGCCTACTTCCTCGCCGACCGGGACCTGCCCTGGTACGTTGTCGGCACCTCGTACATCGCCAGCAACATCTCGACCGAGCACCTGATCGGCATGATTGGCGCGGCCTACATCTACGGCATCTGCGTGGCGCTGTGGGAGTGGCACAACGTCATCGCGTTCTCCATCCTCATCTGGATCTTCATCCCCTTTCTCCTGGCGAGCCGCGTCTTCACGGGGCCCGAGTTCCTCGAACGCCGCTTCAACTCCACTTGCCGGCTGCTCTTCGCTGTGATGACCGTGGTGGCGAACGTCACCGCCTTCCTCGCCGCGGTGCTCTACGCGGGGGCCGTGGGCCTGAACGCCCTCTTTGGTTGGGACATCGTGCTCTGCACCGTGCTACTCGGCGTGACAGCGGGGAGCTACGCGATCGTGGGCGGGATGCGGTCCATCGCATGGACGGAGGTGCTCCAGACCGTCCTGATCCTCGCGGGCGGATTCCTGCTGACCTTCCTGGGGCTGCGCGCACTGGGAGAGGGGAGCCTGAGCGACGGCTGGTCCACGATGATCAGCCGGAACCTGGGCGAGGAAGCCGCATGGGCAGAGGGGATCCGGCGGCTGGCGCCCACGGTCCTGGGCGAGGGGGCAACGAGCTACGAGCGGCTAAACCTCTTCCAACCGCCCAACCACACGCTCATCCCCTGGTGGACCCTCCTCTTTGGCTGGGTTGCCACGAGCATCTGGTACAACTGCATCAACCAGTTCATGATCCAGCGTGTGCTCGCGGCGCGCGACGGATGGCATGCACGGATGGGAATCGTGCTGGCTGGCTTCCTGAAGGTCATCCTGCCGGCCGTCATCGTCATCCCCGGACTCGTCTACTTCGCCATGGATCCCTCGCTCGACCGGGCGGCGGCGGACAAGGGCTACGCCGCCCTCGTCATGCAGCTCGTGTCCTTGGGGGTGAGGGGCGTCCTGCTGGCCGCGCTGTTCGGCGCCATCCAGTCCACGGTGAACTCCGTCCTGAACTCCACCTCGACCATCGTGACCCTCGACATCTGGAAGCGCTACTTCGAGCCCAACATGCCAGAGCGCCGTTCCGTCACCGTGGGGCGGCTTGTGACGGCGGTGACGCTCGTCCTAGCGATGGTTCTGGCGCCCATGATCGAGCGCATCGGCAGTGGCGTGTTCGTCTATATCCAGAACCTCTACGCGCACTTCGCCCCGGCGTTCTCAGCCATCTTCATCCTCGGGATCCTCTGGCGGCGGGCGACGGGAAGGGCGGCCGCGTGGACCATACCCATTGGGCTGGGCGCGTCGATAGCCGTTGGGGTGGTCTTCCCCGAGATGGCTCTCACCGTGCGGCCCATCCTGATATGGGCCTTCTGCGTCGTGCTCATGGTGGTCATCAGCTTGTTCGACGCGCCCCCGCCGCCGGAGTGCGTCACGGATGACCTCACGATGAACTGGCGCCAGATCGGCATCTTCCGAGGGCTCGGCAAGCCCTGGTACCGGAACGTGCTCTTCTGGTGGCTCGCCTTCGTGGCGTGCATCGCCGCCTGCTACCTGGCCTTCAGCGGGCTGGGACTCGGGCGGTAGGTCGGGCCAAGATGGGCGCGGCCCCGCCGCTGAGGCGGGGCCGCTGGGTCGATCTGCTGGCGAGAGGACGCTCGCACTTACTAGTGTGTGCGCGCCTCGCCTACCGAGTTGGCAGCGGCTTCAGGTCGGCGAGTTTGATCGCGATCGGCCTCGGCGCGCCAACGGTGAGCTCGATCTCTTCGCTTTTATGACCTTTCGTGCGATCAATAGAGTAGCTGACCGTGCGGGGACCGTTGCCGCGGTAGCCGACGTACCCGTTGGGGTCATTGTCAGGTGCCGTGTTGCCCTGGGGGCGGTGGAGCATGAAGCGCATGCACTCGACGTCCGCCTGCGAGTACTCGTAGGAGTAGTTACCCAGCCAGTCATAGTTCATGACGGTCGGACGCATCAGTGGGTCGCTCGTCGACATGTGCTCGAACGGGTGCCCCACGCCGACCGAATGCAGGATCTCATGCCGGAAGAGGTACTCCATGAACTCCTGCTCATAGCCACGCTTGACCACGACTCCGCCTCCCAACACGGTTGCCCCGGAGCGGATGACGCCTCCGAGGCCAAGCACATTGGGGTCACTGAAGCTGTTGCAGACCGCCACCCCCACGCTGGGCGGGTCTGTGTAGTGGTAGCCCCAGTCCTCGTCGCCTGCTGTCCACAGGCCCCCCGTCTCGGGACGGTACGGCCAGGCATACGCGGTGTTGAAGAAGCCTTCAGACAGGGCCGGCAGATCATTCAGCAGCACCTGGGCCGCCGCGTTCATGTCCGCGCCAGGCACCTCAACGTCCATCGTCTCTCGGAAAAGGTACTGATAGACCAGAAAGATCGGCGCCTGCTCCTGAGGCCAGCGCCAGAGTGTCGCGCCATCCCACATCCATGCCCGCAGGAAGGTCGTGTTATAGTCGTCCGGGAGGACGGTGATGTCCTGGCTTCCGCTTGGCGCGAGGTTGGCCTCGAAGCTCCTCTCGATCGTCCCCGTGCTTGCGACAACCCGACGCGCGGCTGTGCTCCCAATCCCGCTGAACTCGTACATTCCCGCCGCGTCCGTGACGTCGGTAAGACCCAGGGCGCTGACCGCCACCTCCACGCCAGGCATGGCCACCCCGTTGATAAGATTGGTCACGTACCCGCGGAACAGACTCGGAGCGGTGAAGTTCCATGTGAGCCACGTGGCGTCATCGCTGGTTTGGTTGTTCGGTACGTCGCCATAGTTCCAGTTCACGTCATCGATGCCATACCCGTTGATTGGGCTCAGCGATTGCGTTGGGGTCCCTGAGTGCGATGACTCGTACCACGATACCTCAACCACGAAGGTGAAGCTGGGCCAAGAGGCAGTGAAGTCGGACTCCAGTTCCACAACCCTCGTCTGAGTGTCGTACATGGTTGCGCCGGTCTCGTTCAGCACGCGGACGCTGCCGCTCAAGATGGGTGAGTCCCAGGCCATCGTCGCGGCATTGCTCTCGAGCCCAACACCGCTCACGGCATCCTTGACCGTCCCTCGCGCACCCGCCTCCGTGGGGATCGACATGTCGAACCGAACCGTCTTCCGCCCCACGTCCGCGGGGTCTGGCCCTCCCAGGTCAGTCCCCGCCGGCCCGCCGGCACAGCCTGCGGCAATACTGAGGGCAAGGGCGACCAGTGCCGCCGCTACCATAAGCAGTATCGTACGCTTCTTCATCGGTATCTCTCACTCCCTAGTCGCCGGAGATGTCCCGGGCGGTGCCCCCACAGGCGCCGCCACGGCCTGCGGGCCGCCTGCTGGGGTTGTATGACGGTACAGCAATCTGCTCGATCCGCCCGTGGCACTGTAGCTTGGGGCGTTGAAACTCCTTGTAGCCCTGACGTCGGTTCGGTGTCTTCATGGACTGGCATCACCCCTCGGGGCGTTCGGCTCACTCCGCTGAAACCGTGGGATTCCGATAGGTGTTCATGGCGCGAGAAGGGTGAATCTGGCCGCCGCGGCCAAGTGCGGAAATGGGTTCATTCGTGTTGTACGTTCCTGACCCCGAGATTCATGTTGAAGTAGGACAGACGAACTCCTCTATGGATGAGTGAAAGGAGAGAGACCGGCCAAACACGCGGAACAAACATACCGAAACACCACTCATGTAAGGTAGGGACTCCAGACCGCCAGCTATGTCTGCGCCCGGGAAGGGATCGTGAGATGAAACACCGAGACATCATAGGCGCCTTGCCCCCCCTTTGTGTCGCCATGCTCGTGTGCCTGCTCGTAGGCTGCGATCGCCGTGAGGGCGGTGGCGGCTGGTTCGCTCCACGCATGCCTGCGCTCACATGCCTGGCCGAGGCGATTCCCGCCGGCGCTGACGCCACAGAGGACGACGTCGCCGTTGTCGCGGAGGGCATGAACGCGTTCACACTGGACCTCTACCGCCGGCTGGCTGCGGAAGGGGGCAACGTCGTCGCCTCGCCCGCCAGCGTCTCCCTCGCCTGCGGCATGGCATACGCTGGCGCGCGTGGGGAGACTGAGTCCCAAATGGCGGCCGCTCTCCACTACAACCTGCCTCAGGACCGCCTCCATCCTGCTGTGAGGACGCTCGCGAGCAGGCTTGTAGGCGGGCAAGAGAGCGGCGGCCTTCGCGTCGCCAACGCCATGTGGCTACAGTCGGGCTACCCGCTGCTGCCCGGATTCACAGAGGTGGTCGGGCGTGACTACGGCGCCGCGGCATACGCTGCGGACTTCCAGACCGACCCCGCTGGCGCCACTCGGTCGATCAACGACTGGGTGCGAAGCGCCACGAACGACCGGATCCGGGATCTCATCCAGCCGGACCTCAGTCGCGACACTCGACTGGTGCTCGCGAACGCGGTTCACTTCCTGGAAGCGTGGGAGGAGCCCTTCGAGCGCAAGATGACCGAGGATGGCGACTTCAGCACACTGGACGGGCGCGTCGTCGTGGCGCCCATGATGCATCAGAGGGAGATGCACCAGTATGCCGAGACCGACGACCTGCAGGCTGTCTGGCTACGCTACCGGTATCCCACCCACAGGGCGATGCTCGTCCTCCCGCGTCCCGGCAGGCTAGAGGCCGTGGAGGCCGCTCTGACGCCCCAGACCCTTGCGGATCTAGCTGCGGAGGCGGTCTGGTGCGACGTCGATCTCACCGTGCCACGGTTCGAGTTCACCGCGCCGAGCGACCTCGTGCAACCGCTGACGGACATGGGCATGGTCGATGCCTTCGACATCTCTCGAGCCGACTTCTCGGGCATGACGTCAGCCGAGCGCCTCTTCATAAGCCGCGCACTGCACAAAGCCTACATCCGCTTCGATGAGAAAGGCACGGAGGCTGCGGCAGCCACGGCCGTGGCCATGGAGGCGGCAATGGCGGGAGACCGTGTGGAGTTCCGCGCCGACAGGCCCTTCCTCTTCTTGATCGAGGACGAGCCCGTCGGCGTTCACCTGTTCATCGGAAGGGTCGCGGATCCCACGGCGTCCGGACCCTAGCGCGAGTTCGCGTCACTCCGGCTGAAGCAGCAACAGTGAGCCCTGGCCGGGCGCCAGCCATCCCTGCTCGCCCGCCAGGTCCACGACGGCGCCCTCCTGATAGGGGCTCACGAGCTGCACGCGGCCGGGTTGCTTGAAACGCACGCCGAAGGTCGTGGAGATGTGCAGGTCCTTGTTCACGACGAGCACCGCCGGTTGGTCGTCCGGCCCCACGAACTCGCCCACGAGCAGGTTCTCACCATCCACGGATTCGAGGTGAGCGCTGGTCTCGATGCCCGAGCACCCCTCCGGGATCTCGCCACCGTGGTGGAACACGTTGACGCTGCGAAGGATGCAATAAGCGGGCGCCAATGCGTGAATCTGGAGGTTCACGTTGCGCAGCATGTCCCACACCGGAGTGCGGTTCCCGAACTGGTCGACAGGCGCCAGCCGGTAGTTGCCGACCTTCGGCGCGAAGTAGGTGAAGTACGAGATGCCCCGCCCGCCATACGCCAGCGTCGTGTAGGCCTGGAACCGTAGACCGGCTGGTGAGGGCTCGGCGTAGCGGAAGTGGGCGTTCGATAGCACGATGTTCCAGAAGGGGATGCCTGCCGCCAGCGAAACCCGGCGCACGGCCTCCAGATTCTGGAAGTACCCGTCACGCAGTGTCCCATCATCCATGAGGGCGTAGTGATCGTAGCTGATGAACTCCGGGTCCACCTGCTCCACGTAGCGCTCCAGGTATTGCTCGTAGGTGTCCGCGCCCATCTGGCCTGGGGAGGCGTAGTTGGGGAACAAGTTGATGTAGGCGAGCCGATCGGGGTTGGCCGCCTTGTAGGCCGCCTTCCACCGGCCCAGGCCGGGGTAGATGACGGAACTGGGCTCATCGCGGAGGTAGTAGCCGAAGGTGGCGGGATGGTCCCCCACACGGTCGACAAGCTCGCCCACGCGTCGAGCGATCTCCTCATCATCCAGGCCCGCCTCCGCATCACCAACATGGTTTCCGGACACGAAGGCCTGCAGGCCGGCTTGTTGCACCAGGTCCAGGGCGTCAGGATCAACGAACCCGGCTAGGTTGAACCCACACTCGCGGATCCACTCGAGCTGTTGCAGGTCGCCCGGAGTCCATCCCCAAGGCAGTATCACAAAGTCCTCTGGAGCCACGGTACCATCCTCCTCCTGCGCCAACCCGGGGGCGGCGACGACCAAGAGCGCTAGCCCACACAGGACACACGCGATTCGCATACGGTTCACACCTCTCCCTTGCTCTAGGGTTCTACTCGCCCTTCTCAGCCTGGATCGTCACGGGCGTCGAGCGCGTCAGCTCCGACTCCACACGGTAGACGGCCTCCTGGCCCGGGGCGAGCCAGTGCCACACCGTCACACCGGCCTCGGTGCGCTCCGCGCTGTCGGCGCTGTAGGCGTGGCCAGGCTGCTCCGTGCCATTCCACTGCCAGCTATGGAGCTGCACGTCCTTCCCAGGGAAGGTCACGGCGACCCGGGCGTTCTCCTCGGTGCTGTTGTTCACGACCATCACATAGCGCTGACCCGCGGAGCCGGCGAACTCCCCGATGAGCACAGGCTTCCCACCCGAGTCGATGGCCGAGACGACCTCATTCGGCGTGAACACGTCGCCATCACCGAAGGCCTCGGGCGCGAAGGTCACCCGCACGGGCGCGAGGCGGAGGAACAGGTCGCCGTACTGCCGGTGGAAGCTCTTCTGAATACGCCGTAGGTCGTAGTAGGTCTCGGTGCGGTCCCAGTGCTCATCCACGGGCGACAGCCGGTAGTTCGAGTGAGGCTCCCGCATGTAGTAGAAGAACCACAGAACGCCGCTGGCGCCCGAGGCCACGGTCGTGTTGAACTGCCATCGCAGGTCATTGAAGCTGGGGCAGCGGTAGTTGAAGTGGCCAACGGAGAGGACGGTGTTCCAGAAGGGAATACCGTGGCGCCAAGCCGCCTCTCGGTAGAGCCGGAGGTTCTTGTAGTACATGTCCCAGCCCGATAGGCCGGGGTTCATCTGGGCGTAGCAGTCCCAGCACAGGAAGTCGAGGTCCGCCTTCGCGACGGCCGCATCGAGGTACTCGGGCCATGTGTCGTAGCCTACGCGCTCCGACACGCCGGGGTACCACGGCAGGAAGTTCATGAAGGGGTGAAGGTTCGGGGCAGCCCGCTTCGTGGCGCGGTAGGCGGCGAAGAAGGCCTCGTTCGCCTCGACTCCCGGCTCGTCGCCGATGTGGAAGCCGAAGAGCCCTGGGTGATCCCCGAAGGTCTTCACCGCGTTCGCGATGCCCTCACGGTGCGAATCGGGAATCGCCTCGCGTCCCATGCCAACGGACTGGTGCGGCGAATAGGTGCGGGGGTCGCACAGGATGAGCTTCATCCCGCGCGCATGGGCCCAGTCGAGGATGCGCCGCATGTGCTCCACCTGGCGCCAGTTAGAGGCATCGAAGTTGGGTGTCATCGTCAGCGTGAAGCCCGCGTCTGCCCACTCCTCGATCTCGGCCTCATCCATGTACTGCCCGTGGGCCGCGAGATTCGTGTAGTTCCAGAAGCCGATCGGGTAGCGCTCCAGCCCCATCTCAGCGTTGCGCTCGATCATCGAGGTTACGGTCTCCGGCACCTGTGCCACTCCCGCTCCCGCAGCAACAAGGGCCGCGACGATTGTGTATGCAAACGTATGTTTCACGTGAAACACTCCTATACCCGTAGCCCGGCGAGCCACGGAGGCAGCCCCTCCGCAGGCCAATCCCGCCGGTAGATGCCCATACCGTAGTCGCTCAGGTCCCTCCCCAGCGCGAACATGCCACTCGATCGCAGGCGCCCGCCCGCGTTGAGGTGATCGAGGACCGCCCGGCGTACGCTCGTATCCCGCCGCGCCGTCTTGGGGTCGATGTCATCGTCATAGAAGAGGAAAAACAGGCCATCGCGGCCCGTCGACCGGATGGGGAAGAGGTACAGCTCCTTGAGATGCCTCACCAAGTTGGAGTCATTGCCCAGGATCGTCTCGAGCTCAGGGTTGTAGATCCACGAGAAGCAGCTAACGGTGCTGACAGGCCGGTCGGGGAAGGTGCGCGCGAAGAACTCGAGGCCCCGTACCATCGCGTCCTGGCATGCCTCGGGCGTCATTCCGCCACCCGAGGGAATGTGCATATCCAGCGTCAGATCACCGGGGGAGAGGACCGGCTCCCACTCGGCGAGGGAGAGCCGCACGCGCTCGGGCAGCCCGATGCCGCGCGGGCTCACGACGTTGCCGGTGACCGCGCCGTCCGACTCCTCCAGACGCGCCGTAAAGCCGAGTTGCTGGTCGGTAAGGCCGGGGATGGGAATGTATCCTCTGGCATCGTAGGTAACGCCGTCGCCGGAGAGGGCGACCACCTTGCCCGACTCCCGATGCCGATAGACGCTCAGATCGCCCCGGAATGGCTGAATCATGAACTCGAATCGGCCCACGCGGAACAGGCGTCCGGCCGGGTAGTGCCGCAGCCAGAACACCTGCGACTTGATGATTCCCACCCGCCCGCCGGTCCAGTCGGCGTAGTTGGCCGCGAAGCACTTCACCTCGAGCATAGTGTCGCGGGTGATGTCCAGGGGCACTCCGAGGTGCGCGTGCGCCTTGAGAGTCCCCGGCACGGCGGCCAAGCAAACGAGCAGGTAGACGGCGTCAGGCGCGTCGGGAAGGCGCCTGTCGAGGCTCGGCCAGTCGCTGAACCCGCCGCTCTCCACATGGACGTACAGCCGACGATAGAGGTGCCAGGCGAAGGCCCGCAGGTGCGGGTCGCCGTCGATCACCCGCGCTGCCTCGTGGAGCACGCCGTCCACCTCGGGCGATATGCGGCAGAACTCCCGCCACTCGCTGATCCGCTCCGGCCGCAGGAATGTCGGGGCGTCGAGAGGCAGGGTTGCCAGGGACTCCTCCCAATGGGCGGCGAGATCCCCATCCGGGTCGGTGACTCCAAGCGCGTCGAGGAGCTCGGGGAACTGCACAGGTTGGTCCTCTCGCCTACGCCGGGCTATGCCCGGTCGTCGATAAGCCGCTTTGTGAGGTCAGCCATCTCGGAGATGCTGACCCTGTGGTAGCCAGCGACGCCAGTGATGAGCGTGTCCCGCATGGGCGCCAACCAGTCCTCGGGCAGAGCCTTCCTGCCGAGCAGGGCGCCGATGATGGACCCGACCGTGGCCCCGTTGCAGTCCGTGTCGAAGCAGGGCTGGACGGCGCGGCAGATGGAGAGTGCGAAGTCACCCTCGCCCCACAGCAGGCCGATGGTGACGATCATCGCATTCGAAATGGTATGGCACCAGTCGTGACCATGCGTCTCGTTCCAGATGCCATGGAATCGCTCGCAGGCGTCGTCGTATCCGACGCCCTCCTCGTGCCATCCGATGACCTGATCCACACTGCTCACCAGCCGCGAGTTCTCGGGGACCTGGGCGAGGCCGGCGAGGATCGCCTCCTTCGGATCGTCGGTGCGGAAGGCGGCGGCTATGGTCGCGGCGGCCCACATCTCGCCGTAGATCCCGTTCTTGATGTGCGAGATACGCGCGTCGCGCCAGCCCCAGCTCGCCGCGAGTTCCGGGTCTCCGGCGGCGAGATAGCCGAAGGCGTCGGCGCGTATCTGGGCCCCGATCCACTCGCGGTAGGGGTTGCGGTACGAGGCGGAATCCGGTGGCAAGATGGCGCAGACGAGGTTCTTGTAAGCCACCCGCTCGGCGGTGCAGACATGAAGAACGGGGATGTTGCCCAGCCAGAAGCTGGCAACGTCCTCAGACGTGAAGCTCGGCCCGTGGTTCCTGACAATGGCGAACCCCGTCACCGTGTAGTTCGTGTCATCGTCCTCGGGCATGGCGGTCACGTTCTCGATGTAGCCCGGGTTGCGCGGGTCAATGTGGTACCTCTCGGCGATCTCGGGCGGCACGTCCGCGGCGAAATACCGGTCCAGGGGGAACCGATTCAGGTCTCGCAGGTAGCCGTGCATCCGGTCCCGGCGCCACCCCTCGACCGGCTTCCCCAGGAGACAGCCCGCACAGCGGCCCGCCCACGCCCCTCGCAGCCGATCCAGCAGCGCGTCGCCCGTCACCGGCTCGGCCAGCCTGGGCCCCTGGCGCCGCCGGGCGAGGATGCTCTCGAGGTCGGAGGGCTCATCGTAGGGGTAGTCGTCCCGAAATGGCGCTCGCTGCACATCATCAAGCAGCGATCCAAGGGTCCGCTGGTACGCATCCGACGCGACCTCCTCGCCGGATCTGCTCATATCACCGAGATCCTCGAAGCGGCCGACCAGGGCGCCGATGTCGCGCCCCTCTTGCTCCGCCTGCAGCCGTTCGACATGCACGTCAGCAGGGCCCAGACGCAGCCAAGTAAGGTCCATGCTGTTCCGCCTCTCTTCCGTTGGTGCGTCTCGATGGGTTCGTCAGGGAACGCCCGCAGTCCTTATCTGGGGGCAGAGCTGCAGCTTCAGAGCCGCTCGCTGCAGCAGCTCGCGGTGCCGCAGGGCCGACAGCCACGCGCCGGGGATCCCGATCGTGCCCGCCGTCGCGCCCGCGATCAGACCCGCCAGGAAGCAGATGCTATCCGTATCGCCCTGGCTGGTCCGCCAGGCGCAGTGGGAGAGAGTCGTGGCTATGTCGCCCGCGTACTTCACCGCGAAGTAGACGGCAACGGGGAAGGCTTCGTGGACATGGCTGCTCTTGCCCAGTTCCGCCACCGCCCCCTCATCCGTCGCCGGGCCTTCGGCGAGTTCGAGGGCACGGTACACCCTCTGGGCCATAAGCCCCGGGCCCGCTCGCCTGCACGCCTCATTCACGGCGTCATATGGGTGTACCCCCTCGCTGCTGACGAGAGAGGCGAGAGCGTAGCCGAGGATACGCGCGGCGGTGAGGCTCTCCACCCAGCGATGAGTGATCAGACACGCCTCGCGTGCCAGCTCGGCTGCCGCGCAGGGATCGTCGGCGCTCGCCAGAGCGGCCGCGGCCGAACGCATGAGGCCAGCAGTGCCCTGGGGGCCCCGCTCCACGCCGCTCTCCGTCCAGGGCTTGTCGGACCGGAGACGCACGACGGCCGCCTGGGTCGTAAGACCCGCCCGCGCCCCCTGGAGAACCCACCCGCACAGCCGCTCGGCAGTGTCCTCTTGCCAGCGGTCGGACGCATTCACGATGCCGCTGATCTGGATCAGGAGGAGCTCCGACCCACCCGAGTACGAGCCCGGCTCATAGCGTATGCGTGGGCGGTAGTCGATAACGGGCCTGGTCGCAACGAGTGCCCCGAACTCAGGATCACCCTCGTAAGGGGCGCCGAGGGCGTCGCCGATCGATGCTGCCAGCACGGCGCCGGCGATGCCTTGGGAGGTGTCTACCCACTTGTTCATAGCGCCTCCGCTCGTTGTCCGGACACGCGGAACTCAGGGGTTGCTCACCCATGGACTTTCGACGGCCATCGCCGAGATTCCTGGCGGTCTCAACCCTCGATGTGCACGGGTCGGCCGCGAAGCACGACGTGGCGCACTCTGAGGCCACGGTCGAGCACCACAAGATCAGCCGCCATGCCGGGGGCGAGCCCGCCAAGCTGGTTCTCGTGCCCCAGCACTCGGGCCTGGTTCTGTGAGACCGTGCGAAGGACCTTGGGCAACCCCTCCTCCTCCTCCAGCGCCTGGACCGCGACCCGCAGGCCGTGATCGAGCGCCCGCACGCCGCCCGCGAGGGTACCGTTGCCGAGCTGGGCTGCATCGCCCCGAACCTCCACCTTCGAGCGAGCGATGGTGCCCGACGCCTGCTCGGAGCCGGCCAGGGCTATGGCGTCGGAGACAAGCAATGTGCGGTCACAGCCCTTCGCGCGCACGAGGAGTCGCAACGCCCCGATGTGGTTGTGGACTCCGTCGGCGATGATCTCGCAATGGACATGCTCGCGGGAGAGCACGGCGGCGATCGGACCCGGGTCACGGTGGTGGAAGGGCTTCATCCCATTGAAGGTGTGGATGCAGTACCACGCCCCCGCGTCGATGGCCGCCATGGTGCGCTCATAGCTCGCCACCGTGTGGCCGATGGCCGGTATGACGCCGTAGCGCGACAGCAGCCGGATGAGGTCATCGGAGCCCGCGAGTTCGGGGGCGAAGGTCATCATCCGGACCAGCCGTGAGTCGTACTGGAGCCAGTCTCGCACCTCGGCGAGGTCGACAGGCCGGATCGCCGAGGTGTCCTGGGCGCCGGGGCGCTCAGGGCCGAGGTAGGGGCCCTCTAGGTGGGCCCCGAGAATCCTCGCGCCGTCGGACTCGGGCGCGATCATCACTCGCCGAATGGCCTCGAGCGCGGCCTCGGTGCGCCGTCGGCTCAGGGCTGGCAGCGTCGCCAGGAAGGACGTGACGCCGTGCTGGGCCAGGGCGACACTCCCCGCTCTTAGGTCCGCCTCATCCTCAGAATCGAATGAGCGGCCGCCGTAGCCATGGATGTGCATGTCGATGAACCCCGGCGCCACGATGCCGCCGCCGGCGTCGTACACTTCCCCATCCTCCGGAACGCCCTGTTTCATGGTGCCCGTGGCGGAGATCCGCGAGCCAGTGATGGAGATCCACGAGTCGGAGACGAGGCGAGTGCGCGTCGCTAGTCGGCAACGGACGATGGTGTACATGATGGAGGCGGTCCCCCAGTCGATGGGTCGATCGGGTCGGCGCAGGCCGTACGAGGCTTATACCACATCCCCGACGGTCGGGCCACGCGAGGCGCACGGGCCGCCTTCGAGACTCTGGCCGCAGTCCGGAGCACCGTGTACAATCAGCCTACGATGGAGGCACAGCACCCAGCCCGATCCACCGGCATCGTCTTCGTGATCAGCGGCCCCAGCGGCAGCGGCAAAGGCTCCGTCGTTCGGCCCGCCATGGAGGCCGACTCCCGCCTCGGTTACTCCGTCTCGGCGACGACCCGCCCACCGCGAGAGGGCGACGTACACGGCCGCGACTACTGGTTCGTCAGTACGGAGGAGTTCGAGGCCATGGTGGCGGCGGGAGAGATGCTGGAGCATGCCTACTATGCCGGCCACCGCTATGGCACCCCCAAGAAGCCTGTGGAGGCCGCCGTCGCCGAGGGGCGCGACATCCTGCTGGAGATCGAGATTCAGGGCGCGCGGCAGATACGGGCGGCGCTGCCCGAGGCAGTCCTGATCCTTCTCCTGCCTCCGGGCGCCCGGGAACTCAGTCAGCGTCTGCGCAGCCGTGGAACCGACTCCGAAGCCGCGATCATGGAGCGCGAGGCCGCCTATGCCTCCGAGCTCGCCGCCTGGCCCCTCTACGATTACCTCGTCATCAACGACGACCTCGACCGCGCCATCGAGCAGTTTCGCTCCGTCATCGACGCGGAGCGCTCGCGGGTGTCTAGGCTCGATATTCAGGCCTTCCTCGACCAGAACTATCGGGGTGTGTAATGAACAACCCGGATCGGCTCGAAGGCTCCACTGTCATCTTGGGCGTATGCGGCTCCATAGCCGCCTACAAAGCCTGTGAACTCGCCCGGCGGCTCCTGGGCCGGGGCGCTCAGGTTAGGGTCATCATGACGAAGTCGGCGACCCAGCTCATCACGTCCAGGGCTTTCTCAAGCCTCACGAGTTACCACGTCGCCGTCGATCCCTTCGAGGATCCGGTGCCTGAGCGCATCGAGCACATCAGCTTGGCGGACATGGCGGACCTCATCCTCATCGCCCCTGCCACGGCGAACACCATGGCGAAACTCGCCACGGGCATATGCGATGACATGCTCACAACCACCGTTTGCGCGTCAGATGCGCCCGTTGTCATAGCGCCCGCCATGAATCCGAGGATGTGGGGCCACAGCCCGACCCAGGAGAACGCTCAGCGCCTAGCCGCCATGGGCTACCATCTCGTGGAGCCGGGCGAGGGCGAGATGGCGTGCGGGCATACCGGTCGGGGGCGCCTGGCGCCGCTGGAGGAGATCCTCGCCTACGCGGAGCGGGCCTTGGCGGAGAAGCCCTTGATGGGTTGTCGGGTCCTCGTCAGCACCGGACCTACGAGGGAGTCCATCGATCCCCTACGGTATCTAACGAACCGAAGCAGCGGCAAGATGGGCTTCGCGATCGCCTACGAGGCGTGGCTTGCGGGGGCGGAGGTCACGTGCGTGACGGGCGCCGTCACCGTCGATCCGCCCGCTGGGCCGGAGATCGTCCGAGTGGAGACGGCTGCCGAGATGGCGGCGGCCGTGCTCGATCGCGCCCCTGAGTCGGACGCGTACATCGGCGCCGCTGCCGTGGCCGATTTCAGAGCCCGCAACGTCGCCTCAGGCAAGCTCAAGAAGGCGGGCCGGGAGGACCTGACCCTGGAACTCGTGCGGACCGACGACATCCTCGCGCAGGTCTGCCGCGCTCCTCGCCGCCCGCGCCTCGTGATCGGCTTCGCTGCCGAGACGGAGAACATCGAGACCGGCGCGGCCGAGAAGCTCGCCAGCAAGGGCTGCGATGTCGTCGTCGCCAACCGAGTGGGGCCAGGCGGGGTAATGGGGCAGGATGACACCGAGATCCTGGTTCTGCAGGCGGGTAGCGCCCCAGAGGCGGTCAGAGGGAGCAAGCGCCACGCGGCACGGCACCTGGTGGGGCTTCTTGCCCAGAGGCTCCGAAAGGGATAACCTCTCTCCTGTATGGTATGCACAATCGGTCACGCCCACTCCGGGCGACAGCCATTGCTGGCCGGTCCCGCTGCTTCTCCGACGGTGACGGCCAAGGCCGGAGGCAGCAACATTGAGTGACAGGCTATGGACCTCGGAGTCCGTAACGGAGGGCCATCCCGACAAGATGGCCGATCAGGTGTCAGACGCGGTCCTCGATGAGATCCTCAAGAACGACCCCGATGCGCGCGTTGCCGTGGAGACGCTCCTGACGACGGGAGCGGCCATCGTCGCTGGGGAGGTCACGACGAGGGCCTATGTGGACATGGCGGACGTGGTCCGCAAGACCCTCGAGGCCATCGGCTACAGCGAATCGGCCCATGGCTTCGCCGGGGGTACCTGCGGCGTGCTCCTCGCGATTCAGGAGCAGTCGAGGGACATCGCTCTAGGTGTCGATGATGGCGGCGCGGGCGATCAGGGCATGATGTTCGGCTACGCCACCGACGAGACCGAGCAGATGATGCCCTCGCCCATCCTCTACGCTCACCATCTCACCAAGGCCCTCGCCGATGTGAGAAAGAGCGGGGTCCTGCCTTGGCTGAGGCCTGACGGCAAGAGCCAAGTCTCCGTGCGGTACCATGGCGACCAGCCGGTTCATATCGACACTGTCGTCATCGCTTGCCACCACAGCCCTGACGTCGACTGCGCGACCATCCGCAGCGAGGTCATGGAGTCAGTCGTGCTCCCTACGCTCCCCGCGCATCTCGTTGACGAGACCACCGAGTACCTCATCAACCGCACGGGCCGGTTCGAGATCGGTGGTCCCCAGGCCGACACGGGGCTCACGGGCCGGAAGATCATCGTGGACACCTACGGCGGGTTGGCGCGGCACGGGGGCGGGTGCTTCTCGGGCAAGGATCCCTCCAAAGTCGACCGCTCCGCGGCGTACATGGCTCGGCATATGGCGAAGAACGTCGTGGCCGCAGGCGCCGCCAAGCGGTGCGAGATCCAGATCTCCTACTGCATCGGCCACGCCCAGCCGGTCTCCCTGGTGGTCGAGACCTTCGGCACCGGCCGCGTGGACGATGGCGAGATCACCCGAGTGCTTCGCGAGACCTTCGATCTCTCGCCGCGGGGCATCGTGGAGTACCTGGACCTGCGGCGGCCCATCTACCTCAAGACCGCCTCGTACGGCCACTTCGGTCGCAGTGATCCCGACTTCACCTGGGAGAGGACCCATCGCGCCGCCGACCTGCAGTCGGCCCTGGGTCTCTAGCGGCGCGCGCTCCGAAGCCCTCCCGCACTACTCGCGGGAGGGCCGGGGCAGGCCGGCCATCCGGTAGAGCTCATCCACCTCGGCATCGGTCAGGTGCCGCCACCGGCCCCGTTCGAGGTCCCCAAGCGAAACGGGTCCCACGGCGACTCGGCGGAGCTCCGCAAGCGGGTACCCGACCGCCTCGAACATCCGCTTCACCTGGTGCTTGCGACCCTCGTGGATGATGAGCTCCACGAGGCTGCCCGAGCCCTCCCTGCCGACTACCCGGCACTTCGCCGGCGCCGTTGGGCCGTCATTCAGGTCGACGCCGTGGGCCAGTCGCCGCGCCGCGTCCTCGCTGAACCGCCTCCGGGTGGCCGCGTGATAGACCTTCTCCACTCCGTAGCTGGGGTGGGCCAAGCGGTGGGTCAGCTCCCCCTGGTTTGTGAACAGGAGCAGTCCCGACACATCACCGTCGAGCCTCCCGATGGAGTGCACGTGGCTGAGCTCGGGCGGCAGCAGGTCCATGACGATGGGTCGGTCCCGGGTGTCCTCCTTGGTGGAGACGTACCCCTTCGGTTTGTGTAGCGCGAGCCAGGCGGGTGGGGGAGGGGGGCCGACTTCCACCCCATCGACCTTGATGACCGCCCCTCGGCGGACCTTCTGCCCCTTCTCGGTCGCCGTGACCCCATCGACCGTGATGCGGCCCGCGATGATCATCTCCTCGGCATGGCGGCGTGACTCCACGCCCAGGGTGGCGAGGAGCTTGTTCAGCCGAATGAGGTCATCCTCGGGAGGCAGGTCCATGTGTCGTACTGTCACGCCATTCACAGAGAGGGGCGAGGCGGGTCAACGACCCGGCCCCGCCCCCGCGTAGCGCTAACTGGGTAGATCGGCGGTACTACGCCGAGGCGTACCGCGCCTTCATCTCAGCCAAGGTTACTACGGGCACTTCGGCGGCATGGCCGGCCTGCCCGAAGGCGATCATGCGCTCCTTGACCACGACCTCCATGGCGTCGCGCGCGGGGCCGAGGTACTTGCGGGGGTCGAACTCCTCGGGCTTCTCCGTGAAGACCTTGCGGATCGCGCCGGTCATCGCGAGCCGGTTGTCGCTATCGACGTTGACCTTCCGGACGCCGCTGCGAATGCCACGCTGGATGGCCTCGACGGGAACGCCGTAGGACGGCTTGAGCGCGCCGCCATACTTGTTGATCTCATCGCGCAGCTCCTGGGGCAGAGAGGAGGAGCCGTGCATGACGAGGTGGACGCCGGGGAGCCGCTTGTTGATCTCCTCCACGAGGTGGATCGCCAGGATGTCCTCATCGGGCTTCCGGCTGAACTTATACGCCCCGTGGGAGGTGCCGATGGCCACGGCCAGCGCGTCCACTCCGGTCCGCTCCACGAACTCGACCGCCTGATCGGGATCGGTCAGATGGGCCCTGGGATCCACGTCGGCTCCGTGGCCGTCCTCGATGCCGCCCAGGGCACCGAGCTCGCCCTCGACCGAGGCGCCCACGGCATGGGCCATCTCGACGACTTCCTTGGTGACCTTCACGTTGTACTCGAAGTCCGCCAGGGTCTTGCCATCCTCCATGAGCGAGCCATCCATCATGACGGATGTGAATCCCTGCTCGATGGCCGACTTGCAGGTGGCAACGGAGTTCCCGTGGTCCAGGTGCATGACGACGGGGATGTTCGGGTGCAGCTCCACCGCGGCGAGCATGAGGTGGCGGAGGTACGCGTCATTCGTGTACTGCCGCGCCCCACGGCTGGCCTGGATGATGACCGGAGACTGGGTCTCCTCGGCCGCCGCCATGATCGCCTGGATCTGCTCCATGTTGTTCACGTTGAATGCCCCGAGGCCGTAACCGTTCTCAGCCGCGTGGTCGAGCAACACTCTCATCGGAACTAGCGCCATTGTCTACTCAGGCTCCCCTCTTCACGATCCGATGGCATGGGGCCACTGCCCTCGTGCCAATCCACGATGGTGCCCTACGGCACCCCATGTGTCAACGTCGCCAAGCCTCCCGCAAACCCTACAGCATGCCCCGCAGCCGGTCATCGAGGGCCTTCTGATCCACCGTGAAGGACTCCAGCGCGGCCCGAGACATGAGGTCATCCAGCGGAACACGCCCGAGCCATTTCGACGTCACTGGGATCTTGCCATCTGTCCGGATCTCCATGGCCTCATCTGGCGTGTACTCGCGGAGGAACCCGCCACCGTCCACGCCCTCCGCCAGAGCAGTCAGATCGGCTCCGGCGCGCAGTTCCTCCGCTCGGCGCACCGCCTCAGCAGCGAAGCCGCGGAAGGCGTCGGAGACATCCCACAGCGCCGTGAGGTCGATGTCCGCTTCCACGGGTAGATCAACGGAGTCATAGGGATGCAGATCCGCTGCGGCCGCGCCGGACGCGAGGAACTGCCCGAACACCCCGGGCGGCATGGTGTACACATCCACTCCTGCGAGGGTGGCCACCTGGCCACCCTCGCGCATGCTCGCCGCGATCTGCCTCGTGACGACGCCCTCTCCCGACTCCCGCAACGCCTTGACCACGGCGTCGGATGCCAGGCACACGCGTTCTCCCACGTTAGCGCCATCCCCGTGGCCGTTGTCCGCCACCACGGCGTTCAGTCGGCCCAGGAAGACGTTCACATAGGCCGGATTGGCGAACAGGGCGGCGAGGTAGTTCTGGCGCGCCGAGAAGCCCAGGGTGAAGTTGACGGGAATACCCTCGGCACTGAGCCGACGCACGGCGAGGATCCCCGCCGGAGTGAGCGGCACCTTGATATAGAAGCTCTCCGGGCACAGGGCGAAGTACCGCCGGCCCCAGGCTACCGTCGCCTCCACGTCCTGGGCGAAGGCTGGATGGAGCTCCACGCTCACCCGGGCATCGAACGTGCGCACCAGGTCCAGGGCCACGCGCGCATTGGCGACGAAGCCCAGCTCGTAGACGAGGTCATCCTCCGAGGCTCCCGCGGCCTCCGCCTTGAGCCTCTTGGCGGCCTCGCCGAGGGCCTCGTCCAGGTCCCCACGCTGGATGACCTTATTGACCAGGGTGTTGTTCGTGGTGAGGGCGGTGAGCTCTGGCCCCCAGTACGTTGCCGCCTCGGTCCGATCGCCGGTGTCCAGCCACAGCTCGGTGCCCGTGCCGGCGAGAGCCTTCACGAGAGGGCGCTCCGCCGCGGATAGGCTGAGTGGTTGGCTCTCGCCACCCACGGCCAGCTCACTGCTTACAGCCCTAAGGGCCTCCGAAACGCCTGCCATCGTTCGTCCTCCTCCGGTGCGTTGGGAAGAGAGCGGTTCGCTCCCAGGGGATGCTTCTCCAGCGGCGCCGCCAAGCCTCCCCATCGGTCGCCTCGGCCTACTTCCGGCGCAGGCGCAGCAGCCTCGTTTGGCCCGCCTCGAAGGGGCACTCGATGCCGTAACCCCGGCCCTCGAAACCGTCGAACAGATCGCGCGCCTCAACCTCGTCAGGGAACCTCACGACCGCCCGGCCAGCGGCCGGAGCCGTGACGCTCACGATGTCGCGCGCCGCATGAACGAAGAAGCCCGTGGGCGCGTAGCAGTGCGCGCCGGCGGCCTCGATCCACTGTCGCCAGAGCTCCGGCGCGAGCGGCGGGGCGCCCAGCCAGACGAGCCGCCCTCCAGCGGCTAACTGCCGCTCCGCCGACGCTGCCATCCCGTCGGGGTAGCGGAACCGTCCCGGCGACGACGCCTGAGCCCGCGGCCGAGCCGTCTCCGGGTAGGAGGACACGGGGGTAGTCGCATCAAGCACACCCACCGGCAGCCGCTCGTCGACCACCTCGATGGGCAGTCCAAGAAGCTGCCCCGGCTTCTCGGGCCTCCACTCCCCCGTGCGAGGGCTCACCAAGCCGATGGGCCCAACAGCCACGACGCTCCGTGCCCCCCCTCGCAGCATGGCCGAGAGCTTCGCCAGGTCCTCGTCCTTCGCCGCAATGGCCGAAGCCACGATCACCAGTCGAATCCCGTCCGGTAGCCGGTCCAGGTCTGACAGCAGCCACACCCCAACGGGCGCACCGGCCTTGCCTACGGCGTGGAGCATCAGCTTGTTCGTGCCGTGCAGCCACGTGGAGGTGGGCGGCGCCCAGGCGAAGGACGTGTCGTCAACGATGAAGGCAACCTCGACAGCAGGCGTACGGTCCACGTTCAGGGCCACGCGCGAGATGGCTGTGTGCCGCTGGAACTCCTCCTGGAGGGCGTCATCCCGGTGCCACGTCGACATGAGCGAGAATCGCTGGCTCATGGCTCCGCGTACCGCATCCGCCGCTAGGTTCCGACGATGCATCGCGACGGCTCCGCCGAACGGGTCCTCCTCGTCATAGTGCACATGCCACGGGCCGGGATGCAGCCAGGAGAAGAGATCGTTCTCGTTCACGTAGAGCTTCCCCGCCGCCGCGACGCTCTCGTAGGCGATGACATAGGGGTTGTAGCCATTGGTGAGCATTCGGAAGTCGTGGAGAGGGATGCCCGCCACGTAGTCGATGTTCGGGTCGTCGAGGTACCGGCGCGCGTCGAAGTGCCCCGCCAGCGCCTGCCTCGGCTCCCCCGCGAGCTGGATCACGTACCCATGGAAGGTTCCCACGAGGCTGCGGCCCCGGGTCTCCTCCTTCACCACCCGCGCGAAGTGGCCGATGACCTCCGACGTCAGCTCTGAGAGGTGCCGATGGTAGAGCGCCGCGAGACGGTGGGGCGCGTCTTCCGGGTACACGTCCCAGTCGCCGCAGTCGCGGGTCGCTTGGTCGGGAATGGGCGCGTCGTCACTCACGGGAACGCCTCGGCTCCTCAGCCAGTCACCGAACCTGGCCTGGGCAGGCGCCGAGTAGTCCGCGTAGGCCTTGTCGTTGCACGCCCAGTGGAACCACTCCTCGGTCACCTCGCCGGTGATCCAGAAGCCCGCGATCCGGCTGGCCCACGGACGGCTCAGGCAGTACCGGATCACCCGCCGCAGGGCCTCCTCCTGCTCTCTGAGCCAGACCGAGGAGGCGATGGAAGGCGCCGGGTAGGCGTCGCCCTCCTCCCATGGGAGCAGACCCGCCTCTGACTCGACGAGGCACACCTCATCGGGGTGCGCGTGGGCCCACTGGCGCGGGAGGGCGAGGTTCACGCGGGGGAAGAGCAGCCCAGCCGGGTTGTCCTGAAGCGACTGGCAGACCTTCTCGTCGATCTCGGTGAAGTCCCATTCGCCGTCCGGCGTCAGTGGAGAGGCGCCGATGTTGTGCACGTGGCCACCGGTCGAGACCGGCATGCAGAAGACGTTGGCCCCATGGCGTGCGAAGTCGGAGACGTTGCCAGGCTGGTAGTCGTAGGAGGCGTAGCCGTGCCAAGTCGTGGGGCGCCCGTCGAGGTGGAAGGTCGGCCGCCCCTGGTGAGGGCGCACCGACGCCTCCGGGAGGCGCGGCGTCGCGCCCTCCACGCGGACGCGAGCCTCCGCCCCCGCCACGCGGTAGCCATCCACAACGAGGCCCACGCCGTACTCGCCGTCGGGCAGGTACCACGGGACCGGCCGATCAACCAGTACGCCCCGGGGCAGCGCGGCAACCTCCGCCTCGGCCAGGCGGACGCGCCAAAGGATGTGTTCCCTCTGCCGGAACTCCAGGTCCACGGGCCGACCGCGTGGGACGGCGTTGGTCGCAACGACGACGGACGCCTCGCGCCCGGCGCGTAGTGGACCCGGAACCTCGAGCTCGCGCACAGAGAGATCGCCCGGAGTGGGGTAGAGGACCGTCAGCCCCGCGAGAAGCACCTCGTAGTGTTGCCCCGGGGTAAGGCCTTCGAGCCGCAGCGTTAGGCTGTTCGCCGGCCAACGTGGCGCCTCGCGATCCACCTCCTGGCCCGGCCGGAGCGTCGCTTCGGCGAGATCGAACCGCACCTCCTCCACCACACCCGGCCGCAGCCGCTGAGTGGCGCCCACCTGCCAGGCGGCCGCGTCCAGCTCCGGCAGCGCGGGCCACGGCAGTTCCGTGATGTCCGCCGATAGGGTCGTACCGGACGGGCCGTCGACACGCACCCTCACGGCAATGGCCTCGGGCGCACGGCGGAGCCACAGCGGCACTCGCATCCACCCATTGTCAATATGGATCGGCTCTAGGATCCAGCGAGTAGCCTGCCCGCCCTCCCAGGGCGCGAGCTCGATGCGGTTACCGACCTCGACTCGCTCAACCGGGCCGCTTCTGTGGATCGTGCGCCGATAGAGCGCCGCCCGGGTGTGGATGCTGCCGGCGGGTGAGATGCCGGCAAGGGTCTCGAAGCACGGAATGTGGTCCACGGCCGGACGCGAGAAGGCGTCGTCGGGATAGCGGGCGGCCTCGTCCGCGAGGACGAACTGCCCCCCGTCCCATAGCCATGCGGCCGAAGCCATGAGCCCCGTGGTCTTGATGAAGTCTCGGCGGTGCATCAGGTGCCTCTCTCTACGTACGGATGCGCCTCGGGGGTCAGTCTCCCCAGCGGAAGGGGGTCAGGCGCGTATCCCGGTCCATCGGGTCCTGTCCCTCGATCCGCTTCAGCGCTCCTACTATGGCATAGGTGAAGGGCGTCGCGAGAGCCTCGTAGCCGGTCTTCAGGATGACGTTCGCGTAGAACACCGCTACCACCACCGATGGCTCCCACACGCCCCAGAAGGCCGCGAATACGAAGATCCCCGAGTCAATGCTCTGCCCTACGATCGTGCTCCCGAGGGTCCGAACCCACAGGAACCGTCCCTGGGTCCACACTTTCAGCTTCGCGAGCACCGCGCTGTTCGCGAACTCGCCGCACCAGTAGGCGAGCAGCGACGCCCCCACGATGCGAGGCGTGCTGCCCAGGACCGCCGCGTAGGCCTCCTGCAGCTCCCACGTCGGATCGCTCGGCAGCCACACGGCGAGGGCTGCGCAGCCCGCCAGTAGGAGGTTGCAGATCAGCCCGATCCAGATCGTTCGGCGCGCTTGGGCGTAGCCGTATACTTCGGTCAGGATGTCCCCGAAGATGTAGGTAAGGGGGAACAGCATCGTGCCCGCGTCGATAGTGAAGCCCATGATGGACACGGGCTTCACCGTGATCACGTTGGAAATCAGCAGTGATGCCACGAACACCCCGGTGATGAGGTCCCTGGCCCGCGTGCCCCGCCCGGGACCGCTCGGCTGGTTGCGTTCCGCGTCCAGATCACTGACCTCCATCCGTCACCGGGAAGGGCGTACGCGCTAGGGGACGAACCATCCTCGCCGGTTGTGTGCCACGCATTCGAGAGGAGCCACGCTATGCCCTACAAGGTATCCGTCACCCGGGAGATCCCGGATCCGGGCATTCCCATCGTGCGGGAGATCGCCCCTGACGCCCGCATCAACCCCGACGACCGGGTGCTCACCCGGGGCGAGCTACTGGACTACGTGAGGGGGTGCGATGGCGTCCTCTGCCTCCTCACGGACCCCATTGACGCCGAGGTCCTCGACGCCGCCGGGGCCCAGTGCCGCATCTTCGCGAACTACGCGGTTGGGTACAACAACATCGACGTCGCTGCCGCCACCGCCCGAGGGATCATGGTGACCAACACCCCGGGGGTGCTCACCGATGCTACCGCGGATCACGCCTGGGCACTGCTGTTCTCCGTGGCGCGCCGCATCGTCGAGGGCGATGCCTTCATGCGTGCGGGCAAGTTCGAGGGCTGGGGCCCCATGATGTTCCTTGGCGGCGACATCACCGGCAAGACCCTGGGCATCGTGGGGGCAGGCCGCATCGGCGCGGCCATGGCCCTGAAGTCACGCGGCTTCGGCATGCGGGTGCTCTACGCCGATGTCGCTCGCAATGAGGAACTGGAGTCGGACCTCGGCGCGCAGTGGGTCGACCTCGATACCCTCCTCGCCGAATCGGACTTCGTGTCGCTTCACGTTGCTCTCACGCCGGAGACGGTCCACCTGATCAATGCGGAGCGGCTGGGCAAGATGAAGCCCACGGCCTACCTGATCAACACGTCGCGCGGGCCCGTCGTTGACGAGATCGCCCTCGTGGACGCCCTCACGTCCCGGCGCATCGCCGGTGCGGGGCTGGATGTTTACGAGGACGAGCCCGCGATGAAGCCGGGTCTCGCCGACTGCCCGAACGCCGTCATCGTGCCTCACATCGCCTCGGCAACCAACTGGACGCGCTCGAAGATGGCGGAGATGGCTGCCACGAACCTTGTCGCGGGCCTCAAGGGCGAGACGCCTCCGAACCTGGTCAACCCGGAGGTGCTGGACCGGTAGCGCCGTGCCGCCCAGGGCCCGGAAGGCTCTGGGCGGCAGCACTGGCCTCACTTCGCGTCGCTCCGGTACCTCCCGTTGTAGAGCCCAATGTCATCGAGGGGTATCGGTCGGAAGCCGGGCAGCGGCTGGGTGACATCGGGCATGGGCGCGTCCTGCTCGAGGACTTGATTCCCGATCATCTCCAGCCCGCCCGGGTTGCTTGCCACCCGCCCACAGCGCCAGAAGACGTTCCGCCACGCGAAGCTCAGCGCCGGCTCCTCGAGCATCCGGGCCATCTCGGGGTAGCGCTCCAGGTAGAGATCCGTGAGGTAGAACCCGTCCGGCGCCTGACCTGACCGCAGGGTCTGCCACACGCTGTTGCCTGCGTAGTATCCCCCGCTGATTCCGATGCTGCAGTCGAGGAAGGCGTTGCCGTCCATGATGTTGTCCCGGCCGCTATTCATCTGGACCCCACCAAAGTTCCCGTTCGCGGACCGTTCGAACAGGTTCCCATACACCACCATCCCGCTGATGGCGTCATCGAACCGTATGCCCGCCTGCCCGTGCACTCCGGACGTCGGATCCAGGTTGCCGAGGTCGTGGAAGTAGTTGTGGCGGAAGACCATGCCGCGGTAGGTGGGGTTCCCATAGATGTCGATGGCGCCTTGATCGTCGGACTCCAGCACCACGCTGTGGAACTCGTTGTTGGCGACGAGGTGGTCGTTCCCCTCGATCCGCATGGCGCTGCTCGGCACGTCGTACATCAGATTGTGAACCACGCGGTTGCCCACGCCCTCGAGCTGGATCGCCGGGGTGTAGGTCCGATCGATGCGCCCGCACGAGTGGATCCGGCAGTTCTCCACCAGGTTCCCGCCCGGTTCGAGGGTCTCTCGGTCCCCTCCGGTGACCTCCAGAGCCCGCCGTCCGATGGTGTGCACGTCGCACGAGTGGATAGTGCAGCGCTGGCCGCGATGGACCATGATCCCGTTGTCCGCCATTCGACTGACGGTGCACCCCACGATGGCGCAATCGGAGCAGTCCCAGAGCGCCATGCCCTGGTAGCGTCCGAGGTCGAGGGTCAGCCCCTCAAATCTCACGTGGGCGACATCCTCCGCCAGGATCATGGGCTCCGAGAAGAGACCGATCTCCGCCACGGCCTCCACCAGGTCGGCCGGCGGGTAGAGGTAGAGCATCCCTGTATCGCGGTTCAGGTACCACTCGCCAGGCGCGTCCAGCTCCTCGAGCAGGTTGAAGGCGTAGTACATGATGCCCTGGTCGTTGCTCATCCCGCCGCCGTACTGGTAGGCCTCCGCGGTCGTCAACACATCGGTCCCGGGGTCGATGCTGCCGATCCTCACCGTGCCATCGGCCCACAGCCATCGGAAGTACCCGAATAGCCACCCATCCTCCGCCTCCAGCCACCGCTCGTGCCGATCGTCCAGGTACCGGAACGCTGACGGGACGCCCTGCTCCCGCGACCCCGGCTCGACGAGCTCCGCGATTCGCACGAACCCATCGTTCGGCCACCGCGCGATCGTCATCGGCTGTCCATCGACGTACAGCTCGAGCGTGGGCGGCGCGGGTGGCTGGCCGCAGCCTCGAACCCTTAGCTCCCCATAGTCATTGATGCCCAGGGCATTGAGATCGCACTGCACCACGTGGGCGCGGCCCTCCTCGGGCAGCCGCAACAGCACAGCGGGGTCGCTCACCTCCTCGAAACCATCGAGGCGCACGCCCCCGTACAGCACGACCGGTCCGCCGTCCGCGCGGTAGACGACCGGCCCCTCCTCCGTGCCGCTATCCTCCGGTCCGAGTTCCAGCGTCTCGGTGACCCGGTACTCGCCCGGCGCGATCTGCACCGCGATGGCGCCCGTGACACCCTCAGCCCTGAGCGCCCGCACCCGGTCGCGCGCCGCGCTCAGGCTCGCCAAAGGAAACTCGCGCGCGCCAACGCCTGCGTCATTGCCATCGCGGGCGACGAAGACCTCTGCCGCGTACCCCTGAACCTGAGGCGGCTCGGTCCGCGTCGACCGCGGCTCGCCTGAGAGGTCCTCCGCCTCCATTCGATGGACGAATGGGTACTCTGCTCGCCCCGCTATGCGTGCGTACTCGGCCCTCGCCGCCGCCTCGTCTCCCTCGACAGAGTAGCTCTGGGCGGCGATCAGGTGCGCGTAGCTCCGTAGCTGAGGCTCCAGTCCCTCATCTTCGGTGATCCGCGCACACTCCTCGCGCACTCGGGGGAAGTCACCCTCCGCCCAGGCTTCCATGGCCGCCGTCATCGCCGCCTCCAGCCGCTCCCGCCGCTCGGCGGCGAGGGTAAGCGGCGATTCGGAGACCCCGAACTCGTCCGCGTGCATCCGAAACGCCTCCCTGACCTCCTGCGGCGACAGGGCCCGACGGTACACGAACGCCTCGTCCATCAGGCCCCAGTAGTTGTGCCAGCCGCTGCCGAGGGTGAGCTCGCCATAGGCTGAGAAGTCGCCGTCGAACTCCTCCGGCATCGTGGCCGCGCCGACGGAGTACCCGTTGACGTAGATCGAGACCTCTCGCGCCTCGCGATCACAGGTCAGCCCGACGTGCGCCCACTCTCCCTCGGCGATGCTCAGAGCTGACGACGCTCCCATCGATACCACTTCGCCATCCGCCGCGCGGTAGCAGAAGTAGCAGGTGACCTGGCCCGAGGACATCACGTCGATGACCAGGTTCGCCTCGGGGAACGCCCCATAGGAGAACACGCGGCGCTGGTTCTGCGCGTCGTCGATCGCCAGGCGCTCTGGTCTCAGCCAGGCCAGGAAGCTCCACGACCCTGCGCCGAAGCGCGCCTCGGGAGGCAACTCGACCCGCACCACGGTGTCGGCCGTTCCGTCGAAGAACATGGCCTGACCGAGGGGGGAGTCCACGGTGCTCCCGCCCGCGGTGGCGTGAAGCTCACTCCCCGACAGATCCAGACACTGACCCGCGGGGTCTCCATCGAAGGAGTAGTGGAGGAGGGGAGCCTGGGCGGAGGCCGCCGTGGCGGCGGCCAGGAGAGCGACTGTTGCGAGGATCGCGACACGCATGGGTGTGCCTCCGTTCTGGCGAAGTCGGCGCGAGGCCATGTGATACTCCGTCCGCGCCGCGCCCAACACCTCCACCCGGCGCGTCTCCATGCAAAACAGGCGGAGCCCTCCCGGGCCCCGCCTGCTGCGATACCACCCATCCTGTCCGCCGGATCGGCGGGGGATGGGTGCGAGTTGCCTTGCTCGACGGCACTACGCTCCGACCTCATGCTGCCGCCGGGCAGTCTCCTAAAGCCCTACTGCATGACAAGATGGGCATAGGCCGCAGGCCCCGCAGGGGCCCTGCGGCCTATGTGCCGACCCCTACTCGGCGACCTGAGGATTGGTCTGGATGTTGCCACCCGCTTGCGTCTCGGTGGTGGCGTCACCAGAGAAGTCCTCATCGGTCGTCTTCTTGCCACAGCCCATCATCAGGCTCATGGCAACTGCCGCACAGAGAATGAAAGTCAACCAGCGCATCTGAGCATCCCATCCACTCTAGTCAGCTACCCAAGTCAGTCGACCAAGCGCTTCCGTGCCTACTCCAGATTCGGGCGCATGAGCCATGGAGCAAAGCCATCGTACCAGAGACTATCGGACGAGGCGAAGATGGCACTGTCCCAGTGGCCAGGCTCCTTGACCCACTTCGCGTGGCCATCGCAATAGGTGCGGTTCGATCCCTCGTTGTGCACGTCGGTCGGGTTACCGGCGACACCCAAGCCGTAAGGGGTGACTCCAGGCGTGAACATGAACGAGCCGTTCGGCGGCGCCGACTCAACGAAGGGGCTGCCCGCAAAATACCCGATCCAGCCCGTGTCGCCGAGCTCCCACTCCATGATGCACCTGGCTGGCGTTACAACGGCCGCGAGGGACAGAGCCTGAAGGCAGCTATTGAAACTATAGGCCGTGGCGGGCGCGTTTGCCGGCAGGGACGCGTTCACGACCTCGGGCGCGATCCCCGGGCAGCGGTAGATCTGCATGTTCTTGATGTACGGCTGGAGCGTATTAGCCCACCGGCAGCCGGAGCCGCCGCTGGTCGACGGCATGGCGAAGATGTAGTACCCATAGGCGCCATTCCCCGCGCCAGGGGGGGCGCCAGACGAGTAGTCGCCAATGGGGAACTGCTCGTCGTTGTCCTGGGCGTACGACAGAATAGCCGTGCCTATCTGCCGCAGATTGGAGAGGCAGCTCGTCTGACGAGCCTTCTCCCGGGCCTTGGCGAAGACGGGAAACAGGATGGCGGCTAGAATCGCGATGATAGCGATGACAACCAGCAACTCGATGAGCGTGAAACCGCGCTTGCGTGTCATTCCGCTGTCAAACCTCCTCCTCGGGCGCGAACCGCTGCGTCCGAGCACATTGTGGAACATCCGTAAACCAGAGAGTGCTGCCCTGCGTCTAAGGTCATGTCAGGCGATCAGACCTCGCTGTGGGATGCCAACCCGAGGGATCCTCCTCTGGCCTGTCTCACCTCCGCGCATCCGGTCGGTGCCCGAGTCGGGGAAATCAGCACACCGACACTAATATTCCTATAATGCAACTCAGCTACGGAAAAGCGCCAACTATAACGCCCATTCTGCCCTATATGGCGGGGTCCCTGCAATACTTGCACGGAATGAATACCAAATTCGTACACCACAAAACAGACCAGCCGACCGCTTGGCTGCCCCGCTTAGGCGCTTACTAGACTGTTGATCTATCTATCTACTGCGCCAACCACTGCCAGGCGTCGCCCCCGCAACGCCTCTCTGGTTACTCCGTGCCGCTCGTCAGCACAGCCCGTGGACCCCAGAGGGGGGGTCCACGGAGTCTGCCGACGATCCCTACTCAGCGACCTGGGGATCGGTCTGGATGTTGCCACCCGCTTGCGTCTCGGTGGTGGCGTCACCAGAGAAGTCCTCATCGGTCGTCTTCTTGCCACAGCCCATCATCAGGCTCATGGCAACTGCCGCACAGAGAATGAAAGTCAACCAGCGCATCTGAGCATCCCATCCACTCTAGTCAGCTACCCAACCCAGCCGATCAAGCACTTCCGTACCTACTCCAGATTCGGACGCATGAGCCATGGAGCAAAGCCATCGTACCAGAGACTATCGGACGAAGCGAAGATGGCATTGTCCCAGTGGCCAGGCTCCTTGACCCACTTCGCGTGGCCATCGCAATAGGTGCGGTTCGATCCCTCATTGTGCACGTCTGTCGCGTTGCCCGAGACACCCAAGCCGTAGTGGGTGACTCCAGGCGTGAACTTGAACGAGCCGTTCGACGGCGCCTCTTGGACGAACGGGCTGCCCGCGAAGTAACCGATCCAGCCTGCATCGCCGACCTCCCACTCCATGATGCACCTGGCTGGCGTTACAACGGCCGCGAGGGACAGAGCCTGAAGGCAGCTATTGAAACTGTAGGCCGTGGCGGGCGCGTTTGCCGGCAGGGACGCGTTCACGACGCCCGGCGAGATGCCCGGGCAGCGGTAAATCTGCATGTTCTTGATGTACGGCTGGAGCGTATTCGCCCACCGGCAGCCAGAGCCGCCGCTGGTCGACGGCATGGCGAAGATGTAGTACCCGTAAGCGCCATTCCCCGCGCCAGGGGGGGCGCCAGACGAGTAGTCGCCAATGGGGAACTGCTCGTCGTTGTCCTGGGCATACGACAGAATGGCCGTGCCTATCTGCCGCAGATTGGAGAGGCAGCTCGTCTGACGAGCCTTCTCCCGGGCCTTCGCGAACACCGGGAACAGGATCGCAGCGAGGATCGCAATGATAGCGATGACAACCAGCAACTCGATGAGCGTGAAACCGCGCTTGCGTGTCATTCCGCCCTAAGACCTCCTCCTCGAGCACTCCTGAGAGCCAGCTCGAGCTTAGAATGGAAACTCGTGTAAACCCTGCGAGCGGACATGCGTAAGGGCTATCTGGAGCAGGCAGTAGCCCCATAGCGAAACCCGCTTGGCCATCGCTACCGATGGCCTAGCTCACCTCCTCGGACGGCTCGGACGGACGCAGCAGAGGCCGTCTGCTAGAGTGTGTTATCGCCAATGGGGGGAATGAGGACCGACAAACACCTACAGCCCAGATGCGGCTGTGGCACTACGCGTACAAATGCCCCCCAATGGCATTCGCTTATACTTGGATTCTACCCGCTAGCGCCATAACCTGCTACATGCGTGGAAAAAGAATCCCCGCTGGACAGAGCCGGAATGAGGGTCTGCCCCACATCCGGCGTAGCTCCTGCGGGCCTCGCCCTCACATCGCGCCATCCGACCGGAGGTCCAGGTCAACCCAGCGGAATCCCGTTGGGGTGCTCTCGAACGCCACGATGGACGAGGCCGGGACGCACGGCGTGATCCGGTCGCCAACGGGCAACGCCCGGAGCAGGCGCCGCGGGTTCGCGCTCGCCATGCGCCAACATTCGGGCAGGGGCAGTCCCGTCATGGCGCGACACCGGAATACGCCTTCCGGCAGGGAGAGCCCCGAACCCGCCAGATAGGGCGTGCCCGCCAGGTTCACTCGACCCGCCTCGGTGAGGTCTACGGCATGGCCCGCGAACTGGTACTCGCCCGGCGGCAGGCCGGCGACGAAGACGGCATCGCTCGTCAGGATCGAGCGCTCCACGCCCTTGGCGCGGACCATCGCCTTCAGCACCGGCGCCGGCAGGTGATGCCCGTCGGGGATGAAGCTCGCCCATAGCTCATCGGCCGCCAGCTGCTCCCAGAGGTAGTTGTCGTGCCGTGGCAGCATCGCGTGGGCGCCGTTGCCGAGGTGGGTCGAGAGGGAAGCTCCCGCAAGGACCGCCTGCCGGATCACCGGACGGCTCGCGCCCGTGTGGCCCAAGGCGACGACGGGCAGAGCCTCCGAGAGCTCCGCGATCAGCTCGATCGCCCCCGGCGCCTCGGGGGCGAGGGTCAGGATGGCGATCCGGCCACCCGCCGCGCGATTCAGGCGGTCGAAGACCTCCCGTGAGGCGTCGCGGACCTGCTCCAGGGGGTGGGCCCCGCGCGGGCCGTCCTCGGGGCTGATGAAGGGACCTTCGAGGTGAATCCCCAGGACGGCGTCGGAGACCTCACGAAAGCGATTGCAGGCCTCGGAAATGGCATGTAGACGGGCCTCCATGGCCTCCAGGGAGGCGGTGACGACCGTTGGGCAGCACCAGAGCACGCCCTGGGACCGGAGGTACGCGATCAACCCCGCCACCGTCTCCGGCGAGGGGTCGTCCCCGTTCAGGTCGTAGCCGGCCGAGCCATTGACCTGGATGTCAGCCAGGCCAGGCGCGAGCCAGGGCAGCCCCTCAGGACTGCCCTGGAGGGGCGTCACCGAGGCGACACGCCCCGCGCGTAGCTCGATCCGCACCGCCTCGCCGCTCTGCAGTAGCCGGCCCTCGATAGCCCGCGTCATCTGTTTGCCCCCACATAGTGTCGTAGAAGCCTTCTCCCGCTCATCCATCGGCTCCCTCGGAGAGGCCCGCCAAGGGGGCGATCCAGGGGAACATCACACGGCCTTCCGATTGAGGAGCCAGCCAGCCAGCCCCAGGGCGAAGGCGATATGCACGACGGCCAGGATCGTCGCCGTGACCATGTTGCCCGTGTCCGCCCAGTCGAAGGCGTCGTCCTTGGTGTTGATGAGGATCGCCCAATCCACGCCGCGCGTCCCGAAGTCGCCCAGCCGAGGCACCACCCACATCCACACGCCGCCGACAGTATCCACGAAGGCGTTCGAGACGTTGTTCAGCGCCACGCGAAGGTTGTAGGTCTGAGACGCCACCCATGTGCCGAAGAAGGCGAAGAGGACGCCAATCACCGATGGCAAGGCCGTCGTCAGTAGCACACAGTAAGCCGCCGTCACCGAGATGCCGATGGCGTAGTACCCCGCCCCGACGAAAAGGCCCCAGTTCGCCTCCTGATGCTGCGCCAGATAGAGTAGGAAGGCGAACACTGTCATCGTCGCTATGGACGCGAGGGTGACCGCCATGGCGCCCAGGTAGGCGCCGAGGACAACGGAGACCCGAGGGATGGGGTGGGATAGGACGTGCTGCAGGGACCGTCGCGCCGCCTCGTTGGTGAGAACGGTGAAGAGGATGGCGATAGCCGTGCCAATGACGCCAATGAGCTTCATGCTCCCAGACACCGTGGCATCGGTGACGAAGAGGTTCCAGTCCTCATCCGTGCCCTCCAGGATCAGGTCCGAAGCCTCTTGCGGGTCCTCGCCGTGGAAACCCGCAACGAGCTGGATGGCCGCGTCATAGAGAGTGTCCGGAAGGGCGAGGAGCACGAGGTATAGGAGGATCATGGGCAGCACACTGGCTACGACGACGGTCCAAATGCCCTTGCTTCGCATGCCGCACTTGATAGTGCTTCCAGCGATGATGAGAGCCGCCCTCACGCTGCACCCCCTCCCTCGGCGCCCACGATGCGCATGAACACGTCCTCGAGGCTCTCCTGGGCGAGGTTCAGGTAACGCAGTCTGGCCCCGTGGCGCTCCACAAGCGAGGGAATGGGGTCCATGTCGTCCGCCGTCCTCACTCGCACCACGATGGTGCCGTCCAGCACCGCTACATCGTCGGACATCGCCCGGAGATCCTCCAGGAGGCCGGGCGGGACCGTGGTGGTGCGCAGGTGAACATAGGGCTGGACGTGGGCCATGCCGAGGATGTCTCCCTGTTGGACGATCCGCCCCTTCTCGAGGATCGCAACCCGGGAGCAGGTGCGCTCCACATCGGAGAGCAGGTGGGAGTTCAGGAAGACCGTTCTGCCCTCGCGTTCCAGGTCCAGGAGGAGGTCGCGGATCTGCCGTCGGCCCACCGGGTCCAGGTTCGCCGTGGGCTCGTCGAGGAAGACGAGCTCCGGCTCCCCTACGAGGCTCACGGCGATGCCGAGGCGCTGGAGCATCCCCTTGGAGAAGGGCCCCACCCGGCGGTTCCATGCGTCCTGGGCGAGGCCGCAGCGATTGAGCAGTTGCGGCACGGACTCGGAAAGCCGCTCTCGCGGCACGCCATGCAGCCGGCCATGGAGCTCCATGATCTCCACGGCGGTGAGCCAGCCCTGGAAGTCAAGCACCTCAGGCAGAAGCCCCACGCCCTGGCGCGCCTCCATGGATGCGGGCGCATGCCCCAGGACGCGGCACTCACCCTCGTAGTCGCGGATCGCCCCGGTGAGGATCTTCACCGTTGTCGTCTTGCCCGCTCCATTCCGGCCCAGGAAGCCGAAGATCTCACCGCGTTCGAGGGTCAGATCGATGCCGTCCAGCACTGGGACAGGTTCGAGGGTCTTGGTGTCGAAGACCTTGGTCAAACCGGAGATCTCGAGGGCCGGCGTACTCGCCGCCATTCCGTGCCCCCCTTTCGGGCCACCGATGTAGTTCCGCCGCTGGCGCCCGTCGCCTCCTGCAAGGTGCCACGGTCGCAGTGGTGAATGTGTGGATCGGGGACCATTGCGGATCGACGCCGTGTGCGCGCCTTGCGAGGAGGCCATGATATGCACGTTCTGATGCTTTCCTGGGAGTATCCACCGCGGATCGTGGGCGGCATCGCGCGGCACCTCTACGACCTGGCGAACGCCCTGGCGGACCAAGGCACCAAAGTGACGGTAGTCACCGCCGCCTTCGGCGACGCCCCCGGCTACGAGGAGCCTCGGGAGAACCTGCGGATCGCCCGGACCGCATTAGGGAGCGTCTGGCCCTACGACTTCGAGTCGGAGATCATGCACCTGAACTTCGCCCTGGCCGCCGAGGCCATCCGGCTCGCGGCGGGGGACCCCTACGACGTGGTCCACGCCCATGACTGGCTCGTGGCCTATGCAGGCAACACCGTGGCCCGAGCCCTGGGAGTCCCCCTGGTGAGCACCATCCACCAGACCGAGATCGGCCGGAACAACGGCCTCCACTCGCTGGAGCAGCAGTACATCCACAACGTGGAGTGGTGGCTGACCTACCAGTCTAGCCGCGTGATCGTGTGCTCGGACTACATGCACGGACATGTGCAGTGGGCGTTCAACCTGCCGTGGGACAAGTTGCGGGTCGTGTTCAACGGAGTTGACAGCAAGCGGTTCAATGTGCGCGCTACAAAAGGGTTCCGGCGACACTGGGCAGCCGACCATGAGAAGATCGTGTTCTTCGTGGGCCGGATGGTCAGGGAGAAGGGCCTTCACCTGATTGTGGAGGCCGCCCCTAAAGTCCTGTACTACCACCCCAACACCCGATTCGTCGTTGCCGGCGGCGGGGATTCGTCCTGGCATCAGCGTCGGGCATGGGAGTTGGGCGCGGGGCACTCCTTCTACTTCACGGGATTCGTGCCCGACGAGACCCTCCCCAGCCTGTACAAGGCCGCCGATGTCGCCACCTTCCCGAGCCTCGTGGAACCCTTCGGGATCGTCGCCCTGGAGGCGATGGCCGCCGGCACGCCGGTCGTCGTCTCCGACGTGGGTGGATTGGGGAGCATCATTCGCCACGGCGAGAACGGGTTCAAGTGCTACCCCGACAACGCGAACTCCCTGGCTGATCAGATCCTGCATGTGCTCATGTCGCCCGACCACGCGGCCCAGTGCGCGCGGGTGGCGAAGCAGGAGGCGGCAACGGTCTACAACTGGAAGCGCCTGGCCCAACTCACCGCGGAGGTGTACCAGGAGACCCTGTGAGCGCCCACAGCGACGCGGTAAACCACAGCGGGCATGGGGCGTCGGCGCCTCCTGAGGATGGGCCGGCCATCAGCATTCGCTCCGTCGCCCTCGGGCTGCTCCTGATCCCACCGAACGCCTACTGGCTCGCCGTCGTCGAGGTCGTCCGCGCCACGGACGCCCCCACCGAGCTGTCCCTCTTCTCCAACGCCGTCTTCACCCTGGTGCTTGTCGTGCTCGTCAACGGCCTGATCGGCCGGGTGGCGCCTCGACTCGCCCTGTCTCGGCGCGAGGTTGCCGTCACCTACATCCTCTGCACCCTGGGCTGCGCCATGGGCAGCCTCGACATGTACGCCTGCCTCCCGCCCATGATGGCTTTCCCGGCTCAGTACGCGTCACCGGAGAACGACTGGGAGCAGCAGCTCCTGCCGCTCCTCCCCGAGGCGCTCTACATACCGCAACGGGAGCTGGCCGCTGGCTACTGGCAGGGCGGTCAGTCCGTGTACGAACCCCGCCTGCTCGCGGCCTGGCTGCCTCGCCTGGGCTACTGGATGGTCTTCGGGCTGGGACTCTCTCTGCTCTGGCTAGCGATGACGGCGATCTTCTCGCCACGGTGGATACGGTCCGAGCGGCTGACCTACCCGATCGCTCAGCTCCCCGCCGCGCTTGCCTATCGCCCCCGCCGCCTGGTGGAGGACCCGGCCCTGCTGTTGGCGGCGGGGGTGGCGACCTTCATCGCTCTCCTGAACGGCATCCATCACTTCCAGCCAATCTGGCCTTACCTGCCCGTAAAGGCGGGCATGGTCCCCCAGACCAACGTGGGAGCCCAGCTTGTCGATCCGCCGTGGAACGCGGTCGGGACGCTCACGCTGTCGTTCTACCCCTTCGCTATCGGCCTGGGGCTGCTGCTGCCCGCGCGGCTCTCCCTCTCCTGTTGGGTCTTCTACCTGCTGTTCAAGCTGCAGCACGTGGTCGTGAACCAGGCCGGTTCCTGGACGATGGAGGGGTTCCCCTACACGCGCCAGCAGTCGCTGGGCTCCTTCCTCGGCCTCGTGGCATTCTCTCTGTACATGAGCCGCAGGCATATCGCCCGGTTCGCCGCTGAGGCCTTGGGCCGCCAGGAGCCAGCCGATGAGGACCGCCCCCTCGCTCCTCGGACGGCGCTTCTCCTCCTCGTCGGCTCCTTCGCGTTCCTCGTCGGGTTCTCGTCGTGGGCGGGCATGACCATCCCCTATGCCGTGGCCTTCTTCACCCTATATGCGGCCCTCTGCCTCTCATTCACGCGGGTGCGGGCGGAGATGGGGGTGCCAACCCATGAGTTGCATCTGGTAGGGCCTGGGGAGTCCTTCTTCCGGTGGTTTGGGAGCGAGCGCATCGGTGGACGCAACCTAGCCGTTGCGGCGCTCTACTACTGGTTCAATCGTGCCTATCGAGGTCACCCTATGCCCCATCTGGCCGAGGGCTTCAAGATGTGCGACCAAGGTCACATCGCGCAGTCGAAGCTGGTCCCGTGGGCGGTGTTGGCCATGCTCATCGGCGGGTTCAGCACAGCTTGGACTCTGGTCCATGTGCTCTACGTCGACGGCGCTAATACGAAGTGGGGGGTGATGCGGCACTCCGAGTGGATCGCTATCGTGCCCTACCAGGAACTGGCCTTGACGCTGGAGCAGCCGACAGGTCCCAACACGGGCTCGATCTTCGCCACCGTCGTCGGGTTCGTGGTCACCATAGTAACGATGGCGCTCAACACCTACGTTTCATGGTGGCCGCTCCATCCGGTGGGCTACGCGGTGAGCAATGCCCATGCGATGAACAAGATGTGGTTCTCGATCTTCGTGGCCTGGTGTATCAAGGCGGTGCTCATCCGGTACGGCGGCTCATCGGGCGCTCGGCGGGTTCAGAGCATCGCCTTCGGTCTCATACTGGGCGACTACGTCGCGGGCAGCCTGTGGTCGATCTACGGCCTGGCGCGGAACCTCCGGGCTTACAGCGTCTGGATCTGATCCGCGCGCCGTGCGAGCCTCTGCCAGGGGCGAACCGGATCACTCCACTGGCAACTGCGAGCGCTCGCCCGATGAGCTGATCCACGGGAAGGTTTCGGGGCCCTCGGGTACAGGCGCCCCGAGCCTCTCGGCCAGTCGCGCCGCGAGGGCCTCCACACTCTCAGGCGGTCCGAGGAACTTGAACATGGGCGGCGTGTTGCCCTTCTCAGTGAACCGCCGCACCTGAGCGGGCAGGTCGGCGGGCACGTCCGCCAGGGTCAAGAATGGCATAGACGCCGGAACCTCGCTCGGGCTCGCCACGATGCGAATCCCCAGGCCCAGGCGGCGAAGGGCCTTGTAGAGCAGCATGAATCGACCGGGATCTGGCTCCCCGCGGCCCGCATAGGGCACTGTCATCGGGTGGAGAATCGCGACGTCCACGGCCGGGGCCCCGCCTTCGCACCGCGCCAGGAGGTCACGGCCTGCGCTCAGCATGGCCTCCAGCTCTCCATCGGGCCAGACGTTGTAGAAGTCGTAGTCCGGCGTGCCCCACCAGCAGTAGTAGACTACGCCGCGGGCGCCTGACGCGATGCCGGAGAGGGTGGTGCGGGTCATCGCCTGGCTACCGATCCAGACACCGGCAGTGAAGTCCTGCAGGTCGATCAGCCAGGGCTCGCCCTGGTGCCTGACCATATCGACGCCGGCTGTGATGTGGTGGAAGTCACCGTCGGCGGCAGCGAGCTGCATCCCAAGACCCTCGTAGTGACGAGCCGAGAAGACGCGCCAGGGGTGGATGTTGTGCTGGTACGAGTAATCCCAGTTGAAGGGGGCAGCGAAGGAGAAGGTCAGATAGGTGACGATGGGCGCGCCCGGCGCCGCGTCCCGGATCACATCAGCCACATGGCCGATGAACTCGGCCACGGCGTTGCCGGTGAAGTCGAACCAATCCTCCACCCAGCGGGCAGATGGTGAGTCGCTCAAGGTCGGCGAGTACCGGGTCCGCAGGGCACCGTCGCCCCGCTCGCTCACCAGAGCCTCTTCCACGCCCGCAGCCCACGGGCTGAACCCCCAGAGCCCCTCCTCCTTGCCGCCGGCTGCCGGGATGGGCGGCGCCAGGTTGGTGGCTCCGTCGGAGGCGGACCGGAAGGCAACGTTGCGGAACTCCACGGTACCCCGCAGTTGTGACTTGAGGTGCAGCCAGGCCCGGTCCGCTCCCGCGGAAGGCTCGGCGGTGACGGAGACGGTCCGCCACTCCCCGCCGGTGCGCACTCGTTCGGAGTCGGTGATCGCGATCGGTGGCTGGCTGCCAGGCTTGAGCCAGGCGATCTGCAGCAGAGCGCCGCCCGAGAGGTCATCCTCCGTTCGAACCTGGGCGCTGAAGGTGTACGCCGTGCCGGGTTCGACGGCGAGGGCCTCCTCGTACGGCGTACACCAGGAGGCGTCGACCCGTGCACGGAGGTCAACAAGCTGGCCGAAGCTGTCCACGGCGCCCGCGCCATCGAAGACGACCGGCGGACGCTCCACGGCGCCCTCGGGCTGGAGCCCCCAAGCCTCGCGAGCCGCGCGGACCGAGCCGTAGCGGTGCGCCATCTCCCGTTCGAACGCGGCGCGGTCGAGTTCGCTGAAAGTCAGGTCACTCGGGTACCACCATTCGCAACCGTTGTTGTAGGCGATCACCCGGCCGTTGGTGTCCCTCTGATGGATCTCAGTGACCACCCGGCGAACGAAGTCGTCCATGCGGGCGACGTAGACGGGCGAGAAGATGGAGGGATCACTGGCGGCGCCGCCGTCCGCCCCGACCATCGTCTGGCCTGCCTCGCGGACAAGCTCACGAACCCAGTTGGCGCAATGGGCCGGGCCCGCCTCGATCACGTAGATGAGCCGGACATCCTCAGCCTCGGCCCAAGCAAGCTGCTCGTCAATCACCTCGGGGAGCCATTCATCCTCCGAGGGCTGAATGAGCTCCCAGGGCGCCCGCACGAGGGCGACCGTTGCGCCGGATTCGCCATAAACGTCGGCTCCCTCAGGGATCATCGGGTAGTGGGAGACGAAGCCGACGGGGGGCTGAAGCGTCAGGAGCGACAGCGCGATCGCGAGCTGCATGTGGGCTGGCCCTCTCTATACGGGCGGCGCATAGCGAGCGATCTCCCTCGCGGTGTCGAGGTCGAGATCGGCGCCTCGGCGCTGCAATGCGGCGATGACAACGGCGCGCCGCTCGGGTGTCATGGACTGGCCCATGTAGACCTTGACGTCAACCTGGAGTGGCTGGATAGCGAACACGGCGGTTCCCCGAAGGAGGCGCCCCCACTGGTCGGAAGCAAGGGAGAGCGGCTCATAGCCTCCCTCGGGAACATACTTCCGCATGAGCGATTCGAGGCCTGCAAGCGCCTGCAGAGGGTCTGCCAGGACTTCCCCGCGGCCACGGACGAGGGCTGACTTGTAGAACTGGGTCGTGCCGCATGCGGAAACATCGGCCAGAAGGGACGGTGCGAGCAGGGAGTAGTGCAGAGCGGCGCTGAAGGATACCCGAGCGCCTTCCGCCATGACTCGGTATTTCTCTCCCGCCGCAGCGCCGTGGAAGACCACGCGGCCCTCATGCCAGACGAAGTTCACGGGCACCGGGATCGGGATACCGTCGGCCGCGACGATGCCCAACTGGCCAACCTCGCAGCGGTCCATGATCTCTCGGAGGTCGCCAGGGTCGGTGCTCCGGAACTGGCTGCGCCGCATCGCGGTCTCCTCAGGTGTCCCGCCGCTTGAGGAGCACGCCGCGGACGCCCCGATCACCAGAATCGCCTGGCCCCACAGAAGCTCATGGAGCGGCTCGCCAACGACTGCACCTTGACCACATCGCCCGTCTGAGGCGCATGGACGAAGTTCCCGTTACCGATGTAGAGCCCCACGTGGGAGACGCCCGGCCCGGAGGTGTTCGCGAAGCAGACCACATCGCCCGGCAGCAGGCTCTCTCGATCGACGGGACGCCCCGCATCCCACATGTCGTAGCTGCTGCGCGGCGGGGTGATCCCGAGCTGCTTGTGGGCGTAGAAGACGAGACCGCTGCAATCGAACCCGGATTCCGGACTCGCCGCCGCATAGCGATAGGGCACGCCCTGCATGGCGAGGGCCGCCTGGGCGATCTGCTCCCCGATGCTGGAACCGGAGAGGGAGTAGGGCACAGGGGCGCTCGGTGAGGCGGGGATCTGGCTGGCGGACAGAGCCGTCGGGGTTGTTGCCGTGGTTACCAGCCAGCCGGCTATCCAACCGTTGGCGCCGCCTGTGAAGGCGCCCTTCAGCCAGCCCTCGTAGCTGCCCTCCACGACGAACGTGTCACCCTCGTTCACCGTAGCCAGGATGCCGTAGGTCGTCCCGGGCCCCGAACGGACGCGGCAGTTGTCGCCGAGGACGTACCCCTGGTTGCTCTGGAGTCCCTGAATGGCGGACTCCCGGGCGGCATCGAATGAGGCAGTCATCTCCTCAGGGGTCAGGAGGGTCAACCCGCCCTGGGTTCCCGCGACCGGCGAGGCGACGAGGTAATCGCGGTGCACCCAGCCGACGGCGCTGCCTCCGACACGCACAGACGCCCACTCCCCCTCGAGCGAGAGGAGGTCGACGTGGGTGCCCTCGGCAAGGATCGCCAGCGCTTGGTTGTCCGGTCCGGGGCCGGTGCGCAAATAGAGGAACTTCGCCTTCACCCACCGGCTGCTCTCGGCCGGGCCGCCGGCGTCGGGGCGCGGGAGGGGGCTCTGCTCCGCCACCGTCGCGGGCTTCACGAGCCATGCGGCCACCCACCCGACAAGGGAGCCGTTGGGGTCTCGAACCTTGCGCCACTGCCCCTCATAGGCGATGACGTCCAGGACCTTACCGCGTTGGAGCACCGCGACCTGGGCATTCGACTGGCCCGGTCCGTCGCGGACGATGAGGTCATCGCAGTCGACACCTACGACTTCACGGCGCATGCCCAGCGGTGGCGCCTCGGATAGCAGCCAATGAGCGACCCAGCCTACCTGACGGGTCTTGGGCACGTAGACCTCGCGCCACTGACCGTTCTGGGACTTGATTCGCACCTCGTCGCCCAGATTCAGGCTGCCGATAACCCTGGTGCTCTCCTGCCCCGGGCCACTTCGAAGGTTCACGTCCGAGCCGTTCACGAAGAGGGCAACCTCGGCCGACGCGGCCGTCGTGAGGGTCAGGGACAGAAGGGTCAGGGCAATGAACTTCGTGCACGGTCGCATACGCGAGTCTCCCCGAGTTCCTCCAGCCACCGAGAGAGGGGCCAGGTACTCAGTTTGGACGCTCCGGAGGTAGGCGAGTTTTCGCGGCCCGCCAGCATTACGGTCTCTCCTGACAAATCGTCTCGTACATGCTACCCCGATGTGGAGGCCCTTACAACCGATGGTTGCGCGCGGGGGCGGTCTGATTGACACCCCCGAAGGCGCACATTAGAATCGCGGCTGTCGGATCGAGGCACTTCACACGAACCAAGCACGCATTCTCCGTACCTTAGGCACTTGTGTCGGGGGGCGCTCCGCAGGGCGGTCCTTGGGCCACTTGCGATGCTGGTACGGAATACTGGGAGGCGAGCTTCGATGGCAGTCAAGGTAGGCATCAACGGTTTCGGGCGGATTGGGCGCCAAGTCTTCAAGGCTATCTACGACCGCGGTCTGAGGGACAAGGTCGACGTTGTCGCGGTCAACGATATCACCGACGTGAAAACGCTGGCGCACCTCTTGAAGTACGACTCGGTCTACGGCCGCTGGGATATTCCGATCACCGCGGGCGAGGGTTGCATCGAGGTCGAAGGCGAGAAGACGGTCATCACGGCAGAGCGCGACCCGGCCAACATCGACTGGTCGAGCCTGGGCGTCGAGATCGTTCTGGAGTCCACGGGCCTGTTCACCAAGCGCGAGGACGCGTCGAAGCACCTGAATGGCACGGTCAAGAAGGTCATTATCTCGGCTCCCGCCAAGGGCGAGGACCTCACCATGGTGCTCGGCGTGAACGACGAGAAGTATGACCCGGCCAGCCACCACATCATTTCGAACGCCTCCTGCACCACCAACTGTCTCGCACCTGTGGCCAAGGTTCTCCACGCTGAGTTCGGCATCGAGGCCGGCCTCATGACCACGATCCACGCCTACACTAACGACCAGAAGATCCTCGACCTTCCGCACAAGGACCTCCGCCGTGCGCGCGCGGCTGCAGTGAGCCTTATCCCGACGACCACCGGCGCGGCGAGGGCCGTCGGCCTGGTGCTCCCGGAGCTCAATGGCAAGCTGAACGGCTTCGCGGTCCGGACCCCGCACCACACGGGCTCGGCCGTGGATCTCGTCGCGACCCTCTCGAAGCCGGCGACCGCCGCGGACATCAACGCCGCGATGCAGGCCGCCGCGGAGGGCCCGCTGAAGGGCATCCTGGGCTACACCGAGGACCCGATCGTCTCGATCGATGTGTCTGAGGACGACCGCTCGTCCATCTTCGATGCGCTATCGACCATGACCATCGAAGCCGGCGGGAAGACGATGGCCAAGGTCCTGTCGTGGTATGACAACGAGTGGGGCTACTCCTGCCGCTGCGCCGACCTCTTCGCGTTCCTCACGGAGAAGGGGCTCTAGCAGACGAAGCGTACGTAGCCTCCGGGCACGGTCCGGAGATCTCAGGCTTCCGGGGGCACAGCTTGCTGTGCCCCCGATTCGTATGAGCGGCATGCCGCTCTGGAGCGCGAAAGGGACCAGCAATGGCGAAGAAGTCAGTCACCGATATCGACCCCAAAGGCAAGCGCGTCCTCGTCCGCGTCGACTTCAACGTGCCGCTGGGCGAGAATCGGAGCATCACTGACGATAGCCGCATCCGGGCGGCCCTGCCGACGATCAACTACCTCCTGGAGGCAGGGGCGAAGGTCATTCTGACGAGCCACCTCGGCCGGCCGAAGGGCAAGAAGGCGCCGGAGTTCAGCCTGGACACCGTCGCGGCTCGACTGGCCGAGCTCGTATCCGCCAAGGTAACGAAGACGGACGACCTGGTGGGCCCTGAGGTGACGAAGGTCGTCGAGGCGATGCAGCCGGGCGATATCGTGCTGCTCGAGAACAGCCGCTTCGAGCCGGGTGAGGAGAAGAACGATCCCGCCCTCAGCGAGGCCCTTGGCGCACTCTGCGACGTCTACGTGAATGACGCCTTCGGCGCGGCCCATCGGGCCCACGCCACCACCGAGGGCGTGACGAAGTTCGTGGACACCTGCGTGGCGGGCTTCCTCATGCAGAAGGAGCTCGAGATCCTCGGCGACGCGCTGCTCCATGAGCCGAAGCGCCCCCTCGTGGCGATCCTGGGTGGGGCAAAGGTGGCCGACAAGCTCGGGGTCATCGATTCCCTGCTGCAGGTGGCGGACACCCTCATCATCGGTGGCGGCATGTCCTACACGTTCCTCAAGGCCAAGGGCTACGAGATCGGCCAGTCGCTCCTCGATGCCGAGCGGATCGACTATTGCAAGGGCGTCATCGAGAAGGCGGCAGCGACTGGAACGGCGCTGCTCCTCCCCACTGATATCCTCGTGGCGGACGAGTTCAAGGCCGATGCTCAGACGAAGATCGTGCCGGCAGATCAGATCCCGGCGGACTGGATGGGCCTGGACATGGGGCCCGAGTCCACGAAGGCCTTCTGCGCGGCGGCGGCCGCGGCGGGCACGGCTTTCTGGAATGGCCCGATGGGCGTGTTCGAGATGGAGCCCTTCGCGGGCGGAACGAAGGCACTGGCCCAGGCGCTGGCCGACTCCGGCGCCGTGACGATCATCGGCGGCGGCGACTCGGCCGCCGCGGTGAGACAGATGGGCTTCGCCGACAAGATGACCCACATATCCACGGGCGGCGGCGCCTCGCTGGAGTTCGTGGAGCAGGGCTCGCTCCCGTGCGTGGAGGCTTTGGACGACAAGTAGCCGGGCGAGCACGCCCGCTAGCAGAGAGGACCATTCGGATGGCGAGAAACCCGTTCATTGCGGGCAACTGGAAGATGAACATGACCGTCCCCGAGGGCACGGCTCTCGTTACCGCGCTCATCGAGGAGAAGGACGATATCACCCCTGTGGAGGTAGGCGTCTGCCCGCCCGCCACGGCCTTATACGCGATCGGCAAGCTGCTCCAGGAGAAGGGCAGCGCCATCAAGCTCGGGGCGCAGGACGTGTTCGGCGATGGCACGGGCGCCTTCACGGGAATGCTGTCCATCCCGATGCTGGTGGATTGCGGCTGCCAGTACGTCATTCTGGGACACTCGGAGCGGCGCGGTCGCTTCGGGACGACTCCCGATTGGTTGACCTCCCCACTGCAGGCGCTTTTCGCGGACAGCAACGAGTCTGTGAACCTGAAGGCGTCCATCGTGATGCGGTCGCCGCTTACGCCGATCATCTGTGTCGGTGAGACCATCGATGAGCGCAAGGCCGGCAAGACGGACGACGTGGTGCGCTCGCAGGTCGAAGCGGCGCTGCAGGGGCTCGACAAGGGACGTCTCGGCGAGGTCGTGCTCGCCTACGAGCCCGTCTGGGCCATCGGCACCGGCGAGACCTGCGACTCCGCTGAGGCGCAGCGCGTGTGCCAGCTGATCCGAAACACGGTAGCGGCGATCGACACAGCGGCGGCCGGGGCGATGCGGATCCAATACGGCGGCAGCGTGAAGGCAGACAATGCCGAGGAGCTGCTGGGCCAGCCCGATATCGACGGGGCCCTCGTTGGTGGCGCGTCGCTCAAGGCAGCAGACTTCGCCGCCATCGTTCGCGCCGCCAAGGTCACCGCAGGCTAGGTCACTCTGCCAATCTGGTCACGTCAGGGAGGGGGCGCGGAGTGTCCGCGTCCCCTCCGTTGTTGTCGCCAGTGCACGCTGTGCCAGCGAATGAACCCATGTGGGAGCCGTGCGTCCACAGTAGATAAGCCATTGGGGGGCCACAGAGAGGCGGCTCTCGATGCGGGCCCCCCGTCTGCTCGTGATTGGGATAGACGGCGCCACCCTCGACCTCATCGGTCCGTGGGCCCGGGAGGGTAAGCTTCGTGCGCTCAGGGGGCTTATGGAGTCGGGGGTCACGAAGCCTCTGAGGTCTACGCTGCCACCGGTGACGCCCGTCGCCTGGAGCAGTTTCCTCACGGGCGCCGACCCTGGCGGGCATGGGATCTACAGCTTCTTCCGACTGGACCACAGCAGCTATCGCCCCCTGCCTGTCCATGCGGGGCATCGGAGGCTGCCTAGCTTCTGGCAGTCACTGAGCCAGGCGGGCGTGGCGGTCGGCCAGTTCAACACGCCCTTCACGTACCCCGCTGAGCCGCTGAACGGCTTCGCCGTGGCCGGGTTCGACACGCCGACTTTCGGGCGAGACGCCGCCTACCCCGATGGCGCTCTCGAGACGGCCCTGAATGGAGATCACGGGTACGTCCACGGGCCGGTCCCGCTCGCTCCTCGCGAGACCTACCACGAGCGCCTGCGCAAGCAGGCGATGATCCAGGTGCGGATGTGTGGTCGACTGTTGCAGCGCTGGCCGTGCGATGTGTTCATGGTGACCTTCTGCGCGACGGACCACGGCGCCCACCGGCTATGGCCACTGGGCGCGACCACCGAGGAGGTAGCGCGCGTGGGAGGGGACGTGCTGGAGGCCTACCAGGTGGCGGACGAGGCGATCGGGGAGATCCTGGAGCGCCATGCCGACGATGGCACGACTGTTCTGGTGGTGTCCGACCACGGCATGGGGCCGGCCGAGGGCGCCGTGAACATGACCCGTGTCCTGGCGGAGGCGGGACTGCTCCGGGTGCGCCCGGAAGCGGGCCGTGACGACTCGATCCCTTTGAGGCTACGGGCGGTGCGCGGGGTCAGGCGATTCTTCCGCGATGGCGCGGGGCGTGTGCTGAAGCCGCTCGCGCTGCGACTGATGCCGGAGCGGGCGAAGGCGGCGGTGGCGCACACCGAGCTGTCGAGCATCGACTGGGAGCGGACACTTGCCTTCCCGTGGGGAACGTACGGACAGGTGCAGATCAACCGCGAGGGCGAGTGGGCGGAGGGATGCGTGGGGCCGCGTGATGCGGACGCGGTGGCGCGTGATGTGACCCAGGCCTTCGAGGAGTTGCGGGATCCCGCCTCAGCGGGGCCCGTGATCGACGAGGTCGCGCCGGCGGAGGAGATCTACGCCGAGGAGAGGGCCCCCGGGAGCCCCGACCTGCTCGTGATCCCGCACGATTACTCCTATGACATCGGACCGTACCTGCAGTCGCCAGAGGGACCGCCCGTGGCGAACTCGCACACCGATGGCGGGGAATGGATCGATGTGCCGGCGATCCATCGCCTGGAGGGGACCCTCATCGCCTCAGGGCCTTGCGCAGACCGGATCTCGGAACTCGAGTCGCCCAGGTTGGAGGACATCGCTTCGGTAATCCTGCGGATCGCGGGCGTGTCCTCAGACGGCGAAAGCGTCAGCACGCAGCCTGACGGGTCGCCCTACACTGAGGAGCAGGCGCGACAGGTGGAGCGCCACTTGGAGGATCTGGGCTACCTGTAGTTGCGCTCGGCGTCTGCCTCTTCGTCGGCATCCGTCCAGGTCACGCGCCAGAAGGGGTTGGGCTCGGGGCCCGGATCGAGGCCCATTCGCCGGACCTTCTCTCGGTGCCGTCGAGTCGCCCTCAGGGAGACGCACTCATGGAGTGCCAGCAGGGGAGACAGGACGAGGGTCCAGAACCCGATGAGGCCCCAGGTCGAACCCGCCCGCCACCCCCGATCGGCGGCCTCCACCATGATGGTGCAGGCCGCCAGGACCCCACCAATGAGCAACGGGAGTCCCAGAAGCGCTTCGGCCACGGTCACATGCCGGGCGGGTCGCCGCAGAGCAGGGGTGGAGCCCGCTGAACCTGCGCTGCGCTCCGCGGCAGAGATCTCGCCGTCCGCGATCTCATGGGGGAGGACGGGGCCGGAGTCGATACTGCTCATCGGCCTCGCCTCCCCCACGAGGGATGGTTGCCCTACTGCTCCTCGTCGCCCATCTCCATCAGGTCAACGAAGCGCTGGCCGATGACGAGGGCGGGATCGACAGGCACATCGGCCCGAGCGACGTCGGACGGAACGCTGATCATGGGCACGGGCCTCAAGGTACGGCCCTCGAACTGAGGTAGCCACTGACGGGAGGCTTCGAGCATCTCAGCCGTCATCTCACGCGCTTCCTTGAGCGTCAGGCAGGCGGAGGTCAGCGGGTCGAGAGCGACGGCGTTCATGACGAGCTCCGGATCGCCCGTCAAAGCCGCCTCCACGGCAAGCCCCTGGACGTTGACGTTGGTGAGATTCAGGGCCGCGAGCTGCGGCGGGAGCGCGCCAACGTGGATGGGGTGCATGCCCGATCGGTCCACGTACATCGGCACTTCGACGCAGCAGCCGTCGGGCAGATTCGTGATCAGGTAGTCGTTGCGGACGTTCCCGTTGAGCCGGAAGACCTGGTCTGATTCCAGAGCTTCGATGATGTAGCTGCAGTACTCTGCGGAACGGTGCTGCAGCTCCGTCGTCTCGAACGCCAGCGGATCGATGCGCTCGAACTTCTCGGCCACGGCCCTGCCCCACTTGTAGTAGGCGCCGGATGCGCCGCCGAAGCCGGGTTCGTCGCAGTAGGCGGCCAGGGCTCGGTCGCTGCTGCGGAACCAAGGCAGGTACTCGGAGAGGTGCCCCGTGCTCTCGGTCATGAAGTACCCGAAGTGCCGCATGACCTCGATGCGCACCTTCTCATTGACGTAGTACTCGGGCCGCTCGCAGTTGGCACGGAACAGGGGATAGAGGTCCTCGCCGTTACGCTCGATCTTGAGGAACCAGCCCATGTGGTTGATGCCGGCTACGAAGCAGTCGAGCTCGCTCTTGGCGGCGCCTACGTAACCCGCGATGAGGTCCGTGGTGGTCTGGACGCCGTGGCAGAGGCCCACGAACTCGACGTCCGATTCCTGGCCGATGGCCCAGCAGACGGGTGCCATCGGGTTCGCGTAGTTGAGCAGCCGAGCCCCAGGGGCCACGCGCTCCATGGTCTGAGCGATGTCGACAACCGGCGGAATGGTCCGCAGAGCGCGGAAGATGCCACCCGGCCCCAGGGTGTCGCCGATGCACTGGTCGACGCCATACTTCAGCGGCACCTCGTAGTCCACGCCGAAGGCGTCCATGCCGCCGACTTGGATCATCACGATGACGTAGTCGGCGTCCGTAACCGCCTCCTCGAGGTCGAGGGTCCGGGAGACCGTGGCATCCAGACCGTTCGCGTCGATGACGCGGTTCAGAAAGCCCTCCATGCGCTCTAGCTTCGGCATGGTACGGCTCATCAGGCAGTAGTGGCTACCGGCGAGGGCCGGGGTGTTGAGTAGGTCGTTCATGAGCGTCTTCGTGAAGACGATGCTTCCCGCACCGATCAGCGCAACCTTGGCCATGTGCTGTGCACCTCCAGATGAGTCCCGTCGGCGGCTCCGGGGCGGCCGAAGGGAGTGTTAGATACCGGCGATCTGCCGTATCAGCGCCGCCGTCTTCTCAAAGGGCTGCGCACCGGGGTCCACCTCGGAGACGAGGGCGCCGTCGAAACCGATCGCTCGCAGCTCACGCATCACGGCATCGAAGTCCACATCACCCTCGAGAAGCCCTGGGAATGTGGTGGTCGCCCAGTTCTCGTGCTTGAAGTCCTTCATGTGGACTTTGAAGATCCGCTTGCCGAGGATGCGGACCCAGTGGTGGCTGTAGCTGTGGACGCGCATGTTGCCTGGGTCGAAGTAGAAGCCGACTTGGTCGCTTCCCACTGCATCGATGAAGTCGCGCATCTCCAACGGCCCATTGAGAAACTTGTTCCAGACATACTCGACGGCGATGCGGCAGCCGACCTCCTTGCAGTAGGGGGCCAGCTCCTTCAGGGACTTCACGCCCTGCGCGAATGCCACGTCATAGTAGAGGTCTGGTGGCAACGGAAAGCAGAGTGTATGCAGCATCGCGTCGCACCCCAGGCCGGCCGAGGTCTTGAGGAGCTTGCGGGTCATCTCGACGCTCTCGGCGCGGACAGCCTCATCGTCCGAGAGCACGTTCATGCGGAAGGAACCGATGGCGGGGCAGGTCGAAGTGAGGGTGATCCCCTTCTCGGCGGCCAAAGCGGCCAGAGCGCGGAGCTCGGCCTCCGGGGTGTTGATGGTGATCTCGCCCTCATCGGTGATGATCGGCTCGAAGGCGTCATAGCCGAAGCTCTTGATCCTATCGAGGGTCTCAGCGAAGCTCCACTCGCGTGGTGTGCATAGCCCTGTTACTCCTACCTTCATGTTCAATGTCGCCTCCCTGGCTGTTGTCGCTAGGTCGTCTCGCACACTTGGCGGCTAGAGCCGCGTAAGGAACACCCCAACGAAGGTGTTGGGATCTTCGGGTTCGGGTGGGACCAAGACCTCCACGCGGCCCCGGGCGAATCGGATCGGGTCGAAAGCCCGATCGATTGCATCCTGAGTGACAGGCACGATGTTGGTCGTCGGCACATCGCCTGGATCGTAACCCCGCAGAAACAACCGCCCGCCGGTGCGTAACACGCGCGCGATCTCGGAAGCGTAGCGGGGCCTGTCAGGCTGAGTCACATGGTGGAAGCAGCCGCGGTCGAAGCAGAAGTCGATGGAACGGTCCGCCACGGGCAGGTCGAGGGCGCTCGCTGTGTGCCACTCCACTCGCACGCCGGCCTCTCTGGCGCGCTCACCGGCGATGTCGATGGCCGACGCGCTGAAGTCGATGGCGGTCACGCGGAAGCCGCACTGAGCGAGGTAGATGGCCTCGGTGCCGGCGCCGCAGCCAATGTCGAGCACTCGCCCACCGGCAGGCACAAGCCCCGCCGCCACAACGGTGCAGAGCTCGCGGGAGGGGTACTTGCGATGCCAGCGGCCCTCGTGCTCGCCGCTCCTGTACCGCTCATCCCAGGTTGAGGGGTCCTGATAGCTCATATGCAGCCCATTCCGCGCCACTGCCACGAGCCCTGCGAAGGCGCCGATTGCCTACGGGTCTAGGTACACCTCCAACTCGCCGATGGAGGTGAATGTCCTCACTCCGCCGGCGCGGCCAATGATGCGAAACCCTGCGGCTGAGAGGGTGGGGAACTCGAAGGTGAACGCAGTGTACGGCTCGCGCCCCTCCATGGTGTCTCTGTAGTCGTAGGCGGGCGACATCCCGGCTCCTGGCACGGGCTGCCACTTCATCGTCCGCGCGTCCAGGTACTCCAGGCCAAGGGTAAGCCACCAGCCGCCGTTGTCGAAGCTCTTGCCCTCGGTGTAGACCACTCGGTTGGCCTCAACCGTAGCGGCGAAGCGGATGGCATACCAGTCATCCTCGTGGAGGATCGCCCCCGTGAAACTGTCGTAGTTCTCTTCTCGGACGCCGTTGCGGATGGCCTCGATGTCTTTGAGCCCGCTGCCCCTCGGCACGGTGACCAGGGCGTCCGCCCAGGCTCCCTCCATCAGGCCGAGATTGACGCCCCGCGGGGTGTCGATGGGGTCGGGAGAGATCAGCGCGCCCGTGACGGCGGAGGTGGTGGGTTCCCCGCGCACGGTCAGGTCAGCACTGAGGGCATACTCGTACCGCACCCCTGGCTCCACCTTCGTGTCCACCCAGGACCTGCCCGTGGTGCTGCCCACGCGGAGCCAACCGCCCTGACCGGCTTTCCTCTTGAGAATGGCATACCGACGCGCGAAGGGAACGGGCTGCCACTCCAGGAGCGCCCGACCATTGGCGAAGGTGACGGTGAGACCGGCGTACACATCCGCGGCGATGTACTGCTCGATCTCGACCGGGGCCTGGGGAGCTTGGTGCGGGACGAACCAGACCTCGCGGTCGCCCCGCTGCCGGACGCGGCCGCCCTCGCGCAGAAGGACGTCGCGAGCCAACCTGGTGCAGACATCGGTGAGGCTATTGAAGCTGTAGTCGGTATGGCTGAACTTCTTCTCGGCGATGCTGGGGATGCTCCGGCGGTAGATCTCGGGGATACCTTCGTAACCCAGGATGCACCCGAGCACACCTGCGGCGTTCGATGGGTTACAATCGTTGTCTTGGCCGCAACGGGTGGACACGACCAGTGTCTCCTCCCAGTCGCCATCCCCGTAGAGCAGGCCCATGGCGATGTACCCGCCGTTGAGCTTCGCGTCGATGTTGAAGGGCGCTCCTCGACCCTCGGGACACAGATCCACGTGGCCCCACTTGTCCTCGAGCATCTGCCAGCAGGCGCGCCAGTCATCGGGCTCCTTCGCGTGGAAGTCGAGAACATCCTGGATGAGCATCGCGTAGGTGCTCTCGGCGGGTATGGCAAGCAAGGCCCGTCGGACGACCGTCTCGACATCACTCTCGAAGTAGGCCTCGGCGTACATGGCCGCGACCCACATGCCGCCGTAGACTCCGTCGCCGTAGTTCATGACGTGGCCGAACACATCGGAGATACGGTTCGAGGCGAGGGGCATGCCGGGGCAGATGATGCCTCCAAAGTCGGCCTCGATCTGGTAGTCGATGTCGTCGAAGTGCGCGTTGTGGAACGGATCCCCGGAGAGGGGTGGCATGATCCCATTCCGACAGTTCTCACGACCGTAGTAGTTCGCATGCCACAGGCCGTACTGGGAATCAGCGAATGCCTGACCCGCCTGCTCGTACGTGATGTCCAGCCCGTGAACCTCCAGGGCACGAAGGAAAGTCATCTCCACGTAGAGATCATCCTGGTGGATGGAGTTGTCGACGAAGCCGGGCTCCCAGGCGCGTATGGGGTCCTCCATGATGGAGCCCTGGTAGTGGAACTCGTATGGGGCGCCGTAGCTGACGCCGATCATCTGCCCGGCCCAGGCTCCACGCATCTTGTCCTGTAGGACATCCAGGTCGATCTGGCGGAAGCCCTGGGCGGTGGAGGATGAGGCGAGTAGGGCGAGAGCGGTGACGCTGAGCATGATGTGGTACCGGCGCATAGGTGGGCCTCCTGAGGCTGCACGTAAGTGCCCCTAGGCTACGTCCGAGGGAGGGCAAGGTCCTGCAGGAGAGGGCAACCAACCGCGATGGAAAGCCGTGGGCGCCCGAAGTGGAGGGCGATACGCCCGTGAACATCAGAGAGACGCTTCTGGCCACATTAGCCGAGGGAACGGGCCCGCCACCGCGGCCAGTTGCCCAGTGATCCACACGACTACGGACCTCCGTTTAGCCTGCGCCTAGCCTCCGAGCGGCAACGAGGCAACCACTTCGAAAGGGTCTTTCTCGTACCCGGACCTCGCCAGGAGGCTGACGTGGGTCACCTCGAAGGAAAGGGCGGCCCAACTCGCCTCAATCTCGTCTCGTGCGATGCGCGCCTGGCTGCGTTGGAGAAAGACCCCCAGGGATAGGTGAGGCGTAAAGCCTCCCTGCTGGCGCGCAGTGTCATCGCACTCGGGAAACCGCTCGAAAAGGCTTGCGTGCAGTCGAGAGATCGGTGGAACGGGATCGGGCTCGACCCAGAGAGTGATGCGGCCCTTACGGTGGGTGAAGAAGCCGAAGCGTGAGAGCTCAACGGCGAAGGGGCGATGGGGGATCAGGGCCTCCGCCACCTCACGAGTCGCCTCATCCAGCCGCGGGAGCGCCACGAAGGGGTAGAGCAGGTTGATGTGCGGCATCCAGCGCCGCACGTGGGGGTCGTGAAGCCGTCGGACGCGCTGCAGTGGCTCCCATACCTCCTCGGGTGGCAAGATCGCGCATGCGGTCAGATGGGTCTTCTTCCCGGGCTGGGCGGACACAGAGGGCCTCTTCTCCAGGCCATATGGCATCATACGGGCGGCTCGGCCCAACATTCTACCCGAGCGCCGGTCTGCGCCGGAAGGATCCTGATGTCCGTCCCCGAGGACCTCGACCTACACCTGGATCAATACGACTACGCGCTGCCGCCATCTCAGATCGCGCAACGCCCGACGGCGCACCGAGGTGATTCCCGCCTGCTCGTGCTGGATCGATGCACGGGAGCGATATCACACCGGCGCTTCGGCGACATCGTGGACCTCCTGGCGCCCGGAGACTGCCTAGTGGTGAACGAAAGCCGCGTCCTGGCGGCGCGCCTCTTGGGCGCCCTCGACACCGGTGGTCGAGTGGAGGTGCTCCTGCTACGCCCGAGTGCCGAGGATTCGGTTGTCTGGGAGTGCTTGGCTCGGCCGGCGAGCAAGGGGCGCCCCGGCCGGCGAGTTCGGTTCGGCGCGGCCCCGTGGATCGAGGTGGAGTTCCTGGGAGACCTGGAGGAGCCTGGGGCCAAACGGGTGCGGGTGGAGGCGTCGATCCCCCTTGAGGAGGCGCTGCAGGCTGTAGGCCATGTCCCGCTGCCCCCCTACATCCAGCGGCCGGACGATGAGGAGGACAAGGATCGCTATCAGACGGTCTACGCCTCCGTGCCGGGATCGGTGGCGGCCCCGACGGCGGGGCTGCACGTCACGGAAGAGATCCTGGAGCGGCTCACGACCAGAGGCGTGACCCTGGCGAAGGTCATCCTTGAGGTGGGCATCGGAACCTTCCGCCCCATCTCGACGGAACGGATCGATGAGCATCGCATGCACTCGGAACGCTACCGGGTGGATGGGGCGGCCGCTGCCGCCATCAACGCCGCGCGTGGTGCGGGCGGTCGGGTCGTCGCGGTGGGGACGACCTCGGTGAGGGTGCTGGAGTCCGTGGCATCGGCTGACGGCAGCATAGCTGCGGCAGAGGGCGAGACGGATCTCTTCATCCGGCCAGGCTACCAGTTCCGCGCGATCGACGCGCTGCTCACCAACTTCCACCTGCCGCGGTCATCGTTGCTCGTGATGGTGTCGGCGCTCGCCGGCAGGCGCCGGGTGCTCGCCGCCTACCGCGAGGCCGTGGCCGAGGGGTACCGCTTCTTCTCCTACGGTGACGCGATGCTCATTCACTCGGACCGTCGTAGCCCAGGAGCATCTGCATCTCGTGCATCCGGTGAACGTAGCCCATCTGCCGGTTGACGGCCCGCATCCCGGCGCTGCCGACCTCGTTCCAGGTGACGAGGCGCTTGATACCCCTCCGGTGAGCGGCACGGCTCACCGGCCTTGTAGAGCCGGTAACAGCGGTCGGCGTCCTCTCACACACCCAGTGCATGGATGGTACTGGCGCGCCCTCAGCCCTCATTGACCCTGACGGTGAAGTCGGCGACGCCCTGGGTATCGCTCCATCGCATCGCGCCGTTCTCGATGACGGGCTCCGGACCAGAGGCGCCGGCCAGGTCCGCCACGTCCCACCCCTCCGGCAGTCTGAGGTGCAGCGTCACGCTGGACGGCTCAGCCCTGCTGGGGAACCGCACACTGCCTCGCAGCAGGCCCGTCTCGCGATCGTAGCGCATCTGGTAGGACACCGGTCCATAGTGGGTCGGCGCCTCCGTCACTCCCACGCGGCCGCCGGTGGCGAGCCACTCTCGGGGGATGCCCAATGCGAGGTCCAGGCCGCCCTCGCGTTCGAGGACCATCATGTCCCGCATGGCCCGCACGACGGATACGGGGGTCCAGAGGTGCTGCCTATCGCCCGTGCAGTGGGTCGCTCCGGGCTCTGGGGTGCGCTCCTCGCACCAGGTGACGAGCGGCGTCGCATGGTTGAGGGTAGCCAGGAGATAGCGGGCCGCGAAATCCCCGTCGCCACGCAGCAAGTGGCATTCCGCGAGGTTATCGAGGGCGATGGCGACCCATAGGCCGTTCTCGAGCCAGCCAGTGTTCAGCGGGAGGCCACCCTCACTGAGCTGAGACTCGAGCTTGCGGATGGTGCCATCGATCAGCTCGTGGTCCGGGTCCAGGATGCGGCAGGGGGCGAGGGCATTCAGGGCGCCCCAACGCGAGCCGCTTGTCTTGCCTGGCACACCAGGGATCCAGCGGATGTCGTCCTCCGCAATGGCGCCCCGGTCCAGCGCCTGGAGCAGATCCGAATGGGCGGTCTCGTAGATGCGCCGCAGTTCCGCCGTATCCGTCGTCTCACCGAGCGCCTCCGCGGCCTCCCATGCGACGCGGTCACAGTAGACCGCCCAGATGTTGTGGGGGAGGAACACCCCGTAGGTGTCGCCATCATCGAGCAGGCCGCAATCGCCGAAGCCGCGCGGGAGCAGGCCGTAGGTAAGGGGACGCTCACCCGGCGCGTCGAGTCCGCGTGTCCGCTGACGGTCGCGATCATGACAACGGGCAGCGGCCGAGAGGTTCGGGTAGACGCGGCGCAGGTAGCCTAAGTCCCCCGTGATGGCGACGTGCTCCGCCAAGGCGTAGGCCTTGAAGCCCGAGGCGGCCCAGAAGGTGTGAGCCCATCCTTCGGGATCGGACCAATCCCCGTCGGAACCTTGCATGTCGATGTTGACCTGGAGTCCGCGCGCCGCATCCTCATGGAAGCCAGCCTGGTCGAGGGCGATGGCGAGGATGGCGCCCTCGGCCGAGTTTGTCGCGCGGTAGACCTCAGTCCCCGGCACGCAGCCGATGTAGCCACCCGCGATCGGCTCGCGCATTATCCAAAGGTCCGCGAAGCAGGCCAGAAACGCGCTACGGACGCCCTCGTCGGGAACCATGTACCGGTCGGCGCGGCGAAGCAGAGAGCGCCACTCGCGGCGGCCGGCGTCGAACTCCTCGTCCCAGGGGTGCTCTTGGAGTGCGGGCATGTCGTCAAGGCAGGCGCGGTAGGGGCGGACGAGCCAGCCTTCGGCTCGCTCGCCGGGCGCGAGGTCCCAGACCATGGTGAGCGTCTTGGGACCCTCGGATCGGCGGTCCTCTCGCATGGAGTACGTCTGAGCGCCCACGCCGAGGAGCATGAGCCTGTCCGCTCGCTCGTTCCAGCCGCAGACGAGGCTGTCGCCCGGCCATCGGTCGGGGTCACACCAGGCGCGGTTCTCCGCCCAGCTGCCGGCCTCGCACCGCAGGACGAAGCGGTGAGGTTCCGTGTCGGCATTCTCGAAGTCGACGCGAACCAGGGCTGCCGTGATGCCACCCAGGGCGGTCAACGTTGCTTCACCGCGGGGATCCTCGTACCGATTGGCAACCGACGGGAGGCTGCCCTCGAGGCGGGTCCAGCTGCTCTGAGGGAACGGCTCGCCATCGATCTGCGGCGTCAGAGTCACGTTCCACGCGGTGGGAGGCGTCTTGAATGATCCGATGGGATAGGTGGTGAGGTCTTCGTAGGTCCAAGACATCCGAAGGTTGCCTGGTTGGAGGTCGAGGAGAGTTCGGTCGCTGTTCTCTGGCCGGCCGATGGTGACTCGGTGGGGCGTAGCGAATGAGTAGGCGAAGTCGACGGCGTCGAGCGCGAGCGAACTCGGGGCCATGAAACACCACATCCCTACGATGAATAGCGGGAGAGCCTTACGGCTGCAATGACGCATCGCGTTGCGCTCCTCTCGCGGCCGGGTGACGGGCCGCACTGCGGGGATCTGATACGGCGGGGAAGCGCGGTTCTCCTTGATGGGAGGGGTGGCAGGAAGCTGCTCGTTATGAGGGTGGATTCACTGGAGGCAGGAACACCCTCGGGACGCTCTTCCTGGTCGCTCAAGAGTCCGCGGCCACGACACAGCGGACCTCGGCCCCGCTGGCGTTCCAGACTGCATACTCGAAGCGTTCGAGGAGGGTGGCTGCGCCCAGATCGCCCTCCGGCGACAACGCCACGAGGCTGACCTCACGGGTGGGCGGGCCTCCCGGCGTATCGAGAACGCGTTGCACAGCCTGGCGGCACGCCTCCATGGCAGTGGCGCCGGCTCGCATCAACTCTACGGCGAGGAAGCTCAAGCAGAACCGCTGGATGTGGTCTCCATCGCCTGTGGCCGCCGCGGCGCCCGCGCGGTTGTCAGCGTAAAGCCCGCTGCCGACGATCGGCGAGTCCCCGACGCGACCGGGATGCTTGAAGCTGATGCCACTGGTCGAGCATGCGGCCACAAGATGCCCCGTGGCATCCAGAGCGCAGAGGCCCAAGGTATCATGTCCGTGGACCGTGCCCGGCGCCTGTGTCGCCACCCACTCCTCGTATGCGGCTCGAGCACCCTCGGACAGAGCGTCCTCCTCGGGGAAGCCATGCTGCCGCGCGAACTCGGCGGCCCCAGATCCCACGAGCATGGAGTGCCGGCAGTGGTCGTGCACCGCGCGAGCCACGGAGATGGGACGGCGACACCGGTGTAGACCCGCAACGGCCCCGACGCTCAGATCGGCGCCAACCATTACCGCCGCGTCCATCTCCATCACGCCCGCGGCGTTCGGGGCTCCTCCGTAGCCAACGGTCGCTACAGAGGCGTCAAGCTCCACCACATTCACGCCGCGTTCGACCGCGTCGAGCAGCGAGGCCCCGGAGGTGATCGCGTGGCCCGTCTCGACCACCGCGCGGAGACCGAAGTCCCACGTCGCGATAGCGGCGGATCGAACCTCAGTGACGCCGATATGCTGAATCGTCACTCCGTGGACAGCTCCTGTTCGAATCGTTTCGGCGGCCGCAGGCCGGTCTCGGGTGCTCCCGGCATCGAACTCGAACCTCTCCAATGCGCGACAGCCCCGAGGGGCGTACAATGGTCCGCATGCCGGACGTTCCCGGCGGGCGTGCATCACGTTCGCCCAATCGACCACCGCCCGGCCTATTCCCGACGTGGCTGCGTCGGTCCTGCGCCGCGGTCCATAGGAGGCTGTACGTCGTTGGGAGCGATCATACAGAGCGTAGACGAGGATGGAATCGGTCGGGCAGTCGGCCTCGAACCTGGCGATGAGATCCTCGCGGTCGACGGCCACTCCCTCCGCGACGTCATCGACTATCGCTTCCATTTGGCCTCCGAGGAGGTAACCGTCCTCGTGCGCAAGGCCGGCGGGGAGATGCTGGAGATCGAGATCGAGAAGGACCTCGACGATGGACTCGGCGTGGAGTTCGGCTCACCGCTGTTCGATGGTCTCATGGAGTGCAACAACCACTGCGTCTTCTGCTTCGTGAACCAGATGCCGTCTGATGCCCGGGCGTCGACTCTGCTCTACGATGACGACTACCGACTGTCGTTCTTGGATGGCAACTTCGTAACCCTGAGCAACGTGAGCGACGAGGACGTGGAACGCATCCTGCGCATGCGCCTGTCGCCGCTCTACGTCTCCGTGCACTGCGTCGATCCGTCGGTCCGCAGACAGCTGTTCCGATCAAAGGAGGCGTCGCGTGGCCTGGAGGTGCTCTGGCGGTTGCTCGACGCGGGCATCACGGTCCACACGCAGGTCGTCATGGCGCCTGGCCTGAACGACGGCCATGTGCTCGCGGACACCGTCGAAGCTCTCGCCGCCCGCCATCCCAGGGTGGCCTCTCTGGGTATCGTGCCGGTCGGGCTCACGAGCCATCGGTCCCGGGAACCCCGCATCGAGCCGGTGTGCGGCGACTTGGCTCGACAGACTCTTGGCTGCATCCACCAGTGGCAGGCTCGCTTCCTACACACCATCGGCACTCGGTTTTGCTTCGGCGCCGATGAGCTCTATCTGCTGGCCGGGCTTCCCATCCCGGCCGGTCGGGAGTATGAGGACTACCCCCAGGTCGAGAACGGCATCGGGATGTGCGGGCTCTTCCGAGACGAACTCTGCCGCTCGATGAAGCGCCGCGGCCAAGGTCTGCACGAAGGGCCACGCTATACGGCTCTCACGGGAACGAGCGCCGCCCCATTCCTGCGTGAGGTGTTAGACTCAGTGGGCTTAGGAGGTCGCCTCGAGGTCGTCGCGGTACCGAATCGCTACCTTGGCGAGACCGTAACCGTGGCGGGACTGATGGCCGGCGAGGACCTGTGGCAGACCATCCGCGAGCATGGGGGAGGGAGCTACCTCCTGCCTGAGGTCTGCGTCAGCGCCGAGGGACTACTGATCGATGGCCTGCGACTCGCGGAGCTTCAGCGGCGCGTGGAGCGGCTTGGAGGCACGCTCGATGTGGTGGAGGACGCAGCCGGTCTGGTGCGACTCCTACGGAGGAGAGGCGACGCCACGTGAAACCCATAGTGGCCCTGGTTGGTCGGACCAATGTGGGCAAATCGACGCTGTTCAACCGGATGTGCCGTCGTCGCTACGCCATCATGGACGATGAGCCGGGCGTGACCCGAGACCGGCTGTATGCCGATGTGGAGATCGACGACCGAGTCGTGACGCTCATAGACACGGGCGGGCTGGCCGATGCGCCGGCGGAATGGCTCGCCGAGGATGTCGCAGGTCAGGCCATCCATGCCATGTCGGAAGCCGACGTGATCCTGTTCCTGGTCGATGGGCGCGAGGGCCTGCTTCCGACGGACCGCGAGGTCGCGCGACTCGTCCGCCGCGCCGATAAGCCGACGATCGTGGTCGTCAACAAGGTCGAGTCGAACAAGCCCGATCCCTACGAGTTCCTCGAGTTCGGCTTCGATGAGGTCGTCCCCATCTCTGCCCGCGAGAACCTGAACCTCCCTCATCTCTACGAGGCGATCACTGATCTCCTCCCTGAGCCTGACGAGGGCCAGACAGAGGAGGATGAAGTGGGGGAGGCGGCCGAGCACGACGTGTCGGTGGCCATCGTGGGACGGCCCAATGTGGGCAAGTCCTCTTTGCTGAATGCCCTGTGCGGGGAGGAGCGCTCTCTCGTCAGCGACGTGCCGGGCACGACGCGCGATGCCTTGGACACGCTCGTCGAACTGCCCGAGGGGAGGGTGCTCCTCACCGATACGGCAGGGATGCGCAAGAAGGGCAACGTCACTGGGGATGTGGAATACTACAGCGTTGTCCGGGCCCTTCGCGCCGTGGATCGCTCGGACCTTGTGCTTCTCGTGTTGGATGCCGGTGAGGGGCTGGGCGAGCAAGACCAGCGGATCGCCGGGTATGCCCACGAGCAGGGGAAGCTCGTACTCGTGGTGGTCAACAAGTGGGATTTGGTCGTGGATCCGCCGCCGATGCCGGACCTGCCGTACGTGCTCGACGACCCGCTGACACCGGCGCAGCGGAGGAGACAGGAGCGTCTGTTCGAGAAGGACTTCGAGAGACAGGTGCGAGACCGACTGGCCTTCCTGTCCTACTCGCCAGTTCTCTTCGTGTCGGCCCTGACCGGACGGGGGCTGTCGACGGTGTTCCCACAGATCCTGGAGTCCTACCGCCAGTACTCGGCGCGGATTCCCACCGCGAAGCTGAACCGGCTGATCCTGGACGCATCCATCGAGCATCCGCCCCCTATGAGGCGAGGCCGACGGATGAAGGTCTACTACGCGACCCAGGCGGAGTCGTGTCCGCCGACGATCGTGCTCTTCGTGAACGATCCGCAGCTGATGCACTTCGGTTATGAGCGCTATCTCAGGAACCAGATCCGCGAGGCCTTCGGCCTGGATGGAACACCCATCCGGTTCGTGGCGCGCGAGAGGACTCGGGAGCAAGCGAGTCAGTAGCCAATAGGAGGCGTGGAGATGCCGGGTAGCTTCGGGAACTGGGTGGGCGCACTCATCGTCTTGGCCGCATGCTATGTGGTGGGGTCCATTCCCTTCGGGAAGCTCATCGGTGCGCTCCGCGGCACCGATGTGACTCGCGTCGGAAGCGGGAACATCGGCGCCACCAACGTGTACCGGAGTCTGGGGCCGAGCTGGGGCCTACTGGTCTTCGTCCTGGACTTCCTGAAGGGCCTAGTCCCAGTACTGATAGCCCGCAGTTGGTTCCAGGGCCAAGCGGTGACTATCTGCCTCGCGGCGACCGCCGTCATCGTCGGGCACATCTGGTCCTTCCTGCTGCACTTCAAGGGCGGGAAGGGGATCGCTACCGGGGTGGGCACTGTGATGGCGATCAGCCCATTGGCGGGCATCCTGGCGCTAGTGGTGTGGGTTGTCGTCGTGGCCATCTACCGCTACGTGTCGATGGGGTCTCTCGTGGCCGCCGTCTCGGTCGGGTATTGGCTCGGCATCGATCCGGACTATGGTGGCTTCTACGTGCTCTGGGCGCTGGTCATGGCGTTGCTGATGGCCTACACGCACCGTGCCAACATCTCGCGTCTGGCCACACGGACGGAACCCAGGGTCGGGCGTCCATGACGTCGCGTTCGATCAAGAGGGTCGGCGTCATCGGGGGCGGCAGTTGGGGCTCCGCTCTCGGGGTGCTGCTTGGCCGGAACGGCCACCGGGTCATGATGTGGGACCTTGACCCTGACGTCCGTGCTGACATCGCGCTCCATTCTCGCAACCACCGCTACCTTCCGCACGTGGAGCTGCCGTCGGGAGTGAGCGCGGCGGATGACCTCGGCGAGGTGGTGGGCGAGGCCGACTTGGTTGTCGTCGCTGTGCCAGCGGCTGGCGTCGAGCTGGCCGCGCGTTCACTCGCCCCGGATCTGGATCCTGAAGCCGTCGTGGTCAGCGCGACCAAGGGCTTGTGCCCGCGTACGGGACGGCGGATGACTCAGGTGCTCGCTGAGAGTGCCGACCTGGACCCCGCTAGGATCGTCGCGCTGTCCGGACCGAACCTAGCACTCGAGGTTGTCGCCGGATTGCCCAGCGCAACGGTCGTGTCCGGTCCCTCGCGGCGCTCGATGTGCGCCGCGCTTGAAGCCTTCAGCTGCCCGACGCTGAGGGTCTACAGCAATCCCGATACCATCGGCGTCGAGCTCGGCGGAGCGCTGAAGAATGTCGTCGCCATCGGCGCCGGCATGAACGATGGTCTAGGTTTTGGTGACAACACCAAAGCGACCTTGCTAACAAGAGGGCTTGCGGAGATCACGAGAATTGGGGTATCACTTGGCGCGCTGCCGGCTACCTTCCGGGGGCTGTCAGGACTCGGTGACCTCATGGCCACCAGCGTGTCGGTGAAGAGCCGGAACTACCGTGTGGGGAAGGGGCTCGGGGAGGGGCGCCCTCTCGGCGATATCCTTGCGGAACTTGGGCAGGTTGCCGAGGGAGTGCCGACGACGACGGCAGCGAAGCAGTTGGCGGCGAGGCTGGGGGTGGAAGCTCCCATCGCGGACGCCATCAGCGATGTGATCTCTGGAGTAGTGACCGCGCGCGAGGCATCGGTCCGGCTGATGCAGCGGGCGCCGAAAGACGAGATCGACGAGAGTCATGTAATAAGGCCGGAGTGATCGGCCCGAGACAACCGGAGCAGGAGCGCATTGCGCGCGGTCCACGTTGACACATGGACCGGCCCGTCATAGTCTCACAAACACCCGCGGAGGTGACCACTCAGGTGACGAAGCAGGAGCTAGTTGATGCGGTGGCGGAGAGCGCTGGTCTAACCAAGGCAAACGCGGCGGCTGCCGTGGATGCTGTATTCGAGGCTATCACCGCGGCCTTGGCCGACGGGGACCAGGTGTCCATGGTCGGGTTCGGGACCTTCAAGGTTCGCGAGCGGGCCGCGCGCAAGGGCCGCAACCCTCAGACCAACGAGGAGATCGAGATCGCGGCGAGCAAGGTTCCCGCCTTTACCGCTGGCAAGAAGCTCAAGGATGCGGTAAAGTAGCAGCCCGTAGCAATACGGGGCCCCTACGGCTTCCGTGATGAGATGGTAGCGCGCACCCCCGAGTATGGGCGCCACCAGTTCACGGGAGATCGCATCGCCCTCGTGGGCGGCGACCGAATGGGGCATGACGGGGCGTAGCGCAGCCTGGTAGCGCACTGGCATGGGGGGCCAGGGGTCGGCGGTTCAAATCCGCCCGCCCCGAGGAGCGGCTTCTGTTATGGAGGACGTTCCTCGGGGCGGGTGGGGCGCTCGGGGCAGCCAGTAAGCATGAGCCTCTGCCCCGTAAGCCATCAGAAGTCCGCCAGGAGCTCCAACCCAACATGCTCCCCGGCCCTCACGGAAACAAGCACGATACCGGTCCCTCCAGCAGGGAAAACCGCAGAGGCGCCATCAACCTCCAGCCCAGAGCCGCATTCGTCGGCATCGATTCCGTCGCGTGCGCCATCCGCATACTCCTCGTCGCCCTGGCGAGCTCGGCTCTGCTCGCTGCCGAACGAACTGTCAGCCTGACGACCCACGGAGTCGGCGCAGTCGTTGTGATAGTGAGCGGGGCCACTGTCGCCGCGGCACGTCGAGGGCAGCGCACTGAGTGGCTGCATCGCTCCGCCATCGCCCTCGAGGTGGTCCTGCTCGCCGAATGGATCCGCGTCTTCTCGGGTATCACCGTGGAGATCACCGAGGGTTGGTCGGTGGTCCTGCGGGCCCAGCCGCTCTTCACGCTGGCGTACATCCCCGTACTGGTATCCGCATTGCTAGACGGTCCGAGGGGATCCATGGCGACGTCGCTGCTCGCCATCATCGCCTATATCGTGCGCGTGGGGCAAAGCGCGACGGGCATGCGGGCTGTGATGCTGAGCGCCTTCGGACCCCAGTTCGTGCCCCTGCTCCTGGTTGCGCTCGCCATGGGATACCTGGCGCGGGCGGCCCAGCGTGAGCGGGCGGAGCGAGACCGGCGCGACGCTGACCTTGCCGAGTTCTCCCAGACCCTGCGCCTGGCTGCGGAGATGCACGAGTCCGTCCGACCGCATGTCGAGGCCTCCATCCCTGGGGCGGACCTCGTGGTGCGGGAGATCTCGAGCGAGCGTGGCCTGGGTAGCGGCGACTTCTGCGCCGTGCTCCCCGGAGAGGACCATGTCTACTGGTTCTGCGTAGCCGATGTGGCGGGGAGGACCCTCGCTGGGCTCGCGTCGATGCCCCTCGCCTATGCCGCCTTCTGGACATCGGTTCGGCACCATGAGCGGCCGGAGGACTCGGTGAGGGAGATCAGCGAGCTTCTGGACCGCTCCACCCGTCACGACGTCTTCGTGGCCCTCTTTCTGGCGCGCTACGATGCCCGCACCGGCGAGTTCCGCTACTGCAACGCCGGCCAGCCGCATGGGTTGCTGGTCTCAGGCGGTGACGTGGTGAGGCTCACCGAAGGGGGACCGCCGGCGGGGGCGATTCCAGCTACCATGGGCCCGGAGTATCGTGGTGGGTCGTTGGCGTTGGAGCCGGGCGCGACGGTACTGATCGGCACCGACGGGGTGTTGGGCGATGAAGAGGTCGCCGGTCGGGTGGAGAAGTTGCTCCTCGAGCAGGGCGGCAGCCTGGAGGGTTTGGCTAGGTCGGTACTTGCCGAGGCGGGCGCAGAGGACGACCGCGGTATCATTATGCTCCGGCGACATGGCGGAGGCCGGCTTTCTGGAGAAGGGAGTGCCGGCGATGGAGAAGCCCTGGAGGGTCACGGGAGCGCCACCAACCGTCCCGTTTCGTGAGGCCGCGCGCAGCATCGTGGCAAGCAAGCACTGCGAGTTCCTCAGCAAGGGCGCGAGGCATACTCTGGGCCCCTGCCTGATCCTCAACCCGTGTGGCTCAGCGTGATGACGGGGCTCAGACGCGCTTCTGTGGACATCGGCAGCAATTCGGTCCGCACGATGGTCATCGAGTGGGCTGCGGGTGGGCCGACGCTGATCCACGACCGGGGCTCCATGACTCGGATAGGTGATGCCATCGCCACCGATGGCGTGTTGCGCGGCGAGGCGCTGGACCGAGTGGCGGACGAGGTCCGAGCGGGAGCCGCCGCCGCTCGGTCACACGGAGCCCACGTATCGTGCTTCGCCACAGCGGGATTGCGCGACCTGCGCAACCGTGTGGAGGTCGTCGCTCGCCTGGAGCGAGCGCTTGGCGGACCCATCGCCATAGTGTCGGGGCAGCAGGAGGCCCTGCTCAGCTATGTGGGGGTGGTGGCCAGTCTGCCTCCACCCCATGGCGGACGCCCGGTGCTCATGGCGGACGTAGGGGGCGGCAGCACGGAACTGGCGTGGTGGACCGGCGCCCTCGCACATACGCACTCATTCCCCATCGGGGCACGGAAGCTCCTGGATGCCCTCCCCAAGCTCGGGGCGGAGGGCCCGGTGGACGCCTCCTCTCTCGGGGATGCTGTAGACTGGGCACGCCAACGGATCGCCTCTGTGGAGGAGGGACTGCCGGCGCCTCCGAACGCACGAGCGGTGGGGGTCGGAGGCAGCATGAGCACCCTGGCGGCGCTGCACCTTGAACTGGAGAGATACGACCCTATGTGCGTCCACGGTACCAGGTTGACCAGATCAGACCTGTCGGCCCTCGGGCAACGCCTCGCCTCGGTGGGCAAGGAGGAGCGTGGACGTCTCATCCGGCAACCGGAGAGGGCTGACCTCATTCTGCCAGGGTGGGCCATCATCTGCGCTCTGCTGGAGTGCCTCGGCTTGGAGGCATTGGAGGCGAACGTATACGGTCCGCGCCTGGGGATACTCACAGGAACAGGCGCGCGGGTGTATGCCGCCTGTCGCCAGGGGGTGGCCTGAGTTGCGGGCTGCGGCAGCTGTCTGCCTTGTTCTCATCGCTATCGGCCTGGCGGCGGCGATCCCCGTGCTGAGCGGTCGTGTCGCCATAGAGGCGCGAGACACCAGCGTCGAACTGGTGGTCGATTACGACGAGGCGGCCACTCTGGCCGGCGCGTCGGGCCTTGCTCTGGATGAGGTGCTGCGACGGCTGAAGGCTCAGGGTATCACTGGGGTGGGGGTGGCCGAGGACTCGCTCGACAGGCTCCTGCGCACGGGGCGCGGCGAGATCGTCATGAGTGAGGGGCCCACTGCCGAGGTGGGCGAGACTGCGGTGGTATCCATCCGCGTTCTGGATCCCGAGCGGGCGGCCCGTGTTGCGCGCAACCTGACGGCGAAGTGGCGGATCCAGGGGGAGGGCTGGACGCCCGAGGACCCCGTCCTTCGCGCCATGGGCGCCACGGATCGGCTCGCCCAGGTTGGCGTGGGGTGGGAGCCGGCCCGGATCGAGGCTGTGAGGCGGGCAGGACTCGAACCGGTGGCCAGGCCGCTGGACTCCCCGGTCATCTCGGCCGAGGGCATCGACCACACCTTTGAGGAGCTCATGAGCCACGGAATGACCTCCGTGCTCTTCCAGGGCAAGTTCGTGCTCGGCAATCGGGACCTTATCCCTCAGACTGCGGAGCGGATTCGAGCGGGTCATCTCAAGTACTACGCGGTCGAGCTGGATGTCCAGGAGGGCACCGACCAGCTCTCGGGGCTGCTGGATGGTCAGGTGATCCGCACCCACTCCATCGGCGAGGCCGAGCTGCTTCGTATGTCGCGCGAGGCTGCGGTGGAACGGTTCGCAAGGGGCGTGCGGGAGCGCAGCATCCGCTGCTGCTTCGTGAGGCTGCTCCTGGACCGTGCGTGCGCGGATCCGATGGAGCATAACGCGGAGTACGTTGGCATGATCCGCGCGGCTCTCGCCGCCAGTCGCTTCGTGCCGGGCAGCGCCCAAACGATGCCGGTTCACAATGAGGACCACCGTCTGGACCCCCTCATCGGCCTAGGCATCGGGGGAGGCGTTTCGCTTGCCCTTCTGTTGGTGCTGGGAGCAGGCAGGGCCTGGATGGCCGTATCGCTCGGCTGCGTCGCCTTCGGTCTGGCTCAGAAGTGGGTGCCGGGGCCCTCGCGCGAGGCGCTCGCGCTCCTCGGCGCCCTGGCGTTCCCGATGCTGGGCATCTCAGCCATTAGGCTGGACCGGCCGGGTGGGTGCCCCACTGTTCGACCTCTCGCGGCGTTGCTCATCGCCGCCGCCGCCTCAACCGCGGGCGGGGTGCTGGTTGCCGGATTGATGTCAGACACGATGACGATGATGCGAGTCGAGCAGTTCCGAGGCACGAAGCTCGCGCTGGCCGGCCCCGTGCTGGCCGCGGCCCTCCTGTATGGGTTCGATCTGCTCGACCAGAGCCGCCCATTGAGGACGCGGCTCGCTGTCGCGGGGCCCCGCCTGAGGCAGATTCTGGCCACCCCAATGAGTCTCGGCCTACTCCTCGGGATCCTCGTGGCGGCGGGTGGCGCCGCCTACATGCTGGCGCGTAGCGGAAACGCGGCAGCCTCGACCCAGACCGGCGCGGAGAAGGCGATGCGCGAGCTGCTCGAGGGGTTGCTCGTCTACCGTCCACGCACCAAGGAGTTCCTGATAGGGCACCCCACGCTCGTTGTGGCCGCTTTCCTAGCGGCTCTCGGACGCCCCTGGGGTCGCACTCTGCTGGCGACGGTAGCCACACTGGGCCTGACGTCGCTGCTCAACACCTTCTGCCACTTCCACACGCCCCTGATCGCGACCCTGTTGCGGAGCGCCTACGGCCTCATCATCGGGGGGATGCTGGGCATGGTCGCGTGCGCGCTGTTGGCGGCGTGGTGGAAGGTCCAGCCGGAGCGGAGGGGGCATGGGGCGCACAAGGTTTGATGTGCTGTTCATCGGCTACTTCGGCTTCGGCAATCTGGGCGATGAACTGATCCTGGGTGCTCTTGCGACGGCGATAAGGCGGGCGGTCCCCGATGCCCGGCTCGCGGCATTGAGTGGCCCCCAGGGCCTTGGGGAGGGGCCATCCCGGTGGGTGCACGCCGTGCCGCGGAGCGATGGCCTGGCTGTTCGGGCAGCACTGTCATCGACGCGGGTCGCCTGCATCGGGCCCGGCGGGATCTTCCAGGATGCAACTAGCCTAAGCTCCTGTGCCTGGTACGCATTTCAGACGTGGCGTGCCGCCCATAGGCGCGCACGCGTGGTGCACGTTGGCCAGAGCCTCGGACCTCTGAACACGCCGCTGGGACGAGGGATTGCGCGGTGCGCCCTGCGGATGGGGCAGGAGATCGTGCTGAGGGATGGCCCCTCTGTGGCGCTTGCCGGGGATCTGGGCTGCGAAGCGCACGAGGGAGCGGATCTGGCGTGGCTGCTGCCGACGCCTGACCGGGCCGCCGCGGAGTCGAGGCGGCGAGTTGGGCTTGCCCCGCGCCCCTGGCCTAGAGGCAATACAAGCCCTGCCTGGTGGGCGCAGGTCGCGCGTGAGGTCGAGAGGCGGGGTCTGGAGCCTGTCTGGCTACCCATGGCGCCCGACGATGCGAGACTGGCCGGTGAGGCTGAGCGTCTAACTGGGAGGACACGGGAGGCGCCGAAGCCATTTGAGAGCGGTGAGGAAGCCCTGGACTCACTGGTGGGCTGCCGGGCGGTCATCGGCATGCGTCTACACTCCCTAGTCCTCGGCTGTCTGTCCGGCGCCGAGCCAATGGGCGTGTCCTACGATCCCAAGATCGATGGCCTTCTGGCTGGGCTGGGCCGGACGTCGGTGTGTGACGTCATGGAGCCATGCTCGCCGGAGGAGATAGGAGCGAGGCTCGACAGGGCGCCGGACCCCGTTCCGTGGGCCGCTATCGACCGCCAGAAGGAGTTGGCGGGCCGCAGTGTGGAGGCAGTTCTCAGGGCGCTGAAACAGGCCCGATAGGGTAGATCTCAGAACAGGGACAGGATGACGCGGACCTTCCTCCATCTCGTATCCGGTCTAGCGCTGGCTGCGGTCCTGGCGGTCGGTGGGTCCAACGCCGCCGGGGCCCTGGAGCTGCCGGACCAGTTGAAGATGGACTTCCCGGGATCGCCGCCCGAGAGAAGCGTTCGGGACACCACGGGTCGCCCGCCCGAGGCAACGGGATTCGACTACGACTCGGGGGACATCTTCGACGGTATCCCCTCCGGTGGCGAGATGCAGAGGGAGCGTACCGACCAACGGCTGAACGTTGGGAGTGAACCGGGCGCCATCGGCTCGATGGACATGGGCGCCTTCTCTCGACGCGGCGGTGGCCCCCAACGGCTAAGGAACCTGCCGGAGGAGCTCCAGGTCTCGGGCCGCCTCAACAGCCGCTACAGCGCGAGCACGGCACGAGGCAATGCCCAGATGTACGGCCAGCAGTTCTCGGACACAGAGGCGTTCACCAACAACGCGTCTCTGCTGATTCATGGTCCGCTCATCAGCGACTGGCCCATCTACATCAACGCGTCGGCTCGAGCGCGTCCCTATGGCCCCACCGACGTCGAATGGTCACTCACATGGCATGAGCGGCACTTCGATGCAACCTACGGAGACATAAGCGCGAACATCAGCCGCAATAGTTTCGCGACCATTCAGCGCCAGACGAAGGGTCTCTCCATCGTGGGAGACCTCGGCAGCCGCGGCAGCTATCAGCTCTTCGGCACCGAGTCACGCGGCATCAGCCGCCGTGAGACCATCCCCGGAGAGGGTACGCCCGGACCCTACTACCTCACCTACACGCCAGTGCGGGAGGAAACGATCAAGCTACGGATCGACGAACAGGACATCCCGCGCAACCGCTACCGGTTCGATCCCGACCAAGGCATGATCTACTTCGAGGAGATCATCGTAGCCCAGACCTCTGCCATCGAAGTGGTCTACGAGGAGAATCGGGCCGGCACGGCGCGTGGCCTCTATTACGGCGGGGTGCTGGACTACCGACTCGGCAGACTGCCCCTGTCGGTCACGTACATCTCGCAGGACATCTCGGGAGGTACGGAGTCCGCCGATGAGTCTGTACCGAAGGTCGAGGAGTTCATCCCGAACAACTCCACGGGCCCCTTCAGCCTCAGTTACCGGCCCATCGACACGTCGAAGCCGATCGTCGCGTATGTCGACGGGATCGTGCGCCGCGAGGGTGTGGACTTCGAGTTCAACCGGTCGAGCGGCGTCGTTCAGTTCTTCGACATCATCTCTGCCACGTCTACGGTGCGTATTGAGTACTACTACTTCCGTGAGGATGCGCGGCCCGACACGCGTAAGACGCTCCTGGGCATCGACACGGGCTACCGCTTCGGCAACCTGAGCCTCGGGTCATCGGTAGCGATCAGCAGAGGAGGGCTTCTCTCCGACGGTTCGCCGGCCTCCGGGGGAACGGCATGGAACTTGCGTGGCAACTACTCTGCCGCCGACGGTGATCTGCTCGCCAGCGCGACCTACCAGAGCCAAGACCAGGGCTTCTCCCGCATCGAGTCCAACAGCTTCGATACCGACTACTCCGGCCTCGACACTTCGATACGCTACCGGGCCTCGGACAAGCTCACCACGTTCTTCCGCTACAGCAACACCCTCAGCCGTCGTGGACTGACACTGGGAGCGGGCGAGTCCAGTCTGGCCGGCGAAAGTGCAAGCTTCAGCTACCGGAACGAGCAGTGGAGCACCGGCGGCAGCTTCACCTATGGCAGCACGGGGGCCATCAACGCGACGGTGAGCAACGCCCGCTCCTCCTCGGCCAACGCGGGCTCATCGACGCGCAACATGGTGTCGGCAGCCTGGAGCGATCGCTTCGGCAACATCACGACCTCGGCCGCTGCAACGCGTTCCGACCGCACGACGTACCGCCCCTCCTCCGGCGAGGAGACCGAGGAGCCCAGCCGCACCCACACGAGGTCCGACACTGCCCAGGCGTCCCTCGGCTACACGTGGGGTGGCACGAACCGCGCCACTCTGAGTTGGTCGGACTCGTCGACCCGCGACCTGCTTGGCACGGAGCTGGACTCCGGTTACTCATCATTGAGCGGCTCTGTCTCCTATGTGCCGACCGACGGATTGACCATCCTGCTCAACAGGAGCCGTTCCGCCAGCAGCGGCGCCACCTACCTCAGTACCTCTGTCATTGACGGGGGGCTCGACGACGACATCGATGGGGGAATAGACGATGGGCTGGATGGCGACAGTGACCTCCTCTCCAATCGTGATGCGTTGCTGAACCGGGCCTGGAACCGTCAGACCGCCATCCGTCAGATCGGAACCGGCACGAACCTGGTCCAGGCACGCACCTTCACTGACGCTACCTCGGTGTCTGTGAGCTATCGTCCCAGCCGGACGTGGTACCTGGGTATGAGCGCGAGGGAGGACATCTACGAGAGCGAGGGCGGCATCGGTTACCTCTCCGACCAGCGCCGCCGCATGATGAGCGTCGATGCCGGCTGGGACCCCAGCGATAGCCTCCGGGTCAGCGGCTCCTTCAACTGGTCGGAGACGAGCTACACCGAGCGCAGCCGTGGGGTTGTTCGCTACGACGGGTGGGGCATGAGCCTCTCCTGGCGCCCGTCTAGGGACCTGTCGATGGCCTTCGGGTACGATACGTCCTCGGCGCTATCGCCGTCATTCCGCTCGGGCCTGACGCTCATGACTCCTACAGCCTATGACAACCTCTACGTGGAGGCCGATTGGAGCATCTCCGAGGATGGCCGGCTCACCGTTGATCTTCAGAACAACCGCAACCGCGGCGCGATCGATGACAGCGACCGGCTTGTGGCCAGCCTGAGCTACAGCCACCGGCTCAATGACGACGTCTCACTGGCCATCGGGGGTCGGTACGTGGACTTCGACGACAGGCTGACACCGGTTGGCGAGACCTCGAACCGAACGTACTCCGCTCTCACTTACTGGGCGGAGCTGAGGCTTGGGTTCTGACCGCGGTACCTCGGGCGGGATTCGAACGTCATAGACTCGTTGCAGTATCCCGGATAGGGCAGGTGATTCGCCATGGGTAGAGCGCGCGATTGCCGGACGTGGCTCCTCATGCTTGTCGGCCTCACGAGCCTCGCGCTGCTGGGGTGCGCGCCGGACGGCGACGGTGGCGGAGGCCCCAATGGCGGCGGCAGCGTCACGACGATGTCTCTGGAGGTCGATTCGACCCCTGGGGGCGCTCGAATCACGGTGGATGGACGGGACACGGGTCTCACTACGCCCGCCGTCGTTACAGGGCTCGACGCCAGCGAGGATGGCATTCCCCATGCAGTGCGCCTCGATCTGAACGGCTACCACACCTATGGCACTGTGGTGACGCTGTTCTCCAGGATGACGGGCAACACTCCCCTCGTCCGTGCCACTCTGATGCCGCGAGACTCGAGGGAAGTCGTGCTCTCGGTCCGGACCGTCCCTCCCGGCGCGAGGGTGGTTGTGGACAGCCGCGCGACAGGTCTGGTGACCCCAGCCGTGATCGATGGGCTAGGCCCGACTCGACACACCCTCCGGGTCGATCTCGCTGGCTACCGGACGCGCACCGAGGTCGTTGACCTCACCGGCAAGACCGAGGATCTGGTGGTGCTTCAGCTGACCCGGGAGGGCCGCTCCGCGATCTCCGGGAGCGTCATCGACCTCATCGGAGGTGGCCTGGTCGTGGGGGCCACGGTGACGATCGAGGGCAGCGGCCAGAGCCGCACGACCTCGGCTCAGGGTACCTACGTCTTCGAGAACCTCAAGACCGGGTACTACGATCTGCTAGCGACGAAGAGGCTTGTGGACGGGACCGAGTTGCTGGGCCGCCGCGAGAGCATCTACGTCGATCCTGAGAACGGCCGCATGATGACCGCGGACATCGTCATGGCCCAGGAGAGCGAGATGGGCCGGATCTCGGGCACCGTGCGGGATGAGTTCGGGCGAGGCATCGCCAATGCTTACGTCTACTTGGACATGATCCGAGCCATCTACTTCACCCCCGTGAGCCAGGAGGATGGGAGTTTCAGCTTCGTAGACATCCCCGAGTCTGCCAAGGATAAGCCATACTATGTGATCGCCTCGGCTCCAGGGTACTCCAATGGGGCGACGGAGGTTGCCCTAGCTGCTGGTCAGCATCTTGGAGTCAACCTGCGGCTCCAGGAGCGAAAGACCGATGTGATCCCCGCCGCGCCGCTGGTCGACTGGTCCCAGGCGCTCACGTATCCCGTCGGCGACGACGCCATACTCAGCAGCAGCTTCGCCATCCGTCGGATCGTGGCCGACCGCCAGCCTGACGCGTCGCGGCGCGTGCGGCTCATCGACGACTTAGAGCGCACAAGAGAGGCCGGAGTGAGAGCCTTCCCACCGGCTGGCTTCGTGATCGAGAACGACATCGCGTGGGACACTAACGAGGAACCCGATCTCGCCGGGTACCGAGTGCGCCGCTCCCTGCAGGAATCCAGTGGGTTCGAGACGATCAGCATCATCTGGGACCCCAACGCGCCCTTCATGGCGGACATCTCGCCGGAGTTGGGTCCGCGGACCATCTTCTACTACAACCTGCTGGCGTTCAACCTGGCAGGCGACGAGAGCGCCCCATCGGAGTGGCTCTCCGCTCGGCCCCTCGACGCGCTGCGGTTGGTCTCGCCTTGGCCGGGGGAAACACCCGACTTCCCTGTGGGCTTCGCGTGGGAGTCAGTGCCGGGGGCCGATGTGTACGAGATCCTCGTGTTTGATCGCCGCCCCGACTATGACTCGTTCGGTCAAACGGGGCTGGTCTGGGACAATGGGAAGATCACCGCCAACCAGACCAGCATCACCTACGGCTCCGGTGGCGAGGTCTTCGCGCCGCTTGAGAGCGGACGGGAGTACTACGTCGCGATGATCGCAGGTGATGGCATCACGATCAACGACTCAGATGCCCTCAGCTTCTCGTCGGTGGTTCGGTTCATCGCCCCGTAGCCCGAGGGGTGGCCCGGGCGGCGTGGCCGTCTCGCTCCGCCGCCCGGGTGCCCACTATGAGGCGATCATCTCGAGCATGAGACTCTCCAGTGCCTCCTGGCATGCCTTCGATCGGGCCTCGGCGTAGACGCGCACGAGGGGCTCTGTGCCCGAGGGTCTCCCCAGCAGCCAGGATCCATCGGCTAGCCAGACCTTGACGCCGTCTCGCGTGTCCACCTTGGCAACCTTTTGGCCCGCGACCTGGGCGCGCTCACCCAACGATCTGAACCTCTCCATCACGGCCTCGCGCCTCTCGGGGTCAACATGGAGGTTGCGACGGAACCAGCGATGCTCGGGGAACTCCCTACGGAGCCTGCGGAGTTGATCAGTAAGCGGCGTGCCCATCTTCGCGATCATCTCCGCCGCGAGTAGGCACGCGAAGATCCCGTCCTTTTCAGGGATGTGGTCGCCTCTCGATAGACCGCCGCTCTCCTCGCCCCCCAGAAGCGCGCCCTTCCGAAGCTCCTCACCGACCCACTTGAAGCCTACCGGTGTCTCCACTGCCTCGGCGCCATAGCGCTCGGCTATGGCATCGATGAGGTGGGTTGTAGCGACAGTTCGGACCACTTTGGCGCCTGGCGCGACTCTGGCATCGCGGAGATGGTAGTCGGTGACCAAGCTGATGAAGTCGCACGGGGCAATGTATCTGCCCTCAAAGTCGATGATGCCGAAGCGGTCGCCATCGCCGTCGTTGGCGAGGCCAACGTCCAGGTAGTCGGTTCGGACGAGGTCCATGAGCGGCCCGAGCCGCTCCTCCGACGGGTCGGGGAGCCCACCGCCGAAGGCGGGGCTGGGTGTGTCGTGGATGGCTCTCACGTCGCACCCGGCGGCTCTTAGTACCGTGTCCAGGTAGCCCATGGTCGTGCCGTGCATGGGATCCACGGCGATCCGAAGGCCCGCCTCGCGAATGGCGTCGAAGTCGATGAGGTAGCGCAGCGCATCGAAGTAGGCGCGCCGCGGGTCCAGTGTATCGGGGACAGCGGAGTCATCGCGCCGGATGTCCTGGGTCTCGTAGACGCGGGCGACCTCGGCCTCGATCTTGCTTGTGATGTCGGAGAGAGCGGGACCGGCGTACCAGGGGATGAACTTCACGCCCATGTACTCCGGTGGGTTATGGCTCGCCGTGAGCACGAAGGCCCCCAGGGCCAGTCGGTCGGCGATGGCATGAGCGACAGCAGGTGTCGGAGTCGGTCGCCGGGTCATAGCCGTGGGGATCCCATTGCCAGCGAGGATACTGGCTGCCTCCGCTGCAAAGTCGGCGGCGAGGGCTCGGGCATCGTACCCGATCAGCACCTCTTTCCGATCGGTTGGCTGCTCCGGAAGCTCCTCGCGCACCAGCAGATTGGCGATCGCCTGAACTACCACAGCGAAGTTGCTGAAGGTGAACTCGCGGGCGCTCAAGGCTCGCCATCCATCGGTTCCGAACTTGATGACGGACATCTGTCGGGATTCCCCTCTCCGTAGGCCGGCCGTGGCGACCGGCGACCATTACAGTGTGGCTAGCTTGATCTTCGCGCCGCGCTTGGCGCCGGAGCGATCGATGGCCTCGAGAAGCGCGATGATCTCGAACGTCTCGGCCAAGGAGACCGGCGGGCGTTTCGTCTGGAACATCGCCAGGACGCGCCTGAGCATGCGCGCATAGAACGAGCTACCCTCGATCTTGGCGAGGCGCGCTCCGCCCGTGGCGCTGACGGAGAACCAGAAGCTCTCGTCACAGCCACGGACGAACCGAAGCACGGGTGTACGGCCGTCCTTGTAGTAGACGGTGGCTACGTCCTCGCGATCGGAGTGCTCGCATCGCACCGATTCGATGCCTGTACCGAAGAGCGCCTGCAGCATCTCAGCCGTGTGGATGCCGTAGAAGAAGGGTCCTGGCATGCCTTCACGGTGCGCGCCCGGGCCGCAGAGGCATCCGCCGAAGGGGATGCCGATATGCGGCCCCTCTTCGATCACGCTGACGACCTCATCCGCGTACCTCAGCGCCGAGCACGACATCATCGCCGAACGGCTGGACTGTGCCGCCTTGATGAGAGACCGTGCCTGGCTGACACTGTTCGTGAAGGGTTTGTCCACGAAGATCGGTAGGCCCTCGTCGAGAAAGGGACGCGCTAGCCGAGCATGATCCGCGCCATTCACGGCGAGGACCATGACCGCGTCCACCTTGCCGACCATCTCCGTGGGCTTGCGCACCATTGCCACGCCCCACTTGGAGGTCAGCTCCTCACGGCGCTCCTCGACAGTGGCGGCCATATCGCCCTTGGCGCGGTCCGCCCAGGCGTGAGTGATGCGTCCCCCAAGCGCCGCAGCGTCCTCGGGCTGGTCAGGGTTGTTGAGGATTCGGGCGAAGGCGACGGAGTGGGAGGTGTCGAGACCCAGGATGCCAATGCGCAGCGGATTGTCCACAGTTCTTCCTCTCTGGCCTCAGCGTACTCGCTCGTGCCGGCCGACAGTTCCGTGGCCGCACCCCCCTGAGACCGACGGCACATGAGCGATAATAGCCTGGTAGGTACCCAAGAGCGCCGCATACAGAGTCATTCCGGGTGGACCAACCGGCGCCCTGCGCGGACCTCGTCGTTTCGGCGGCTGACCTAATCTCCTCCGGTCCCCGGCCCCAGCACGTGGATGCGTGGCCGCAGCTCGTCGGTTGCCTCGAGCAGAATGACGCTACGGGCGCCATCGCGCGGGGTCGTAGGGGAGCCAGGATTCATGCAGAGCACATCCCCCATTTGCGTGATGTGCGAACGGTGAGTGTGGCCGTGCACTACGGCGCCCACCGGCTCGCCGAAGTAGTCGGCGAGCGTCTCGACCTGGAACAGCCGCGGGGGCCGATGAACAACCCCGATCGCGTGTTGCCCAGCGTGGACGACGGCACGCTCCGGTCCGTCGAAGTGGTCGCAGTTGCCCTCCACGAAGACGACCGGCGCGATCCCCTCCAGCCCCCGAAGCACGCCCAGTCCAAGAACATCACCGGCGTGGATGATGAGATCCACCCCGGCGAACACCTGCGCGACCTCTGGGGGTAGCTTCCGGTAGCTCCAGACGTGGGTATCGCTGACGATCCCGATCCGCAACAGCTACTCGTCCGTGGGCTCTTCGGCGTCGGCGGTCTTGCTGCCGCCCGTGTCTCTTGAGCCCTTCTTCCTGTCGATCAACGCATCGACGATCCGGGGCACCGAGGCGGCCAGTCCTCTGACCGCGGACTCCTTGATGGGGAGGAGCCGCACGTCATCACCTGTGACCACCAGGAATGCAACAGGAGTGAGGCTGATGCCCGCTCCGCCGCCACCGCCTGAGCCTGTGGCCTTCGTACCGCTCTGACCTCCATGAACGCCTCCGGCGCCGAAACCAATGGAGACGCTGATGACCGGCACGATCGTCGACTCACCGGCGTGGATCGGCTCACCGATCACCGTCTCGGTCTGCGCAATCTGCCTCACCTCGTTCGCGAGCACACTCATCTGCTCCATGGGACCAAACTCCATTGCGGTTATCCTCTCGTCGCTTCCGCTGCCCGTCCGTGGGAGCGGACACATCCTGAGATACCTCGTTGACTTCGCACGGAGCGCCATGTGGCCAACCATGGCGCGCGAAGGGCCAACCTCATGAGGGCGATCATCACGTCACTCGGCCTGCCCCTGACGCCCAGACGGACGTCCACTGCGCAGGTCGCGTGGAACCAGTCTGCGTCGATGGCGATGGCTCGGCAGGGCAGGCCGCCGAGGACCGACCCCAGGAGGCCCCAAAGGAGCCCGTACGCCATGCCCGTTGCCGCTGGGTCCCCCAACCCGATGCACGTCCGCAGCGTGATGGGCTCCAGCTTCACGGTTCCGGCAAGCTGCCTCAGCCCGTCCGATCCGACCACCACCCACCGCAGCAGCAGATCCGGCTGGCTGAGCCAGTGCTGCATAATGGGGGCGGATAGGCGTGATAAGCGGCGTTTCCTCCTCGCCCGTGCCGGTGCCGCATCGTCTATCGGCCCTGGCTCGCCTCGGCCCGGGCCGTCCCGCCTACATAGCACCCGTCGCCCGAGCACTGACCAGGAGCGCCGAGTCCGACCACGGAAGGTGACCCTCCTCCCCGTCACTGCTCCCCGGAGCAGGCGGACGGACCAGCCCGAAACATCGTCCCCGTAGCCGCGGCTCCAACGGACCTGTCCCGCGCACGGCAGCACCAACAGGACCAACAGCACAAGGGTCAGGAGTTCGACGATCATGCCGACAGCGAACCCGACGGCTCCCATCCCGTGGCCCTCCTAACGTACGCGGAACATCGGGGCCCGTATTCGCGGCCCCGATGTTAGATTCGCCAGATCCGCCTGTGGCGCCTACCTCAATCGGCGCGTGATCGGCGGGACCGCCGCGGTCTCCTCGGCACTCTGAGCCTCGTGCTGCCCGGAGGCCTCCGTGGGCGCGCCGGCAGTCGTGGTAGGGCCGGGGTTCTCTTGGTGGTACCGTTCCATGTCCATCTGGCCGTACTCGCCGACGGGTTGGCCGCTGATCGGGTCAAGGAGTCGCGGCGTCACGAAGATCACGAGCTCGGAGTCGATCGATGACCGGCTCTTGCTCTTGAAGAACTCGCCGATGAGGGGGATCTCGCTGAGGATGGGGATCTTCCTGTGGGTGACGAACTCCTCGTGCCGCACGAGTCCCCCGATGACAATCGTCTCCCCGTCGCGAATCCGAACCGTCGTCTCGGCACTGCGCGTGGAGATGACGGGCAGACCGTTGACCGGGTTGATCTCCGAGATGCTGCTCACCTCGACGGGGCCGACGGAGACCGTGATCTCACCGTTGCCGCCCGTCCACGCGCTGATGGCGAGTCGCACTCCAACATCCACGCCCTGGATCTGCTTGATGGTCCCGCCGTAGCTCGGGACCTCCACCTCGATGAAGCGTGTCTGGCCAATGAAGATACGTGCCCCACGCCCATTCATCACGGCCATTCGAGGCTTTGCCCAGACCTTTACGGTCCCTTCGTTCTCCAGGGCATGGAGGTCCGCAGTGAAGGTCTCCGGCAGCCGCACCATCGACTCGAACCGGATCTCGCCCGACCCGGAGTCAGTGTTCGCAAGGAAGTCCCAACCCTCGTATCCGAGGCGCAGGGTTCGCTCCAAATCGTCCTTACTGAGGAACTCGACGGCGAGCGCCTCGATCATGATCTGCGGCGAGGGCATGTCTACCGTGCCTAGATCGGCGCCGATCTTGTCGAGCATGAGGCGCGGAGCGGAGACGACGATGGCGTTCTGGTCATGGTTCACGTGGAGATGTGGGTAGAGGAAGTTCGGCAGCAGGCCCTGTGCCGTCGCTGCCTCGATATTCTCTAGAGAGAAGCTCTCCGTGCCGGCAAGCCGGTAAGCGGAGAGGTCCGTGGGGATGCCCGCCGAGAACATGTAGACGCCGTTCGATTGGGATGGATCGGACACCCCTAAACCTGCTGCGGCGGCAATGGCGCCGAGAGCCTCAGCTAGCGTTGCGCCGGCAAGAGTGATCGTGATCTGCTGGCCCCCCGTGCCTCCCTTGGGCCCCGGATCGATCAGATCGTCGACCACGATATTGGTGCCCGTGAGACGGCCGATGCGGGCGATGACCTCATGCAGGTTCGCCTTCACCGCAAGGATGTCGAGAAGACCGCTCTCCGGGTGGTAGTGCACAGCCAGGCTCTGCTCCGACGTGATCTCGACCTGCTCCAGCGACCTCTCTTGGCCCAACGTGACATCGCTGTCCACTGTGATGATGCAGCCGAGGCGGTCATCCGTTGCCCGAGCCCGCGCCGTGGTCGGATAGACGAAACCGATGCGCATCACCACGCCGATGCCCTCCTGCGCGCCCTGGGGGATGGACATCTCGATGAAGCTGACGGGAGGCTGATCGACCTTGATAATCGTAGAGCCCGTCTCGTTCTTGGCCTCCGGGAAGTAGATGACCATCTCGCTACGACGGCCGCGGGTAGAGTCTCCGTGCATCTGGGCGGCGTCATAGAACTCGAGGATGCCATCGGCCTTCACCATCACCTGGACGCCATTGTTCAGGACCGTGGTGTCAACCGTCTTGATGTTCGCCCACACTGCGCCATGTGCGTACGGAGCGCACGAACTCAGCAACGCTAGGGCGATCGTCACGCGGAGTGACTGCCTCACTCTGATCTCCTCCCAGGAGGACGAAACTCTCGGTTGTCTGCGGCCCGTTATCCACAACGCGAGCCGTCAGGATGTAGATCACGTCATCGTACCCCGTCGACTCCGAATCGGCGCCGAGGAGCCGCCTCAGCGCCGCCACGTCGACCACCCCTGGCAGGCCCAGGGCAGCATCGCTCTCGATCTCCTGCATCAACCCGCCGATGATCACGCTATCCCCTTGCCGGACACGCACGGTGCCCGACATAGCCCGGGTAGCCGAGCTAGGCACGTTGAGGCCGTCGGCGATCTCCACGAAGCTGGATACGCTCAGGTTCAGGTGGAGCGTGATGTCGCCCTCGCTGCCAGCCTGGGGCGTCACGGTGAGGCGGATGCCGCTGCCGATCTCGCGGAGACCGCCCAGACTCCGTCGGCTCGGCAGAGCCTCGATGAACTTCCGGTCACCTACGAAGAGGTCCGCACGGCGACCGTTCGCCACGGTCAGGTGTGGACGGGCGATCGTCCTGCTGCGGCCCTCGCTCTCCAGGGCCGCAAGGGCGGCATGCCACCCACCGGCTGGAGTCACACGCGGGAACATCACCATGCCGGGGAACAGGGCGTCCTCTGCCTCGCCTACACCGGCCCCGCTGGCGTACCCGACGGCTCCCGGTCGTCCCGTCAGCACGGAGTCGTCAGCACTCGTCCCCCAACCATCACTCATGAAGGCCGTCTTATCCGTTCCCGACAGTGCGACAACCCGCGCTTCGATCTGAACGAGGGGAGGGGGAATGTCGAAGGTGGCGACGTCGGCCCGAACCTTATCGGCGAGAGCCCGGGACCCCGTGACGATGATGGCATTGTTGTCCATGTCAAGACGCAAATACGGCAGCAGTGAGTAGGGAAGGAGGTTCACCGCATCCTTCGCTGTTATGTGGTGGCACGGCACGGCTACCGAGCGGTTACCGGCGTAGCTCTGGGCGTCGACGGGCCGCGCCTCGCTGATGAGCACGCCGCCCCCGGACAGTTCCGAGGAGCTGAGCTCATAGCCCGCACAGATGGCCTCCAGGATCTCGTCTACGGTAGCGGAGGGGATATACGCTGTAACCCATCGCTCCCTTTCGGCGGAGAGGGAGATCGGGCGGCCACAGAGCCTGCCTAGCTCCTCCACCAGTCGGGCCAGCGGGACGTTGACAGCATCGACGGCGAATAGCCCGTCTCTCTGCCCAATGGCCAGACGTTGCAGGTCGTCCGGACCCGGCTGATGGTACACGCGCTCGGCCGAGGCGTCCCTATACTGGTCGCTATTGACGGTGATGATCACCGACCGCTCATCCTGAGACAGCCGGACATCGATGAGGATGCTCACTCCCATCGACCGCCACTCGTACGCCCCGGCGCCAAGCCGCCATAGGTACGACATCATGTCGCTATCGACAACGCCCCCCGGCCGATAGAGCACCAGGTTGCACTCGAGCCCGATCCCCCTGTTGCCCGTGCCCATGGGGGTGATGACGATGTGGCTCACGGGGTAACTGGAGACGTCAACGAAGCTACCGATCCGAGATCGCGCGTTGGTCAGCTGGAAGGGCACCTCGTCGATGGTCCGGGTGCTGATGTCATCGGTCACCCGAGACTCCAGGATGTCGTAGTAATGGTAAGGAAGCGCCGAAGTGAGGGTGCCATCCGCCTCGAGCACCACTCGGACCGCGTTGTGAAGCTGCTCCACCTCAGCCGAGACTAGGTTCACCGGCACAATGTCATCCGGGTCGATGCTGCTCTGGGCAGGAGCGATCCGGCACGTGGCTAGCGTCAGGAACGCCAGCGCAACGCACGATGGATGCCTCACCACATATCGAGGGTGGCGCCGCATGACGTGCGTCTAGCGCTCACCGCCCTCAGGCTCGTAGGGGCGGTCAGTGGCCGGGGCGTCCGGCTGAGCCATTGTCTCGCCTAACTGCACCCCGAAGCGCTCACCGATGCCGGCTTCCTCCTCGAGGGGCAGGTGACCGGTCTGGGTGAGCTTCCGAGGCGTGATGAAGATGATCAGCTCGGTCTCGATCTCCTCGGTGCGGGTCTTCTCGAAGAGCTTGCCGATGATGGGGATCTCCCGTAGGATGGGGATACCCCCCTTGTCTTTGCGCATCTCCGTCTGCACGAGCCCGCCCAGGATGATCGTCTGGCCATCGGCTACGCGGACGCTCGTCGTCGCCGTCCGCGCGGTCCGATTGGGCAGACCCGTCACGGCATCGGGTGCCGACAGGGTCGAGATCTCCGCCTCATCGATGTCCACGATGATGATGTCGCCCGTGCCGCTATAGGGTCGCAGGCTCAGCCGCACGCCCGCGTCGATGGAGGTCTGCTCCCCTCCGGAGGAGCCGAGCCGACGCACCGTCTTGTCGAGGAAACGCTCGATGCCGATGAAGATCTCCGCGCTCTGCCCCGATACCGTCGCGATGCGTGGCCGGGCCCGGATCTTCGCCCGGGAGTCGGAGGCCAACGCCGTCAGGCTGGCGGAGAAGCTCTGTGGCAGCCATGCGAGCCCGCGGTAGGTCAGTGAGCCATCGTCCGAGTTGCTGCTGAGCCCCATGCCGGCCTGCGAGTAGGATAGCTCGACGCCCAGGTCGTCCATGCTGGAGTCTGTCAGCTCGATCATGAACACCTCGATCATGATCTGCTCAGCGGGAACGTCGAGCTGGGCGATGTCACTGCGGAACTTCTCGATCACGTTGCTCGGGGCAGAGAGCACCACGGCGTTCTGGTCGCGGTTCATCTTGATGTGGTTCTGCAGGAAAGTCGGCATGAGCGTCTTCACACGGTCGGCCGGGACGTACTGGGTTGGCACCGTGGCGATCTCGCTGGCGAGGTACGACGCGGGCCCATTGGGCACGCCCTCGGAGATCATGATGACCCCGCCCACCTCCGCCATCGACAGACCATACGCCGCGGCGATACCCGAAAGGGCATCCCAGGGCGCGAGGCCGACGAAGTTGGCGGTGATGCGGTCATCCACCGTGTCATTGACCATTACCCGTAGGTGGGCCGCCACCCCGATCCGCGCGAAGACCTCGTGCGCATCGGCATTCAGACAGAAGAGGTGTAGGCCATCCTCTTGTAGGGAGACCTCGACCGTCCCCGCGTCCGGCATCTCATCCGCTGGCGTGGCTTCTCCGGGCAGGTTAGTGCCCGCCTCCGCCTCATCGGGCGCTTCCTGAGCGTACACCGCCCACGCCAATGACAGCGTGGCGAGGGCAACCAGTAGGCGTCGTAGCATGTGGGATCTGTCCCCCTAGTGGGTCCGTCTCGGCTCCTTGACCGGATAGCTTACCGTTGCGCTTGGGGCGGGTACGGGTGGCGGGCTGGCTCACTCCGTGGGCGGCAGTGCGGGCGCAAGCGTCAGCTCGCGCACGGCGCCACCCCGGAGGTCAACCTGCAGCCGTACCGCCCTACCCTCAGCGATGCGAACAAGCCCTTGAAGGTCACGCGTCGCCACCACGTGTCCTGACCCAGTGACGGTCGCCCGGATGCCCTGCTTATCCGCTGACACGCGCCGGAACTCCATCGGCGTATCCCCGCGCGCACCTTCGAAGGCGATAACATTGAGCGGCCCCGGCGCTTCCAGGTCCATCACGGCCACGCCGCCCGTGAACACGTCGCCGTCGATCCGCCCGGCCGGACCCGCGTCGATGCCGGCATGCACCGCGGCCACGGACACAACCACGCGCGGGGGACGGGGGAGTTCGCCCTTGGCTAGATCGAACAGTTGCTCATCCACCGTCTGCGCTTCGATGGTCGGCATCGGGGAGCCGGGTCCCGGATCACCGAAGACCACCGTTCGCAGGACGCGCCCACGATCTGCGTCAGTGTAAATGAGGGCCGCGATTCCTGGGCCTGTGATGGGCGTGCCGACGGAGTTCACGATCTGCGCGAAGCGGCCGGACACGCCGTAGATGACGTACCGGTCTTCTCCGCGATAGTCAGCGGTGCGCTCGGCAAGGACTGTCAGCGAGGGAAGGGCATCCTCGTCTTCGGCGGGGACTACGGTGAGGCCGGTGCCCAGTGGAAGCGTGTCGTAAGGCAGCCCAGGGGAACCGGCGCAAGAGACGACCCACAGACTGGCGGAGAACACCACCAAAGAGGCTATGGCTGTGACAAACCACGCGCGACGCACCATGTTGCCTTGTACCTCCAACTGGGTGGGACCCCCTGAATAGCCCCTCCGACAGCCCGCACCGGAGTCAGGCCAGGAGAGGGTATCCGCCCGAAGCAGGCAGGTCCATACATCACTGCACATGCCGTCCCAGAGCGCCGGCATTCCGATTTAGTTCGTACGTTTACTATCAACCTGTGTATTATTCGCTCCGATAGATAGAGCGTCAAGCGCCGAGTGTCTGGAAGGCCGCTAGGCGCCCTTCCACAGGAGATACAGCCCGGCGACGATCACGAGTGCCCCGCAGATGCGCTTCAGGACTACCGCTCCCCGGGATGACTCGTTCCAGTTCAGGAACCGCTGCACAAGCTCTGTTGAGGTGCCCGCGGCGACGATCACCCCGCAATGCCCGACGCCGTAGGCCAGCAGCAATGCGGCGCCGTAGACGGGACTCTCGGCTGCCGTTCGGAAGGTCACCGCGAGCATCGGCGCCATGTAGGCGAAGGTGCAGGGGCCCAGGGCCACGCCTAGGAGGAGCCCCAACAGGAAAGCCGCTATCAGGCCGCGACGCCTGAAGCCGCTCGGGTTCGCGCCACGGAAGTCGATTGGGATCACATCGAGCAGATGCAGCCCGACGATGAGCAGGACGGCGACGGTGAGGTAGGTCGCCCAAGGCCCCGCGTCGCCCATCAGCCGCCCTAGGGCCGCAGTGACCGCCCCGATGAGGGCGATGGTCACGAGGATGCCTAAGCCGAAGAGCAACGAGAGGGCGAAGGCGTGCCGGCCCGATGTCCGGCCCTGCTCGCCGATGAACCCCACCACCAGCGGAATAGCCGCGAGGTGGCACGGGCTCAGAACGATGCTCAGGACCCCCCAGACCACGGAAGCTGCCAGCGCCAGTAGAGGCGCACCCTCCACGGCTCTGCTGAGTCCACCGAATACCTCGTCCATGGGTCTGGGCTACCCGTCCGCTCCATCGGCTAGCGTGCCCACGCCGAACTCGGCCCACTTGGCCAAGATATCCGCCTTGGCGTAGAAGCCCGTGTGCCGGAAGAGTTCATTTCCGTCAGCATCCAGGAACACCTGGGTGGGGATGATGGAGACGCCGTAATGCTCCGCCGCGCTCGGGTGCTCGTATACATCGATGAGCTCAACGGCGAATACACCCTCGTAGTCGCGGGAGAGCTCATCGAGGATGGGAGCCATCTGCTTGCATGGGATGCACTTGGTGCTGCCAAGCTCAAGCAGCGTCGGGAGGCCCGAAGTGACTACGGCGCCGTCCGCGGGCGCTCGGGAGCCCTTCGCTACTAGCACCCCCACGACGGCGAGCGCAACGACGGCAACGATAGATATCCTGGCGGCCTTGCTCATCGGTGTGCTGTGCCCTCTCCGGTAGGTTGAGCTACGTGCCCACTCCCATCAGCATGTGTGATCGTACCACTCAGACCTGGCCGAGCCAAGTACGGGAGGCTAACCCAGCCCAACGATCAGTGCGGCCGAGGTGAGGCCGAGGACGAGCAGGTAGCCCGCCGCGTCAGTCATGGAGGTCGTCAGCAAGTTGGCTCCCATGGCGGGATCGAGGCGCCACCGCTTGAGGAGGATCGGCAGCAAGGCTCCTATGCAGCACGCCACGCCGCAGTTGAGCGTCGTGGCGGCCGCGGCCAGCAGGGTGATGAACATCGGCTGGCCCCATATGATCTGTACGGCGCCCACGATCGCCCCCAGAACCAATCCGACTACGAGGCCGAGGGCCGTCTGACGGCTCACGCAGCGCCAGAGATCGCTGGGCTCCACGTCCCCCACCGCCAGAGCCCGAACATGGACCGTAACCGTCTGTCCAGCGGCATTGCCCGCCAGGCCGCCCACCAGCGGTAGCAGCCCCACGATCACCGGCATCGCGGCGATCGCGTCAGTGAACTGATGCACCACAGCCGCCGCAAGCGCCGCGAGGGGGATGTTCACCAACAGCCACGGCAGACGTCGTCCCATCGATGCCCATATTGGACTGAAGGGCCGGTCTTCACCATGAAGTCCCGACACCCGGCTCATGTCCTCCGAGGCCTCCATGGCCATGACCTCGGCGGCATCGTCAATTGTGATCTGCCCCAGCAGGAGCCCGGCATCGTCCACAACAGGGATGGCGTCCAGTTCGTGCGACACCATGTAATGCGCCACCTGCTCCTGGTCATCGTGCTCGCCCACCCAGCGGGCGTGGCGCTCCATGAGGTCCGAGACAAGCTCTTCATCATCGGCCAGCACCAGGTCGCGCAGCGACACGAGGCCCGTCAGCGCTCCGGTGGCATCGATGACGTAGACCACATTGAGGTCCTCGACATGGCTCGCCGTCTTTCGAATGTGCCCCATGGCCTGGCGTGCGGTGCCGCCGGCCGGCACCGTCGCGAACTCGGTGGTCATCAGGCCGCCCGCCGACTCCTCATCGTAGGCGATGAGGTCCTGCAACTGGCGCTGGGCAGGCGGTGGGAGCTGGTCGATGACCGAGGCCGCCATCTCGTCGTCCAAGTCCTGGAGGACGTCCACGGCCTCGTCGTCGGGGAGGTCGTGCAGGAGCAGAGCCAGATCCTCGGAGTCTAGGAACCGAGCCGCTGAGGCCCGTGGCTCATCATCCATGGTGCTCAGGATCTCGGAGCCGAGTTCTCTCGGGACCGCCTGCAGGACGGTCGCCGCAAGCTCAGCGGGAAGCTGCTCCACGCAGGCTGCGGCTTCCGGCGCAGGCACCTCGGCGAGCATTGCCCCCAGGACGGCCACGAACTCCGGCTCATCCAGTTCCCGGACCATCTGCCGGATGGCGCTCAGATCCCGCTCAAGCACGGCTTCACGAAGTAGGGCTCGGATCTCTTGGGTCTCGGCTCCCATCCGATGCCTCCCCTGGACCCGACCGGGCCCGGAGGCATGGGGGACGCCGAGCTAGACGACCCCGGCTCCCTCGGGCGGAGTCGAGTCTGGAATCTGGAATATCAGAGTGCGAATCGAGCTAGTGCATCGCGACCAGCAACGCTTACTCGCTGGGTCGTCCATCGTCTGACACTCCCTGGCTTACTGCCCGCGCAAGCGGGGGTGGAGGATGATGCGGCGAATGTACCAATCACGCACCCCGCCGTCAACTGGCCTTTATCTGGTAGGACCCGGCGGCGGGTCACCGAACCAACCGGTACTACACCGAACGGCGGGAACCGACGAACCGTGGCCCACGCGGCGTGCCAGACGAACTTCCGACTTACGCCCGTCTCGCGCGAGGAGCTGCGGGCGATCTACGCGATCACTCGCGAGTGCTTCGATGTGCCCTACACCGTGGAGACCCTCGCCGATTACCTCAACAGGGCCGGCACGGGGTTCATCGTCGCGCGCACGGAGGGCGAGATCGTGGGGTTCGCTGTGGCGACGGCTACACCGTTCCCGCTGTCGCTCGTGAGGAGAGTGGGGGAGATCGCCCTCATCGGCGTGCTGCCGTCCCACCAACGCCAGGGACTGGGCCAGACGCTACTCAGTGCCAGCTTCGGGCACCTCCGCGGACGCGGCATGCGCGAGGTGCGACTCCATGTGAGCGTCGACAACGTGGGGGCCATCGCCCTCTACAAGCGCAACGGCATGCGCGTCGCTCACGTTGTGAGGCGGTACTACCGGAACCGCCATGACGCGTTCCGTATGGTGGGCCGGCTCTAGCCCAACTCCTCGCGCTCGATACGATCAAGCAGGCGGCGCTGCCGGGCCAGGTCTAGCTCCAGTTGCTGGATCTGGTCAACCTGGAGCATCAGTTCAGGCCGTCCCATCACCTCGTCGCGGAAAGTCCCATACACGCTCTCGCCGAGGGCCTGGAGCGCCTGGGCCCGGCTGCGCTTGGTCATCAGGATCTCCCGCTCGACCCAGGCGATCCGGGCCCGCTTCTTGATCCAGCGCCCGATCCGGCGAGCGGTGTGACCGCTCCAGACCCAGAGGGCATTCATCCACCGCGCGATGACGTCGAGAATCGTCTCATCCTGCCCGCGGCCCTCGTCCATCAGTTCGTCCACGCGATTATCCGGCATACTCATGCCCTCCAGCTTCGGTGCGCTACCGAGGTCACACAATGGTTACGGTGGCAGCCGCCTGGACTCCTTTGCCTCCGAGCGCCAACGCCGGCCAAGCCGATGTGGCCAGCGGCCCAATGTGCCACAAGGATTCCGCCGCTCGATGCACAAACGCACCTCCAGAGAGGTAGGTGAAGCGCATATGGCGCGACGCCTAGCATTAGCGCTGACCCTGGTGCTGTGTGCCTTCGGTGGCTTGGTGGGAGACAGCCGGGGCCAGTGGAGCGGCCCCTACGCTGAGTGCGTCGCAGCTATGGACGCGCTTCATTCCGCCGCTTGGATGGACCACCATCCGCGCTTCGAGGGCACGCCCCTCACCGTGGAGATGTGGGTGCGCCTGCGCTCTTCAACAGCCTACAACATCCTCATCGCCCACGAGGTGAAGAGCTCCAACGCGCACTGGGAGATCTTCACCCTCCCGGAGAGTGGTCGGCTCACCGCCTACCTGCCGGGCTGCACTCCCGACCACGTGGGCAGCTCGTACGCTCTCACCGACGGCGTCTGGCACTACGTCTGCATGGTCTCCGAGGCGAACTCCGTGGCCTTGTTCGTGGACGGCGCCGAGGTGGCGCGGGAGACGGTGACTCGGGTGGTCGAGCCGTACATCGAGCCGGGTCCCCTCTTCATCGGCTCTCTGGTCGCGCGGGAGTTCTCCTGCGACGGTGAGATCGCTGAGGTGCGTATCTCCGCCGCGGCGCGGGACGTGTCGGCAGTCCCAGTGGGCCCCATGACGGCCGATGACCGCACCCTGGGCCTGTGGCAGCTTGGATCCGAGGGCGACGCGATCCCCAATCTGGGTGGGCCCGCAGGCCCCGCTCAGCGCGTTCCCGCGATCATCGGCTGGGACCGGCTCGATATCACGACTCTGAGCGCTGCCGAGTCGGCCCGACTCGACGTCTCCCAAGGGGAACCGACCGGCGACTCCCACGCTCCCAAGCCCCCGACAACAGACATCCCCGAGATCCGTCGGCTCCTGGCGGCCGCAGCCGAGCGGCTCCAACTGGATACCCTTGAGAGCGCCAGCCGGATACGAGAGGCGGTCCTGGCCGACTGGGAGGAGCAGCGCGTTCACCTGGGCTCTCAGGTGGCCGGGCAAACGCCCCTGCCTGGCCATGTGGCCGATCAGGTCTTCGACGCTCACGCCCTCTGCTCACAGGAGGATGGGGACGCTCTGGGGGTAGTCCTCAGGCGCACCGAGGCCCTCCTCGCCAACCCGGCCCTGAGCGAGGTGGACCCCAGTCTCTCCGCCGACTGGTCGGTTCTAGCAGCGACCGCCCGTGCCATTCCCATCGACGACGCCGAGGCGCGCCGTAGCCTCTACTATGCCGCGTGCGCTCTGCGCCGCCAGATCGCCTTCCGAAACCCGCTGCTCGACTTCGGCGAGCTGCTCTTCGTGGCTCGCGGGGTCTACCACGGATCGCGGATGACAGGCGCAACCGTCACCAGGGACGTGTACGGTCAGCATTTCGCGACCCAATACTACGGCTTCAACAGCATCCCTGGCGGTGGGCTCTTCGCGGCCGGGGATCTCTTCGCCGATGGGCCGCCGACGGTCCGGAATCTACTCGAGCGCGCTCGTGTGGAGAACGGACGCCTCGCGGGCCAACCCCTCACCCCTGGGGCCTTCCTATCGCCCGACCTCTCATACGACGGCAGCGAGATACTCTTCGCTTATACGCAGAACAGCGAGCACGAGTGGGTGTGGTCACCCGAGACTACCTTCAACCTCTTCCGTGTGCGCGCCGACGGCACCGGCTTGAGGCAGCTCACAGACTCCCCCTACAACGACTTCGACCCCTGCTGGCTCCCCAACGGCCGCGTGGCCTTCATCTCCGAGCGCCGTGGGGGCTACATCCGCTGCTTCGCTCTGCTTCACGTCCCCTCCCACGTGCTCCACTCGATGAAGCCGGATGGCAGCGACATCTACCCCCTGAGCTACTACGAGACGAGCGAATGGCACCCCAGCGTGGACAACGACGGGATGCTCGTCTACACGCGCTGGGACTACACGGACCGCGAGAACTGCCTGGGCTCCAACTTCTGGATCAGCTTCCCCGATGGGCGCGATCCCCGCGCCCCCCATGGGAACTACCCCTATCCCTGGCACACCTACCCGGACAACGTGCTCCCGGATACCCGCTGGACTCGGCCCTATACCGAGATGAACATCCGTGCCATACCGGGTTCGCACAAGTACATCCTCACCGCCGCCCCCCACCACGGTGAGTCCTTCGGATCGCTCTGCATCCTCGACCTTCGAGTGCCCGACGATGGTGGCATGAGCCAACTGCGGCGGTTCACGCCCTACGCGCTCTTCCCGGAGACCGAGCTGCCGGGCCGCAGCCAGTACCCCTACGGCACTCCGTGGCCTCTAAGCGAGGACTTCACCCTCTGCAACTGGTGGGAGAACCTCTACCTGCTGGACCGCTACGGCAACCAGGAGCTACTCGTGGCCAACTCCGAGGTCTTCGGCGGCGAGACGGACTGGGAGATGCGCCTGATCGATCCCATTCCGCTCCGACCTCGGCCCACACCGCCGGCCATGCCTATCGCCACGAACCAGGGCGAGGATGCCCGCGATGACCATCCCACAGCCACCATCCGCATAATGAACGTCTATGACTCCGATCAGCCCTTCCCCGAGGGCACCGAGATACGCTATCTCCGCGTGGTCCAGAACATCCTGAAGACGAACCCCTGGATGGGCCTGCCGATGATCGGCTACCAGAACGAGAACACGCCGCGCATCCCCCTCGGCATCGTGCCCGTCGAGGCGGACGGAAGCGTGTTCTTCGAGGCGCCGGTGGAGCGGGAGCTGATCTTCCAGGTCCTGGACTCCGATTACCGCGCCGTGCAGAGCATGCGATCCGTCGCCTTTGTGCACCCGGGGGAGCAGCTCTCCTGCCAGGGTTGCCACGAGCCTCGCGAGAGCGCCCCGACCGCCGCCCTCGATCCCATCGCCTTCCGACGCGCACCGTCGCGGCTCATCCCCGAGGTCGGGCCCGTGGAGCCAGTGACGTACTACCGTCTCGTCCAGCCCGTTTTCGAGAACTCGTGCGTACCCTGCCACCAGGAGCGAGGCGGACCGGCGGACATGAGCTACGAAGCTCTGGAGCCCTACGCCTTCTACTTCGCGGGAGGCATGAGCGGGAGCACCATTCAGCCTGTGCACGGGGGCAGTCGTAGCATCCCCGGACGGTTCGGGGCGCGGTACAGCCGTATGGGGCAGGCGCTCTTTGACGAGAACCATGTGGACGCCGTGTCGCCCGAGGACAGGCATAAGGTGATTCTCTGGCTCGACTGCAACTCCCAGCGGCTCGGCGCGTACGAGGACGAGGAAGCGCAGATGGCCGGAGAGTTGGTGTGGCCGAGCCTGGACGTGGACCCTGGCAACCCCCAGGGCCTGGAGGCTCCTCGTTCCCGGGTTACCGCACGAGGCGATTAGCCGTGCCTTCGTGACGAGGTGCGGCTAGGAAGGACGGAGCGATGATCCATTGGGCAGTAACAGCGGCATGGATTCTGACGCCCATCGCCCTGGCGCAGGGCGCCGAGCAGCCGGTGGGCGCTGATCGGGTTCCGGTCATCGTCACGGGGTGGGACTCACCGAACACCAGGCAGTTCAGTGAAGGCATCAGGGCCTTCGAGGAGTGGGGGGTGTTCGACGGAACGACCGTCCGTGCCGAGCGCCTGCTACCGAGTGGTGAGCGCGCGAGCGCCATCAACGTTTTCTCACGCGAGCCCTGGGAGTGGTCCGAGTTCGCCGAGGCCGTCGCCGACCTGCAGTCCGTCGAGCCGACTACGTGTACCGAGAACTACCTCATGGTCTTCTCCAACCCAGGCGATGTGGACTGGTTCGACGATGCCGGCTGGGCCAGTATCGTCGACCACTGGCGGCTCCTAGCGAGGTTGGCCCACCAAGGCAACTTGCGGGGGCTCCTCTTCGACGCCGAACCGTACACGCCCCCCCACTCCCAGTACCTCTACGCGGCCCAGCCCGGGCGCGACGCGCACACCTTCGATGAATACCGTGCCAAGGCCCGACAGCGGGGTAGGGAGGTCATGGAGGCTGTCTCCGAGGAATGCCCGGAGATCACCCTCTTCAGTTACCGCCTCTTCTCCGATCTGCTGGGGCACCTGGACAGCGGCAGCCTCTCGCTTGCCCTAGAGACCGACGGCTATGGTCTGCTGCCCTCTTTCGTGGATGGGTGGCTGGATGTTGCCCCGCCTGGGCTGACGCTCATCGAGGGTACCGAAGCCATAGGCTACCTGGCGAACAGTCAGGCCGAGTATGACAGCGCCTACACCCGGCTCCGCCTGCGGTTCCATGAGTTCCTCGCGCCCGAGCACCGCAGCAAGGTCCTTCAGCACGTGCTGATCGGCCAGAGCCTGTACCTGGACGCCTACATCAATCCGCCGAGCAGCTTCTGGTACATCGATCGAACGGGCGCCACCGCTGCTGCACGGCTTGCCGCCAACCTGGCCTCGGCCATCGGTGCCGCCGACGGCCTCGTATGGCTCTATGGCGAGAAAGCTCGATGGTGGGCGAACTCGGGCGATACCGAGTCCCCCCTGTGGCCTGAAGCGCTGGACGGCGCGGTGGAGGCGATACAGCGCGCCAAGGATCCAGCGGGGTTCACAGCCCGGTTCTGGTCGTCGATGCCACCACCGGCGAACCTCCTACCAAACCCCGATTTCGCCTCCGCGGAGGGAGGCGGCGAGAGTCCCGACGGGTGGTTCCCGTGGCAGGTTGAGACCTCGCATGGCGTCATATCCACATCCGAGGGGACCGTTGAGCTCCGGGGCGTGACGAACGGTGTGGTGGGCGTCGAGGTGCCGGTGCAGAGCCTCCGGGTCTATGCGGTGCGAGTGCTGACGCGCCGGGAGGGACACGGCCTCGCTTCCTTGAACATCGGCTGGAAGACGGCAGAGGGCGTTTGGACCGCCACGGCCCAGAACCGCTGCTTCGTCGGCTCGAGCGGCCCTGATCCGGATGGCTGGATCGAGATCGGCGGCCTCGTGCAAGTTCCAGCCAGTGCTGATGTGCTCGTCTTCATGCCTCACGCGACTGGCCAGCTGAGCGAGGCCGACCGCTGCTGGTTCAGGCAGCCACATCTTGCCGACGTGGGCGAGTAGCGTGATCCCTTAGGTCGGTCCCCATGCGTAGCTGTGACAACGCTTGCATCCTGGTAGGCTAGGTCGCAGTGAATGCCTTCATTCTATTGCCATTTCTCGTGATATGCGCGTACAATACCACGTCGTTATGGTGACGATTGACGATATGGCCGCTGCGGCAGGCGTCCCTACCGCCGCTGTGCCATGGATACGGTGGGTTTGGTGCTCCGTATGAGGGGTAAGGACACCTCGTGCATCTACGAGGTACAGCCCCGTATCCTAACTAGACCCGGAGACTGTACTCTGGGACCAACCGCGCCTGTGGGAGAGGGAGGTCAGCTACAACGGGTGATCGGGGCGGCCCTTAGGGCCCCCATATCGCCAGCTTAGTCTGGCACAGGGCTGGTCAGTTAGTCACTACAGAGAAAGGCGGAGGTTCCATGCAGAGACGAACTGGTTTCACGCTCATTGAACTCCTAGTGGTTATCGCTATCATTGCAATCCTGGCAGCGATTCTGTTCCCTGTCTTCGCCAAAGCACGTGAGAAAGCGCGGCAGACGGCCTACCTGAGCAATGCCCGTCAGCTCGTAACCGGTCTGATGCAGTATGTGCAGGATCACGATGAGATGCTGCCTGCCGAGGTGGCCGCAGTGGTCCCGGGTGAGGATGGCGGCATCGTCTGGCAGATCGATCCCTACGTCAAGAGCCAGCAGCTATGGGTCTGCCCGTCCTGGAGGCAGGACATCTGGGTGACTTGCCCCGGCGACCGAACGGTCTCCACCTACAACATCCACGGCGATGCCCGGAACATCAGCATGGCCAAGGTCAAGGAGCCCGCTGCTAAGGTCTTCTACAAGGAGGGCGAGCAGTACTGTGGCTACTTCTGGGCTCATTGCCACCAGTGGGACTGCACGAGCCCGACGGATCTGCACAACGAGGGGCTGAACTGCGGCTTCTTCGATGGGCATGCCAAGTGGGTCAAGCGGTCGGTCCTGATCGGCGATGAGACGGGCTTCTTCGAGCTCTAGTGGACGAGGGGGATAGCGCATGAAGGCACTTGCAGCGACGCTAAGTGCTGTGGTCATGGCCGGTTTGCTTATCTGCATCGCGGGCTGCCGCTCCAAGGACGAAGCTGATGTCGGAAGCGGCGGCATGACGACTGCCGAGATCCGCCAGAAAGGTCCCGAGGCGGCTCGTGACATGATGAAGGCGAAGGGCATGAGCAAGCAGGGCGAGATGAAGCACTCGACGGGGCGGTAACCCGTATCGGCTGCTACTAACGCATCGTGTCGCGGCGGCTGACCAATCGAGCCGCCGCGACGCGGCTTTGGGAGGGTAGCGGAGGATGGGTCCCGAGCCGACGGATCGCCGCGACAATGGGGTTGAAAAGGCCCCGACGTGCGCACGCCAGGGCGCTGCGTCGTCTTCTCGGCGCGGTCTCGTCGTGACCCTCACCCTTGGAGTGGCTGCGGTGTGCCTCCTCGGCTACTACGGACCACAGATCAGGGGAGTCTTCGTGCTCCAGCCCTGGGACCGAGCGGGGCCCGCGGCTCTGTTGGACTCCTTCGCGCAATCGGTCCGCGCGCACGATGCGGCGGCGGTCGAGAGGCTTGCACCTGGAACTGAGGTCGACTCCAACTTCGAGACCATGCTCACCCCCAGGGCCAAGCCGAGGCAGCCGGCCCTCCCTCCCGAGGAGCAGCTTCCCGCGGGTCCGGCCGCCACGGCCGAGAGGCAGTACGACTACGAGCTGGGCGTGGTCAAACTCTCCGCCGAGACAGCGGAGGGCCGGATCTACACCTACACGGTCGGCAAACAGGACGGCGCTTGGGTTCTGCTGGAGTGGTCGCCCACTCCTCGGCGACGGCGCTAGCCCGCCTTATTCATGAGAGTGCCTAGAGGTTGTTGCATGGGAGTGGGTAGTTCGCCTCGTATCAAGGGCTATGCGCCCAGGCAGGCCCACAACCATCGGCGGTTGTGAGGCCTGCCAAGCCCCCGCCGCTGTGCCGCTGTTGCCGCTCCGTTCCGCCCGAAAAGGGCTCGCTGGCAACATCCCCTCGAATCCCGAAAACTGTTGGGGCCCAAGGCTTAGAGGCTGCACGGGAGGGGTCTGTATGTACTATGTTCCATTGTTCCGTGAGGTACTATACATACGTTATGGTACCCCCCTGCCTCGCCGAGAGGGCGCGAGTACCACAATAAGGGGGTATCGTTTCCCGGCGGAACACCGGAACAGCGGAACACGGACCCTCAGCGAGCGAGCGGCAGAACCCAGAGAGCGGCCAGGCGGCCAACAGCGAGCCGCCCCTCCATGCCCGCCGCCTGCTGCTGAACAGACCAACACCAACGCAACGGACAAGCGACCGCTACACAGCCGGCACGGCACAAATCAGCATTCATGAATGATGCGGGCTAGGAGGGGCGAGCCGCATCGCGTCGAGCAGGTCCAGCGCCCTGCCTTGCGCAATACCCTCACCATTCCGCACACCGAGGAGAGTGGTCGAGGATGCCGACGAAGAAGCCGTCCCTGCCCGGCGAGGGTACCCAGCAGCAGCGTCTCGAGTGGTTCCGTCAGGCCCGTTTCGGCATGTTCATCCACTGGGGGCTGTACTCCCAATTGGGCCGCCATGAGTGGGTGATGAACCGTGAACGCATTCCTGTCAGCGAGTACGAGCCGCTGGCGGACACCTGGAAGCCCGCCAAGGGCTGTGCCAGGAAATGGGCCAAGCTCGCGAAGGAGGCCGGACAGCGGTACATGGTGCTCACCACGAAGCACCACGAGGGGTTCTGCCTCTTCAACTCCGAGCTCACCGACTACTGTGCCACCAAGCGCGGCCCGGGACGCGATCTGGTCGCTGAGTACGTCGAGGCTGCCCGAGCCGAGGGGCTCCGGGTTGGCTTCTACTACTCACTAGCGGACTGGCACCATCCCGATGGTGTGGCGTGCGCGCGGGGCGAGAAGGCTCGGCGGCGGTTCGTGGACTACATCCACGGCCAGATCCGCGAGCTGCTCACCAACTACGGAACCATCGACATCCTGTGGTACGACCTCTCCTGGCCACTCGATGCCGAGGGCTGGGAGTCGGTGAAGATGAACGAGATGGCCTTGAGCCTCCAGCCGGGCATCATCATCAACAACCGGAACCAGCTTCCAGGCGACTTCGGAACGCCAGAGGGCCACATCGCCCCCGAGGCTGGGGGGCGCATGTGGGAGGCGTGCATGACCTTCAACGACGCCTGGGGCTATACACCCATCGACACGAACTACAAGAGCGCCTGGAACGTGATCTCCATGCTGCGCCAATGCGCCGCCGGCGGAGGCAACCTTCTTCTGAACATAGGCCCTACGGCCGAGGGCGCCGTGCCGGCTCCGTGCCCAAGGATCCTGCGTCAGGTGGGGGCTTGGCTGGGGCAGTACGGCCCTTCGGTCTACGAGGCCGCCGACTCCATGCCCCAGGAATGGTCGATCCTGGGGGCCTTCACACGGAAGGGAGACACTCTCTACTTCCACTGCAACCGGTACCCTGGCGATGAACTCGCCATCGGCGGTCTGGTCTGCGACGTGAAGTCCGCGAGGCTGATGGGCGGGCCGAAGCTGAAGGTGAGCCAGGTCCGCGACCGCGTGGTGGTCAGCGGGCTGCCGGCCCAGGCGCCCGATCCCCTCGACACGGTCATCGAGCTGAGGGTGAGCGGCGACGTGCGGCAGGTGCTAGGCGCCGGGTGCGAGCTGCTGAAGGGCGACCCGTGGCGGAAGACGGAGAAGTAGCGAGTACTCAGGGCACGTAGCGGCGGTAAAGTGAACTGTCGAGCACACCGGCGCCGGGACAGCGCACCTCGACGCGCACATGGTGCCGGCCGGCGGGCACGTCGAACTCGACCGTGCTCCCGGAGCCGCCAGTACGGACGGCGCCGTGGTCGATGGATGCCGTCGCACTCCAGAGCCCGGTAAAGGGCGAGTGAACTACAGCTCGCCCTGGTCCCTCTACCTCACCTTCGAGTACGAGTCTATCAGGTTCTTGTGTGTCACGGAGCAATCCGTAGGCTGTCATGGTGGAACCAGATGGCCGCAGCTCCATCTCGCTACAGATGAAGCAGCAAGCGCTTGCAGCCGCCTGAAACCCCATGAAGACGATGCTTCTGCCATCATTCTGGATGCGCTGCCACGGCACCGGCGAGGAGTGTTCGCCGACCAGTACCCGATTGGTGCCGAGATCGACCTCACCCATCCCGGTGGCCCTGTGGAGGACCACCGCGCCGCCGGGCGACTCGGCTATGGCGAGGTTCACGTTTCGCGGCGTGGCGGGGTAGGCGTGGGGTTCCCCGAGCATCGCCACGAAGGCCGCTAGGGCCTGGCTAACGGCGGGATCATGCTCACCAATGGCCGTCGGACCAGGCCACAGCAGGCGGTTGCCTTGGCGCAGGAGGCCTGACCTCGGCGGATCACCGTATGTGGCCAGGATAGCCACGCCTGGAGCAAGTGCCTCTGTCCGCGGCGTCAGGCGCGTGGAACTCACGCAAGTGGCGAGCACGTTGCCGACCTTGAGATGGTGCAGTTCCGTCGTCACCGTCAGGTCGCCGCGAGGGTAGGGGCAGAGGGCGGCTGCCGAAGGCGTGTATCCGAGGCTCTCCTGCCCGACGGGCAAGCGGAGGGCGAACTCGTTGCGGCGGTTGGCCGCGAGGGCGGAGGGAGGGACAGCGACGCGCCAGACTCCCTCGCCCGGCGAGTTGCAGGGGCTGAGGCGGACCTGGCCGAGGTGCTGACCATTCACGTAGGCCGAGGCGCCGTAGGGTGGGCAGGGCGCAATCTCGAGCAACCAGGCCGAGTCCTGGGGCGCCGCCACTGGGGCCCCTTCGGCAAAGAGCCACTCCCAGCCGCGATGGGCAAGTTCCGGGAGGTCCGGGATCGTTGGCGCGGCGGTATCGACGGCCGCGTGACGGCGCTGAGCCAGTGTGCCCAGCGGATCCTCCTGGCGTCCGTAGACAAAGGCCAGACCAGTGGCCGGCGGAGCGGCGGGCAGTGCCTCCGTGGGCCCCGAGCGGGCCAGGAACGCTCCGTTGGCGGCTAGTATGCGCTGCGCACCCTCGCCTGCCGTCGCACCCCGCATGTCCTCATCGAGTGGCCCGAGAAAGAAGGTCGGGAGCGCGGAGTTCCAGGCCGTGGCGAAGGCGCGATCGTCGAGGCTCCCAGTCTCGTAGACCAGAGCCTTGTAGCGGCTCTGGATGTCAGGCGCGTCGTAGAGGGCCGCATCGGAGAGGATGTCGGCGTCAACGCCAAGGTCGTCGAGGGTCGCGAGGAGAGCCGGGGCGATGGAGCGGCCCAGCGCCAGCTCTCGGCGGGAAGCGATCACCACGACGGTGGCGCGACGATGCCCCGCCGCCTCCCTCAGAACAGGCACGGCGGCGGAGGGCAGGGCTACGCCTGCCGTCAGCCATCGGTCCGCCAGCGCCATGCCCGTCTGGCGCGCGCCGGAGCCGGTCCCCGAGAGGCTGAAACGCGCCGCCAGGGGATGGGAACAGCGCCAGAGAGCACTCGGGAGCGAGGAGTCGGTGCGAAGACTCGCGAGGCTCCAGTGCCATCCGGTCGCGGCCCCGTCTAGCGGTGGCGGGAGGGGCTCCATGGCGAACAGATCTCGCGGACTACGGCTCCGCAGATCGGCCGTGAGCCCATCGGCCAGGTCGGTCCAAGCCTCGCCGGCCCACTCCAGGTAGTCGGCGAGGCGCACGTCGGTTGCGAGGGGTGGGCGAGGCCCATCGACCAGGCTATCCAGGCTCTCATCAGGCCCAAGGCCGTGGCGCATGCCGGGCGGCGGCTGCCAAGCGTTCCGGAGGGCACGGTCGCTACCGTACCTGTCGCGCAGGAAGGCGGTCCAGGCAGCCTGGAGCTCAGGCAGGTCGCGAAGCTCCGCTTCGTCCATCGGATCAGGCGCAAACACCTCACCATCGGCGCCGGCGCGCCGAGTCTTCTCCTCGGTGACCGATGGTTCGAGGGTGTACGCGTGCGCCTGAGCACCCCACCGGTCGATCCGGTCCGGCTCAAGACGGCAGCCATGGACGACGAGGCTGTCCGTCAGGGGGACCAGCGGCGCGCCCGTGGCATCCTCGAGGCGTCCCGACCGTACAGCGAAGCCCTGGGACTGTCCGCCGCCCCGGCTGACAGCCTCCCGCCAGTCCTCGATGAGCCGGCCGCGAATCACGCTCTCCATCGCCGCCAGGGACTCCCTTGCACGGCTAAGCTGGGTGGCGTCGGCGTCCACCGGCCACCCGCGGGCGGCCTGAACGCTCGCCTGGCGGCATCTCTCGATCAAGGAGCCGATTCCAACGGCGTGGGATCCCCACAGCCTAGGATCGACCAGCGGCGGGGAGGGACGCAGTGAGGCCCGCTCCAGGCGCCATCCGGCAAGGTCAACGGTCATGGGAGACTCGATGAGCAGGACGAGACGAGGAGCCCTCCTGCCGCGTTTGCACGCTGAGACGGGCACGAGGACGCGATGCCACACAGCTGGCTCGCGGTCCAGATACAGACGGCGTTCGCCATCCCAGCCACTCGGCTCGGCGGAGACCACAGAGAGGATCGGATCCTCACCGCCCGCGACTCGCACGGCGACGGATAGCGCATCGCCATCGACACTGCCGCCAACGAGGTCATCCAGCCAGCGACCCTCGGCCACAATAACGCAGTGTCGGATGCCCGGGCTGCCCTCTATGCGCACATCACCCGGGGCGGGCTCGCCCATCTCCTCGGAGAGGACCGGAACCGCCAGGCGCACGCTGCCGCCGTCATCGGGCATGCCGGTCCAACCCTCGGGCTGGACCGGGAGCGGGCCGCTGATCAGAACCACGAACAAGGGCCACAGGGCTGCCAATGGGCTTCACCTCGCGAAGCCAGTTTCCGGCCTGAGCCGTGCGGACCTGCCCGCAGGAGTGATGTGCCGGCCGGTAGAAGGAATCAAACGGTGACCGCCTTGCACTGCATCTCGCTCGAATCCGTCGCCTTCTGCATCCAAGGCCTGGACCATCCGATCGTGGACGACATTAGCTTCACGGTGGCTGAGGGGGAGCGGCTCACCCTGCTGGGGCCGTCGGGGTCGGGCAAGAGCACCATCCTCCGGCTCATCGTTCGGCTGGAGGAGCGAACGACGGGAGCCATCCATGCGGGGCCAGATCTGATAGACGACTTGCCCGTGAGGGACCTGAGGCGCCGGATCGCCCTGGTGCCCCAGGAGCCGAGCCTGCTCGGGCTGACGGTTCGGGGGAATCTGGATTTGGCCGCCGAGTTGTCAGGAGTTGCCGCCACGATGTCCTATGAGGAGCTCCTGTCGCGCGTGGACCTTCCCGTCGACCTGCTGGACCGCAACGGCCGGGAGCTATCGGTAGGCCAGAAGCAGCGGGTGACGCTTGCGCGAGCGCTCATCGGTCGGCCGCAGGCGCTGCTGCTCGATGAGCCCACTTCGGCCCTCGACCCTGGCTTGCAGGCGGGCATCGCGGGCCTTCTGAACCGCCTCGCCGACGATCTGGGCACCGCCATCCTCACTGTCACGCATTCGCCCCAACTGGCGGCCTCCCTGGGCGGCCGAGGTATCTTTCTGCGCCGGGGGCGCATAGAGGATGCGGGTGAGATGCAGCAGCTCCTGAGTCGAGACGGCGGTTCGGTGGTCGCGCAGTTCCTGAACGGCGAGCTGAGGGAGTCGTCCTAGGATGCCGGACTCGAGCACCTATATTCAGCTTGATTGGGTCTCGATGATGGCGGGCTCCGCCCTCATCCTGTTGACCATCGCCATCAGCTTCTGGCGCGGCCTGGGCGCAGAGAAGGATCTGTTTATCGCCTCGGTGCGGTGCGCCGGCCAGCTTCTCGTCATGGGGCTCGTGCTACGGTACCTCTTCAGGCTGCGCGAATGGTACCTGGTCATCGGCGTGTTGGTCCTGATGACCGGGTTCGCCGCGTGGGAGTCCTATCGGAGGGTTCGGAAGCCGGTGGCGGGTACGCTTTGGGTGATCTCGGCATGCGTCTTCGTCGCCACGCTGATCTCCGTCTCGTACCTCACCCATGTAGTCGTGCGCGTGCGCGTCTGGTACGACCCTCAGTACCTCATTCCCCTCGCGGGGATGATCCTGGGTCAGGCGGTGAACGGCGCCGCGATCGCGGCTGAGCGGCTGACCCAGTCTATCCGTGACAACGTTGGGGACATAGAGACCTACCTAGCCCTCGGTGCGACTCCTCGTCGGGCGTGCCGGAAGCACCTGCGCGACGCTGTTCACGCCGGTCTCATCCCGACAGTGACAGCGATGATGGTTGCTGGGATCGTGAAGCTGCCCGGGATGATGACGGGCCAAATACTGGCTGGCGCCGATCCTTTCGATGCGACGCTATACCAGATCGTGATCTTCTTCGCCCTGAGCTTCATGGCCGGCATCACGGCGATGATGGTCGTCGAGTTGCTTCATCGTCGCTTCTTCGTTGGTGACGTGCGCCTGAGGCGCGAGGCTGTGTAGAGCCGGAGGATGAGGAGCCGCGTATGGACCCAATTGTGCAAGTCTCGATCGACCTCATGACCCTCGAAGACGCACTGCCCGTGGCGGAGATCGCCGTCGAGGCGGGGGTAGACTGGCTGGAGGTGGGGACTCCACTCATTCTAGGCGAGGGACTCCACGCCGTGCGCGCGTTCCGGGAGCGTTGGCCCGACCACAAGGTGGTCGCGGACTTGAAGACGATGGACGCGGGCTACCTCGAGGCCGAGATGATGGCCAAGGCGGGCGCTGATCTTATCGTGGTCATGGCCGCGGCGCACTGGTCGACGGTCCGAGGGGCCTGCCGGGCCGCGAAGGACTACGGTGTGCAGGTCATGGGGGACATCATGCTCGCCGAGGATAAACCGGCGTGTGCCCGACGGATGCAGGAGTTGGGCGTAGACTACGTGATCGTGCACACCGGCTTCGATGAACGCAACGCGGAGCCCGGCAAGAGCCCGATCCACGACGTGCCGGGCGTTGTCGAAGCAGTCTCCATCCCCGTCCAGGCCGTTGGAGGGCTCTCTGTGGAGCAGGCGATCGCCATGCCGAAGATGGGGGCGCCCCTGGTCGTTATCGGCGCGCCACTCGTGATCGATGGGCAGGAGTTCGCGCCCGGTGACACAGCCGATCGGTTGCTGGAACTGCTTCAGCACGTCGTGCGCGAGGTCAAGGCCCAAGGCAGAGAGGACTGAGGTCCAGATGCAGGCGGTTGTGAAGTACGGGCAGTCGGACGGAGAGGTCGAGCTTCGGGAGGTGCCGGAACCGACGGCGGCTCCGGGCCACGTGCTATTGGAGGTCGGGGCGGCGGGAGTGTGCGGCTCGGACATCGAGATGTGGCGCCACCACGTGACCTTCCGTGTGGAGACGCCGGTGATCCAGGGCCATGAGTTCGGCGGCACCATCGCCGCCCTCGGTGAGGGCGCGACCGGCTTCGAGGTGGGCCAGCGTGTCGTGAGTGAGACGGCGGCCTTCATCTGCGGCGTGTGCCCGCAGTGCCGGTCGGGGGAGTACAACCTGTGCCCTCATCGCCTTGGCTTCGGGTACGGCACGAACGGGGCTTTCTGCCGGTACGTGAGCGTTCCGACGCGGTGCCTGCACAGCATTCCTGATGGCGTTCCTTTCGAGCACGCGGCCCTCACGGAGCCCGCCTGTGTCTCGTACAACGCCATCGTGGTGAAGAGCGAACCGAGACCGGGGGAGATGTGCGTCATCATCGGGCCGGGACCGATAGGGCTCTTCGCCGTTCAGGTTGCGAGGCTGGTGGGATGTGACCCCATCGTGCTGGTGGGAACCGTGGGTGACGTAGGCAGGCTCAAGGTGGGGGAGAGTCTCGGTGCGACACACGTATTCCTTGTGGGCGAGGACGACGTGGCAGCGAGGGTCAGCGAGATGTCGGGCGGTTACGGAGCGCCACTGGTGGTTGACGCCGCAGGCAACTCGGCAACCCTCAGGCTCTCGATGGAACTCGTCGCGAGGAACGGGCAGATCACGAAGATCGGTTGGGGCCCGAAGCCCGTGGAGTTCAGCCTGGATCCCATCATTCAGAAGGCGGCTCGGCTCCAGGGGACGTTCAGCCACACCTGGCGAACGTGGGAGGCGGTGCTTTCCCTGATCGCCTCGGGAGGGATCCAGATGGAGCCCATGGTGACCCACGTCCTTCCCATCACGGAATGGGAGAAGGCCTACCATCTAGTGGAGGACCGTGAGGCGGTCAAAGTGGTTCTGCAGCCTGAGTAGGGCCGGTCAAGGGAGGCCCAGGCGGGAGCGGACAGAGTGCGGGTATTCATCGTAGGCGCCGGAAGTATGGGATTCGCCCTCGCTCAGGAACTGGACGAGGAGGGCCATGAGGTCGTCGTCATGGACAGGGATCCGTCGCGAATAGACCTGGCGCGCACGCAGCTCGACGTGCTGGGGATCGCAGGGTCGGGGCTCAACCTGCGAGGCCTCCGGGAGGCGGGGCTGGAGTCGGCGGATCTTCTGATTGCCACGACAGGGCTTGATGAGGTCAACCTCGTGGCGTGCCTGCTAGCGCGGGAGATCGGGGTACGTCGCCGGATCGCTCGCGTGCACTTTCAGGACCTGATCGAGGACATCGCTGAGGTGGAGCTGTCGGTCCTTGGCGTCGACGAACTCGTGAACCCCGCCGAGGTGACGGTGAGACAGCTCTTCGATATGGTGAGGACGCCGGGGACCCTGGAGACGGCGGAGTTCGCCGATGGCGCCATGGTGCTTCGGGGGCTGCGGGTGCTACCCCACTCGCGCTTCCTGAAGGCCCCCCTTCAAGGGCTGCGGGCCATGACGAAGCATCCCTTCGTCATCACGGGGGTGCGCCGCGGCGAGCAGTTCCTGGTGCCGAAGGGGGACTTCTCTGCAGAAGAGCACGACATCATCTACGTGGTGACTGCTGCCCCGCACCTTCAGGCCTTCCTCCGCGCCTTCGGCTTCCGCCAACGCCGCGACCAGCGGGTCATCATCTACGGCGCGAGCACCATCGGTCGGCACCTCGCTGCCAGGCTGGAGTTGGTGGAGCGTGAGGTCATGCTCATCGAGCCGTCCCACGAGAAGTGCGCTCGGGCGTCGGAGGAGCTCCGCCATACCTCGGTGATCCATGGAACGCCGCTGGACAGCCATCTCATGGAGGCCCTCAACGTGGCGGAGGCGGACTACTTCCTGGGAGTGTCTGACAGCGAGGAGACCAACCTCACGGGGGCGCTCTGGGCGAAGCGGCTGGGGGCGCGTCGGGCGATCACCCTCACCCAGCTGCCGGAGCATGTGGCGCTGTTCGAGGATCTCCCCGTCGACGCGGTAGTATGCCCCATCGCGCTCACCGTCGGCGCGATCCTCCGGCGCGTCAGGGAGGGAACGATCCTCTCGCTGTTCCGCCTCGCGGGCGAGAGGGGCGAGGCGATGGAGGTCGTCGCGCAAGAAGGCTCGCCCGCGGCGGGCAAGGTGATCCGCGACATCGACTTCCCCGCAGGCGTCGTGGCCGCGGCCGTCGTTGGGAGTGGCGCCCCACAGGTCGCTGGCGGCAACACCCTGATCGCGCCGGGTGACCGCGTGGTGGTCGTAGCGCGGGTGGACGCGCTGGACGACGCGCTCGCGCTGTTCGACGGGGACAACGGGTGAACTGGCCGCTGGTTGTACATACCCTCGGACGGCTAGCGGGGATCATGGCTGCGGCTATGGTCCCCTCTCTCGGCATCGCCGTCTTCGGAGGCGACCCGCCGGAGGTAGCGCCTGCAACGACGGCCGCCTTCGCGCAGGGCATCGGGCTGAGCGCCCTGGTATCGGCCATCCTGCTGCTCGGCACCCTGGGTCGGACGGGTGGACGCTTCAGCGCCTCGGACGGTTTCTCGATCGCCACTCTGGGATGGCTCGTGCTAGCGCTGCTCGCGGCGGTACCGCTTTACCTCTGCAAGGCGGCCGGGGCCGAAGGTGGGGCCAGTCCAGCCGCTTCCTTCAGCTTCGCCGACGCACTCTTCGAGACCATGAGCGGGCTAACGACGACCGGAGCGACGGTTTTCGGGACCGACGCCTCCGTGGTAGGTGGACGCGGCGTGATCGAGGCGCTCCCGCCGAGCTTCCTGTTCATGCGTAGCCTGTGCCACTGGTTGGGGGGCATGGGGATCATTGTGCTCTGCTTGGCGGTGCTGCCAAGCCTCGGCGCGGGCGGATACCAGGCTTTCCAGGCCGAGGTCCCTGGCCCGGTGGCGGAGCGGCTACGGCCGCGGCTTCGTGAGACGGCGGCCATCCTGTGGGGCGTCTACCTGCTTCTCACCCTGACGGAGATCCTGCTGCTGTGGATCGGTCGGATGCCGCTCTTCGATGCGATCTGCCATGCCTTCGGGACTATGGCCACGGGGGGGTTCTCGACCAAGGATGCGTCGATCGGTCACTACGCGGCGGTGGGCCACCCGTCGGCGCTCTACTTCGAGGCTGTCATCACCGTGTTCATGGCGCTGGCGGGCGTGAACTTCCTACTCCACTATCAGGCACTGCGAGGCTCTTTCGAGGGCTTCCGCCGCAACCGAGAGTTGCACTTCTACGCCCTCGTACTGGTTTTCGCCGCGTTGGTGATTGGTAGCGCCCTGGCCCTGTGGGGGGACGCGGCGTACCACTCGGCGCCCGTCATTGCACGCCACGCGATCTTCCAGGTGGTTTCGGTCACCACGACGACGGGCTTCGTCACAACGGACTTCGATGTGTGGCCGACCCTCTGTCGCGCGGTCCTACTGATCCTCATGTTCTTCGGCGGCTGTGCCGGGTCAACGGCGGGTGGCATGAAGCAGATACGGGTTCTTGTCTTGGGCAAGTACTTCCATCGCGAGCTGATTCGGCTTCTCCGCCCCAGCATTCTCAAGCCCATCCGCGTGGGCAGCACGGTGCTGGACTCCCGTCGGGTTGCCAACATCGTGGGGCTCGCGGTGCTCTGGGTAGGCTGTGCGGTGGCGGCCAGCCTCCTGCTGTCCGCACTCCTGTATGGCGCGGCGAACCCGAGCGTTCCAGACCATCCGGATTCCCGGCTCGTAACGGCCGTGAGTGCTGTGATCACGACCATCAACAATGTGGGACCGGGCATGTCCGGGGTGGGTGCGCATCAGAACTACGGATGGATGCCTGCGGGGGCGAAGCTTCTGCTCAGCCTCTGCATGTTGATGGGGCGGCTGGAGATCTACTCTGTGGTGATCGTGTTCCTACCGCGTACCTGGCGCCTCTGAGTGCAGAGCGGCACTCCCCCGAGGGGTTTCCCTCGGGGGAGTGCTCGAGGTGGCTTACCGAGGGACGATCCACACGAAGTCGACGCCGACATCGGAGCCAGCGCCCTCCTCGCCGGGGCCGAGGGCCGTCACGGTGAGGGTGTGCTCGCCCGCGGCGAGGTCGAGGGTGTCAAAGAAGAAGTTCCGCAGCATCTCCATGTGAGGCGTGAACAGGTCGGGCTGGAAGCCCATCGGGTCGGCGCCGTCTAGGGAGACGCTGAAGCGGCCGCTGGTAGGCGAGAGCGCGCAGGTCAGGACGATCTGGTATCTGCGGCCCTCGGGCACGTCTATGGCGAACTGAACGCTGTCCCCCTCGCTCGGTCCCGCTAGCAGCACCAACCCGTCGCCGGACCACATCTCGCCCGACACGACCTCTGCGGGTCCGGCATCCGCGATGATGTCCTCCGCCTGCCAGAAGGTGGCTCCGCTGGCGGCGCCCAGGGCGAGGGGTTCCCACCCGATGGGCAGATCCAGGCCCAGGGTCACGTCGAGGGTTGTCAGAGGCACGAAGGCGTCGCGCAGTGTGTCATCGGCGTAGACGTAGGCGATGCGGCCGTAGCTGATGCCGGGCGTGTGGGTGTGGCTGAATAGCTCCATGTAGAAGTCAAGGCGCTCCTGGAACGGCAGGGGATCGAGGATGTGGAACCTGTTGTTCGCCACGAAGCCGCGGTTATCGGGGCCGGTGGTCAGCGGTTGGCACGCGTAGGCCGTCTGGAAGAGATCCGGGCGACTCCAGGCGTAGTTGTAGTAGTCCTCGGATCCGGTGCCAAAGAGCGAGGGGAAGGCGTCGTCGTCGACCCAGATCTTCTCGTCCCCCTCGCCCCACCAGTTGCCCCCGGAGGTTGGGACCAGCGAGGAGTTGAGCAACATGCACGCGACTCCGACGAGCACCCCGCGGCCGCGGGCAACGATGTAGGGCAGATCGAAGACGCCTGTCAGGCCCTGTGCCTCGAGGTCATGATTGATCTGCCACTTCGCATAGAAATGGAGCGATGACTCCGGGTTCCACTCGTAGGAGGCGACATTGACGGCCCCCTCGACGGTCGCCTCAGCGCCAGAGCGGTTCTGGACGACGATCCGAGCAGACCGCGCGAAGGGCATCACGAAGCGACACGTCATCGTGCCGTCGGGCCTTACCGTGAACGGCAGGCTGTCGTACGGAGCGAGACCCGGACCGGCGCCGAAGAAGTCGCCCAGTGGGCTCTCGACCTGGGGTTGCTCGGCCCCGTCGAAGAAGACCTTGAGGATCACGCCTCGCAGGGCTCGCCGCAGGTTCTCCCCCTGCACGGACAGGGAGAGCTCGCGAATCACCTGAGACCCCTCAAGAGCGATGAGTTCGCTCGCGCCACCAGCCGGAACCTCAGCACGGAGGTCGTAGGTTGTCCCATCGGCCTCGGGGTAGGTGGCCTCGGTATCCGCCAGGATGGCGATGGCCCGCTCGATCTCCGCGCTGTATGTGGTCAAATCGCCGGTGGCGAAAGAATGGACTTGGGTGCCCCCCTCGTACAGACGGGCCTCCATGTGGTAGAAGTGGAGCCGATCGAGCTGCCCAGTCCACTCGATGCGTAGGCTCTCGGCAAAGGGAATGGGGAAGTAGCAGGCCATGTTCTGGTGGAAGCCGCGCTCCACGTCGGCCTCGATGATGCCCTCGCGCTGGGCGAGTTCGCTGTAGGTCCACATCATGAACCGCTCGGCAGGGCCCTCGTAGAGGAGGCTCCCGTCGAGGATAACCGTTACGTCGCCGTTGATCGCCGCGGTCCACGTGCGCACCAGGGCGCCTGGGCCACGCCAATCAGCCATGAGGTACCGGCCGACGCCCTCATCGTTCGGCTCCTCGAGTACCTCGAGGTAGCCAGGAATGGGCTCTCCCCCAAAACCGTCACTGTTGGCGTACCAACCCGGTGCATAGGGCCTAACACTGCGACGATCGTAGGAGGAGACCTGGACGGTCTTGTAGGCGGGATCCGGGAACTCAGCGAGTTGCGAGAGGGTCACCATCTCGTGAAGCAGTGACCCAGTAGTCACCGGACCGGCGGCGGTTGTGTTGAGAGCCGTAACAGCAAGCAGAATCGTTGTCATGCGTGGAAAGCCTCCTGAGCATTGAGCTGCAGACGGCCTATTCCGCGCATAACGGTCGATCCCTGCGCCTCATGCCAGGGGGTACAAAGCGAGAGCGCCCCCACAGGGGGGGCGCTCTGTACCTACCGCTCGCTCAGGAACGATGGAACTAGAAGTACCAGTTCACCGATCCACGAGCCATGGCGCCTACCTGGCTGGCCCCGCCGATACCGGAGAACTGGGTCAGACCGAGGTCAACGGTGACATCGAAGTCGCCATGGATACTGATATCGGTGCCTGCAATGGCGGTCCAGCGGCTGTTCACGCCATCGGCCTCGTTGATGAGGCGGAAGCGCCAGTCGCGACTGCCGGAGTGGTAGACGATGTCAGCCCAGGCGGCGTTCTCGCCGTAGACAGCCGGGATCTTGCTGTTCGTGCGCTGGAACCAGAAGCCCGGCCTGTAGGCGGTGCCGGGGACGCCGCCCATCGCAAACGGCGCCTCGTTGTAGCTGAAGAGGCACGGGGTGGTCAGGTCGGCATTCCGCCCGCTGCGCGCGCTCGGGTTTGCGCCGAGAGGGAGTTGGATGTAGGACAGACTGATATCCCAGTCCTCATCGCGCAGAACATCTGCCGCCACGTACCAGGCCAGGTTGTTGAGGCCGAGGTTGTTCAGCGGGGTGGTCACCTCAGCGCGGATCCCCTCGCCATCCTGGGCATCCCACATATACTTGACATCGACGCCAAGCCGGCCGAACTGCTCGCCGGCGTCGGTGCCGCCGTATCCATCGAGGTCGTTCCAGATCCACGTCACGCCGCCGCCCCAGAGGTCGTCGTCGGCATCATCAGGATCGTCATAGTTCGCGAACCTGGCGACGAAGTGGGGACGGGTGTTCATGCCGCCCGCGAAGTAGAACTCGAGCTCATCGAGAGCGGTGTCGGTGAACTGGACACGGATACCATCCGCCGAGCATGAGTCGTTGTCGAAGGTGAGCCCCTCGGCATAACCGACACCCTGCCGGCCGATGGTGAGATCCACGTCAGCGCCGAAGATCTCAGTGTCATCCACGCGAACCCATGCCTCATCGGCCATGGTAAACGTCATGTCTTCGGGCAGCGCGTTATCGTTCTCCCACAGCACGATGCAAACACTGGTCTTGGAGTTGATGCGCTTGTAGAACTCCAGCCAGATGTCGTAGCTGTTGGCAAGCTCGACAGCGTCCACGAGCCCGGCCGCGTTCGCGCCAGAGGCAACAGCCACGAAGTCGGTGGCGAGCATGCCAGTGATGACGTCCGGCTCCTCCTCGAGGGCCTTCACGCGGGCCTCGAGAGCCGCAAGGTCATCGGTCAGGTCGCCGAGGCGGCCATCGATCTCGGCCAGCTCGGGCTCGAGCCAGTCGCGCAGCTCAGCGACCTTCTGGTTCAGCGTGGCCTCGTCGATCAGGCCGCGCTCAGCGATCGCGTCATCCACGAGACCGGCAAGACGGCCCGCATCAACGGTGCCAGCAGGGCCAGCGGGACCAGCCGGACCACGGGGGCCCGGATCGCCGCGCTCACCCTTGGCGCCAGCGGGACCAGCAGGGCCAGCGGGACCGGCAGGGCCAGCGGGACCAGCAGGACCGGCAACGCCATCCTCACCGGGGGTGCCAGGGCCCTCGACGCCCACATTGGCATCGACGTACCACAGCAGGCGAGCCAACGCCATCGCGAACTCGTAGCGGGTCAGGAAGTTCTTGCCCTTGAAGGTCCCGTCGGGGTAACCCTCAAGTAGCCCCGCATCGTAGAGCTCGGCGATCGCGTCATATGCCCAGTGATCCCAGGGAACGTCCGGGGGCACGGGGCAGCCGGCGACCATGGTGACACCGGTATCCCAGTCAGCGGACGCCGGAATCACGAGGGCGGCAGCTAGAACTGCCGCTACTACAGATACGAACAGCATGCGTCTCATTGTGTGTCGCCCTCCTGCGAATGAAAAGCTTCCTTTGACCGACGTGAAGCAAAAGCGCCGTAGGAGGAAGACGCCTCAGGAGTAGGCAGGTCCGGCAACCGTTGCACAAGTGTTCATGTTTCCTTGCGCGGTTGCTTCGCCGCCCGCTTCCGTTCGCAGTCTTCCCTTTGGCTACATCGCTCCTCTCCGCGTAGACTACGCTCACGTCTGAGAAAGTTTGCCAAGACTAACATTTATGGCCGAGCACATGCAAAACTCCTGCATGCTCCAAGCAGTCCCGCGTACTCTCGGACTTCACACCGTACCGAAAGTGTTCGCTGGGCTCGATGTAGCGGCGTTCGAGGCGGTGGTCCATCGTTGGCTCCACGAGCACTCCGTGGGCTCCGACGAGGCGTTCGCCGTGGATGGGAAGACGCTCCGCGGCATCCGCGGCGAGGGGATCGCCGGCGTCCATCTCGACGCCGCCTTCACCGATGCGAGAGGTGTGGTGGTGGGTCAGGCACAGAGTCCTGGCAAAGGACAAGAGTTGGTCGCGGGCCGAGAGGTTGTCCGCGTGCTCCCCCTTGAGGGCCGCATCCTGACCTTGGACGCCCTCTACGCCAAGGGAGTATCTCGCCGGCCGTCAGGTGCAGCTAGGCTGATCCTTCGCTTGGGGGGGGTACAAAGCGAGAGCGCCCCCATAGAGGGGGCGCTCTGTACCTACCGCTCGCTCAGGAACGATGGAACTAGAAGTACCAGTTCACCGATCCACGAGCCATGGCGCCTACCTGGCTGGCCCCGCCGACACCAGAGAACTGGGTCAGACCGAGGTCAACGGTGACATCGAAGTCGCCATGGATGCTGATATCGGTGCCCGCAATGGCGGTCCAGCGGCTGTTCACGCCATCGGCCTCGTTGATGAGGCGGAAGCGCCAGTCGCGACTGCCGGAGTGGTAGACGATGTCAGCCCAGGCGGCGTTCTCGCCGTAGACAGCCGGGATCTTGCTGTTCGTGCGCTGGAACCAGAAGCCCGGCCTGTAGGCGGTGCCGGGGACGCCGCCCATCGCAAACGGCGCCTCATTGTAGCTGAAGAGGTACGGGGTGGTCAGGTCGGCATTCCTGCCGCTGCGCGCGCTCGGGTTCGCGCCGAGGGGGAGCTGGGCGTAGGACAGACTGATATCCCAGTCCTCGTCGCGCAGAACATCCGCCGCCACGTACCAGGCCAGGTTGTTGAGGCCGAGGTTGTTCAGCGGGGTGGTCACCTCAGCGCGGATCCCCTCGCCATCCTGGGCATCCCACATGTACTTGACGTCGACGCCAAGCCGGCCGAACTGCTCGCCGGCGTCGGTGCCGCCGTACCCATCGAGGTCGTTCCAGATCCACGTCACGCCGCCGCCCCAGAGGTCGTCGTCGGCATCATCAGGATCGTCATAGTTCGCGAGCCTGGCGACGAAGTGGGGACGGGTGTTCATGCCGCCCGCGAAGTAGAACTCGAGCTCATCGAGAGCGGTGTCGGTAAACTGGGCACGGATGCCATCGGTCGAGCGCGAGTCGTTGTCGAAGGTGAGCCCCTCGGCATAACCGACATACTGACGGCCGATAGTGAGATCCACGTCAGCGCCGAAGACCTCAGTGTCATCCACGCGAACCCATGCCTGATCGGGCACAGTGAACGTCTGGTCGACGGGAAGCGCGTTGTCGTTCTCCCACAGCACGATGCCAACACTGGTCTTGGAGTTGATGCGCTTGTAGAACTCCAGCCAGATGTCGTAGCTGTTGGCAAGCTCGACAGCGTCCACGAGCCCGGCCGCGTTCGCGCCAGAGGCAACGGCCACGAAGTCGGTGGCGAGCATGCCAGTGATGACGTCCGGCTCCTCCTCGAGGGCCTTCACGCGGGCCTCGAGAGCAGCAAGGTCATCGGTCAGGTCGCCGAGGCGGCCATCGATCTCGGCCAGCTCGGGCTCGAGCCAGTCGCGCAGCTCAGCGATCTTCTGGTTCAGCGTGGCCTCGTCGATCAGGCCGCGCTCAGCGATCGCGTCATCCACGAGACCGGCAAGACGGTTGGCATCAACGGTGCCAGCAGGGCCAGCGGGACCAGCCGGACCACGGGGGCCCGGATCGCCGCGCTCACCCTTGGCGCCAGCGGGACCAGCAGGGCCAGCGGGACCGGCAGGGCCAGCGGGACCAGCAGGACCGGCAACGCCATCCTCACCGGGGGTGCCAGGGCCCTCGACGCCCACATTGGCATCGACGTACCACAGCAGGCGAGCCAACGCCATCGCGAACTCGTAACGGGTCAGGAAGTTCTTGCCCTTGAAGGTCCCGTCGGGGTAACCCTCGAGTAGCCCCGCATCGTAGAGCTCGGCGATCGCGTCATATGCCCAGTGATCCCAGGGAACGTCCGGGGGCACGGGGCCGCCGGCGACCATGGTGACACCGGTATCCCAGTCAGCGGACGCCGGGATAACGAGGGCCGCAGCTAGAACTGCCGCTACTACAGATACGAACAGCATGCGTCTCATTGTGTGTCGCCCTCCTACGAATGAAGAGCTTCCTTTGACCGACGTGAAGCGAAAGCGCCGTAGGAGGAAGACGCCTCAGGAGGAGGTAGGTCCGGCAACCACTGCACAAGTGTCCATGTTTCCTTGCGCGGTTGCTTCCCCGCCCGCTTCCGTTGGCAGTCTCCCTTTTGGCTACATCGCTCCTCTCCGCGCAGACTACGCTCACGTCTGAGGAAGCTCGCCAACACTAGCACGTGTGCCCGAGCGCATGCAAGATTCCTGCATGCTCCAAGCAATCCTGCATGCCCTCGAACTTCATACCGTACCGGAGGCATTCACCGATACGCACCCGAATGCCTCCCTTGGCCCTGGTCAACGCGCGGGGCCTCATCCAGGGAGGGATCCCGTGGTCGATGGGCCTGACTTCAACCAGTACCTAGACGCTATATACCGTACCAACGATCCCCATCGCGTACCGATTGGGGAATTGTTTGTCGAGGACATCATTGCACGCCAGCTATCTGAGGGACCCATCGACTATGACGATCACGGAATGACGCTCCGAGGCATGCGGGTGTTCCTCGAGACTCACCGCGTTCTGGGGTTCGATGCAGTGACGGTCGGGGTAGGCCCTGGCTTCGAGCTTCCAGAGTGGGCGATGACGACCGATGTCGCGCCCCTCTCCAAGGGCCAACGCGGGTTCGTGACCGGTGGAGCCAGCCGGATCTGGGATAGGGCGTCCTTTGAGGCTTACCCCTGGCCGAGTCCAGAGCAGGTAGACTACACACCCCTGGAACGGGCTAGTAAGGCTATGCCGGACGGCATGGCCATCCTTGGGTCTGTGGGCGGCCCCTGCGAGTGGCTCATGTGGATCATGGGCTACGAGACCTTGAGCCTGGCTCTGGCGGACGATCCGGAACTCGTCAGCGACGTCGTGGACTGCATCGAGCGACAGATGCTGGCGGTATTCCGCCACGTGGCCGCGATGGAGCGCGTCGGCGCCATGTGGATCTCGGACGACATGGGGTTCCGCACCGGCACCTTCCTATCGCCCGCCCATATGCGAGCCTACGTGCTACCCACGCAGAGGCGCCTGGCGGCGGCGGCCCATGCGGAGGGCATCCCCGTGTTGCTGCACTCCTGCGGCAATCTCACCGCGATCATGGATGACCTGATCGACGATGTGGGCATCGATGCCAAGCACTCATTCGAGGACGTCATCACGCCGGTTACCGAGGCGAAGAGGCTCTGGGGACACCGGGTCTGCCTCATCGGTGGCGTCGATCTCGACCCCCTCACTCGGCTCTCGCCGGAGGAGGTCTACCGCTACACCCTAGGGATCCTGGAAAAGTGCGCTCCAGGAGGTGGGTACATCCTCGGCACGGGAAATAGTGTAGCGAACTACGTGCCCATCCCCAACTACCTCTCAATGCTCCAGGCTTGGCGCGACTGGCACGTAACCTCAGCCACGTGAAGGGACCGATCCAATGGGGAACACACCCACGCCCGCCGACGGCGTGCATAGCATGGTGCCCAGGGAAGAGATGTCAGAGGGCGCCCGCAAGCTGCGGGATACCTACGCGCGCACCCCAGGGGCGCCACTCGTGCAGAGAGAGTTCGGGTTCTACTGCCTGGATCGGTGGCGTCGGGAGGGCATGCCCACCGATGTGCCCCTCCATGAGCTGTTCCAGTACGACCCGCCTGGCAGCTACGGGCTCGGTCAGTTGGGATGGTGTGAGGCCGCATTCCTACCCGCGTTCGAGATCGAAGTCATCGAGGACCGTGGGGAGCATGAGGTGGTCCGCGACTACGCCGGCCGCCACGTTCTGTACTTCAAGGGACGCCGCGACGGCTTCATGCCGGAGTACCTCGAGCACCCCGTGAGGGACGCTCGAACGTGGGAGGAGGACGTCAAGTGGCGGCTCGACCCCTCGAGTGAGGAGCGGTACAGCGATCTGGGGCCCAGGATGGAGGCCGCGCGAGAGCAGGCGCGTCGCGGTCAGATGATCAGCCAGGGCCTCATCGGGGGATACATGTACCTGCGCAGCCTCATCGGGCCCGAGCATGTGCTCTACGCGTTCCACGATCAGCCGGCGCTCATCCACGACTGCATGACGACTTGGTTCGATCTGGCCGATGCCGTCATCTCACGGCATCAGGAGCATGTAACGATCGACGAACTCTTCTTGGCCGAGGACATCTGCTACAACCACGGGCCGCTGATCTCTCCGGCAATGATAGGCGAGTTCCTGGCGCCCTACTACGAGCAACTCATCGCGAACGTGAAGGCGCGTCAGATCGATCGTGACCGCCACCTCTATCTGCACATCGACACCGACGGCTATGCCCCGCCCGTCATGCCGGTGTACAAAACCCTCGGCATGGACGCCATGAGCCCATTCGAGGTCGCCTCAGGCTGTGACGTGGTGGCTGTGGGGCAAGAGCATCCCGATGTGGCGCTGTTCGGTGGCATCGACAAGCGTGTGCTGGCACAGGGCAAGGCGGCGATAGACGCGATGGTCGAACGGATCCTCCCTGCGATGCGCGAGCGCGGGGGGTACATACCAACATGCGACCACGGGGTGCCCGAGGAGGTCCCCTACGAGGACTATCTGCACTACCGAGCGCGCTGCGTGGAACTGGGGAGTTAGAGCCGCTCCACCCTCGAGGCTTTCAGGTAGGGCGCGCCGGCCTCGGTGAGGCCAGGGACGGCGGTGACGCGGACACGGGGCGCCGGGCGCTGAGTCGAGTCCAGGCTATCAGGCTCCTCGCCACTCACATAGATCCCGCCCGACTCGTCGGCAACGATCCAGTCGCCTCGGTGCCGGCCGGGCGGCCCCTGGGTTACCGGGCCTTGGAGTCCCTTGGCCCGCCAGCCCCGGTACTCCCCCTCGACCAGGACGGTGCGTGCCTGGAAGAAGCGCGGGAACTCCGCCAGTTGCGTAACAGTTACGACCCTGGGCACCCAGTCATACCGGAGTTCGACGGTTCCCTCATGCTCGATGAAGCGCGTCTCGATGGGCAGGATCCTGCACCAGACGCCGTCGGGGAGGTACATGACGCCGGACCGGAGGGGCGGAGGGGAGCCCATCTCCAGATCCTCCTCGTTCACGGTCACGGTCGGCTCGCCCAGCCGGAGAGCGATCTTCGTGTCGGGCAACGTCGCGGACAGGCTGTCCGTGGACTCATCCCACGAGACGTGGGCGCCCAGTCGCTCCAGGACCAGACGCACGGGGAGAAGCAGAACGTTGTCCTGGTAGAGTGGGGGAGGCGGCGCCGGCTGGCCCTGTTCGCGGGTGACCTCGATGGTCTCGATGTACAGCCGTAGCGGCGCGGTCTGAGCGTGAGCGCGCTCGGGCAGCGCCGCCAGAGCGATGCAGAAGCTGGCTCCCAGGATCAGTAACCGGCGGGTCATGCGTAGATCAACTCCCCGAACAGCTTACCAGCATTCCGCGTCGTCGTAGCCGCGATCTCGCTCGCATCGACACCCCGAACGCGCCCGATAGCTTCGGCGACTATGGACACGTAGGCGGGTTCATTGGTGCGTCCGCGGTAGGGTACCGGGGCGAGGTAGGGGGCGTCCGTCTCAATGAGGAGGCGGTCCAGTGGCACACAGGCCGCGACCTGACGCGCCTCTTCACCCTTGGGGAAGGTGACGATGCCCGTCAGCCCGATGTGGAGGCCCATCTCAAGGACCCAATCGACCTGATCGGCGCCGTAGGGGTAGCAGTGCATGACTCCGCCAGCGGCGAGAGGCGCATAGTCCGACAGGATAGCGCGCGTGTCATCGGCGGCCTCTCGGGAGTGAATGATCACCGGGAGGCCGAGACGCGCCGCCTCACCGAGTTGGCGCTCGAATGCCGCACGTTGAATGGGACGGGGGGAGTGGTCGTAGTGGTAGTCCAGCCCGGCCTCGCCGTATGCCACCACTCGGTCCCCTCTGGCGAGTTCGGAGAGCGCGTCGGCGGCACGTGCATCGTACTGGTCAGCCTCATGGGGGTGGACACCGACGGCAGCGAGGACGCTCGGGTGGGCGTTCGCCAGGGATGCGGCCTCACGAGAACTGCTCAGGTCGTACCCAACGACGACCATGCGGCTGACACCCGCGAGGCCCGCGCGACAGAGGACATCGTTGAGGTCCGCAGCCAGCTTGGGATGGTTCAGGTGGCAGTGGGAGTCGACGAGGGACATGCCACTGGTTTCGGACGGCGAACCACTGCCCCTCCATGAGGACGCTGAACCAAGGGGCTCCGGGCCGAAGGGACCTGCGGATGATCACGGAATAGCGTGTCTAGGCTGCGAGCCCCTTGAGGGGTCACGCCAGCCGAGGTGACCGCGAGGAGGAACCCGTGTGAGTGCAGCAGGTACCCTAACGGCTTCTGCTCTGACCGATCGGCAAAAGCGGGCCATGTTCTGGGCAAGCAGCATCTCCCTCATAGCCACCGCGATGAGCTTCGCAATCCGTGGCGACATCCTAGGCGATCTGGAAGGTGTGCACGAGCTCACCAAGACGCAGGCCGGAAGTGTCGGCAACGCGTGGGCGTTGGGGTTCGCGCTGTCCATCCTGTTCGGTGGCGCCCTCTGCGACTTCATCGGCATGAAGCGAGTCATGTATCTCGCGGTCGTGGGGCATAGCGTAGGCTGCGCCGGGATCATATTCGGCCCGTCGCCGAACTTCTCGATCCTGTTCGCCTCCGTCCTCGTGATGGGGATCGGCAACGGGATGGTGGAGGCGGCCGTCAATCCATTGGTGGCCACCATCTACCCGAAGGAGAAACTGGCGAAGCTGAATGCGCTCCACGCTTGGTTCCCTGGTGGGATCGTTATCGGCGGCGTGATCAGCTACCTGATGACACAGACCATGGGCGGCATGTCTTTCGGGGCGTTCAGCCTGTGGCAGATCAAGATGGCCGTCATCTTCATCCCCATCATCGCCTATGCCGTCATGTTCGCGACGATGAAGCTGCCGGCAACGGAGCGCGTCGCCTCTGGAGTGTCAAACCGGGAGATGTGGTTGGAGTCGGTGCGTCCGGCTTTCATCCTGCTCTTCTTCTGCATGGCGCTGACAGCGGCCACTGAGCTTGGCCCGAACACGTGGATCCCGAACATCATGACCAAGGCAATCGGCAGCGGCATCCTGGTGCTGGTGACCATCAACTTGGTGATGGCCATCTGCCGGTTGTTTGCCGGACCCATCGCGAACGCCGTCAGCCCGGTGGGCATGATCTTCCTCTGCGCCGTAGTCTCCGCCATCGGCCTCTTGGCTCTAAGCGGCGCCCACGAGGCATGGAGCGCCTACCTCGGCGGCGCGATCTTCGGTCTCGGCGCGTGCTTCCTATGGCCAACCATGCTCGCGATAACCTCCGAGCGCTTCCCGAAGGGGGGCGCTGTGCTGCTGGGCCTCATGGGTAGCATCGGGAACATCGGCGCCTTCCTGGCCGCCCCGATCATGGGGCGGGTGCAGGACTTCAACCTGGCCAAGGGGCTGGATGAGGTTGAGGCGGGCATGCTGTCGCTGCGTTACGTCATCGTTCTTCCCATCGTCGTGGCGGTCATCTTCGGAGCGATCTACCTCTGGGACAAGGCGCACGGCGGCTACAAGATCGTGGAGCTCGATGCGGCCGAGGGTCCGACGCCCACGGAGGACGCCGAGGCCTAGGCCTGTTGCTCGCAGTCTAGAGTCCGTGCGCCCGCCGCGCCATCCACGTGGCGGGCGTGCGACGTACGGAGGGGCCCCAGTATGCGCGTGTTCATTGCCGTAGACATCGAGGGCATCAGCTCCATGGTGGACTGGCGTGACCAGTCGGACTTCGAGGCACGGAGGTGGATGACGGAGGACGCCAACGCGGCTGTGCGTGGCGCCTTCGAGGGTGGAGCGTCGTACGTCTGCGTCCGCGACTGCCACGGCCCGGCCCGAAGCATCATTCCAGAGGCTCTCGACGAACGTGCCGAGCTGTGTCGTGGCTGGGATAACCTCCACGGCATGGTGGACGGCGTTGAGAGCGGCTTCGACGCCCTCATGCTCGTAGGTTGGCATGCCCGGTATGGAACGGAGTCGGGTGTCATGGCACACAGTTGGTCGGGCATCATCCGGAACATCTGGGTCAACGGAGTCGAGATGGGCGAGGTAGGGCTTGCCGCCGTGATCGCTGGTGCGGCAGGCGTGCCGGTCGCGATGGTCTCCGGCGATGACGCGCTGGCGAAGGAGGCGCAGGCGCTGCTCCCCGGTGTGCGCGCCGCCGTTGTGAAGCACGGTCTGAACCGGTTGGCGGGCCGCTGCCTGTCGCCGAGTCGGGCGCGGCGCGTGATCGAGGACACCGCGCGAGCGGCCGTCGCGGAGCAGCGAGCCGCCGCCTACGGCACCCAGTGGCCCGCCTCCATCGAGGTCCGCTACCAGCATCGTGGCCAAGCCTCGTGGGCGGCGAGGGTGCCTGGAGTGCGTCGCGAGGGGGACTATGGAATCGCGACCGAGGTGGCCGACGCGGCCGCGCTGAAGGACATTCTGTTCTGCTGCAACCGGCTTGCCCATGCCTGCGATCTCTACTAGAGGAGTGGATAGCATGAAGGTCTACCTCGTGACCGACTTGGAGGGCGTAGGTGGCGTGTGGGACTGGGACCACGGCCAGTGGTCACCAGAGGAGCGCGCGCGGGCACGGTCGCTCCTCACCGGCGAGGTGAACGCCGCGGTTGAGGGGTTCCTGCAGGGGGGCGCGAGCGAGGTCATCGTCAATGACGGCCACGGCGTGGGGTACAGCATCGATATCGAGGATGTGCACCCCAGAGCCCGCGTTATCCACGGGCAGGATCGGCCCATCTGGCTACCGTTCTTCGACGGCACGTTCGCCGCCACGGGCCTTGTGGGCGCTCACGCGAAGGCCAATACGGCTGGCGCGAACCTGTGCCACACCATGTCCTCGCTGAGCATCGACGGTTACTGGGTGAACGACGTCTCCATTGGCGAGATAGGCCTTCAGGCCATCACGGCAGGGCACTTCGGGGTTCCCTTCGTCTTCCTCTCGGGCGACGAGTACGCCTGTCGCGAGGTATCGGAACTCATACCAGGGGTCCGCACGGTCGCGACAAAGCTCGGGCTGTCCACCCGCTCCGCCTGCACACTGAGCCCCGCCGCATGCCGTGAAGGCATCCGCGAGGGCGCCGCTGCCAGCATGGAACTCATCGGCACAGTAGAACCTCTAACCCTAGGGCCGCCCCTGGTGTTCCGCGAGCGTCGCCAGAGGCCCGACTTCGATGGGCGGGTGCCCGGAGAAGGGGAACGGATCCTGAGTCGCTGGGAGCGCGAGATCAGCGCAACGGATCCCATCGACCTCACATGTAAGCTGTACGGCTACAGGCCTCCAGCGTAGAGGCCTTCGGCGCGCCGGCACGTAAGTAGTAGGTGTGCGCCGGACCCAGCGCGGGTCCGGGAGGGAGGACCACCATGGTACGGTCAATCCTAGGCATCCGGGCGTTGGCCGCCCTTGTCCTCGTGGCAGGTCTGGTCGTGGCGCCGGCAGCGTTGGCGCAAGGCCTGCCTGAAGTGGCCATCGAGCAGCCTCGCGATGGCGCCGATGTGGCCACTCTCGGGATTCCGCTGACGGACATCCCATTGACGGTGAGCTACAAGTCATCAGCCGGGGTCGACAAGATCGAGGTCCTCGTGGATGGGGCGGTGCAGTTCGTGGACCGCTTCAGCGCTCCCGAGGCAGAGGGGCGACGCTCCTACCTCTGGGATGCGACGGCTCACGGCCCCGGCAAGCACACCATCAGCGTCATCGTGTTCGCCGGCGCACGATCGGCTGGAGCACAGGCGGTGGTCGAGTACAAGGCGGTTCCGTCGCCAGGAGAGGTCCAGCCCAGGGCGACTCTGGCGGTCGTCAGCCCAAGCCCCGGCGCGGTCGTGTCTGGTCTCGTTCCCCTGCGAGTCGAGACCACGGGGGCGCGGCCACACTGGGTGCAGTTCTTCCTGGATGGGCGTGCGGTGGGCCACAGCCTGAGCGAGCCCTACGCGATCTCCATCGACACCTCGCTCTACGCCGACGGTCGACACGTCGTCTACGCCGCGATGAAGACAGACCGCGGCACCGTCACAAGTGACACGCTCCACGTCAACTTCATGAACCTGGAGATCCCAGAACCACAGGGCGAAGGGGTTGTAGAGCCACCCGGTGAGGACCCGGGGATCGAGGGGGCTGGCCCCGAGATCGATGTGGCCCCGGTCGAGGAGCCCGTGAAACCGGACCCCGGACCGGCCATCGCCATTCCCGCGGCGCCGATCGAGCCCCTCACGCCGCCAGTGCCGTCCCCCGCGGACCCGCTCAACGTGGGTGTGGACCCCCAGGGGCAGCCACCCCTGGAGGTCGTGGAGCCTGTTGAGCCGGTCGAGGCCGATCCCGGGACTATGACGGACCTACCGCCCGACATCGCCGGAGCCGGGGAGTGGCAGCCCGTCGGTGTGGGCGAGGAAGGCCCAGCGGTGGTGCTTCCTGTGGAGGTCGCGCCGGATGAGCCGCCGCCCGGAGAGCCTGTCGTTGAGCCTCCGACGCCTGTGGACGCCACTATGCGGCCGTTGGACACGGAGTTGGCGGGCCCGGATGGGCTCGGCGTCCAGGCTCCGTCGGCCCCGCCGGCCGAGCCGAGTGTCCCGCCGGCGCCGGATGTCACAGCACCGACCGAGGAGCCTGCGGTGCCGCCGCTGGAGCCGGTTGAGCCCGACGTTCCCGTTCTGCCGGAGCCGCAGGGCCCGACCCCGGAGGAGGTCCCGCCCCCGCTGACACCGCAGCTGGTAGAGATCGACGAGGCTTCAACAGGCTCCGTGAGCCCGCTGCCGCCTCTTGTGCCGTTGCCAAGCCTCACGGGCCCCGCTGATGCGGCGTTGCCCGACCTGCCTCGGACCGGTCCTGTTGGGCTGCCGTCACCGGAGGAGGCGCCATCCCCAGAGGAGAGTCCGGCGGCGCCTCGGTCCGAGCAGCTGGTGGAGCCGCTGCCTGCAGCGGTCGAGGAACTCGCTGGTCCGGCGGAGGTCGTCGCGCTCGGCGCGTTGCCGGAGCCCAGAACTCCGGAGGAGATCCCCGTGGTTGAGGCGCCCACTGAGCCGGCGCTTCCCGGTCCTGCCGCGCCGCCGACTGCCGTTGAGGCTGTGGCCGTCGATCCGTTACCGAGTTCCAGCGACGACCCTGTGCCGGTCACCGGCCATACCCCCCTGCTCACCAGCCCCACGGGCGGCCCCGCCCCGGATGCGGCTACCGAGGAGACGGGTCTGGTTGTGTGCCTGGACGGTGCGCCGATGGAGGGAGTGCGGCCAGCGATCATCCAGGATGGCGCTGTCTACTTGGCCCTCCGTGACCTGCTCATTGCCGTTCGCGGCTCCATGACCTGGGATGCCCCGTCAGAACGCATGTCCGGTCGGGCTGGCACTGCCAGCTTCGCCATCACTGCTGGCGACGACACGGCAACGCTACGTGGTGGGGAGATGGCCCTTGATGCGCCGGCTCTGGTCATAGACGGCACGCTCATGGTGCCCCTCGGCTTCGTGGAGGAACTCTTGGGCCTGCAGTCTGTCCAGGATCCTGCCGCTGGTACTCTGGAATTCAAGGGCTCTAGCCAGTAGACTAGTCGCGGCCGGCGATGCCGGCGTAGATGGGTCAAGGCCAGAAGCGCCGTCGCGGTCCGACGGACCGGGCGGCGCTTCTGACGTATGGCCATCTGCCGCGCTCTGAGGCGGACGGGGAGGATCGGGCTTTGCTGTTGGGCACACAGCGGGTACGGGAGGACGGCCACCTGGAGATCGGTGGGATTGCGGCGGTGGAGCTTGCCCAGCGCTTCGGCACCCCCCTCTATGTGATCGACGAGGCGTGCATGCGCGATCGGTGCCGCCGGTACCGGGAGGCCTTCGGTCGCGCCTATCCGGGCCGGACAGCCATCGCTTACGCGAGCAAGGCGTGCCTCTCAATGGCCATCTGCCGCATCGTGGAGCAGGAGGGGCTACATCTCGACGTTGCGTCGGGAGGAGAGCTACACGTCGCCCGGCAGGCGAGCTTCCCGGCCCCGAGGGTGGCCATGCACGGCAACAACAAGTCCGAGGCCGAGTTAGCGGCCGCGATGGATGCCGGAGTCGGCTACCTGGTGGTCGATTGCCTGGAGGAGATCGAACGCGCCGAGGCGCTGTTCCGTGCGGGCCACCCGCGTTCCCGGGCCCTACTGCGGATCACGCCAGGCATCGAGGCTCACACCCACGAGTACATCATGACAGGCCGCGAGGACTCCAAGTTCGGGCTTGGCCTCTGGGAGGGCGGGGCGATGGAGGCAGTCCAGCGCCTGCTGGCGAGCCCCGCGCTCGACCTCATCGGGTTTCACTGCCATATCGGGTCGCAGCTCCTGACCGTGGACTGCTTCGCTGACGCGGCTCGCCTGATGCTTGACTTCTGCCATCAGGCCCACACGGAGATGGGAGTGACAACCCAAATCCTGAACCTCGGTGGCGGGCTTGGGATCCGGCACACCGCGTCGGAGGACCCGGCGTCCATTGAGGACCTCGCCAGCACTATAGGCGGGACCATCGCGTCGGGCTGTGCCGAACGCGGGATGGAACTGCCGATGATCATGGTGGAGCCGGGGCGCTCCATCGTTGGTGAGGCGGGAACGGTCCTATACACGGTCGGGGTGGTGAAGACCATTCCCGGCGTCAGGACCTACCTCGCGGTCGACGGGGGGCTCTCCGATAACCCCCGGCCGGCGCTCTACGGCGCGAAATACGAGGTGCTGTTTGCGAGCAAGATGGGAGCGCCGCCGACCCAGGTCGTGACGGTTGCGGGCAAGCACTGCGAGACCGACAATCTCTTCATGGATGTGCCGGCGCCTGACGTGGAACCCGGTGACGTGATAGCCGTCCCCGCTTGCGGCGCGTACACCTTCGCCATGTCGTCGAACTATAACCGGCTCCCGCGTCCTGCGGTCGTCCATGTGCTGGAAGGACAGGCGGACGTGGTCGTCGAGCGCCAGACCTGGGAGGACCTAGTGACCCAGGAGCGTGTGCCCGAGCGCCTGGCTCGGGACTGAGGGGCCCGCTCGACCGTGCGGGCCGAAGTGGTGCAATGGACGTCATCGTTGGTCACTACGGAACCGACTTCGACTGCTTGGCCGCCATGGTGGCCGCCAAGAAGCTCTACCCGCGTGCCCAGTGTGTGCTTCCGGGCAGAGTGGATCGCAACGTTCGGGTGTTCCTCGAGCTCTACGAGGACCAATTCCAGGTAGCCAGGCCGAAGGATACCCATCTGGATCGCGTCAAGCGAGTGATCCTCGTCGACAACGCGCGGCCGCGACGTCTAGGCGAGGTTATGCAGGAGGTCGTGGAGCGCCCTGGCGTCTACGTGATCGTCTACGACCACCACCCGCCCTCCCCGGATGACATCGAGGCGGACGAGGCCTATGTGGAGAGGGTTGGCGCGACGACCACGATCCTCACCCGGATGCTCCTAGACCAGGAGGTGCATCTGACCCCGGTGGAGGCTACGTTGCTCGCCTTGGGCATCTACGAGGACACGGGGAGCCTTTCGTTCTCGTACACCACCGTCGACGATGTGCTCGCGGTAGCCCACCTCCTGGAGTGTGGAGCTGATCTGGATGTCGTCTCTCGATACATACGATATGACCTGACCCAGGAACAGCGCGAGGTCTTCAACCAGTTCGTTCTGTCCATCGAGCACACGACTCACGCGGGCGTCACAGTTGCGGTGGCCCAGGCTCGGGTCACGGACTACATTGGCGACATCGCCGTGCTGACGAGCCGGCTCTCGGTGGTGGAGAGCGTGGACGCTCTCTTCACCCTAACGGAGACCGACAGCAACATCTACATGGTGGGCCGAAGTCGGGGCGCCGCCCTGGACGTTTCCGAGGTGCTCGCCTACTTCGGAGGCGCAGGGCACCACGGCGCCGCCTCGGCCGTTGTGAAGAACTCGAATCTCGAGGAACTGCGTGGTGAGTTGCTCGCGCGCGTGGCGGAGTGTGTGCGCCCAGCCCTCGTCGCACGGGACCTGATGTCCCACCCCGTGCGGGTTGTCGAGGAGGCAACGAGCGTTGATGAGGCCAAGCGCGTCCTGCTGAGATACGGCTACAGCGGTATCCTCGTGGCCCGGCAGGGCGAGTTAGTTGGGGTCGTGAACCGCAAGGATCTGGACCGCGCGATTCACCACGGCCTCGGCCATGCGCCTGTGAAGTCGTGCATGACGACCGGCGTTGTGTTCGCCACGCCAGATACCCCCGCTCCCGAGATACAGGACCTCCTGGTGAACCATCGCGTCGGCCGGGTGCCCGTTATCGATGAAAGCGGGGCGATCGTCGGGATCGTTACGATGGCGGACCTGCGGGCAGGCACCCATCGACTGCCGGGCACCGAGCACCACATGTACCACGGCGAGTGGTGTGGCGTTCAGGACGTCTCGGGGGTGCTCAGGCAGCGGACTCACGATGGGCTGGGTGGTCTACTCGCCGAACTGGGCCGCATCGCTGACGAGATGGGGCTTCCCGCATTCCTCGTGGGCGGCGGCGCGCGGGACCTTCTCCTGGGGGCGGACTCGGTCGATGTGGACATACTGGTGGAGGGGAACGCCATCGAGTTCGCCACAGTGGCGGCGCGCCGAATGGGAGCGAGGCTGGTCATCCACGAGGAGTTCGTCACTGCGGTGATGGTACTGGCTGACGACCAGAAGATCGATGTGGCCAGCGCCCGAACAGAGTTCTACGAGGCCCCTGGAGCCCTGCCCGAGGTCGAGGTGGAGCACTCCTCCGTGAAGGAGGACCTCTACCGCCGCGATTTCACCATCAACGCCATGGCCATCCGCATCAACGAATCGGACTTCGGGAGGCTCTACGACTTCTTCGGGGGCCGAGCCGACCTGGAGCGCGGGATCATACGGGTCATGCACAGCCTGAGCTTCGTCGAAGACCCCACCCGCGTGTTCCGCGCGGTGCGCTTCGAGCAACGCCTGGGCTTCTCCATGGATGCTCAGACAGAGCAAGCACTAGCGTACGCTCTTGAGAGCGAGCTCTTCTCGGCCCTCTCGAGTGAGCGGATCAGTGATGAGCTGGTTCTGATCCTCTCCGAGAAGGACCCGATCCCTGCCGTGCATCGGATGAGCCACCTAGGCCTTTTGGAGCACGTGCATCCGCGCATTGTGTTCGATCTGCATACGCTTGAGGAGATGCGACGAACTCGGGAGGTGCTGGCGTGGCTAGCGGCTCTGGAGGAGCCCGTGCTTCCAACGCCCTGGCTCATGTACATCAGCCCCCTGCTGCGGGCCATGGACTACCAGGAGATCCGGGAGTGGGCTCGGCGCCTGCGGCTAGCGCGGGATGACGTGGAGGACCTCGCGATCGCGAGGGAAGTCGTGGATATGACGCTCTCGGCGCTGGAATCTGACGAGAGCCTCCTGCCCAGCCAGATCTTCCGCTTACTAGAGCCCCAGACGCCCCTCGGCATCGGTCGGGTCCTCGTGATGGCGCAGCCGGGTGGGTTTGCGGAGCATCGCGTCATGTCCTACCTCAACCAGTATCGGCACGTGAGGCTGCGCGTTGGCGGGGATGATCTCAAGCGACTGGGCTATGCCCCCGGACCGGGCTTCGGACGGGTGCTGCGGACGCTGCTCAACGAGCGCATCGATGGTATCATCGGGGAGGCAGAGGAGGCTGCGCGCCTTCGCGCGATCGCCGAGCAGGTCTTCTCCGATGGAGCCGACGACTCCGGCCGAGGAATGGACTGATCCATTGCTCCTCAACGCGCTGCAGACGGGCTTCTCGCCCACGGCGGTCAAGGTCCTGCTGGCCTACCTCCTTAGCCTCATCATTGCGATCACGCTTCACGAGGCCGCGCATGCGTACACGGCCCATTGGTGCGGTGATCCCACTCCGAAGAAGCAGGGCCGGCTCTCCCTCAACCCCCTGGACCATCTCGACCCGATGGGCAGCCTGTTCATCCTCCTCGCGGGCTTCGGGTGGGGCAAAGCGGTCGTGGTGAACCCGTACAACTTCCGCGACCTCCGGCGTGACATGATGCTCACCTCTGCTGCGGGCCCCGCCACGAACCTGATGCTCGCGGGCATCGGCGTCGGCTCATGGCATGCGGCCCGGTACGCCCTCGGCGTAGCGCCGAACGTGTCTCCTAACTTCGCGTTCACCCTGCTGCTACTCATCCAGGTATTCGTGACACTCAACCTGACACTCATGCTATTCAACCTGCTGCCTATTGGCCCCCTCGATGGGGTCAAGGTTGTGCAGTGGTTTCTGCCCCAGCGGCTTGCCGAGGAGTACTACGCCTTCAATGCCCGCTATGGGGGCCTGCTCCTGATCGTTCTGGTGATGCTCATGTACTCGGTGCCGCAAGTGGGGCAACTGCTGTTCTGGCCGATTGAGCGCATCTGTGACATCGCCCTGGCCCTGGCAGTGCCGGCAGGGATGTGGTAGGGGCTATGTGGGGGCCGCCAGCACCAACGCGGGGCCGCGTAGTGAGCGGGATGCGTCCCACGAGCCGGCTGCATCTGGGCAACCTGGAGGGTGCGCTGCGTCTGTGGGTCGACCTGCAGCGTCGTGATCAGTGCTTCTTCCTGCTCGCGGATCTGCACGCGCTCACCACAGGCTGTGATGCTGGCGGTGATCATCGGACCCTCGTCCGTGAGATGCTTCTCGATTGGCTCGCCGCGGGTCTGGACCCGAACGAATCCGTCATCTTCGTGCAGTCCGAGGTGCCCGCCCACGCCGAGCTGGCCCTGCTGCTGGCGATGATCACCCCCGTCCCGTGGCTGGAGCGGTGCACGACATACAAGGACTGGATGGCCACGCCTGATGTGGCCCGTTCGGCGGGGCTGGGCCTGCTTGCCTACCCAGTGCTCCAGGCTGCCGACATACTCCTGTACCGTGCCACGACAGTGCCCGTGGGCCGTGACCAGGCCCAGCACGTTGAGTTGACCCGGGACATCGCCAGCCGCTTCAATGCCCTCTTCGGGGAGGTCTTTACCGCACCGGACGCGCTCTACTCGGATGCGCCGGCGTTGAAGGGGACCGACGGCAGGAAGATGAGCGCTGTGTACGGCAACGCCATCTACCTAGGCGACACAGCCGGAGTCCTCGAGCGCAAGGTAGCCGCGATGTTCACCGACCCTGCCAGGGTGTTTCGTGGCGATCCAGGGCATCCGGACCGATGCCCAGTCTATGGCCTGCACGGCTGCTACAACGTGAGCGAGGTTCAGGCGATTGGGCAGGATTGCGGCACCGGTCATCTAGGTTGCGTGGACTGCAAGTCTGTCCTCTCAAAGTGCATCAATAGCGCGCTCGGGGGCCTGCGTGAGCGTCGCGCCGCGCTCCAGGCGGAGCCGGACCTGCTGAGCGACATTCTGCGCGATGGAGCAAGGAAGGCCCGAGCCGCCTCTGAAGAAACGTTAGCGCGTGTTCATGAGGCGATGGGCCTCTGACGTAGGTCCCGATGGGGGGTAGACCGTTGCATTCGGCGCTTGCCGGAGACGAGAGAGAGCCATTGAGCAGCCTGGGGCCGCTCGTCGAGGCCGAGACCCTCGATGAGCTGAGGCGGGAGGCCGCAAGCCTCCGACCCTACCGGGTCCGCCTCTCCATCTACGAAGGTCCCATGGACCTCCTGCTCTTCCTGGTCGGGCGGCGCGAGGTGGATGTTTACGATGTGCCCCTCGCTGACATCACGGAGGAGTACTTCGAGTACCTGGTTCTGATGGAGGTGCTCGATATCGAGTTGGCAGGGGAGTTTCTCGTCATGGCGGCGAGCCTGATGGTGATCAAGGCGCGCACGCTACTGCCCGTCGAGTCCAACGAGGCCATCGATGAGGCTGATGACGACAGCGATGGACTCGACCCCCGCGTGGAGCTCCAGCGTCGCCTGGCTGAGTACCAGCGCTTCCGCGAGAGCGCGGAGTATCTGCGGACCCGAATCGCCCACCAGGACATGGTTCATGGTCGAGAGGGGGGCGAGGCCGAGGAGGCGCTACAGGGCTGGGTGCCCCTTGAATCGGTTTCGGTGTTCGACCTGCTGAGCGTATTCAAGCAGATGCTATTGAGGGCGGTCGAGGACGCCCCGGCGGTGCTTGAGAAGCGGGAGTACACCGTTGCCGGCAAGATGGTCGAGGTGGTCAACACCCTTCGCCTGAGTTCACACGGGCTGAGCTTCTTCCAGACGGTGTCGGAGCGCCCGACGCGGCTGGAGGTAGTCGTCACGTTCCTGGCGATCCTGGAGCTGATTCGCCGGCGCGTCGTGACCGTCGAACAGCGGTCTGTAGGGGCCGAGATCCGCATCTACGCTGGACCGGAGATGGATGCCAGTGGAGCTTGAGGAAGCCAAACTAGCTCTGGAGTGTCTGCTCTTCGTTGGCAATGAGCCCCTCCCAGAGAGCCTCCTGATGGATATCATGGAGGTCGACCGGAAGATGCTTCGTAAGGCGATCGACGCACTCAGCGCGGACCTGGAGGGACGCAGCCTGCAACTCGTAGAAGTGGCAGGAGGGCTGCGGATGATGACGCGGCCGAGGTTCCACCGCTACGTGGAGCGCCTCTTCGAGCCCCAGCCGACGCGAATCAGCCGCGCGGGGCTCGAATGTCTCGCCATCGTCGCTTACAGGCAGCCTATCACTCGCCCTGAGATCGACGCCATCCGCGGCGTGAACTCCTCGGGCTCCATGGAGAGCCTCCTGCGCAAGGGGCTCATCAAGGAGGTCGGCCGAAAGGACGTGCCGGGCCGACCGATCATGTACGCCACCACCCAGACCTTCCTGGAGGTCGCGGGGCTGAGCGACCTGAAGCAGCTGCCTGCGGCGGATTCGGGCATCGGGTCGCACCTCTTGGAGGGGTTCCCCGTGGAGCCCGATCCCAACGTTGAACTGCCCTTCGACCAGGAGGACCCGGAAACGGAGGACGACCCGCAGTGAGGACCTTCATTGGCGTGCTCGCTTGCTGTCTCGCGGCGAGCGCGACCTATGCGGCGCCGCCGCCTGAGGTATCGGCGAAGTCCGTCGTGGTCATGGACGCGTGGTCGGGGCAGGTGCTGATGGAGAAGGACGCCCACACGCCCCGGGCCATCGCGAGCGTCACCAAGGTCATGACGGCGATGGTAATCCTCGACCGCTGTCCCCTCGACCAAATGGTCATCGTCTCCAAAGAGGCCGCAGAGACCGGCGAGTCGAGTTGCCTGCTCAAGGAGGGCGAGCAGCTGTCCGTACATGACCTGCTCGAAATGGCGCTCATGCGGTCGGGGAACGACGCCGCAGTCGCCCTGGCTGTACATGCTGCAGGCTCTGTGCCGGCCTTCGCCAGCATGATGAACCAGAAGGCGGCGGAGCTTGGGCTCAAGGCTAGCCACTTCACCAACCCCCACGGGCTGGACGAGGAGGGCCATCACCAGTGCGCGATGGATGTCGCCCTGCTATGCCACCGTGCCATGCAGAACGAGACGTTCTCCCGGATCGTAGCTCAGCGGGAGCGGATGATGCAGAGGCCGGCCTTCCCCGAGGGCTATAAGGTGGTCAATACGAATCAGCTCCTGCGCACGCGCAATGACTGCATCGGGATCAAGACCGGATGGACAGGGCAGGCGGGATACTGCCTTGCCGCCGCCGCTCAGCGCGGCGCCCGGCGGTTCATCGTGGTCGTGCTGAACTCCGAGCGCCGGTTCGAAGAGACGGGGCAACTCCTCGACTGGGCCTTCGACACCTACGTGGAGCGCATCGTGGTGGCTGGTGGCCTGCCCATCGGGGACGCTGATGTTGAGCGGGGAGCGGCCGACTCGGTGCCTGTTGCGGCGGCTGAAACCCTGGTCGTCGTGGACTCGGTAGATCGGATCATGCCAGAGGTGCAGTTCCGGCAGACTGTCTTCAGGGCGCCCATTGAGGCGGGGCAAGAGATAGGCTACCTGGAGTTCGAGGTGGGCGGTGAGCACATGGCGGTTCCGGCCGTTGCCACGCGGTCGGTCAATCGTTCATTCCTAGCTACGCTCTTCGATTGGCCCAACGCCATCCTGCTGCTCGGATGCCTGGGCTCCGGCATGCTGATGGTGGGAGCGGTCTCCAGCACTGCGGCCCAAGCCGCGCAGGCGAGAGGCCGCGCTAAAAGTCGAACATACCCATCGCACCGGCGTTCAGCAGGGTGAGCCCCTGAGGGGGCGCCTCTGGCTGGATCCGGACGACGGTAGTCTGCCCCCTTCGCAGCACCGTCAGCTCAATGACTGCATCGCCACGGGCCTGCCCTCTGAGCGTCTCGGCTGTGGCGACTTCGCCGTCCACGAGGGTAATGACGTCCCCTGGCCGCAGACCAGCCACCTCAGCGGGGGATCCCGACATGACGGCCACAACGCTGAGCGCCTCGGCCTGGAGCCCCAACTGCTGCGTGAGGGACTCGGATACAGGCGCCACCGACACGCCAACCCACATAGGCGGCGCCTCTTGTCCGGGCATCCCCGGCAATGGCACCGTAGCGGCGCCCAGAATCATGGTTGTCGCGCCGCGCACCCCTTGGCGGAGGTACTCGAGCTCCAGCGCCTCGCCCGGGCGGGACAGGACACGGCGCATCAGGGCCGCACCACTTGAAAGAGCGACGCCATCGACCGACAGCAGCACATCGCCGGGCCTCAATCCCGCCGCCTCGGCGGGACCGCCCTCGGCGAGGCTCAGCACCACGGCGCCGGCTGCGTCCTCCAGGCCGTAGTGGTCCACGAGATCCGTAGGAGTCGGGCCTACAGACAGGCCGACCCTTCCCCAACGCACCTCGTTCGAGGCCAGAAGCTGGTCGCTCACGTACCGGAGAGTCTCGCCTTCGGCGCAGAGCACCAAGGGGTTCGCAACAACAACGGGAGGGCCACTGCGGCGCTCGGCGGGCAGGGACTCGGGGAGCAGGAGGTTGTACGCGACAAGCCCTCCGCCATCGAGTGGCGAATGGGTGGTCCCTGGCTCCGGAAGCGTGGAGATGAGCACAACCCCCAGCAGTGCGCCATCGTCGGCGAACACGGGAGCGCCGCTCATGCCCGGCTCCGCGTCCGCGGACACCTCGAAGGCGGCGGACATGGCTGGCAAGCCCTCATCCATGAGGGTGCGGTCCAGGCCCGAGACGATTCCAGGCGACAGCTTGCCGGAGAAGCCGTAAGCGGTGCCCACGACTGCTATCGGCTCACCCAGTGCGGGGTTGCGGCAGGCTGTCAGGTCGAGGACGGGGCCCACGTCGTCGGAGGTGCGTAGCAACGCTAGCCGGGATAGGCCATCCCCGCCGACGAGAGCGGCCTGGAAGCGGCGGCCATCGCGGGCCTCGATGTAGAGGTCATCGGCATCAGCAAGCACGTAGCTGGAGGTGAGGACGCGGCCGGGTGCTACCACAAGGCCCGTCCCAACGTGGCGCCTCCACACCCCAGGGTCAGCGGTTCCGATGAGGGCGGTTACGGTGACCACGGACTCGCCGTGCCGCCTGAGGACCTCGGCCCACTGGGCACTGCAAGCAGTCGCCAGCAGCACCATGGCCGCCAAGCAGCCGATACCTCGTGACAAGAGTGAACACGTGCGCCGTGCCATTGCCGCGATCCCCCGTGATGTCGCTCCGTCTAGTGAAGACGTAAGGGGGGCACGCGATGGCTCAGTGGATTCGCGGACAAGGCGCTAGCGGACCTTCTCACCGTTCTCGACCGGTCGGTCGAGGGTCACGAGGGCCACGGGATCCTTGCCGCCTGCGGCCAGGATCATCCCCTGGCTCTGCACGCCGCGGATCTTCGCCGGCTCCAGGTTCGCAACGATGACGAGCTGTTTGCCCACGAGCTCTGCCGCAGGGAACGCTTGCGCTACGCCAGCAACTACTTGGCGCACTTCACTGCCGAGATCCACCATGAGCCGGTAGAGCTTGTCTGCGCCCTCCACGGGCTCCGCGCTCAGGCATGTGCCCGCGCGGAGCTCCAGCTTGGCGAAGTCCTCGTAACTCACCGTAGCCGCCTGCTTCTCTGACTTCGCGGCCGGCTGCGTCGGTGGCGCGCTGGTCTCGGGTTTGACCTTGGGGACCTTGATCCGAGGGAAGATCGGCTTGCCCCACGCGATCTTGACACCAGCCATGCGCGCATCCCCTGCGAGCTCCTCCGAGATGCTACCCGACACGACCGGATCGAGGCCGAGCTGGCTTCGGATCTCCATGGCGGCGTGGGGGATGAATGATATGAGGAGGACGCTCAACCGGCGGATCGCCTCACACGTCGTCAGGAGGCAGTCCTTGGCGGGCTGTAGGTCCGCCTCCCGCACGAGGTTCCACGGCGCGCGGGTGTCAAGATACTTGTTCAGCTTGCCGATCGACTCCCAGATCGCTTCCAGGGCGCCTCTGAAGTCGAAAGCATCGACTCGCTCAGTGGAAAGTCGGGCAGCCGCCTCTACCGACGCGGCGATGTCGGGGTCCAGCACGCCATCGGGGATCACGCCCCCGAAAGAGCGCTCGATGAGGGGGAGCGAGCGGTTGAGCACGTTCCCCAGATCGTTGGCGAGGTCGGCGTTGAACCGCCCCCATAGGGCCTCCCGCGAGAACTCCGCATCCTGGCCGAAGACCATCTCCCTCAGGGCGAAGTAGCGGACGGCATCGTACGCCACATCGCGCTCTACCTCCACCATCGATGTAAGCTCCTCGGCGAGCTCATCGACGGAGACCAGGCCCCCCTGGGACTTGCTGATCTTGCGGTCCTTGCTGAGCCAGAAGCCATGGGCGGCTATCGTCCTCGGCAGTGGCACGCCGAGGGCCATCAGCATGGCCGGCCAGAGGGTGGCGTGGAAGCGAGGCAGGATGTCCTTGCCGACGAGGTGCACATCGCACGGCCAGAGGCGCTCGTAGTTAGCCTCGTCGTCGGGCCAACCGGTAACGGTCAGGTAGTTGATGAGGGCGTCGAACCAGACGTAAGCCTGCTGGCTATCGTCGCCGGGGAACGGCACTCCCCAACCGTTGCTTGAGCGCGAGATGCAGCAGTCGCGCAGCCCTGACTGGATGAACGAGAGGACCTCGCTCTTCCGGAACTCGGGCCTGACGAAGTCAGGGTGGCGCTCGAAGTGCTCAAGCAGCCGATCGCCGTAGGCGGAGAGGCGGAAGAAGTAGGCTGGCTCCTTGCGCCGCTCCAGTGGCTTGCGGCACTCCTCGTTGAGGCAGGTGGGTGTCTCTCCCTCGACATCAGGGAAGAATGTTGCGCACGAGACACAGTACCAGCCCTCGTACTCGCCCTGGTACACGTCACCCGTCTCCATCATGCGCCGGATAACCTCGGTCGTCGCCCGATGGTGGCGTGGCTCCGACGTCCGGATGAAGTCGTCGTAGGTGATGTCGAGGCGGGCCCAGGCGGCGCGGAAACCGTCGGCCAGGCGATCCGCGAAGTCGAGGATTGGTACGCCCTCACGGCCGGCCGCCTCTAGAACCTTCTCGGCATGCTCATCGGTGCCGGTCGCGAAGACAACCTCGCGCCCACGGGCACGGTGGTGGCGCGCCAAGGTGTCCGCCACGATGGTGGTGTATGCGTTCCCGATGTGAGGTAAGGCATTGATGTAGTAGATAGGTGTCGTGATGTAGTACACCTTGCTGTCGCTCACGCTGGGAGCCGCCCTCTCGCGCCTTGGGGTGTCGCCCCAGGCCTGAACGAGGGGAAGGTAAGGGCGCTATAGGCAATTGTCAAGTAACAGCAGTGCGAGCATAGCGTCGGGCCACAATGCGGAGTACAATGGGCATGCAGGACGTCTGATCTATTGAAGCCCCGAACCGGAGGTGCCACATGCCGAGGGTGCTCGCGGTAACTCTGTTTGCATTGGCCGCCCTAGGTCTGAACCTCTCGGGCTGCGTGTGGGGGTTCGAGGCATACGACGGCGGCTACTGGGACGGTAGAGACACGGGTGGCTGGTGGGACGACAAAGATGACCACAGCAACTGGTGGTCCCCGTCGAGGCCCCCTTCCTCCGATGACGGCAAGGACTCCTACGATCCGTGGGACGGGGACCAGGACACCTGGAAGCCGCCGAATGACGATCCCTTCGATGACGACGGCGGCGGATCCAACGTGCCCCTCTCTACCGGCGTATCGACCAGCTAAGCATCTCTCGCTGCCGCCAGAGCGGCCTCGTAGACCTCCCTCAGGGGAACGCCGCGCTCTGCGGCGATCTGAGCACAGTCCTCGTACTCCGGGGTGACCCGGTGTGAACCGTCCGGCAACAGGATCAGCTTGACGCGCAGCGGACCGAACGGTGTGCTTACCGTGCTGGCCTCTCGCGACAGGCAGAAGCGGGAACACTCGTGGACCCGAACGCCGATGGTCGAGGTCTCGGCCATCAAGATCAGCGCTAGCTCGTGCGCGCGGCTCGGAGGCGCGATGACGGTGACCGAGGTGCCGGGGCGCCCCTTCTTCATGGTGACAGGCGATAGGTACACGTCCAAGGCGCCAGCATCCATGAGCCTCTGCGCGGCGTACGCGAGTACCTCGGGCGTGCAGTCGTCAACCTGGGTGCACACCTCGGTCACCCGAGGAAGGGAGCCCAGCGCATCGACCTCGCCGATGAAGAGCCGCAGGAGGTTGGGGTAGGGGTCGAAGTCCTTGCTCCCGGCGCCATAGCCGACTCGCTCTACGCGCATCGCCGGCATCGGGCCGATGCTCTGGGCCAGTCCCTTGATGATGGCTGCCCCCGTGGGCGTGACGGTCTCCCCTGAGATGTCCACCGCTACCGTCGGCAGCCCCTCCACGAGCTTGGCCACAGCGGGCGGCGGCACGGGCATAGTGCCATGGGCGCACTGAACCCAGCCATGGGCCAGGGGGATGGGCCCGGCGGACACGCTCTCGACCCCCAGCATCTCCAGCCCGACGGCGACGCCGCAGATGTCAATCAGTGTGTCCACACCGCCCAGCTCATGGAAGTGGACCGCCTCCAGGTCTGCGCCATGGACCGATGCCTCGGCTTCACCGACACAGCGAAGGATCGCGAGAGAACGCTCTGTAGCTAGGTCAGAGAGACCGGCATCGAGGATCGCCGCGCGGCAGTCGCTGTAGGAGAGCCCATGGTGGTGATGGTGAGCGGGCTCATGCGGATGATCGTGCGGATGGTGGTGACCGTGATCGTGGCTGTGGTCGTGATGCCCGTGCTCATGATCGTGGAAGCCATGGGGGGCATGGTCGCTGTGCGCGTCGTCGTCCGCCGTGACGACCACTCCCGTGCCCTCTATACCAGACCGCACGACGCGTTGCGGGGCGATACCGATGTGGTGTCGCAGGCCACTGAGCGCTTCTACGAGCGCTACAGGATCGACGCCCAGGTCGATCAGCGCGGCCAGGGTCATGTCACCTGAGATACCAACGAAGCAGTCGATATGCAGATGCTTCAACGTCTATGAGTCCCCTCGTCCATTCACCAGGCTGGCGAATACTGCGGCGCCAAACCCGTTGTCGATGTTCACGACGGCCACGCCACTAGCGCAGGTGTTCAGCATCCCCAGCAACGAGGCTAAGCCACCGAAGGCCGCCCCGTACCCTACGCTCGTCGGCACGGCGACAACAGGGCATCCCACCAGCCCGCCGACCACGCTGGGCAAGGCCCCCTCCATGCCAGCCACTACCACCAGGCAACGGGCCGCCATGAGCAGGTCGAGACTGCCGAGAAGCCGGTGGAGGCCAGCGACGCCCACGTCGTAGAGCCGTTCGACACGGTCGCCGAGGTAGGTGAGCGTCACAGCGGCCTCGTCAGCCACAGGTAGATCAGCGGTTCCCGCGCTGACAACGGCGACGTAGCTCTGGTCGTAGTTCGGCTTCCTGACCAGCCGCTCGGGACCGGCTACGAGGATCCGAGCGGAGTCAAAGTAGACAGTGTCCTCAACGACTTCGCGCACGACGTCCAGCATCTCCGGCTCGGCACGAGTAGCCAACACGGGTGCGTCGCCCTGCTCATAGAGGCGAGCCACGATGTCCCTGACCTGAGTTCGGGTCTTCCCGGAGCAGTAGACGACCTCAGGCACACCCGTGCGGACGCCGCGGTGGTGGTCGAGGCGAGCGAACCCCAGGTCCTCGAAGGGCAGACGCCGCAGCTTCTCCACGGCTTGGTCAACGTCTAGCGTGCCGTTACGCACGGACTCCAGGATCTGACGGGCGGCGTCAGCAGTCACGCGGCGGTTCCCTCTCGCTCCGATTGGTGTCCTGCGCGCGCGGCAGGGCCAGGCGCTCCTAGAGGGTATCATAGATGGAAGCGGAATCTCCTCAGGGAAGGGATCACGCCAATGTGCCGTCGCCATCTGGCATGCCGCCTGAGCGCAGCTGCCCTCGTAGCCCTCGGCATCTCGCTTGCCGCCGGCTGCTCGCGGTCCACCGCGCCCACGGCCGGGGCTGGGCCCGTTGAGCCGACCCCCGCCGCCTCCGAGTCGGAGGTTATCCGCGTCGAGCCTATGGTGGCCCTGGGCGATCCTGGTCCGGCCAACCTGGTGGTGACACCGACAGACGAGGACTCCTCGGAGTTCGTGATCAAGGAAGAGTCGGGGCAGGTTCATAGTGGGGAAGTGACCGTCGATAATGACGTCACCGCTGAGGATCTGGACCTGCCTGTCCCAGAGGGCGCGGTCCGGCTCGCAGGCGCTGAGGTCGAGAATCTCGAGTCAACGAATCCGGTAGTGGATCCGAGCCTTTCGGGCAGCTTAGCTGTTGTGTATGAGAGCAGCAAGCCCGTCGACGAGGTCGTCGCGTTCTACGCGGACCACGAGTCAGGCCGATTCACGGAAGTAGAAGCCGATCTCCTGGGCCAGGCAGGCTGGCGTATGCTGTTCGATGGTGAGTCCGATAGGGTCATCGGGGTGACTAAGTCCCCGTCGGGAATGACCCAGATCACGCTCCTCGATATTCCAGCCGGACCCTGACGCGCCGGCATGGCGACGGACAGGCGGATGGGGGTTTCTTGAGGCTGACTGCCGGTGTAGTGCTGCTCGTGGTCGCGTTCCCTGCCATTCTGGGGGGAACGGGGTGTCGACGCTCGACTGGTGCAGGGGTATCATCCGCCGCCCCAAGCCCGACGCTGGGCACATCCGCCCAGCCTGTACCTGCCGTGACCAGGGGCTCATCGGAGTCTGAGCCCGAATCGGCAATGGCGCCCCCCTCGCACAAACTCGACAAGGCCCAACTGGACGCGAGGGTGGAGGAGTGGCGGCGGCTTCATCCTGAGGAGGCCGAGGAGGCAGATCGTGAGGACGCGCTGCGCGATGGCGATGGCCCAGAGGGCGGCGCCACGGGGTCTGACCTCGGTCTCTTCGGGCCCGGAGGTCCATCCGGGGTTTACAGCATCCTAGGCCTGATAACCGGAGGTAGCGATTCCCAGATTCATGGCGACGACGAGAGAGGCGTCATCACGACGAGCTACCAGGGTACGACAGTGGACTACACCTACTTCGCGGCGACGGGCGACACGCCTGGGCCGCGGATGTCGCTGCCGTATGCGTTTCCGGAGCGTACGCGCTTCGCGATAGAGGGGACTATGCCTGAGTCCGTTCTGCGTCGCATTATCGCGGCAGGCGGCGGGTTGCCTCCCTCGAACATACCCGAGTCACGACGGGCGGTTGTGATTGATGCCGAGGGGGTTTCCCTTCGGGGCTCCCTGGCCGATGTGCGTAGCAGCATCGAGGAAACCAGTGGTTCCTTCCTGAACCTGGTCCCGCAGGACGAACGGGGCACGCTCGTGTACCAGGACGCGTCAGACCATCGCCATCTCCTGTGGTTGCAGGATGGGCCCGGTTCCGGGAGGGTCCAGGCAACCCTCGTCACCGTGAGCGCGCTTCCGGAGCCTCTCGAGAAGGCGCTCGCGATCCTGGCCGTCGAGTAGCCGCCCTTCGCCCGAGGCGGCAGCTATGGAGGAGATATGCCCGCAGCACTCGTTTCGAGCGTCTCAAGCGAGGAACTGGCCCAGTTCTGCCGCGAGTTCGCAGTGATGCTGGCCTCGGACGTCAAGCTCATGCCTGCTGTTGTGACGCTCAGGCAGCAGACCGAGAACCCGTACTTCCGCGAGGTGCTGCTGGAGGCTCAGGGTGACCTGGAGAACGGCCAAACGCTTGCGGCGGCCTTCTCGCGGCATCCCGACGTGTTCTCTCCCTTCCTGATCCAGCTCGTGCGGCAGGGCGAACTTGAGGGTGCGCTGCCCGAGGTGTTCCGCAAGCTCGCGGAGCACTACTCGGGGGGGATGGACAACGAGGCATTCGGCGCCGGCAATCCAGTGGTTGTGAACCTCGATATCAGCACCATTGTCGAGGTTCTGCGACCGCTCCTGGTCATGCTGCCCACGGCCCTCGCCTTCGTGGGCTTCGCAATCGCAGGGATCTGGGTGGCGATGGAGAAGAACTGGCTCCCGAGCGAGCAGGCCGGGCCGACGATCCTAGCCACTGCCGCACTATCCTTCCTCCTGGTCGGGGCCGCCTTCAGCCGGTTCCGCCCCCGTCGGGTGTCTACGTGCGCCTTCTGCGGCAAACTGGATACCCAGGTCGACGAGATCGTCACATCCAGGGGGGTCTCTATCTGCAACGAGTGCGTCGAGACGATGGTGCAGCAGATGCGCCGTAGCAAGGACGTGGTTGCGCCCCCGCCTCCGCCCGCGGCCGCGCCACCGCCGCCGAGCGAGAAGCCCGAGAGGACTCTGAGACCCGATGTCGCGTATCTGTTGCGCGACCCGGCCGAGCCGGTGGACCTGGATCAGGAGTTCGAGTAACGCTTTGAACGCTTACTCCTCTTTGAGGAGTCCGTGATAGCGGGCCATCCAGTAGGGGAGCAGGTACGCGGCGCCGTCATCCTCGGCGTACCCACCGCCGCCCCGCCTGAGTTGATACGGGTTCCCGTTCCACTTGAGCATGCCGTTCTCGCTGTATGGTAGCACCGGTATGCCTTCCGCGTTGCCTCCGCGGTCAGATGTAGACGAAACTGCCACATCGTGGCGATCGCTGTTGTCCACGTCGTACTGAATGCGGTCAGTTGGCATCTCGCAAAGCGTACGGACGGCGTCTGAGATCCCTTGGTCGCGACCCAGGGCCAGGCTGCCGATGAGGTTCCAGAGGGGGTTCCTCTCAGGCCGCTCCTCCGCCATGGTCCGCTCCATACTGAGCCGGTAGACCGCGAGCAGGTCGGGGTCGCGCTCGTACAGGAACAGAGGGTAGTAGGCCAGGAACGAGAGTTCGTCGTCGGAGTGGTTCACCTCCGCAGGCATGCGGATCTTCTGGTCGATGGTATTCAGGGCGAACTGATGGTCACGGCAGAGGCTCTCGTAAGCTTGCTGGTAGCGATCCACGCCGGTCATCGCGTGGGCGACGCGGAGGAAACTGAGCATGCTGAGACTGTTGAGACCGCGTTCCAGGATCCATTCACTGGTTTCGTTCAACAGATGGGGGGTGAAGACCGCCCAGCGCGTCTGCTCACCATCCGTGTCGATGAGGCGGAAGTCGTTGTCCAGCAGGTGGTCTGTCACACGCCGAATCGTGTCACGAATCAGCGCACGCTCAGCCTCATCGGCCACAAGCTCGTAGTAAACGGGAAGCGCGAAGTAGTGGCCGTTCAGCTCGTCTGAGCTCGTGTCACCCTTCCAGAACCACTTGCCACAGGGACTGGGGTGCCATTCGCCCTCGGAGCGAACGACCTCCGGCTCATCCACATGGACCACCGCCCGCGCGGGGAAGCCTGGGATACCGGTGACTTGCTCCAGGCGTACCAGAGCCTCCATGGACTCTCTCGCGCGGTCACGGGCGGCTGACTCCCCGGTACAGGCGTACCGGAAGCACTCCGCCGCCAGATAGATCGCGGTCCAGAGCCCGTCGTTGTCGGACGCGACGTAGGTCCACTCCGATGTGTCGCCCGGCCGCGTCAGGTTGCAGTCACTCACATAGCCGTGCCGCCGATGGCGCTCATCGATCGCGGCCTCGATGGCTTCCGCCTTGGCCGCCAGCGTCGTCTCCACGGCCCGTATGCCCCCTACGGACCCGTCGGCACAGCGCACCGCCACGGTGGCCTCATCGATGGCGACCAGGTCGACGACGTCGTCGCTCGGGAGCCATCGCTGGCCACGGAACAGGCTCCACTGGCCGCCACGGAGGCGAACCAGCCCCCGAGCCGTCGCGAACCAACGATCGCCGTTGGGCGCCAGAAGGATCCGGCGCACATCGATCGACGGCATGCCGGCATCGGCGCCGAGATGGACCCAGCCCGCGGGCGGAGTGTGCAGGCACACGCCACGGTCGGAGGCGATCCAGAGGGTCCCCTGGGCATCCTGCATGACGTCCCTGATCTGGCGGCCGGCCAGGGGGCTATTCGCGTGAGTCAGGAGGGCCACAGCGTTACCAGTCTGCCGGACCAGAGCCGCGCCGTCCTCGGAGATGCTCCACGCGGTCCCCGCCCGGTCGAGCAGGGGCCAGTCCCTCCGGGTGCAGACGTGGACGCCTGCAAGCTCATCCGACCTGAGCTTCTCATCCATGGAGAACGCCGGCGCCGAGATGCTCGGTAGTTTGGCGCGGGTCGGCCAGATCATGTCATCAGCTCCTTTGGGCTAACATCGGTTTCCCTCGGGGCCGTGGGGAGACCTCCGGGAGAGCTTCTCCGCGGCGCGATCAGGTGATTCGGGCAGAGGAAGGCGTGGGTTGCAGGGGGAACCCACGTCTTCATGGTCGAGGCGGGGCGATTCCGCACCTCGGATCCATCCAGGAAAGAGAGCGGTGACAGATGGCGCGACACCCCTCGGACAAGAAGGTCAGACGTGCGATCGAACGCCACAACGAGAGGGTGGCGGAGGCTGCGGCAGAGAGATTCGCTGAACTCCCTCGCGGCGAACTGGCGCATCACGCTAGCTCCCTGCTGGCGCCCTTGGGGTGGGTTGAGACGCACGAGACCGCCGCAGTGTCTGACGGCCTGTCGATGCGAGGGCGGGTGACCATAGGGGTCACCTCTCTTCCGGCGGCCGCTCTGATTCTGACGACTGGGGCAGAGCTGACCGGCGCGCGGCTCGATGCTTTCCTGGCGACCGTTGCCCCCGAAGTACATCTGGCGCACGTACTCTGCCTCGGGTCCATCTCCCACCCGGCCCGGGAGGCAGCGACAGCGTCGTGGCCGCTGGTGCTCATCCACGACCGCTCCAGCATCCTCCGGCTGATGCTGGAGGCTCGGACTCTCATGCACGAGGTGGCGATGCCGCAAGCGCTTGCGCTACAAGAGGCCAAGAAGCCTGCCGTCCGACCTCGCACCACCAGTAGTGGGCGTGCGGACCGTCGCGGACGCGCGGCCCGCCTGTTCCGCTGGCGTATGGAGCCTCGCGAGGGCAACCGCTATGCCCTGCACGGTGACTACATACCGGACCCGAGCCAGAGTTTCATGATCGAACGCGAGCTAGTACCGCCCGACGGCGACTTCGTCCCGGCACGACGCGAGCTGCACCAGGCTGTGTGCAGGTGCCTATCGACGATCTTCCCCGAGCTTCCGGCGAGCCGGATCCGCACCAAAGCGTGGGCCGGAGTGCACAAGGTCTACCGAGCCAAGACCTACGGCCGCCAGCAGGCCAAGGACTAGCCGCGCACCACCGCGGAGACGGCGACCTCGGGCCCGATACCCTCGGGCACCTGCCATACCAATGGTTCGCCCTGGCCCGTGACCGCCTCTTGGCGCAGCGACTGACCCGTGACGGGGTCGAACCATAGCAGGTCGCAGGGCCGATCGCAGAACCCGGCGACACCCAGGCGGCTGCCGTTACGCGTGTATGCCGCGCAGCGAACGCCTGGCTCAGCCAGAACCCACTCCGCGTCAGCCAGGGCCAGCTCATCGTGGGGCGACATGCCACTGAACTGAGCGGCCTCCATGAACTCGATGATGCGTCCGCAGTCCTGCATATCGGAAACGGCAGTACCCGCGATATCCATCGAGAGGATCATCACGTGCGCCCCCGCCATGGCGCAGGCCCAACTCATGTGGCGGGCGTGCTCGCCGGTCCCATGGCCACTGCATTCGGACATGTTGAGACCGTAGCGACCTCGGGCGCGTCGCCATGCCTCTACCATCCCGGAGTGCAGATCCTCCGGCGTCGGCACGTTGTACTGAACCGCGAACTGGTCGATGTTGGGGTCATCCGCGTAGGGAGTGAAGTCGATACCGTGGTTGAGGTGAACCGCCACGGGATGGCCCCAGCGATCCCATCGCTTGATCTCGGCCGCGACGCGGCGGATTCGTTCCGGGCTCAGTGCCTCTTCGGCCTCCTCGGCCACGCACCAAACCAAGTGGTGATGATGCTGAAAACGCTCAACCACGCCTCGGATGTAGGCTAGCTCCTGCTCTCCGACCTCGTCACCTGTGTCCCATATCCGAACGCCGTCGTCGTACAGGAAGAAGTAGATCACGATCCCAGCATCATCCATGGCCTGGAACCAGGTATGCCACTGGTCCAAGACGGCCTCGTTCAGTGGCATAGAGGGATCGTGATCGACGAAGGGGTTGTGGGTTGCCTCACCATCCCCGCCGTGGCTGCGAATCCCCATGAGGTAGATGCAGTTCGCCCCGGTCGCCGCCAGGGTGTTGATGAGTTCCATCTGGTCACCGTCGCGCGTGCCGTCGGGCCGCAGATCGCCGCGATAGAGGAACCCTTCAGGGTCGCCCGGACCGCACATGAAGAGCGGCTCTCCGTTGGGGTGCCGAAGCCACAGAGGGGGCTGAGCCACCGCAGTGTCAGACGCGGACACATCGGCTGCGGCAGCAAGCAGCGCGAGGGCCTGGTTCTCCTCCTCCGGAGTGTCGATGGCGGCGTCATTCCAGCTGACGACCATGTCGAGGCCGGGGAGTACTACCATGGCGCGCGGCCCACCGTGGCCGAAGGCGCCGAAAGCGTCCCTTGGAGCGTCGGGCCAGTGACGTCGACCGTCGCGGTCCACCCCGTTGATCCACCAGAGCCAGCTGTAGCTTCCCAGGTGGTCGCACTGGTTGTCTGGGATCTGCCGTGAGCCGTGGGACCGCTGCCCCTCGATCATCTCCGCCTCGGCCCCGGTCGACTGGGGTACCTCGGGCGGCACGGGTTCCGCACGCACCATCAGCGCGTGCTCGCGCGAGATCACCTGGTGGTCTCTCCAGAGGCCCTCGCGAAGGTACAAGAGGCCGAAGCGCGCGAAGTCCCGGGGGGAGATCGCCAGGCGACCGGGGCGGTCCTCGGGACCAAAGGCGAGTAGGGTAGGGGAGTCCTGACACTGCAGCACGTCCGTGAGCAGCGGCTGCAGCACGGCCTGGTCTACGCTGTCCAGGCCGACGCCGTAGGCCCCATTGAAGAGCGTGTCCACGAGGAGCGCCATGTGGTAGTCGTTGTAGTTGAAGGCCTCTCCCGGCCTCTCGGCCACGCCGTAGCAGGAGGTCTGGTGGGCCATATGGCGCCAAGTGATCTCTCGGTCCTTATGCCCGAGGTCACTATTGAGAGCCGCCAGGCGAGGCTCCAATGCCTGGACCGGGGCATCGAAGCTCTCGATAAGCCCCTGCTCCACGGCGTTGATGATGAAGTGCGCGTAGACGGGCTTGGCGGCTGAGGCTACATCGCCTCGGCGGGAGATGTCGCCCCACGCGTACGCCATCCGCCCGTGCCTGACGACGCACCCACGCCCCCCCACAAGCTCCGCGAACTGCCGGAGGAGGTCCGCATCCAGGCCGACCTCATGTGGCGCCACGATGCTCCATTCTTCAGCAGGGTAGGCTGGCTGGCGCCCATCGCCTTCCTGCTGGCTTTGGATCATCGCACCCGCGCATAGAACACACACAACAAGGCGCCACATCTGCTCAATCATCCTTTCGCTGTACCACCGGCCCGAGACTGGACATACCAGGCTTGAGACACGCAGCCGATTCGTTTGTGGCGGCCATCGGAGGTGAGAATTCAGTGTTCGCGCCGATCGCGGCGCTCCCTTGGCCTGGCGGGTCTATGCGTATGATACAATGTCGCGGACCCAAACGCCCTGACAAGAGGGGACCGCCCATGGACGCTGTTACCGCACGGATTGTGGAGCTCGCCAAAGCGCTACACAGGCGCATCGTGCTGCCCGAGGGACTGGACGAGCGCACCCTGGAGGCCGCGCAGTTGCTGACTCAGCGGGGTATCGGAGAGGCCGTGCTGTTGGGGCCCCCCGACGCGATCGCGAGCCTGGCGAAGGAGCGCGGCGTTGACCTTAGCGGTATCGACGTCATCGATCCCGCCGTCTCGCCCGATGCTGAGCGCTACGCGGTGCAGCTCTACGAGCGTCGCAAGGCCAAGGGCATGACCATGGAGCAGGCGGTGGAGACTGTTCGGAAGGACGCTCTCTACTTCGGAGCGTGCATGCTCTCCACGGGGGACGTGGATGTCAACGTCGCCGGCGCAGTAAACGCAACGAGCGACGTCGTGCGGGCCCTTATCTTCTGCTGTGGGACGGCGCCCGGTCTAAAGACGGTCTCGAGCAACTTCATCATGGTCAGCCCACACACGGAGTTCGGCGAGCAGGGCGGGCTGCTCTTCGCCGATGCAGGCGTAGTGCCCAACCCCACCGCTGAACAACTGGCGGATATCGCTATCACGACCGCGGACAACGCTCCCCTCTATCTTGGCGCCGAGGCGCGTGTCGCCATGCTGAGCTTCTCCACGAAGGGGAGCGCCAGCCATCCTGACATTGACAAGGTACTCGCCGCGCTGGCTATGGTGCGTGAGCGTCGCCCGGACATCCTGATTGACGGTGAGCTGCAGGGCGACGCCGCTCTCGTGCCGTCTGTGGGCGAGCGTAAGGCCCCGGGCTCACCCGTTGCCGGGCACGCCAACGTTCTCGTCTTCCCCGACCTCGACGCGGGCAACATCGCCTACAAGCTGGTGCAGAGACTGGGCAAGGCCGAAGCATACGGCCCGCTCGTGCAGGGGCTCGCCTATCCCGGCTTCGATCTGTCTCGGGGTGCGACGACCGAGGACATCATTAGGGTCTGCGCCTGCGGCGCGCTCAACGCGAAGCCCAAGGACTCCGTCTAGGGCGGCGGCAGTAGCGACTGTCCGATCGCGTCCGCCGCGTTGAGGATGACGGCGGGCAAGAGAGCCAACCCTAGGACTCCGATCCCCGCCGCAGCCATCACCCAACTGCCGCTCTGGGTCGGTACCCAGGTCTCCCCGCTCTCTCCCGCCTCGGGCTCCCACATGTAGCTGTAGGCCACCGGCCGGAGGTAGTAGTAGGCCGAGATGGCGCTATTGATCGCGGCTATGATCACGATAGCCCATACCCAGCCCGCCCCGCTGCTGAGGGCCGCTGAAAACACACTCAGCTTGCCCCAGAAGCCGGCGGTAATGGGAATTCCTGTCAGGGAGATCATGAACAGCGTCAGGCCGGCTGCAGCGAAGGGTCGATGGACGTGCAGGCCCTTCAGGCGATCGAGGTCGACGTCTCCGAGGTCGCTGGGGCCCAGCTGCGAGATGGCCGCGAATGCGCCGAGGTTCATGAAGGAGTAGGACAAGCCGTAGAAGACGATGGCGACGGACGCCGCGGCCCAGTCGTCGGAGCCCTTCGCATACAGGACGCCAGCGCCGATGACCGCCAGCAGCATGTACCCGGCATGGGCGATGCCCGAGTAGGCGAGCATGCGCTTGCCCTGTGGCTGGAGCAGCGCGCCCAGGTTGCCAACCGTCATCGTAAGGACCGCCACAACCCCGAGCACCGGCGCCCACCACTCCGCCAGTCCGCCGAACCCAACCAGCAACACCCGGTAGAGCAGGCCGACCGTGGCGACCTTCGGCCCAACGGAGAAGAACGTCGTAACCGGCGTGGGGGCGCCCTGGTAGACGTCGGGGCACCACATGTGGAAGGGGACCAGGGCCGCTTTGAAGCCGAGGCCAACGATGATCAGCCCCAGGCCGACGAGCGCCGTTACCGACGTAAAGGGGCTCTCGGCCAGAGCGGCCCCCGCCGCGAGGCGACCATCGGCCATGGCGATGATGTTCGTTGTGCCTAGAGCGGCGTAGGACAGGGCGATCCCGAACACCAGGATCGCGCTCGAGACGCTACCGATCATGAGGTACTTGAGGCCCGCCTCGTTTGAGAGCCGGTCGCGACGGGAGTAAGCGGCCATGATGTACAGCGGCACCGATAGCAGCTCGACGCCGAAGAAGCCCACGACGAGATCCTGGGCTCCGGCCATCACGGCCATGCCGGCCGTAGCCAGGGCCATCAGGCCGCAGAACTCGCCGGCGCCATGCTTCAGAGACTGCAGGTAGCGTAATGACAGCAGGATCGACAGCAGGCCAGCGACGGCGCACGGGAGCACGAGCCCGTAGGTGAGGTCATCGAGCACATAGCCGGAGGCGAAGCCCTCGGCCCGTTCGCCCCGCCCAAGGGATATCGCGCAGACCGTTCCGGTCAGGATGAACCCCACCGCTGAGATCCATGCCGACATCCCCGTGCCTCGGCGGAACAGGCTGCCGACGAGCAAGGAAGCAAGGCCGAAGAGGACCATGATCAGGATGAGCAGCACGGCTCCGAGGTCTGAAGGTTGTACGATCTCGAAGCCGCTCATTGCTCATCGTCCTCCGAAAGAACCGCAGGCAGTTCGGTTCCGCCAAGAGGCGCCACATCCGGGGCCAGGTCGGCGAAGGGCTTAGTCCGGGGTACGTTACCCCGGCTGACCTCAAAGCGGTTGACTACCGCCACGGCGGCTGGCTTGATGCCCCGAAGTACCGGAGCCGGGTAGACTCCAAGCCAGACGATGCCCGCCAGGAGCATAACGGCGGCCGTCGCCTCGATCGTGTTGATGTCCTTCATCGGGCCATCCCTGTGAGGTTTGGGCTCGCCGTAGAAGACGCGTTTGTACATCCAGAGCAGGTAGCATGCCGAGATAATCACGCCGAGGCATCCCAGGATGGCCCACAGCTGCGCCTGGACCCAGGCCGAAGTGAACGTGCCCATGAGGGTCAGCAACTCACCTACGAAGCCGTTCAGACCCGGCAGGCCGATGGAGGAAAGGGCCACCACGAGGAAGATCCGGGAGTAGACGGGCACCTCCTCCCATAGACCGCCGTAGTCCGCGATCATCCGGCTGTGCCGGCGCTCGTAGATCATCCCCACGAGCAGGAAGAGCGCGCCTGTGGATAGGCCGTGGTTGACCATCTGGAGCACGGCGCCCTGGATGCCCATGGGGTTGAGGGCGAAGAGGCCCAGCATCACGAAGCCTAGGTGAGAGACGCTTGAGTAGGCGATGAGCCGCTTCATGTCCTTCTGCCACATCGCCGCAGCGCCGCCGTAGATGATGCCGATCACCGCGAGCCACATCAGGACCGGCCCGAAGACCTCCGTGCCCACAGGGAAGAAGCCGATGCAGAGGCGCAGGAAACCGTAGGCGCCCATCTTCAGGAGGACGCCGGCGAGGATGATGCTTCCCGACGTCGGCGCCTCCACGTGAGCATCGGGCAGCCATGTGTGGAAGGGGAAGAGCGGCACCTTGATGGCGAACCCCAGGCCGAACAACACGAACAACGTGAGCTGGAGTGACCCGTCTAGCTGGGGCGCCCTCGCGAGCAGCTCAGGGATCGAGAACGTGCGGTCGGGCTCGGGCAGGGCGAAGTACAGAATGATGATGCCGGCGAGCATCAGGACTCCACCGACGAAGGTGTAAAGGAAGAACTTAATCGCCGCGTAGAGGCGTCGCGCGCCACCCCAGACACCGATGATGAAGTACATCGGTATCAGCATCGCCTCCCAGAAGACGTAGAAGAGCACGAGATCGATGGCGGCGAAGACGCCGAGCATCGCCGTCTCGAGCAGCAGGAGGCAGATGAAGAAGGCTGAATCGTGCTTGGTGATACTTGTCCAGGAGCCGAGAACGGCGATCACCGAGAGGAATGTGGTCAGGAGGAACAGCCATAGGCTGATGCCATCCAGAGCGACGTGGAAGTTGATACCCAGGGCTGGGACCCACGGCACCTTGGGGTCCTCGAGTTGGTAGTCGGGAGAGGCCCCATTGAACCCTATGGCGAGAGCCACCGAGAGCACCGCGGTGAGGATGGTGAACGCTAGGCTGATAACCCGAGCGCCCTGGCCGCCGGACCTGCGAAGGACCGTGAGGAGCGCCGCTCCCACAGTCGGCAGGAAGATCGTGATGGTCAACCATGGCATGTGCTCGAGTCCCATGGCGTGCTGTATATCCCCCGATTCTCTCTGTTACCGCCCCAGGGCGATAAGACCAAGCACGAGCAGGAATGTGCCGGTGAGTATAACCAACACATAGTCGCGAATGCGGCCCGTCTGCGTGCGGGTCTGCCTCTCCGATCCCCAACCCACTGCCGCCGCCACTCCGTTCACGAGTCCGTCGACAACACGGGGGTCGAATCGGTCGCTCACCGCCTGTGCCAGTCTCGACAGGGGCGACACGACAACGGCCGCGTAGACCTCGTCCACGTACCACTTGTTGGCCAGCAGCGTGTGGACTCCGCCGAGGGCCTTCCGCAGTCGCTCCTCGCCCTGTGCCCCTCGCACCCTGAACAGGCTGGCCGCCGCGAACAAGCCTCCGATAGCCAAGGCGAGAGAGATGCCCATCAGTGCCAGTTCGAGCCTGGCGGGCATGTGGGCCGCGCCGTGGGCGTCCGGAAGAAGCGGCGCGAGGTATCCCGCTAGGAAGTGGGGCAGGCCGAGGCCAGCCGGCAGGCCGAGCAGCCCTCCGAACACCGCCAGTACCGCAAGCACGACCAGCGCGAAGGTCATGCTCGGTGGCGACTCATGGACCTTCTCCCAGGCCTGGTCCCGCATGCGGCGTCCGCTGTAGAACGTGAGGAACAGCACGCGCCCCATGTAGAAGGCAGTTAGGAGGGCGCAGGCGATCCCTATCACATAGAGCCCACGGTTCGCCTGGAAGGCATGGGCAAGGATCTCGTCTTTCGAGAAGAACCCGGCCAGTGGGAATACCCCTGCGATGGCCAAGGTCGCGGCGAGAAAGGTCCAATGGGTGGTGCGCATCTTGTCCTTCAGGCCACCCATATTCATGATGTCCTGCTCCTCGTGGCAGGCATGGATCACGCTGCCGGAGCCGAGGAACAGGCAAGCCTTGAAGAAGGCATGGGTGACCAGGTGGAAGATGGCCGCGACGTACGCGCCGATCCCCGCCGCGAGGAACATGTATCCGAGTTGACTGACGGTCGAGTAGGCCAGCACACGCTTGATGTCCCGTTGGCCAACAGCGATAGTGGCCGCGAAGATGGCCGTCAAGGCTCCAACCCACGCGACAAGCACACCCGCCGACTCGGGGTGGTGAAAGAGAGGATTCATGCGCACGACCAAGTAGACGCCGGCGGTCACCATGGTCGCGGCGTGAATCAGAGCGGAAACCGGGGTCGGGCCCTCCATGGCGTCGGGCAACCAGACGTAGAGGGGCAACTGCGCGGACTTACCCGTAGCGCCCACGAAGAGCAACAGGGTGATCCACCGGACATCGACCGCCGTGGCGAGCTCCAGGCGCTCGAAGATCTCGTGGAATTCAAGGGTCGCAAACACCTTCCAGCACCAGAACATCGCGACAAGGAAGCCCGCATCACCGATGCGGTTCACGGCAAAGGCCTTGAAGCCCGCTCGTGAGGCGCTCTCCCGACGATGCCAGAAGCCGATGAGCAAGTAGGAGCACAGCCCCACGCCCTCCCAACCCACGAACATGAGTGGGAGATTCGACGCGGTCACGAGGATGAGCATCGCGGTAAGAAACAGGTTCATGTTGGTGAAGAACCGCACGTAGTCCCGGTCGTGGGCCATGTACCCGAGACTGTAGACGTGGATCAGGAACCCGACGCCGGTAACAGTCAGGCACATGACACTGGAGAGCGGATCCAGACGCAGGGCGAAATCCACCGTTAGGTTACCGGCTTGGATCCAGGTGAAGTAGGACGCCCGGACGATCTCCTGGCCGCTGGCACCGAGTGCGATGTGCTGCAGGATGGCAACCACAAAGGCGAAACCGGCGGCCACGCAGGCGATCACGCCGTGAGTCACCCGGCCACGGAGCCGCTGAGGCCAGAGCCCGTTGATGAGCGCGCCCAGGGCCGGGCCCAGCAGCACAAGCCAGAGGGTATCCAGGGGAGACAAAGCCCGCCTATCCCTTCAGATCGGACATAGTGTCGACGTCTACGGACCGTCGGTTATGGAACACCGCAACAACCAGAGCCAGCCCAACGGCTACCTCAACGGCGGCGAGGGCTATCAGGAAGAGCGCGACCACCTGGCCGTTCACATCGGTGTGAGCCCGAGCGGCGGCGACGAACACCAGCGACGCCGAGGTCAGCATGAGTTCAACGCACATGAGCATCACGAGCACATTGCGGCGGGTGCAGAAGCCTGCGGCGCCGATGGTGAAGAGGAGGGCGGCTACGAGGATATACACCTGCAGGGGCACGAACTGCATCCTACGCCTCACGCTCCCCTTCCGTGTCCCCGGCCTGGCTATCGTATCGGAGGCCCTTAGCCAAAACCATCACTCCGACCATCGCGGCGATCAACAGTATGGATATGACCTCCAGGGTTAGAACGTTCTCGGCAGAGAAGAGCGCTTGGCCCACGTTCGCGGGGCTGCCAAAGGGGTGGGCCGACGCGATCACATCGCCCTGGGTCGGCGAAGGTCTTGCTGGCGGAGGCGCGGTAGGTGCTTGCCCCCATTGGAACTGGGGAAGATCGCCCGAGAAACCCGCCGCGACGAATAGACAGAGGAGGCCGAAGGCCACTGCCACGCTCGCCCATCTGCCAGGACCGGCGTTCCTGAGGGAGGCAGGCTCCTTACCAGCGGCGAGCAGCATGATGACGAAAAGGAAGAGCACTACCACGGCGCCGACGTAGACGAGCACCTGGACGACGGCGATCAGGTCGGCCGCCAAGGTGACAAACAGCACCGCGACCGCGATCAGTGTCATAACCAGCCACAGCGCCCCACGGACCACGTCCCGTCGCGTGACCATCATCATCGCGCTCACAACAGCCAGCAGCGAGGCGATAGCGACGATGACGAATTGGGGGGCTGACGCCCACTCAGCTAGACTCATGAACGCGCCGCTCCTCCGATGTCCTTCCGGCTTAGTGGCTCCTGGGGTTCGCGAAGTCCTCGGCCTCGCGGTTCTCGATAGGGCCCCACTTGTGGTTGCAGTCATACATCCAGGCGGACGGATCCTGGGCCGTCCCGTAGGCGTTCTCGAGCAACATCTCCTTGGTGAACACCATGCCCGTCCGGGAGTAAAGCGCCAGATCGTAGTTCCGGGTCATGCGGATAGCGTCCTCCGGACAGGCGAGGACGCAGAATCCGCAGTAGATGCACCGGTACATGTCGATGTCATAGACCGCAGCGTGCCGCTCTGTCGTGTTCACCGGGTTCGCCTCGGTGGTCTCCTCTGGGATGACCGTGATGGCGCCGCTTGGGCACGCGGCGGCACAGAGGGAACAGCCCACGCACAGCTCCTTGCCATCCGTGCCTCGCGCGAGGTAGTGGATGCCACGGACGCGAGACCCGTGAACCGGCCGCTCCTCGGGGTACTGGATCGTCGTGGGCTTACGCAACGCGTACTTCAGCGTTGTGGCGAAGCCGCCAGCGACAGCCCAGACATCCTGCAAGATACCCATCAGTGCAACGTCCTCTGTCCTAGTCCCAGCGAATCCGCCGGGCTGCTACCGCAGGAAGGTCTTGAGCGCGCCCATCAGGAGGGTCACGCCCAGTGCCGCCGGCAGTAGGCCTTTCCAGCCAAAGCTCATGAGTTGATCGTACCGCAGCCTGGGCAGAGTGCCCCTGACCCATACGAAGAAGACCATGAACGCGGCTGTCTTTATTAGGAAGTAGGCGCAACCCAGTATGAACCCCAGGACTGGGCTGCTGCTATAGAGATCCTCGACTCCGGGGCCTCCCCAGCCGCCTAGGTAGAGCGCCACCGTGAGCGCCGCGATGTTCCACATGGCGGCATACTCCGCCATGAAGAACGTCGCGAACTTCATGCTCGAGTACTCGGTGTGGTAGCCGCCCACCAGCTCCGACTCGGCCTCCGGCAGGTCGAACGGGCTCCGGTTCGTCTCCGCGTGGGCGATGATCACCATCATGACGAAGGGCAGGAGCCCCAGAGGGAAGTAGTGCATGGCGTGCCAGTTCAGTACGCTGCCCCTCTGGTTGTTCACGATCTCAACCATATCGAGTGAGCCGGCAAGCAGCGCTGGGATCAGGGCCACGGTGGCCAGAGAAAGCTCGTAGCTGACCATCTGCGCGGCCGACCGGAGCGATCCCATCACTGGGTACTTCGAGTTCGATGACCAGCCGCTGAGGAATAGACCATACACTTGAACGCTGGAGATGGCCAGAACCAGCAATAGCCCCACGGAGAGCCGGGTCACGTAGCCATGCGGGCCGATAGAATACGGGATGAGCAGCATCCCCATGAAGGCCGGCACCGCCATGAGGGCCGGCGCGAGCAGATAGAGCCCGCGGTCGGCACTCAGCGGCGCGATGGTCTCCTTCATCGCGAGCTTGATGGCATCGGCAAAAGGCTGGAAGAGCCCGAGAGGCCCGCAGCGGTTCGGCCCGTAGCGCTGCTGGAGTCTGGCAACCACTCGCCGTTCGGCCCAGATCATCACTGGGACGACGCCCGCGACCACGAACAGGGTGGCCACGATTACCTTCGCAAGCATGATGAGGATCTCGATCAACACATTGGCACCTTTTCGGCCAACATTCGATCAATGCTCACAATCCGTCGGGGCCCGCGTTAGATGGCCCTACGAAGCTATCATCTCTCCCTGCTCCCCGATGGGAGCTGCCCATGGTCGCAGCGTCTCCGCCGTCTCGGCCATAGACCGTCGGACTGCGTCTGCGGTGAGTTCGCCGTGCCACAGCCCAAGGGCCGCACACAGCCGCCCAACTACTCGCAGACCCGGCATCGTGCATTCAATAGGTTCGTTTGTGGGGATCGACTGCTGGAGTCGTCCCTCGAAGTTCACGAAGGTGAACGGCTCCTCAGCGAAAGATGCCGAGGCGAGCTTCACCGTGGCGAGCTCGGATGTGGCATTGCGGTTGGTTCCCAGGTACACGAGGCTGGAGAGTCCGCGAACGGCCTCCACGAGTTCAGGCGAGGCGTCGCATAGGGGATCGCCGCCAACTACGATCAGAGCGTTGAGGTCTCCCGCGAGCAAAGCCTGCCGCCAGGGCCGCGTCTCACCCGAGCCGCGTGCGTCTGCGCGCGGGGAGCAGCCGACGAGACGCAGCCCCCTTGAGTTGGCCCCGCCCACCAGAATGCCAGCCTTCACGGGCATCTTCCGGTCTGCCTGGAGTGACCGGGTGAGCCTGTCCAGCGCGCTTCGCGCAGGAGCGTACTCACCTGTGGGCAAGGCCCCCACGATCAGCGCCGGCCGCTTGGCGGCACTGATGCGCTCCACCAGCCCTCGCAACCACTCGGCTGGGATGCCGGTCTCGGTGGATACCCGCGTGAGTGTGCTCGCGTCCGCGGAGGCCACCAGATCGGCCATACCGTTCAGGAACGCCACCGCCTGCCCTGGCTGGAGATCCGCATGGTCCGTCGCGAGGCGCTTGAGGTCCGGCGCCCAATCGGGAGCCCCGATGGCAACCATACTCAGTTTGCCCTCCAAGGCCCGGCGGTTCAGGCGGAGCCACAGGATCGGCTGATCCTCGAGGATGTTGGCCGAGACCAGTATCACCGGGTCGGAGTACATGAGGTCCATGATGGTCCCAGGGAAGGGCCCCGCGAGATCGAAGTCGTCCTCCACGTAGATGCTCGAGGCCTTCAGGCCATCACTCATGAACCGTTGGAGCAGGAAGCCCGTCTCACAGGACGTTGCCGGGTCGACCACCGCGGCGATGCTCTCGATGTCGGCGAGGGCCGACACGGTCCGCTCGATCGCCGTCTCCCATGGCACCCGGACACCGTCCACCTCGGGCGCAACCAGACGGTCATCCTGCACCCAGGCGTAGTCATACCGACCGCGATCACAGATCCAGTTGTCGTTGACGTAGTAGTTCGTGCGAGGCTGCACGCGGCAGAGGGTTCCGAGCCGTCCCCCTAGGGTCAGGCTGCATCCCACCGCGCAGTGCGGGCACACCCCGGGGGTGTCCGCCAGTTCCCACGGGCGCGCGGAGAATCGGAAGTACTCACTGGTCAGCGCGCCGACGGGGCAGAGGTCGATCGTGTTGCCCGCGAAGCGCGCCTTCTCTATAGGCTCCTTCAGGGCGGGCTCGATGACGCTGTGCCCGCCGCGTTCATGGAACTCGAAGACCTGTTCGGAGGCCCACTCCGAGAGGAAGCGAGTACAACGGTAGCAGACGATGCAGCGCTCCTGATCGAGCACGATGGAGGCGCCGATGCGCCGTGCTTTGTCCTGGTTCAGGCGAGACTCCGTGAAGAGCTGGCGACCGGGGCCGCACAGCATCGTCATTTCCTGGAGTTCGCACTCGCCGCCCTTGTCGCAGATGGGGCAGTTGAGCGGGTGATTGGCGAGGATGAACTCAATAATGTTCGCTCGCCCCTGGAGCACCTTCTCGGAATCGGTGACGATCTTCATGCCCTCGGTGCATTCCAGGGTGCAGGAGGTTTGCAGGGTCGGCATCTCTCGGTAGACGGGCTCGCCCGTCTCATCGTCCGTCACCGGCTCGCCTGTCGCGCGATCGATAACGGGGTTGAATGCTTGGACCAGGCATACGCGGCAGGCGCCGAGCACGGATAGCGATCCGTGGTAGCAGAAGCGGGGAATGTGGATACCGATAGAGTCGGCGGCGGGCATCACACGGGTGCCCTTGGGGACGGTGAGCTCCTGCCCATCGATCGTCAGCTTCACCATGTTGTTAGCCGACATAGCTGTACTCCTTCGCGCCGATGGGGCAGGAGCCATGCTCAATGTGGTACTGCCAATGCTCGGGGAATAGCGCGAGCGAGCTGTTCACCGGAGCCGGAATACTCTCCCCCAGCGCGCAGAAGCACTTGCCCTTGATACCATCGGAGACGTGGCGCACGAGCTCGAGGTCACCCTCTCGGCACTGTCCGTGGGCGATCCGCTGGAGGACTTTCCGCATCCACTGGCCTCCCTCGCGACACGGAGTGCACTTGCCGCAGGACTCGTGCTCGTAGAACTCGACGAGATTCAGTGCGAGGTCGACGGGACAGGTCTGGTCGTCGATGAAAACGACCGCCCCACTGCCCAGCATGGAGCCCGCATCGGCCAGCGTTTGGAACGTCAGGGGGATCTCGAAGTGCTCGGGCCCGATCATGGGCGCGGAGGAGCCACCCGGGATGACGGCACGAAGCTCGAGGCCTTCCCGCAGACCGCCGGCGAGGCCGAACAATGCCGACATGGGGGTACCCATGGGCACCTCGAAGACCCCTGGATTGTTGAGTTTGCCCGACACGCTGAACACGCGGGTTCCAGGACTGTCGGGACCGAAGCCCGACGGAGGACCACCGGTTCGTGCGGCGGCGTCTACGGCGGGATTCGGCGCTCCGACGGATCGGTACCATTCCGCGCCATGCTCAACAATCAGTGGTACGTTCGCGAGGGTCTCTATGTTATTGACCACGGTCGGGCAGCCGTAGAGGCCAGCCTGGGCTGGAAACGGCGGCTTGAGGCGGGGCTGAGCACGCCGACCCTCTAGCGAGTCCAGGAGGGCCGTCTCCTCGCCGCAGATGTACGCGCCGGCGCCGCGGTGTAGAGCGATATCGACGTCGAAACCCGAGCCTAGGACGCTGGCGCCGAGGAGCCCCGCCCTGCGGGCCTCCTCGATCGCCGTCAGAAGCCGCTCGCGGCACAAGGCGAGCTCGCCGCGTAAGTAGATGTAGGCCTTGGCCGCGCCCACCGCGTGGCAGGCGATCAGGATGCCTTCAATAACACGGTGCGGCACATGCTCCATGATGAACCGGTCTTTGAACGTGCCGGGTTCGCCTTCATCAGCATTCACGACGACATACTTCGGAACGGGCGATGACCGGTCAATGAAGCGCCACTTCATGCCTGTGCAGAAGCCGGCGCCTCCGCGCCCCCGTAGGCCGGACCAGTAGACCTCATCGGTCACTTCCGTAGGAGTCATCTGATGAAGGGCCTTGCGCAGGGCCTCATACCCGCCATGGTCGCGGTAGACACCTATAGAGGCGTAGCCAGGTGTGTCGTGACCCATTAGGACCCGAAACTCTTGCATACGCGTCGACCTAACTTCCATGGGTGGAGAGCAGGTGCCCGTTCCCGTGCCTCGCAGGCACATGCACCTACCGAAAACTAGAGGCACCTATTCTACCCTGACGGGTGCCGTCCTCCCCTGCCTCGAACTTCGGTGGGCGTGCACGCCCTCAGCCGAGCTTGTCCGGCCCGGCGGCGCCGTGCTATCATGCGGGGCCTGGAGCGATCCCCTGATGAAGCTGTTCACGGGCAACGCCAACCGTAAGCTAGCCGGAGACATCGCGGACTGCCTGGGCATTCCTCTGGGCGACGCGGATGTTCGCCGTTTCTCCGATGGCGAGTGCAGAATCACTATCAAGGAGTCGGTGAGGGGCCGCGATGTGTTCATCGTGCAGCCCACGTGCTCTCCGACGAACGATCATCTCGTCGAGCTGCTGATTATGCTGGACGCCTGTCGGAGAGCCTCGGCGTCGCGGATCACCTGCGTTATCCCTTACTACGGTTATGGGCGGCAGGACCGCAAATGCGGGCCGCGCGAGCCGATCGCGGCGAAACTCATCGCCGATATGCTCGTAACCGCGGGGGCGTCCAGGATCCTGTCGGTCGAGCTCCACGCCGATCAAATCATGGGTTTCTTCAACATTCCGGTGGATCAGCTGAGCGTGGGAGGCTTGTTCGCCGACTATGCACGCACCCATGTGTTCACGAACGGGGGCACCGACGCCGTCGTCGTGAGTCCCGACGTCGGCGGCGTAGCAGCGGCCCGTCAGTTCGCGGATCGTCTGGGCACCCAACTCGTGATCGTGGCGAAGCGGAGGAAGCAGGCCAACGTCTCTGAGGCGATGGAAGTCATCGGCGATGTTGAAGGCAAGCTTTGCATTTTCCGCGACGATATGATAGATACCGGTGGTTCGATGGTCGAGGGAGCGTCCGCGCTCATGAAGCGTGGCGCTGGGCGCGTCATGGCCTTCGGCACCCATGCGGTGCTCTCTGGCCACGCGTCCAAGCGCCTGGCAGCCTCGTCTTTCGAGAAAGTGGTTGTCTCGGATACCATTCCGGTGCCGGCAGAGAAGCGCTTCCCGCAGCTTGACGTGCTGTCGGTAGCGCCTCTCTTGGCGTCGGGGATCCGATGCATCCACGAGGGCCGCTCCGTGAGTGGCCTCATACGCTAGCGAGCAACCGAGGAAAACGGCGGCCGAATGCCGCGGAGGTCGAGGCTGACATGGCGAGACTGGAGCTGGAAGCGAAGGTACGGGACGAGTCTGAGCTGGGGAGCGGCCCGGCGGGCAGAATGCGCAAGGCTGGGGAGTTGCCGGCTATCGTCTACGGGCTTCACCGCGACTCGGTGGCCGTCAAGGTGGGGGAGCGTGACTTCGACGGTCTGCAGCGGCAGATGCGCGGAACCGCCGTGATCTACCTCCAGGTGGGCGGCATCGAGGAGCCGGTGCTGCTGAAGGAGATTCACAGGCATCCTATCAGCTTACAGCCCTACAACATCGACTTTCTACGCGTTGACATGACGAAGCCGATTCAGGTTTCCGTCCAAGTTGTCATCACGGCTCGGCCCGCCGAGTTGGGGCCCGAAGAGGCCTTCACGCAGCCGACGGTCGAGGTGCAGGTAGAGAGTATGCCGGGGGACATTCCGCCCGTGATCGAGGTAGACGCGAGCGGGGTAACCTACGAGAAGTCCCTGTACGTGTCCGACTTGGAGGTCCCGAAAGGCGTCACGATCCTGACCGATCCAGAGACAGCGGTTGCCACGGTCGTTCGGGCCGCTCAGGTGCTCGTCGAAGAGCCCTCCGAGGAGGAGGCTGAGGGTGAGGGTCTTGGCGAGGTGGGCGAGGAGACCGAAGGCGGCGAGGCGCAGGAGGAGAGCGAGTAGTAGCCCCAGCCACAGGGCGTGGCCTCAGGGTGGAGTTACTTTCCTGAGGCCACCCACCAGTCCCGCCCATACCCATGAACCTCCGGAGGGGTGATTGGACATGTCCGGGCGGTCCCACACCCCGACCATCCAGAACCGTCGCGCACGTCACGAGTACCACATTGACGACACCATCGAAGCGGGCCTGGTGCTACGCGGGTGTGAAGTCAAGTCAATACGCGCAGGCAATGCTAGCCTCTCTGAGGCCTACGCGAAGATCGACGCGGGCGAGGTCTGGCTCGTGGGGATGTACGTGCAACCCTACCCTCAGGCAGGGGACAGCAACCCGGCCCCCACCCGCGACCGCAAGCTCCTGGTGAAGCGATCCGAGATCCGACGACTGCGCAGGGCCACGGAGCAGCGCGGGTACACCCTCGTCCCCCTGAAGCTCTACTTCCGCCGCGGACTAGCTAAGGTCGAGGTCGGGTTGTGCCGAGGGAAGCGGCTACACGACAAGCGTGACGCCATCCGGGAGCGAGACCTGGACCGCCAGGCCCAGAGGGATCTAGTTGGGCGCGGCGACCAGTGACCCCGGCGGATGGCGGATAAGCCTCGGCGGCCAGCCAGCCCCTCTGACACTTGCTCCCTACACTGGTGACGAGGCCCTACCGGCGGTTTGGACCTGCCAGCCGTCTCAGCGCCGGATACGCGCCCGCCGCAGAGCGCGACTCACGCCGCTTGCCGCCGACCGGCGGATAGTGTACAAATGCATATCCCGGTGGATGCGCCCCTGTGGGCGCGTACCACGCTAACGCGCCCCGCCGCCCCTACAGGCGGCAACGCGGCAATCCGTTAGGAGAAGGCGGATGGCAATGAAGCACAGCGGGTCGTTTGTGTTGTGTACGACAGTGGTCCTCTTGGGTCTTGCGCTGGCACTCACGGTAGGCTGCTCGTCCAAGTCGGGCGACGGCGGCGGCGCGAACCTCTCCACATCTGCGGCGGGCGGCGGAGAGACGTCGGCAGCGGGCGCGGGAGGGGCCGTCAGTGGCGAGGTGCGCGTAGACGGTTCCAGCACCGTGTTCCCCATCACCGAGGCGGTCGCGGAGGAGTTCGGCATCGAGCACCCCGAAGTCCATGTGGCTGTGGCGTTCTCGGGCACTGGCGGGGGCATGAAAAAGCTCATCGCGAAGGAGATAGGGCTGGCCGGAGCCTCGCGCCCCATCAAGGCCGAGGAACTGGAGGCGACCAAGGCGGCTGGCGTGGAGTTCATCGAGTTGCCCGTGGCCTATGACGCACTCGCTGTTGTGGTTCATCCGGAGAACACATGGGCTGAGTCCCTAACCATCGACGAACTGCGTATCGCATGGGAACCCGGAGCTCAGAATGTCGTGAAGAGCTGGTCGCAGATCCGCCCCGGCTTCCCCGATGAGCCCCTCGGCCTCTACGGTCCCGGCGTCGATTCGGGAACCTACGACTACTTCACGGAGGCAGTCTGCGGCGAGGAGGGCGCTAGCAGAGGCGACTTCCAGGCCAGCGAGGATGACAACGTGCTGGTTCAAGGCGTATCGAACGATCCCGCCGCTCTAGGGTTCTTCGGAATGGCCTACCTGACCCAGAACGAGGGCCTGGTCAAAGCGGTAGCCATAGACGACGGCAACCCAGACAACGGCGACGGTCCACAAGCGCCCACCAAGGACAACGTGATCAATGGCGTGTACCGGCCCCTGTCACGTCCCCTGTTCATCTACGTGAACGTGGAAGCGGCGGCCGATCCGGCCGTGGACGCTTTCGTCCGCTTCTACCTCGACAACGCGGCGGAACTGGCGACGGAGGTCGGCTACGTGCCCCTTCCTGACAGTGTGTACGATCTCGTCAGGGCCCGCTATGCTGACAGAGTCGTCGGTTCCATGTTCGAGGGGCGGGGCTCCGTCACGGATGCCTCCCTCGAGGAGATGCTGGGCCAGTAGTGGACCAACCCATTGAGAAGCGACGGGCGGGGCGCACCCTCCGAGGCGTCTTCGAGTGGCTGATCGAGCGTGGTCTCCAGGTGTGCGCCCTGCTCTCCGTCGCGACAACCATTGGCATCATTCTGGCGCTGCTGTTGCAGAGCGTTCCGTTCTTCCGCGAGGTATCGGTCAAGGACTTCCTCACGGACAGGGAGTGGACGCCGCTCTTCGCCCAGAAGCACTTCGGCATCCTGCCCCTGGTCGCGGGCACGATGCTCGTCACGGCCATCGCCATGGCCGTGGCGTTGCCTGCGGGACTGATGATCGCGGTATACCTCAGCGAGTTCGCTCGACCACGCATTCGGCGGATGGTGAAGCCCGTTCTCGAGGTCCTGGCCGGGGTCCCCACCGTTGTCTACGGGTACTTCGCGCTCAGCTTCGTGACGCCGGCACTGCAGACGTTTATCCCTGGCCTCAAGGGCTTCAACGCCCTCGGGGCCGGACTCGTCATGGGGGTGATGGTGCTGCCGCTCGTCGCCTCACTGTCGGAGGATGCGCTGTACGCCGTGCCGCAGAGGTTGCGAGAGGCCTCCTACGCCCTGGGCTCGACGCGTCTGCAGATGGTGTTCAGGACCCTGATCCCCGCCGCGCTTTCAGGGATCGCCGCTTCCTTCATCCTCGGGGTATCCCGAGCGGTTGGCGAGACGATGATCGTCGCGATCGCGGCGGGGTCACAACCCACGCTGTCTCTGGACCCGCGAGTCCCCATACAGACCATGACCGGCTACATCGTGCAGATCAGCATGGGGGACACCCCCCATGGCACCTTGGAGTACCACACGATCTTCGCGGTCGGACTGACGCTGTTCATCATGACTTTCACGCTGAACTGGGTGAGCATGGCGCTGCGGAACCGATATGAAAGGGCCTACCGATGAGTGAACCGTCGATAGGGCCGCAGGTCGGCGCCCCGCCGGCCACGGATATTCAGGGCAACGCGCGAGGCCGCGGATGGATCAAGGAACTGGGCTTCGAGGCCATCGCTCTCGCGACGGTCTGTGCGGCACTGCTGATGCTCGGCGTGCTGCTCGTGGACATCGTGCTCGACGGCTGGCCACGGCTCGGCATGGACTTCCTGAAGAGCCTACCGTCACGGAAGGCCGAGCAGGCTGGCATCTGGCCCGCCTTCGTGGGAAGCCTCTACTTGATGGTTATCACAGCCTGTGTGAGCTTCCCCCTAGGGGTAGCGGCCGCGATCTATCTGGAGGAGTACGCTCCTCGTGGATGGCTTTCACGCTTCATCGAGCTGAACATCTCGAATCTCGCGGGCGTGCCGTCCATCGTCTACGGCCTCCTCGGCCTGGCTGTGTTCGTGCGAGCCTTCCAACTGGAGCGAAGCCTGATCGCAGGCGGCCTGACTCTGTCCCTGCTGGTGTTGCCCGTTGTCATCATGTCGAGCAGAGAAGCGTTGAGGGCCGTGCCGCCGTACGTCCGCGATGCGTCCCTGGCGCTGGGTGCTACGAAGTGGCAGACGGTGCGTCGTCAGGTGCTGCCCCTCAGCCTTCCTGGGATCATGACCGGCACGATACTCGCCCTGAGCCGCGCCATCGGCGAGACGGCGCCCATCGTGATGATCGGCGCCTTTGGGTATATCAGCACTGTCCCCACTGGCCTCAAGTCGCCCTTCACGGCCCTGCCGATCCAGATCTACAACTGGGTCTCGAGACCCCATCGAGCGGCTGATACCGGCATCACCTTCCAGACAAACGCGGCGGCGGGCATTCTCGTGCTCCTCGCCATGCTCCTCACCCTGAACGCTGTAGCCATCTGGCTGAGGAACCGAGCCCAGAGGAGACTGAAGTGACCGCACCATACCAAGAGCCCATAGCGGACTACCTGAGCGCCACGACCCAGCGTCCCGTGGACGATGGCCTCAATGGCGCTGGCGCCGAGGTGGCTGGCCCACCTACGGGGTGTAGGGTCCGCAGTGAGGACCTACACGTCTACTACGGCCCCGTTCACGCCCTGAAGGGCGTCACGATGGCGATCCCAGACAGGGACATCACCGCCCTGATCGGGCCGTCCGGCTGCGGCAAGTCGACCTTCTTGCGCTGCTTCAACCGGATGAATGATGTGATCCCCGATGTACGCGTCGAGGGGCGAGCGCTGCTCGGGGAGACGGACATCAACGGCCCCCGGATCGATGTAGTGGCGCTGCGGAAGCGCGTGGGGATGGTCTTCCAGCAGCCGAACCCCTTCCCGATGTCCATCTATGACAACGTGGCCTACGGCCCTCGGATACATGGCATCAGGAGGCGATCACGGCTCAACGAGATCGTGGAGGTCTCCCTGCGCCGCGCGGCGCTGTGGGAGGAGGTCAAGGACAAGCTCCGAAAGTCAGCATTCGACCTCTCGGGAGGGCAGCAGCAGCGCCTGTGCATTGCGCGGACACTCGCGGTCAAGCCGGAGGTCATCCTGATGGATGAGCCGTGTTCAGCGCTGGATCCGCAGTCGACCTTCCGCATCGAGGACCTGATGGGCGAGTTGAAGGAGAGCTACACGGTCATCATCGTTACGCACAACATGCAGCAGGCCGCCCGAGTCTCCAGCATGACGGGGTTCTTCCTAATGGGCGAGCTGGTCGAGTTCGATGCGACTCGAAAGGTGTTCCAGAGCCCCGCGGACGAGCGCACAGAGAAGTACGTGAGCGGCCGATTCGGCTAGAGGGCGGGTGAGGTCAATGGCTGCCAACAGCAGATCCCTCTTCAGCGCCGACCTGGCGCAACTCAAAGTGACCCTGCGGCAACTCGGTGAATGCGCGATCGAGATGCTCGAAGGGGCAACGGAGGCGCTCGTCAATCAGGACTACGACCTTGCGGAGCAGGTTCGCAAGCGGGATAACCTGGCCGATGCCCTCGACGAGAAGGTGGACGAGGACTGCGTTACGCTGCTCGCGCTCCAGGCGCCAGTCGCAAGAGACCTCCGCATCATTATGGGGTCAGCACGCATCGCGACGGATCTCGAACGAATCGCCGACTACGCCAAGGACATCGCCAAGGTCGCTCGCAAGCTCAGCAGCGAGGACTACTTCTGGCCCCTCGAGGACATTCCGTCCATGGCCCACAGCTGTGCCGCCATGGGTCGGATGTCCTTGGCCGCTCTCGATGACGTGGATGAGGACATGGCGCGCAAGTGCGCGGGCATGGATCACGAGGTCGATGCGCGATGGAAACTGGTGCGCGAGCAACTGATTCAGCACATGGAAGCGGACCCCAGCAGGGTACGCCAGGCCGCTCAGCTGCTGCTCGTCGCGCGCTACCTGGAGCGCATCGGTGATCATATCGTGAACGTTGCCGAGCGCGTCCACTACATGGCGACTGGTGAGCTCCGTCGGCTCGACGTCGAGTGACTCGAGGGCGGCATCGGGCGCCCCCACCCCTGCAGGACGGGCCACCCAACGCGCGAAACCATGGGCAGACCAAGCAGCCCATGGAGGTTGACTGTGACGACCCATCGCCCCGCCGTGTCATGGCCTCTGCTCGTAGCGATCCTGGCAGCCCTCGCATCCACATCGGAGGCTGAGCCGGTGCTGACCGACGTCGCACTGACGCGGCTGGGCGCGTCAGCGACCGCGGAGTCGCAGTGCAGCGACCTCTACGGCGGCCCCAAGGCGATTGACGGAACCGTTGGGTACGGCTCCGTGGGCTGGTTCGCCGCTGACTCCGTCGCGCTGCCTTGCTCCCTGAACATCGACCTGGGCGCCACCCGCATCGTTCACAGCATCGTGCTCTACCAGGCAAGCTGGGGTGGCAGCATGTACCACAGCCGTGAAGTGCGCGTAGAGGGCCGCCTTGAGGGAGAGTGGGTGGGGGTGGGGGAGGCCGTCCTGCCCGACGTGAGCGAGCACAGGACGGAAGTGCGTCTCGGCTCGCCGATGGAACTTGACGCGGTGCGCATCGTAGTCCTGAGCGGGTACATCGAGCCGCAGATCTGCGGGCTTGCCGAGGTCGAGGTGTTGGCGTCCGGGGTACCCACCTGGGGCGAACCAAGGCTCCTGCTTGATGGAGAGCCCGCTCCCGACCTGGTGCATGGCACGTGTGGCCTGGCCATGGCGGCGCGCGCGCACGGCCCCCAGGTGCTTCTGTCCTCCGAGCCTCCGGCAGTGGCGGCCGTCCTCGACGGTGACGAGAGTGCGGCCATCGGTCTGGATCTTGCCAGCATTCCCGATGGAGCCGCCATCGAGTTCTCTGCCAGGAGGGTGTGGGGAGGGCCGGGCCGTGTGATCGTGAGCGGCTCGTGCGATGGGACCGCGGAGTTGGTCACGGACACGGCCCGGGTGCTCCGCGTGCCTATCGGCGCCGGGGACGCGGTGCCCGTGACGGTCGAGTTGCACGCCGACGGGCGGGCTACGGCCATTGAGCTACGCTCGCTTGCGCTGGTGCTCCCCGGCCTGCCGCCGCTCGCGATCTCCCCGACGCCATCAGGCGCTTCGCCCCTTGTGCTCCCTCTGCCCGCGGCTCCAGTCCTCCGGGAAGGCATGGAGCGGCTGCTTATCGAATGGGATTGGCGGATGCAGGATGGCATTGCCACCCCACGCTTGCCAGTCAGCTACGAGCAGGCCTGTGACCGCTTGGTAGAGCGGGGGAACCGGCTCGCGAAGGGCCTACGGGGTGGATCGGATGCCCCGAAGGCCGCGCTCGCGGACTGGCGTGAGGCAGTGGACGCCTGGAGGGGACTCCCGGAGAGCAGCCGCGGTGGAGCGCTCGCCGAGCGTGCTTGGCTCGATCTCCACTGGGCGCGGCGGTCGCTCATGTTGGCGCACCCACTCATGCCCCGTGAGCCCATCCTATTCGCGAAGCGGGTCCCTTCCGCGTTCAGTCACCAGCTCACCCAGTACTACGGCCGCTATGCTCGCCCTGGGGGAGGGATCTTCGTTCTGCCCGAGCCGGGCCGCTCCATGGCATGCCGCGACCTAACGGGCGGCCATATGCCTCTGGGAAGCTACCTGCATCCCGAGGTCTCCTACGACGCTGATCGAGTCCTGTTCGCCTTCTGCGAGACCGACTCGGCGCCGACGGATAGCTTCGCCGGTAGCCCGGGCCACTACTATCACCTGTATGAGATGCCACTGTCGGGAGGCGTGCCGAGCAGGCTGACCGAGGGCGCATTCGATGACTTCGCCCCACGGTACCTGCCCGGCGGGGACCTCATGTTCATCTCCACGAGGCGGCTCGGATGGCACCGCTGCGGCACCCCTGGCTGCGAGAACTACACCCTGACACGGTCAGGTCCCGACGGGAGCATGGCACGACCCGTGTCCTTCCACGAGACGCAGGAGTGGGATCCGGTCGTCCTTCACGACGGGCGGATCGCGTACACCCGCTGGGACTACGTCGACCGGCACGCGGTCTACTACGAGCAGCTATGGTGGACCCATCCAGACGGCGGCAACCCCAGCGCCCTGTACGGCAATAACACCTTCAACCCTGTCGGAATCTGGGAGCCCCGGCCGGTACCGGGCTCCGACCTCATCATGGCCACGGCTGCAGCGCACCACGCCATGACAGCAGGATCCATCATCCTCATAGACCCACGCCGGGGCGTAGACGGGCCCGAGCCCATCGTGCGCCTAACGCCGGACACCCCCTTCCCCGAGAGTGAGTCCGTGGTCTCCGGCACGTGGGTGGCTACCGCGGTCGGATGCGGCATCAGGACATCGGAGGAGCAGGAAAGGTGGCCGGGGCATTGCTACCGCTCGCCGTACCCGCTGTCCGAGGATCTCTTCCTCGCGTCCTACAGCTTCGAGCCCCTTGTTGGTGAACCGCACGCGAACTCACCGACGATGTTCGGCCTATATCTCGTGGATACCAATGGAAACCGGGAGTTGCTCTATCGCGACCTGGCGATATCGAGCCTCTGGCCCATCCCTATTCAGTCACGTCTGCGGCCACCACCGGTGGGTGCGGAGTTCGTGCCATCAGTATCTGGCGGTGATACGGGGACCTTCCTGGTGCAGAACATCAACCGGAGCTCGGTGGCACTGCCCGATGAGCGGATCGCGGCGCTAAGGGTCGTCCAGCTAGTGCCGAAGTCCACGTCCGGGGCCAACAACCCCATGGTGGGGCTGGCAAACGCCTCGCCGGGCAAGCAGGTGCTGGGCACGGTACCCGTCTCGGACGATGGCTCCGCCTACTTCGAAGCGCCTGCCGGGATTCCCCTGGCGTTCCAGGCCTTGGACAGTCGGGGCATGGCGGTTCAGGTGATGCGGAGCGTGACGTACCTTCAGCCCGGACAGAACCTGGGCTGTATCGGGTGCCACGAGGACAGGACCGAGGCGCCCCCCAACCTCGGTCTCGCCGCCACAGGGCGCGAGCCCGCCAAGCTGCGCCCCGCCCCCGATGGCGCGAGGCCGTTGAGCTACCCCATACTGGTGCAGCCGGTTCTGGACCGCAACTGCGTTAGCTGCCACGGAGCTGATGAGCCTGCCGGCGGAGTGAGGTTGACGGGAGAGCCTGAGGGGGCCTTCTCCGTGTCCTACAACCAGCTCGCGCCGCGGGTTAGCTTCTCCGCCTGGACTGGCGCCGCAGGCTTTGAGGAAACCAATAGCGAGCCTCTCAGCACGCCGGACTTCTTCGGCGCTCGAGGTAGCGCGCTCTGGCAGTTGCTCGAGGGTGGCCACTACGACGTCGACCTGAGTGCCGAAGACACGGAGCGCCTGGTGACCTGGATGGACACCAATGCGTTGTTCTACGGGACCTTCGACCCCGCCGACCAGGCGCGACAGCAACGCGGCGAGCGGATCGAAGGGCCGGCTATCGAGTAGGGTGACGCGGCTCAAGCTGTTTGATGCAGACGATGGCCTTGCCTAGAATGGCGACCTCGTCGGGGTACAATGCCTCCATGGTCGGGTTCTCGGGCTGCAGACGTACGCGACCGTCGTCGCGGAAGAAGCGCTTCACGGTGGCTTCCTCGCCATCGACGAGTGCGACGACGATGTCGCCATCCTCGGCATGGGCCTGACGGCGCACGACGAGGGTATCCCCGTCATCCAGGCCTGCGCCGATCATGGACTGGCCCCGAACCTTGACGGCGAATGTGTCCTCATCGCCCAACAGGTCCTCGCCGATGGTGATGTAGCCTTCGATGTCCTGTTCCGCGAGGATCGGCGCACCGGCCGCCACCAGGCCAACGACGGGAACGGCTCGCCCCTGTCGTGACGGCACGGAGTCGCCCACTACTTCGAGTGTGCGCGCCTTGCTCCCGTCCCGCCGGAGGTAGCCCTTCTCGATGAGCACCTCGATGTGCCGCTGGACGGTGCAGCTCGACCTCAGACCCGTGCGCTCGCCAATCTCGCGAACACTGGGCGGGAAGCCCTTCTCGGCGATGTGCTCCCTGATAGCCTGCAGTACGTCCTTGCGTCGTCCGGAGAGGGGATCCATGTGATAGTGCTCCTCCCTGGCCCCACGGTTATCAGCGCCAGCCTGATGTCCACAAGACACGTTGGCCGCGGCCAGTGGTTACGCGAATGTACGTTTGATATAGTTCCCTCGGCACGCGATTCCTGCAACAATGAGGTCGTTCCCACTCCGGGGCCTGTTGGGCCCTCTCTCGAAGCGAGGAGCAATACGTGCATCCCGAAGACGTGGCGGTCCTGGCCAACCGTATGGCCGACGAGATCGAGCGGGTCATCATTGGGAAGGGGGATGTCGTCAGGCGCGTGCTAGTCGGCTTGCTGGCCGGTGGACATGTCCTCATCGAGGACATCCCTGGCGTCGGTAAGACGATGCTCGCACGCAGCACGGCGAAGGTCATCGGGGGCGTGTTCCACCGCATCCAGTTCACTCCGGACCTGTTGCCGGCCGATATCACCGGCATCTCAATCTATAATCAGCGGACGCAGGAGTTCAGCTTCCGCCCAGGGCCGGTCTTCGCGAACGTCCTACTCGCCGATGAGATAAACCGGGCCACTCCCAAGCTTCAGTCGGCCCTTCTTGAGTCGATGGATGAGCGCCAAGTAACGGTGGAGGGAGTGAGTCACCGTCTGCCCGATCCATTCCTGGTCATCGCTACCGAGAACCCCATCGAGTTCCGCGGCACCCATCCGCTGCCAGAGACTCAGCTCGACCGCTTCCTCCTCCGCATCGATGTGGGCTATCCCTCGCGGGATGCCGAGGTCGAGATCCTGAAGCGACAGCGAACGGCCCACCCCATAGAGGCCGTGGAGGCGGTCACGAGTCCGGAGGAGATGATCGAGGCCCGAATCGCTGTGCGCCAGGTGCATGTCGACTCGGCGATTCAGGAGTACATCGTTCGACTCGTGGAGGCTACGCGCACGCATCCCGAGGTCATCCTGGGCGCGTCGCCTCGTGGATCGCTCGCCTTGCAGCATGCCGCCCAGGCCGTCGCCGCGATGCAGGGGCGAGACTACGTGATCCCCGACGACGTCAAGGGCATAGCGGTCGCATGCCTGGGCCACCGCGTCATCACGGGCGGCGGTGGGTCGGATGGGGTCCGCGGTCTCCTGGCCGGGATGCTGGAGGATGTCCCTGTGCCCGAGGTATCGGCGCGCTGACGGGACTTCACCCCCGGTATGCTAGAATCATCGTATCGGAGGGGATAGCCCAATGCTCTACTGGGGGCTGGCTGCCTCTGCCGGGGTCTTGTCCATCATCGCTCTGATCTACGACCTCGAGCAGATGTACTTCATCGCCATCACTGTGGTAGCTCTCCCCTGGCTATCCCGTTGGCTGAGTTCAGGCGTTGACGGGTCACTGCGCGCCGCCGTCCAGACCTCTGGCGAGATCAAGCTTCATACGGGCGACCCGGCCTGGGTCAGGATCGCCATCTATAACGCGGGACGGGTACCCCGCGCACTCTGTCGCGCTAGTCTGGATCTGCCCCGCGGCCTGGTTGTGTTGCAGAGCGAGATCGATCAGGCCGACACCCTCGGACCCGAGTCCGCGACCCATCTGGACGTTGGGTTCACGCCAGTTAGCCGAGGCGTGTACACGGTGAGCGGGGCTCGGGTGCTCACGACGGACTTCATGGGTGTCTTCGAGTTCACCGTCCGGGTGCCGAGCGTGGATCTGATGGTGACAGCATGGCCGAAGCTCTATCCCGTGAAAGGGATCCCCTGGCTCGAGAACCAGTCCAGCAACCTAGAGAGCTACGATTCCCACGCTCTGGACGACGGCGCGAGCCATGGCGAGGTCGCCACGGACTTCTACGGGGTGCGTCAATACCACCCCGGTGATGAGATCCGCCGAATCCACTGGCCAAGCACAGCGCGACACCAGGAGTTCACGGTCATCGAGTACGTGAGCCAGCAGCGGGGGTCAGTCACGATCTACCTCGATCTCGATGCCTCCTCGTACCCATCTGTTGGCGACGACGATGCCTTCGAGACGGCTGTCTCTCTGGCCGCTACCGTGGCCGCGGTCGCTATACGGCAGTCGATCCCCGTGCGGATCGTGGCCCAGGGGGCCGAGGATCACTCGCTCGTCCCTACTGAAGGGATAGCCAGCCTCGAGGTCGTCCTGGACAGGCTCGCCCTAGTGGACCGAGACGGCACCGTACCCCTGGATGTGGTGGTGCGTCGAACCGCGCGGATTGCTCACGAGGGGGGCATCATACTCGTCACCGCCAGGAATGATGGGGTTCTGAAGCGTGCTCAGGCCGCCGCTGCCCTAGCCAGCACCAGCAGTCGCACTCTCATCGTAGACGCGGCAAGCTATGCGGCGGGTGGCGCGGCGCGGCGGACGGAGCCGGTGCATGGGCGTAACGGAGCGCTCACGTTCGCCCGCGGCGATGATCCCGTGGTGCTGCTGGAGCAGGCGCAATGAAGAAGCTCTCGCCGACACGAGGAGTGTACGACCTGGCTGGGGTGGAAGGGGCCGCAGGGCCGGTCCAGTTCTTCGGGGCTTTGGCCTGCCTTGCGACGGTCATCGTCGCGGCCGTCACCTTCCGCCATGGACCGTTCTCCCTGTATTCGGTGACCTTCCTGCTCATCGCCCATGGATTCAGCCGCACGGTGCGAATGCGGGTACCCTCTGTTGAACGACGGCTTGCGCTGAGCGGCGTGATGCTCGTCGCCCTCTTGGCGCTGACGCTGGCTGTCCCGCCGCTGCGTGACGCGGCGATCACCCCGGACATGCGTCAGGATCGGGACTACGCCCTCGGCGGCATTCTGATGTGGATCGCGCTCGCGGGCCAGACCTTCGCCTCGGCCCCCGGCGTCCTGATCTTCCTGCTACTCCCTGAGCTCGCGTCGATGGCGGTGTTCGGCCAACTCAACGTGAACGTGGAGATGCCCGCCAGTTTCGCGCTCTACCTGGCCTCGGCCCTGGGGCTGCTGGCCTACGCGAACTTCCTGCGTCGGCCCCTGGGAGCGCCGGTGGAGCGCTCGGTCGTATTGCCTGGCGTCCGCGACATGATGTTCTCCATATCCACGCTCTTCCTGCTGCTCGCTCTCGGTGGCGGTTTCCTTGCGATCGTGCTACAGGCCATCATTCCCTCCGCCTTCGCGAGACCGTGGCTGACAGGCTACTTCTTCCAGAGCGATAGGAGCTCGCGCGGGGCCTACGATGACTTCGCTAACGAGTTGGACCTGGGTGTGCCTGGATCAAACCTGCAGACCGCACCGGTTCTCTCGGTCACAGGCACCAATCCGATGCTGCTGCGACGGCGCGTCTACCAGAGATACACCGGCGATGGCTGGCTGCCGAACCCGCGCCCGCCGCGCCGTTGGTGGAGGCAGGGCAGCCAGAGTGTGGCCAGCGGGCAGGTCCCGGGCCGTCCGGTCGTCGGCGTGGAGCTCGACCACGCGGTCCTCCTCCACGTTCCTATGAGGGGAGCTGTCCCCGTCGCCGGCATCCCCTACGACCTGACGGTTCCCAGCCACCTGACGATGGTCGTCGACATGGACGGCGTCGTCGCTGTGACTGGTGGGCTCGATGCCGGCATGACCATCGGCGTCCAATCAATCGAGTGCCCTGGCGATCTGCCCATACTCGACGAGTCAACCGCAGCTTACCCTCTCTGGGCCATCGAGAGCGACTACCTGCAGGTGCCCCCTCAGGCCCTCCCGCTGATGTCGCTAGCTCTGCAGATAACCGAAGGAGAGCGGTCGGTGATCGGCAAGGCGCGTGCCATCGAGCGCTTCCTCGAGATGGAGTACGTCTACAACCTCGACGCTACTCCTCCGGACCCCGAGGCGGACGCGGTCACGGACTTTCTCTCCCGGCGACGCGAGGGCATCTGCACCGACTTCGCTTCCGCCATGGCCATCCTGTGCCGACTCGTGGGTATTCCCACCCGGCTTGTGACTGGATACATGGCGGCCGAGCCCGATCCCCTACGGCCCGGCTACCTGCTCTCGCGTGAGAAGGACGCGCATGCGTGGGTGGAGGTGCTTGTCCCTGCCGCGGGTTGGGTGACCTTCGATCCGCAGGCGGAACGCGAGGCTAGTGGTTCGTCCCTCACCCGGTTCATGCAGCAGATGGAGAGATGGTGGACCGGCGTCAGCAGGATGATCAACACGAACCTGCTCCTCATCGCGCTGCTGATACCTCTGGCGTACATCGTGGTGTACCAAACGCGCAAGCATGGGCCCGCGCTGGGTCGTGGCGGAGGCGGGGCGGGGACGGGGCTGCGGTCACTGGTGCGCGGCCTGCAGCTCGTGGCTGGGTGGCGCAGCCCTGGCACCACGCCTCGGGAGTACGTCGAAGCGGCAAGGGGCTCACTGCCAGACGAGACGTGGCAAGAGGCCAACGATCTGGTCACTGAACTCACCGCCGCATGCTACCGGCGCGAGGAGCCGGATGCTGCCGAACTGAGGAGCGTGCTGTGGCGGGTGAGGGGGCTGGTGTGGCGTCTGAGGAAGATAGCGACGGCCCGCTGGCTCAGGTCATTGAGACCACGCAAGCGGGCCGCCGGCCAGGATTCATAGCGCGGGCTCAGTCGCCGAAAGCCGCGTTGAACGCCTTGTGGAGTCGCGACTTGCGCCGCGCGGCGTTGCGCCGATGTATCGCGCCACGGGACGCCGCTCGGTCCAGGTGCTTGATGGTAGCCTTGAGCCGCTTCTCTGCCTCGGCGCGGTCACCCGCGGCGATGGCCTCGCGGGCGCCGCGCACACGGGTCTTCGCCTCACTGCGCAGGGGGCGTCGCCGCGTGCGGTTACGGTCGTTGATCTTCTGTCGTTTCAGAGCCATGCCGGTAAGGGGCATCCGGTGAACCACCTCGCTATACTCGCCATACACGCAGTTCCAGACGATGCCCGGAACAGCCGAAACGGAAGTATACCCACCATACCAGCCTCGCGCAAGCCCCGCGGGCGACTCCAACCAGGGTCTCGCTGGCAGGTTAGTCCGATCTGTCGCCGAACCTCCGAGGGGCCGATGAGGAGGGTTTCCATGTCGATGACAAGCATCGAGCGCATGCAGGCGACGCTCGAACGCCGGCCAGTGGACCAGACCGCCGTGGCCGTTAGCCCATGGGGCGCAACGGTGCAGCGTTGGCGCGACGAAGGGCATATTGGCGCCAATGAGGACGTGGCTGAGCATTTCGGCCAGGACTTGCGCAGCGGCGGCTGGCTGAACTCAGTCGTCGATCTGGACTTCCAAGCCGTCACCATTGAGGAGACGGAGGAGACCATTCTCCGTCTGGACGGGAACGGTGCGACCCTACGAGCGCATAAGCTCCACGATAGCACGCCCGAGCACGTGAACTTCACCGTGCGCGACCGAGCGACGTGGGAGGAGTTCGCGAAGCCAAAACTGCTCGGCGTCGACAGGCGCAGGATCCCCTTCGAGAGCTACCGATGGGCCAAACAGTATTCCGCAGAACGGGACCTCTTCTGCTGCTGGGGTGGCGTGGCACCCTTCGAGCAGATGCACCCGCTGTGCGGCCATGAGTACATGCTCATGGGCATGGCCCTTGACCCAGACTGGGTCCGCGATATGGCTGACACCTACGCGGACCTGACTATCCAGCACTTGGAGGTGCTCTTCTCGGAGGAGGGAGCCCCGGATGGCTTCTTCTTCTACGAGGACATGGGCTTCAAGCAGCGGCCCTTCATGTCGCCGGCCATGTACGCGGGCATCCTGCAGCCGGCTCACACCCGCCTCTTCGAGTACGCCCACGACAACGGGTGCAAGGTCATCGTGCACTCGTGTGGGTTCGTAGAGCCGCTGGTTCCGGGGCTGATCGAGGCGGGCATGGATTGCCTTCAGGCCATGGAGGTCAAGGCAGGGATGGACCTCCGCGAACTCTACGCGAAGTACGGTGATCGCCTGTCGTTCTACGGGGGCGTCGACGTGAGATGCCTGATCAGCAACAACCGGGCCCTCATCGACGCGGAGATGGATGCGAAGATCCTGCCCGTGGTCCGTGGCGGCGGGGGATACGTTCTACACTCGGATCACTCCGAGCCCCCGGAGGTGGACTACGAGACGATGATGTACTTCGTCGAGCGCGGGCGCAAGCTTGGCCGCGACGGCGCCTGAGACTAGGAGCGAAGCCTTGCGTAGAGCACGCAGGTCATCGGACCTGCCCAAGTTCGGCTACCACGTCTCCGCCCAGGGTGGGCCGGCACTGGCGGTGCGACGGGCTGCGGAGCTAGGTCTCGACTGCATGCAGCTCTTCACCACGAGCCCGCGGACATGGGGGTTCGGCGAGCTGAGCGACGAGGCCGTTGCCGAGTTCCGTGCCGCCAGGGCGGAGTTCGGCATCGCACCCGCCGTCGTCCATACCATCTACCTCATCAACTTGGCGTCCGAGGACGAGGAGATACGGGGCCGCGGCATCCACGCAATCTCTGAGGACCTCCTCAGGGCCGACCGCCTTGGCTGTGAGTATGTGGTGACCCACCTCGGGTCAGCGCGCAACCTGCCTGACTGGCAGGCTCGCCGGAAGTGTGCGCGGGGCCTGAACCGGGTCCTCCGACGCGCTGAGGGCACCTCGCCGATGCTCTTGCTGGAGAACTCCGCGGGCGGCGGCCGCGTCATCGGTCGGGACTTCGCGGAGCTTGTACGGATCGCCTTGGACTGCCGATATACGGACCGCATCGGCTTCTGTGTCGACTCAGCGCACTCCCTCCAGGCGGGGCACGACGTCCGCACCGTAGCTGGTATTGACGCCTTGATCGCGCCGATTGCGGACGACATGGGCCTCGAACGCTTGAGGGTGGTACACCTGAACGACTCTCGCACGGCGATGGGGTCGAACCATGATCGGCATGAGCACCTAGGGATGGGCGCGTTGGGCCGCGATGGTGTTCGCGCATGGCTTCACCATCCAGCCCTTCGCCGACTCCCGTACATCCTCGAGACGCCCATCGAGGGTGAGGGCGATGACGCTCGGAACCTCCGCAGAGCGCGACAGCTCGCTCGTTAGTCAGCCGAGGTAGATCGCTGCGGGCCGCTGGAAGTCGGGTGCGACCACTCAGAGTGTCGAACGTCGAGACATGGGCCGGTCGGTAGCGTCAACGCGCACGCGAACGTATGAAGAGCCGGAAGGCCCGACCCCTGGGGCGCTCGAACAGTGGTGGCAGCGTCGGTCTTCACGGTCGCGCTACATGACACAGGAGAGGTGTTGCACCCATGTGGAACCGCCTCAAGATGGTATTCCGGTCCCTGTTCGGTTGGATGATCAGGGGCATGGAAAACCCCGAGTTGGTGCTCCGGCAACTCATGGATGACATGCGCCAGAAGCTGCCCGAGCTGAACGTGAAGGCCGCCGAGGTTATCAAGTACGAGAAGCAGCTCGGCATGCAGATCCAGCGAAGCGAGCAGAAGATCGCTGACTACCAGGCGCAACAGGCCAAGGCTGCGGAACTCGGCAAGCAGGAGGCCTTCATGGGCATCTCCCGCGAGCTGAAGACCGAGCAGGCCAAGCTCGTGGAGCTGCAGAGCAGCCTGGAGGCCGCGGCAAAGGCGTCCGCCACCGCTCGCCGCGCCCGGGACCACTACAAGCGCGAGATGGACCGGAAGATCAACGAGGCTATGCGCCAGCTGGCTCGCCACAAGCAGGCGCAGATGAAGCAGGAGATCGCCGGCTTGCTTTCCAGCTTCGAGGTTGGCGACCAGGATGACACCCTCGAGCGCATGACGGCACGCATCGACGAGGACCTGGCTCGAGCGGACGCGCGTCTCGAGTTGGCGTCGGACTCATACGAGGGCGAGATGATGGACCTCGAGGCCGACGCCGAGGAGGCTGCCGCCGCGCGGGAGTACATCGAGATGCGGCGCCAGATGGGCCTGGAGCCGCCGGAGGAAGTGGCCCAGCGGACTCTGGAGCCGATCGAGGAGACCGTGGCCGAGACCCCGCCGACCGAGACCGAGCAGAATCCCTAGGCGCGCTACGCCTTCGCCTGTAGATGGGAGCGGGCCTTGGCCGAGGACACCCCCGGCATTCCCTCACAACCCCAGCCGCCAGCATCCGGTCCCATGCGATGGCCCGAGTGGGCTGAGGACATCCGCGCAGTCTACCAAGCGTCGGCTGCGGTGCAGTTCCTCATCCACGGCGAGCGGGACGTGGTCCGCTTCGACGATCGATGGCTTCCTATGCGCGACTTCCTCTACCGTGCGTTCTGCGCGGGCAAGAAGGTCATCTACTACGATCTCAGCCAGGGCATCACCTGGCCCACCGAGCAGGATGGCGAGGACTTTCAGAGGTTCGCGGGGATCTACGCCCGGCGGCAGGGCCTGAAGGCGCCCAGCATCCCCATCGACCCGCGCGAGGCCATCCCGATGATCGAGGAGTGGCTCGTCACGCGCGCCAACGCTGTCGCCATCCTAGATTACGTAGAGAAGTTCCTTCCGCAGAAGGCGGCAGCGTACCTCACGAACGATGAGAAGCGTGCGCTGATCACGGTTCGTCGCTGGGCCGTTGACCCGCGGATCCTGGCACAGAACAACTGCGTGTTCCTCCTGACCGACGCCCTGGCGGAGGTCAACCAGGAGGTATTCGAAAGTACCAGCCGGGTGCAGGTCGTGGAGGTCCCTCTCCCGGACAGGGCCGAGCGCCTGCGGTACATCCAGTACCTGCTGGCGCTCCCGGCCGAGGAGTTCCCCCAAGCCGCGCTCGGTCCGGGGGAGGAACCGCGGGACATTAGCCTGGATATGCCGCCTGAGCTGCTGGCCAAGATCACCAACGGCCTCTCTCGCCTGAAGATCGCTGACTGCCTGCGACATGCGCGCCATACCCGCACAACCGTGGATCACGCGCTGGTGGCCAAGTGGAAGAAGCAGTCCATAGAGGCTGAGCTTGGCGACCTGGTGGAGTTCGTGCAGCCTAAGATCGGGCTCGAAGCCGTTGGCGGGATGGATCAGCAGAAGGCCCTACTGATGCGTACGGCCGAGGCGATGCGCCAGGGCCGCACAGGGGTCGTGCCTAAGGGGATCATGCTCCTCGGTCCCCCGGGCTGCGGCAAGACGTTCTCCATGAGCTGCTTCGCCCATGACTGCGGCATCCCGTTCCTGCAGATAAAGAACATCTTCAACAAGTACGTGGGGGCGACCGAGGCCAACCTGGAGAAGCTGTTTCATTACCTGGAGGCGCTATCACCCGTATTCGTCTTCGTTGACGAGTTTGACCAGACTTACGGACGGCGAGTGGGTTCCGATTCCGACAGCGGCGTGTCTCGTCGCGTGTTTGCCATGTTCAACGCCTTCTTGTCTGACGACGCGCACCAAGGGGAGATCCTGTTCGGCGCGGCCACGAACCGGCCTGACCTGCTCGACGCGGCCACCCTACGCGCCGGTCGCTTCGATCTGAAGCTGCCTTACTTCCTGCCCGACGAGCCAACTCGGCGCGCGATCCTTGAGGTCACATTCAAGAACACCAGAACGGATCACGCGGTCACCACCCTAGACAATGCCGTCGCGCGCACCGGCGGTTACTCTGGAGCTGATCTGCGGGAGATCGTGATCACCGCGCGCCGTCAGGCCGGTTTGGAGGGCCGCTCCGTCGTCAGCCAGGAGGATCTGGACTGGGCGGTGAGCGACTACATCCCTCCGGGCAAGGCTGATCCGGACACCGTTCGGTACATGGAGCTCTTGGCCGTCTCGCTGACTACGTCGCGCTCGCTGCTGAGCGATGAGCATAGGGCATTGGTCGACTCTGGGAAGCTGCAGGAGACCTTGGACGATCTCCGAACGCGGATCCGCCTCAGAGAGCTGTGATCGAATCCAACATCGAGGGCCCGCGCGCTCAGCGGCGGGCCGGAGGAGCGTGTAATGGCACACGGACATGGGCACAAGCTGTGGATCGTCCCGGATGGATACCTCGCAAGCACACCCGAGGGCTGCACGGGTCCCACCGGTTACTTCTCACATGAGAGCGTCTGCATCCTCAACGATGGGGATGCGGAGGTTGAGTGCGTGATAGACGTCTACTTCGAGGACCGCGACCCGATCAAGGGCATCCGCTTCACCGTGGGAGCGGAGAGGTCCCTGCACTTCCGCATGGATCGGGCCACCGACCACGATGGAAGCCTCCTGCCGCGGGATACTCCGTACTCCCTGCGTCTGACCGCCTCGGCCCCCGTGGTCGTTCAGCACTCGCGGCTCGACGTGACCCAGCAGAACCTGGCGCTCTTCTCCGTGATGGCTTGGCCACTCGAGGAATAGCCCCTGCGGCTCCCGAGCGGCGTCAAGCATAGCCACTACATTGTGGGGCCGCACGCCCGGGGCACGTTGCGGATTGGTCTACGCTGCGGTTACCCTGGGCCGCATCAAGGCCCGACAGGAAGGTACACCTCCATGTCCAGAGCACTCGCGCTCGTCGCGGCGCTGATCGTTGGCGCACTCATCCCGTACGAACCAGTACTTGCGGCAGATCCAACCGGCCTGCGGTGCGAGGGCACAGTCAATCCACTCGGCATTGACACTGACGCCCCGCGCTTCTCGTGGCGGATGGACGATGCCCGCCAGGGGGCGCGGCAGACGGCCTACCATCTCGTTGTGGGACGGACCCCGCAACCTGCCCGTGCGCCCGTCTGGAGCACCGGGCGGGTTGACTCCGATGAGTCCGTGGGCGTGCGGTACGCGGGCGCGCCCCTGCGGCCCATGACCCGCTACTACTGGACGGTCCGGATATGGGACCAGGATGGTGAACCCACGGGTTGGGCGGAGCCAGTCTGGTTCGAGACAGGACTCATGGCGCCAGAGAACTGGGCAGGAGAGTGGATCGCCCCAGTGGAGGAGTCGTCCTCCAGCATTCGGGAGGCTGAGTGGATCTGGCACCCGACGAGCCGGGGCGATCGGGAGACAGTGTACCTGCGCACGGAGATCGTTGTGCCCGATCAGCCCATCGAGCGGGCCGAGGTGCAGGCCAGTGTTGACAACATCTATAGGCTGTATGTCAACGGCGTTGACGTCGGCGGGGATGACACGTGGCAGACTCTAGACACCCACGAGGTCTCGACTCACCTCGTCCCGGGCGCGAATGCCATCGGTCTGGAGGTCGTCAATGATGGCCCGGGTGAGTGTGGCGCAATAGCTCTGCTGAGCATAGTGTTCGCCGATGGTGAACGGCTCCAGGTAGCGACGGACGCCGCGTGGCGCGCCTCCGACCAGCTGACGGGAGGCTGGACGGAACCGGGCTTCGACGACAGTCAATGGCAGGCTGCCGACGCGATCGCATCCTATGGGGCGGGTCCGTGGGGCGACATTGGCGGCGACGGCGTTGCTTCGTGCATGCTCAGGCGTGAGTTCACGCTTCCGGCAGGCGTCGATCGGGCTCGAGCCTACGTCAGCGGTCTGGGGCTCTATGAACTGTACATCAACGGCCAGAGGGTGGGGGAGGACCACTTCACTCCCGGCTGGACACACTACGGCAAGCGCATCCATTACCAGACCTACGACGTCACCGCGTTGCTTCGCGAAGGGCCGAACGCTGTCGGAGCAATCCTAGGCGGAGGCTGGTGGGCCCAGGGGATGGCCGGGGACTGGCGGAAGGGTCCCCCGCGCTTGATCCTGGCCCTGGCGTGTGAGACCGAGACGGGCGACAGGTTCACTCTCGGGACGGACGAGACTTGGCGCTGGAAGCCCTCGCCGGTGGTCTTCGACAGCTTCTACCACGGCGAGACCTACGATGCGCGACGGGAGGTCACTGGCTGGAGTGAACCCGGCCTGGATGACTCAGACTGGGACAGCGCGGTGGCGACGGGGTATCCCGTTGATCTGCTGGTAGCGCAGGAGGGCCCGTCGATCCGCGTGACCGACGAGCTGCCTGTGAAAACGATCTCTGAGCCCGCAGAAGGCGTCTATGTGTTCGACTTCGCGCAGAATCTGCCGGGCTGGGTACGCCTGACGGTCGAGGGTCCGGCAGGCGCCGAGGTCAGGATCCGCTTCGCCGAGGAACTCAATCCAGACGGCACCATCTATACCGATAACTATCGCTCCGCCAGGGTAACCGATACGTACATCCTGAGCGGAGCCGGCACGGAGGTGTGGGAGCCTCGGTTCACCTATCGGGGCTTCCGGTATGCTGAGGTGACAGGGCTCCCCGCTGAGCCAACGATAGACACGTTGGTTGCGCGAGTTGCACATACGGATGCGCCTTGGACGGGCGAGTTCGCGTGCTCGAGCGATGTGATCAACGCCGTGCAACACAACATCCAGTGGGGCCAACGCTCGAACATGCACAGCGTGCCGACGGACTGCCCCCAGCGGGACGAGCGGCTGGGCTGGATGGGCGACGGGCTCATCTTCATGGAGACGGCCTGCTGGAATATGGACTGGCAAAGCTTCATGGAGAAGTGGACCACGGACATGGCCGACTCGATGACGCCCGAGGGAGCCTTCACCGACGTGGCGCCCTCAGGCCCTCGTGGCCCCGCCGCTCCGGGGTGGGGCGACGCCGGGGTCCTCACGCCGTACGTAGTTTGGCTCTACTACGGCGACGAGACCATCATCGAGCGCAACTACGAGTCGATGAGGTCATGGGTCGAATACATGCGCCAACGCGCCCCCGGCAATCTCTACGAGCGCGAAGGGTACGGCGACTGGATCGCTGTCGTGGGCTCCCCTGCGAAGCCGATCGGCGCGGCGTACTACTACTTCTCGACGCGGCTGCTCGCGGAGATGGCGGGCGTGCTGGGCAGGACTGATGATCGAGCCGAGTACACCGCCCTGGCAGAGGACATCAAAGCCGCCTTCCATGCGTCGTACTACGATCCCGAGACCGGCTCGTACCCTGGCGGCACTCAGACCAGCTACGTCCTGCCACTCTACCTTGGTCTGGTCCCGGACGACGTGCGCCCCAGAGTGGAGGCGAACCTGCTTCAGCGGATCGCCGAGGACGATTACCATCCCACCACTGGCTTTCTTGGCACGTCCTACCTGTTGCCGGTTCTCTCTGGCACGGGCGCCCACGACGTTGCCGCGCGGATGGCCACCCAGGAGACCTACCCCTCGTGGGGGTACATGGTCAGCAAGGGGGCGACGACGGTCTGGGAGCTGTGGAACAGCGACACGGCCGGCCCTGGCATGAACTCGCGCAACCACTTCGCCCTTGGATCAGTCGGCCGGTGGTTCTACGAATGCCTGGCGGGGATCCGCCCAGACCCCGATGCGCCAGGGTTCAAGCACTTCTTCGTGGCGCCGGAGCCCGGAGGGGACATCACCTGGGCGGGCGCAAAGCACACGTCGCCATATGGCGATATAGAGTCACGTTGGGCTATCACCGGCGACGTCTTCGAGTTGACCGTGACCGTGCCGCCCAACACCACGGCTATTGTGCGAGTGCCCGGTGACAATCCCCGTGGAGCCACGGCGGGGACAGATGGGGTGTTCGAGGTCCCGGCTGGGCGCTGGACCTTCACATCTGAGTGGAGGCGCTAGGGCCTAGCCACCTACCTCGGTGAGCAGTTCCAGGGCCGCATCCTGGAGCACCTGCCCCGCGACGGGCTCAAACGGCAGCAGACCATAGTAGCGGGCGGCTACGTCCAGCTCGTAGCCGCCCGTCGCGAACTCCTCAGGGGTGCCGATGTACCCGACCACCTTGCCGGTGCAAGTGACGGGCATGATGATAGGGACGGCCTTGTGAGCCTTGAGCGCCATCCCGATGGCGCACAGGGCCTCGCACGGCAGGAAGACCATCGCGATGTCGCCGAGGCGTATGGCGGTGATCTCACTCCTGGGGTCATCCGGCAGGTCTCCGGACCGGATCGCGGCCAGCAAGGCCTCTGCCCACTCGATCATCGCGCCGCACTCCCGCCGAGCGAGGGTGTCGTGGACGGTGTCGAGGCGTGCTCGCTCCGCCGTGGCGTAGTCGGCTAGCCAATCGACATCGATCTCGCGCCGGAGCGGAAACGCGACCTCACGCGACGCCACGCGAACGGGGCTGAGGGAGGCGGGACGAAGCGGGTGCGCGTCTACCGCCTGGACGGCGAGGGCCTCGCCGGTCACTATGCGCGCCTCGGGCCCTCGGCCGACAGGGTTGAGGTCGCCGCAGCAGCCGTTCAGGTAGAACGCGCCATCTCCCGTTCGATCGACGACAGCCCGCCGGAATGCCCCGACATAGTCGGCGCTGATGCTCCGATTGTCGCTTCCGAGACACACTGGATGGCACTGCCAGTTGACAAGGCGGAACCTATGCTTGTCAGGCGTCTCGAAGAGAACCACAATGGCTACGTCGTCGATGGGGCCGTCGGCACGCCGCCGGTTATGGCTGACGTCGGGAACCCGAGCCCGGGCCCAGTGGGCCTCCATCGGCACCGCGCGCGCCATAGCCTCGCCTGCGGCGGTGACCGCCGCGGCGGTGACCTGATCGAGGTAGGCATCGCTGGCCCGCGCCATGCCGCGGTACTTGTGGAAGGACGGCGAGGCGTGGGTATGCACCGAGTGCCATACGATGTGCGTCGCGGGGACGCCCGTAGCCTCGCTCACCGCGGCCCGCAGCGCCTCGTTGGCTGGCCCATCGGAACCCACCAGATCGGCCGCGATGACGACTGCGGCGGTACCGCTTTCCTCGACGGTCATCGCCTGGAGACTGAGGGGGTCCAGGATCCCCGTACTCGGAGGCTCCCTGTGAATGTAGCCCGACAGTGACTCGCCAACGGGTGGGGTGATATCGCGCCTCGCGATGCCGATCCGGGTCTCTTCAGGCAATCCAGCGCCTCCTAGGGTGGTAGTTCCGTGCCGATCGAGGCAGCGCCGTCGCTACCGTCGGGCCGCCTCCGCGACTTCCTCGGCAGTAAGCGCGCGCGCATAGAGGGCGAAGTCGGCTAGGTCGCCGGCGTAGTGCTCATTCTGGCCCGTATAGTGCGGGTTGCCGCCCAGGGCGAAGTCCTGCGCCATGGACAGACACCATGCTGGCGCGCGCACCGCTGCCGCCTCGGAGCCATTCAGGTAGAGGGTGAGCTGGGAGGCGGCCTTCACGACGGCCACATGACACCATTCTCCCGAGGGGAGGTCGATCCCTGGGGTCCCGGCTCCCTGCCCGTTGGCTTCCCAGCCGGCGATCAGCTGGCCCCGTCGGAGATAGACGCGCAGCGGATCGTCCATAGGCCGGCGCCATGCAGAGAAGATCTGGTGCAGTCGGTCAGCGGAGCAGTCGCCCGGGCGCACCCAGACTGCGAGGGAGTAGTCCTCCTCGGGCCAGTGGGGCAGAGCGTACCGAAGCATCGAGGCCGAGCCGTCGAACCGGACGGCCCCGTCCAAGCCACCATCAGGTCCCTCGCATGGCTCGATGGCTTCGGCGGCGAGGAGCTCACCATAGGAGGGTGCGCCCGATCCGGCGAGGGGCGCGCTGGCCAGCACGCCACCAGGGCCCGTCGCCAACTCGCGCACCACCGCAGTCGGATCGGGCGGCAGGGACGGATCAACCGAGAAGCTCCAGGGCCCGCCCTCATTCACCCTGGAGGAGACCGCGTTCGTCGCGATGACACGCCAGTAGTAGGTCCCGGCGTCGGATGGGGCATCGGGCAGGATGGCTCGCGCACGGGGCAGCGACTCCGCAGCGGCAGCGATTTCGGTGAACTCCGGGTCGCGGGCAATCTCGAGCCTGTACGCGACGCCTTCGCCGGGTCGTGGGAAGCCGACCCACTCGAACCGCGTGGGCGCAACAGGCACGATAGACCCTGGGAGCGGCCGCACCAGATGGAAGGGCGCCGGGGGAGCGTTCACCGCAGGAAGCCATGCCGCGTAGGGTGTGCCGTGGGCGCCGGCCGAGGCGTAGTCGATGAGCGTCAACGGGGCGCCATCGGCCGCTACCACGCGGTAGGCGGCCATAGGCTCAAAGCCGGAGGTGTCAATGGTCGTCGGTTCCGGCGCGAGATTGGCGCAGTCGATCGCAGGCAAGTCGGGCACATCGAGATCGTTCGTGCGCGTGTCGAAGGCCATAAGGAGCGGCCCCCGGTAGACGGCTGCATGGCCCGAACGCCCCAGTTCGCCCGGCCACACTCGCCACCCCATTCCGAAGCTCAGGCTAAGAGAGTCGTCGGGCATCCATACTCGGGTCAGGCGGCAGTACTCCCCGGGGCGAACAGCCGGCTCTACGGGTGAACCGTTGAGCAACACCTGAGGGTCCTGCGCCCACGAGGGTATGCGCAGGGCGAGAGTCAAGGCAGCGCCCCGGGAGTCAACAGTGATGTCTATGTCGCCTCCGACGGGGTAGTTGGAGTCAATCTGTACCTCTGCGGTCCCGCCGCCTGGCAGCGGCAGCGCAGCAGCCACAGGTGCGTATGTATTGACAACGAGTCCATCTGAGGCAGTCATGATGGCCCACTCGGTGAGCATCCCAAGGCCTCGGGGAGCATTGACGGAGCAGCAGTTCAGCTCGGGTGTCCCCGCGCGGGCCTGGAACACGATGTGGTGGGCCGAGGCGTGACGGCTCCCGTTCATGGGGGTGTCGTACGTCCACCATCGTCCACTAGGATGCTGGGCGCCAAGGATCACGTTCCAGTAGGCGAGGTCCAGGTACTCGGCGGCCTCGGGGTCGCCCGTGAGGCGGAGCATGTCCTGAGTCAGGGCCATCCACGCGATTGTGCAGCAGGTCTCGATAGCCCCTTCGCTATAGGGGTTCCCCACCGCCTGCTCGCCTGTCGTGAAGCCGCCGCTAGGGTGGATGTCGCGGTGGGCGATGGAACGCCACGTGTTCACGAAGGCAGTGCGGTAGGCCTCATCACCGGTGATGCGGTAGAGCTCGACCAGGCCCTGGATGTCGTGGAGGCTCTCCCAGCGGGGTCGTGGCGTGAGGTGAAACTCCACGCCGCTCAGGCCGGCGCGCACGTAGTCGCCCGCCTGCTCGAAATCGGTCTCGATGTGACGCATCATGGCCAGGTAACGCGGTTCCGCGGTGAGGCGGTACAGCCATCCCAGGGAGTGGATGAGGGCCATGTTCATCTCGTGCGAGCCGGCGTCCAGCACTCGCCGGCCAGTGTCGAGATAGGTATCGCAGACGAGAGCCGCCATCCGCCGACAGGCGTCGAGAGCCGCCGAGTCACCTGTGCGCTCATGCCACATCAGAAGCGCCAGCATGACGTGGTAGTGCCCCCAGAGGTCCCACTGGCCCAGGAGGCGCTCCTCTCGCGGCCATGGCCCCAGGTACCCGTCGGCATCCTGCATTGTGAGCAGCTCGCGGATGATCGCGGACGTTGAGGCCTCGAGGCGGGGATCCTCGCTCATCCGCAGGGCCTGTATGGCGGAGATGAGGTACTTGCCAACGAACTCGCCGGCCCAGGGCACCAGATCGGGACACGGTTGCCGGTCCCGCCGCTGGAACATCCCGAGCATGCCTGGGTTCGCCCTAGGCGCCGTCAAGAGCCAGTTCTCGATGTTCGCCCCCGAGCGCTCGGCGGTGATGCCACCGAAGCGAAACTCCCCGTTGTTGACGAAGTCGTAAGTCAGTTCCCCCGCCTCCTCAGCCGAGACGGCCGGCCACGCGACCAGGGCGAACAGAGCGGCTACCCAGAAGCGGGGCGAGCTCGCTTGCGTGGCCATGGATCGGACCCCCTCGGTTGGTCTAGTCGTCATTGCGGCCGCGAGGGGCTTCGCGGGGAGGCCGCGCAGGACCTCGCGACCTGTTGACACCCCTTCGATGTGCGAAGATAATCGTCATGGTAGAGCACGGTTGAGGAGTACCACTGTGGAGATGCCAACACAGGCAGTGCCGACCCCGTCCGTTGTTAGCGTAGCCATCAGGAGGGCTGCGGGGTAGAGCGCTGGCAGGTGTTAGGACGACGCAGACCCCGCGCCCTCGGGCAGCGGGGTTTTTTCGTGCCTGTAAACGAGTGTAGAGAGGCGCGGCGGACATTCGAGAGAGAGGGATGACCAGATGGATGACCTCAGAGACCGCACCGCGTACGATCCCAAGCCTGTGGAGGCTCGGTGGAGCCGTGAATGGGTCGACGCGGGCGTCTTCACAGCGGGCCAACGGGATGGCGAGCCGCGTTCCATCGTCATTCCGCCTCCGAACGTGACCGGAGTCCTGCACATCGGGCACGCGCTGGACAACACCATCCAGGACATCATCGCCCGCTACCACCGCATGAGGGGCCGTGACATGCTCTGGCTGCCCGGAACCGATCATGCGGGGATAGCAACTCAGGCTGTGGTGGAGCGGAACCTAGCCGCCGAAGGGCTCCGGCGCGAGGAGATGGGCCGTGAAGCGTTTCTGGAGCGCGTGTGGGCGTGGAAACATGCCAGCCATGACACCATCACGAGTCAGCTCAAGCGCCTCGGCTGCTCGGTAGACTGGACGCGAGAGAGGTTCACCCTGGATGAGGGGCTCTCCCGAGCCGTGCGAGAGGCCTTCTGTCGGCTGTATGAGGAGGGGTTGATCCACCGCGGCACCCGGATCATCCACTGGTGTCCGCAGGACAAGACGGCACTCTCCGATGAGGAAGTGGATCACGTCGACCGCCACAGCCACCTGTGGCGCCTCCGCTACCCCCTCGAGGACGGCAGCGGCTTCGTCGTGGTGGCAACGACGCGTCCGGAGACGATGCTCGGCGACAGCGGCGTGGCGGTGAATCCGCGGGATGAGCGATACGCGGGCCTCGTGGGGAGGAGGGTGATCCTGCCGCTCATGGAGCGCCCCATTCCCATCGTGGCCGATGAGCGGGTGGAGTTGGGCTTCGGCACCGGAGCGGTGAAGGTCACGCCCGCTCACGATCCGCTGGACTTCGACCTCGGCCAGACGCATGGGCTCGAACACATCACAGTCATCGGGTTCGATGGCCGTATGACCGACGAGGCTGGCCCATATGCCGGGCTCACTCGCGACGAGTGCCGCGAACGGGTCGTGGCCGATCTCGAAGCGTTGGGCCTGCTGGAGAAGACCGAGGACTACGACCATGCGGTGGGCGTCTGCACACGCTGCGGCACTGTGATCGAGCCCCTCATCAGCCCTCAGTGGTATCTGAAGATGGAGCCACTGGCCAAGCGGGCGATCGAGGCCGATGCCTCGGGCGATGGCCCTCTCTGGGTGCCCGATCGCTGGCGACGCGTGTACCTGGACTGGCTGGAGAAGCTCGGTGAGTGGTGCATCAGCCGTCAGCTCTGGTGGGGACATCGGATCCCGGTGTGGAACTGTGCGGGCTGCGGGCATCAGGAGGCTCACCGCAATGATCCGTCCACCTGCCCGGCATGTGGGGCGTGCGACTATACCCAGGAGGAGGACGTGCTGGATACCTGGTTCTCGTCCGGTTTGTGGCCGTTCTCCACGATGGGCTGGCCCGACGAGGATGCGAGTGACCTGAACCGCTACTTCCCGACCACGGTCCTGGTCACGGGCTACGACATCATCTTCTTCTGGGTGGTGCGCATGGTGACCATGTCCCTGAAGATGACCGGTAGGGTGCCTTTCGGAAGGGTGTTCATCCACGGCTTGGTGCGAGATGAGCACGGCCGCAAGATGAGCAAGTCCCTCGGGAACGCCCTGGATCCGATTGAGGCGATGGACGAGTACGGCACCGACGCGCTCCGTTACGCCCTCACGTCTCTGGTGACGGGGGGGCAGGATATCAGCTTCACGCCGAGTCGTCTGGTCGGCGCCCGTAACTTCGGGAACAAGATCTTCAATGCGACGCGATTCGCCCTGCTCAACATGGAGGGCTTCACCCCCACGGATGAGCCTCCAACGGCGGCGAGCGACGGGGAGAAGTGGATCCTGAGCAGGACGGCACGGGCTATCGACAAGATGACCCAAGCCCTGGAGGAGTTCGCCTTCGCCGATGCCGCCGATGCCGCCTACCACTGGTGGTGGGACGAGTTCTGCGACTGGTACGTGGAGATGGCCAAACCTGCCCTGTACGGGACCGATGAGACGCTTCGGCAGCAGACTCAGCACGTGCTGCACACGGTACTCTCGATAGGGCTGAGGATGCTGCATCCCATCATGCCCTACATAACGGAGGAGCTCTGGCACCTACTCCCAGGCAGCGAAGGGTACATCGGACTTCAGCGATGGCCAGAGCCGAGGCCAGAGTGGATCGACGCGGTCGTGGAGGAGCGGTTGGCGTTGTTCCAGGGCGTCACCACCACACTCCGACAGCTTCGTGCCGAGAGGGGTGTAGCGCCGTCGAAGAAGGTGAAGATCGCGGTGCGGCCGAGCGATTCGGGCGATGCCCCCATCCTCGAGGCCTCGCGGCGCCTCTTCGAACAGCTCGGCAGCGTGGAGGCTCTCAGCGTGATCGGGGCCGAGGAGCCGAGTCCGACGGGGACGATCGCTGCGGTGGCGCCCGATGGCAGCGACATCTACCTGTTCGCCGAGGGCGTCATCGATATGGCGCAGGAACGGCGTCGACTGGAGAAGGAACTGGAGCAGACGCGGAAGCGCTTGGAGGGTACGCGCCGGAAGCTCGCCAACGCTGACTTCACGGGCAAGGCGCCTGCGGACGTGGTGGAACGCGAACGCCGGAGCGAGACCGAACTCGCGGAGAAGGTCGAGGCGCTAGAACGGGCTCTGGCGGCGATGTAGAGGCGACTACCGGCTCACGAAGCCGAACGCGGTTACGGTAGGGAGGAGTGAAGACCTATGCGAGCAGCCTGTCCGACTCGGAAGTGGGCAGCCCTGATTGGCATCCTGGCGTGCCTCACAGCCCCCGCATGGGCGTGGACACTGGACGTGGAGGAGACCACCCTCAGCAACGGCATGCAGGTCATGGTTGTCGAGCGGCACCACGTCCCACTGGTCTCCTGCCAACTGTGGGTCAAGGCCGGGTCGGCGAACGAACGACCGGGCGCGACCGGCTTGGCGCACTTCCACGAGCATCTCATGTTCAAAGGCACACAGGCCCTCGGCACCACTGACTACGCGGCAGAGGCGGCGCTGATGGAGCGTCAGGACGCCTTGGCAGAGCGCCTGAGCGCCGAGATGGACAAGGATGTTCGGGCTGACCTGGAGCTCATTGGGGAACTCCGAGAGGAGATCCTGCAGCTCGAGCAAGAGCAGCGGGAGTACGTGGTTCCCTCCCATCTGGACGCGATCTACGCCGACGCCGGCGCCGACGGCCTCAACGCGGGCACCAGCTATGACCTGACCATGTACACCGTCACTGTGCCCGCGAACCGGCTCGAACTGTGGATGTGGCTGGAGTCGGACCGGTTCAGCAGTCCGGTCTTTCGGGAGTTCTACTCCGAGCGGCAAGTCATCCAGGAGGAGCGGAAGCAAACCTTAGAAGACGATCCCATGGGTCCGTACAACGAACTGCTCGACATGGTGACCTTCCCCGAGTGCACCTACGGGCGGGAGATCATCGGCACCATGCGGGACATCTCAATGCTCACTCGTTCCGATGCCTACTCGTTCTTCGCGGAGCACTACGTGCCGAACAACATGGCGCTCGTGCTGGTGGGGGACGTCGAGGCGGAGGACGTCTTCGCCATGGCGGAATGCTACTTCGGGCGCATCGCGCGCGTCAGCGACCCGGAGCCTAACCGCAGCCGACAGCGGCGGGACATCGGAGAGCGTCGCGTGCGCCTCACGGCCCAAGCCCAGCCCAGGGTGGATATCCGTTACATCACCGACACCTTCGGGTCACCCGACGACGCGGTTCTTGATGTCATCGGGGGGATCCTGAGTGGGGAGAGCGGACGGCTCTACAAGCGCCTGGTGATCGATGAGAAGATCGCCTTGGGCGCCAGTGCCATGGCACATGGTCGAATGGTGAGCGGGAGCTTCAATCTGTCGGCAGTGCCCGCCCAGCGCGATGGCCACGCGGCGGTCGAGACGGTCCTTGTTGACGAGCTGCGACGGCTGGCGAGCGAGCCGGTTGCGGCGGAGGAACTCGAGAAGGTGAAGAAGCAAGCGCGCGCCGGCCTGCTCCAGATGGTGCGGGGCAATGACATGCTGGCGACGATGATGGGCTACTACTGGGTCTATACCGGCGATTGGCGAGAGCTGATGGCGACGGTAGATCGCATCGCGGCTGTGACTGCTGATGACATTCAGGAAGTGGCGCGCCGGTACTTCGTGGACTCGAACCGCACCGTAGGCTGGCTCGAGGCTGAGGAGGTGGCCGAATGACGCGCAGAGCGCAGTTGCTCGCCGCCCTGGTGACAGTCATGCTCATGACGTCACTGGCTGCCTGGGCTCAAGATCCGCCCATCGCGGCCTCACCGGCCGACATCGTGTATCCGCCTCTCGAGTTCGAGCCACCAAGCCCCGAGGAGTCGAGGACGGAACTGCCGGGCGGCATCCCTTGCTTCGTGGTGGAAGATCACTCCGTGCCCGTCGCCACTCTGGGATTGAGCTTCCGGGCCGGTAGCTTTGATGATCCCGCGGGCAAGGAGGGGCTGGCGTCTGTCGCGATGCAGCTCCTGCGCATGGGTGGCACCCAGTCAATGTCGCCCGATGAACTCGCGAGCGAGCTCGAGCGACTGGCCATCGACGTCGGCGCCTCAGCATCATCCCGCACGCTGACGGTTTCCCTGAGCTGCCTGAGTGAGGACCTACCTCGTGCAGTCGAGATCCTCGCGGAGATGATCCGCTCCCCTAGGGTTGACGAGGGCCGCCTGGAGCTTCTCAAAGCCCAGACCCTTGAAGGACTGCGCCACCGGTTGGACTCACCCAATCAGGTGGCCCAACTCTATGCTGAGCAGATCCTCTACCGCGGCCACCCCGCGGCACGGATCGTCACCGCCGAAAGTGTGGCGGCCATCACCGTGGACGACATCCGGGACTTCCTGTCGAGCGCCCTGGATCCTGACAGCCTGGTTGTGGACATGGGAGGAGACGTCAGTAGGGATCGAGTGGCGGAGCTTCTGGCGCCCCTGCTGCAGGGGTGGGAGCCTACGGGGTTCCAGCCGGCTGCGATCCCAAGCGATCTGGACCCCCTAGTCCCGGGTGTCTACGTGATCGACGTGGCGTCCAACCAGGCCGTCATCATTGCGACGCAGCCGGGCATGTCCCGCCATGACCCCTTGTACGATCCTGAGTTCTACGTGCTCAGGGTTGCCAATATGGTCTTAGGTGGGGGCTTCAGCTCCAGGCTGACCCAGCGCATCCGCGTGCAGGAGGGCTTGGCGTACGTCGTTGGCGCGCAGGGGAACTCGAACGTGGGCTACCCAGGGCAGCAGGCGATGGTCGCACTCGTGGACGCCCAGTCGGCGGCTCGCGCCTGCCAGATCATGGCGGAAGAGCTGACCGCAATCAGCACGACCCCGCCCTCTCCCGAGGAGACGCAGCGGGCCAAGCAGGGCCTCTTCGGGACCTGGGTTGGCTTCTTCGAGAGCCCATCCTCGATCGCCCGGGACTACGCTGCCCTCCTGCTGGACGAGATGCCACTCGACTTCTACATCACGTGGTACGAGAAGACGGAGCAGCCCGAGCCAGAGGTGGTCACGGAGGTTGTGGCACGGCGAGCGCCCGCGAGCGAGATCCGATGGGTGATCGCGGGGCCGGCGGACATGCTGACCGCGGAGCCGGGTGAAGGGCCGAGCCTAGCGGATCTCGGGCCGGTTACCGTGATTAGGCCTGGCGACCCCACCGGCCCGGTGGCACTACCGGAGTAGAACCGCGCGCGGGGCGGGTCCCGCGAGGCCCGCCCCGCTGCCCGTCTAGACCAACCTTCCGGGCGCCAGCACACCAGCGGGATCGAAGACCCCTCCGAGTCCTCGGATGAGCGGATCCGACGGCCGAGTGGCATAGTACGCGGCTCGGAGACCTGGGTCGGCGCGAAGGTCCAGAATCCAACCGCCGAGGGCATTCAGATCGCTGTGCAGAGCCTCGAGTAGGGCCGCAGTCGCCTGTTGCGCCTCCACCAGGAGGTAGCCGGCTCCCACGTCCGCGTGCACGAGCTTCGCGCCCAGGTGCTCCCCCGCGAGGGCCAGAGCGGACCCCTCGAGGGTCGGCGCAACGGCGAGTTCCACCAGTGTCCCCGTCCATGGATAGGCGTCCTCGGGTGCCGCGTCCTCGATGAGATCGGCCGAGCCCCGCCCTCCCAGGACGGCCATCGCGTCGGCGGCGAGTCGACGTGTCGCCGCGGGGAGGCCTGCGAATGTCAGGTCCACCCGAGCCGGACCTGGGCCGGAGACCCGAAGCTCTAGGGGCTCCAGAACCGCAGCGAACAATTCTGCGGCTACGTCAATGGCCTCCGCCGCAGTACCGAAGGTGGCGCGAAGGGTGACGCGTGACGCCGGCCTGGGCGCCAGCCGAAGGGTCGCATCGCTGGTGGCGGCGAGGGTCCCGCGAGCGCCGATGAGGAGGTGGGTGAAGTCATAGCCCGCCACGTTCTTCATGACGCGCCCGCCGAAGGCAGCGCGCTCGCCGGTTGTGAGTGCGGCGCCAATGCCCAGGACGCTATCGCGCAGGGGGCCGTAGCCCAGGCGAGTGGGGCCAGTGGCGGCGGTGGCGATGAGGCCCCCCAGAGTCGCGCGTTCGCGGTGGGGCGGGCTGAAACGGAGGGAGAGATCGGCGTCGGCCACGACTTCCTGCATCGACTCCCAGGTGCAGCCTGCCCCGAATGTAGCTGTGAGGTTCTGCGGACGGAACTCATGCACCTCACGGAGGCGTTCCGTGGTAACGAGGACCGCCAGACCGCGCAAGGGGGGCCCCCAGCTGTCGGCGGTGCGCGCGCCCATCACTGCGACGGGAGCCCCGCAGACGGCCGAGACTGCCAGCACCTCAGCCAACTGGGTGGCCGATGCGGGCGCGCATACGTGAGCGGGGCTGTGCCCATCCACGGCATCATCGTCGGTGCCGGGTCGCACACCATCGGGGCAGGCGCGGTCCAGTAATGACGCTAAGTCACCAGCCGCCGGCGCTACAGGGGCACTGGCTGGCGCGTCGAGCGCCAGGAGGATCTTGCCGGGGTTCGACAGCTCAGTTGGGTCAAAGAGGAGCTTCGTGGCTCGGTTCAGCCTGAGGGTAGGGCGGTCGAGCGACCAGGGCATGGCGTGGATCTTCTCGGTTCCCACGCCATGCTCGCCGCTGATGGCTCCTCCAAGCTCGACGCACATGCGCATGATCTCGGTCGATGCCTGGAGGACAGCTCTGAACTCATCGGGCACATCGGCATCGAACAGCAGCTTGGGGTGCACATTGCCGTCACCGGCGTGGAAGGTGTTCGCCATGGGGATGCCGTGTCGGTCTACGATCTCCCGGATCCGGTCCAGCGCCTCGGGCAGCACGTCGCGGGGCACCACGGCATCACACACCATCATCCCGGTAGCCGAACGGGCCAAGGCCGCGTAGCTGGCCCGCCGCCCATGCCAGAGCTTGTCGCGTTCAGCGGCGTCGCTCGTCGACTGCACGGAGCGGGCGCCGCAGCGGCGGCACTCCTCCTCGGCCGTATGGGCTTCAGCTAGCACGGCCTCGCGAACCCCATCAATCTCTATGAGGAGCACCGCATCCGCATCGGGCGGGTATCCGGCGGGGAGAACGCGCTCCACGGCGGCGATCGTCTCCCGGTCCATCAGCTCCAAGGTCGACGGGATGATCCCCGAGGCGATGACAGCGGAGACGGCGCGGCCGGCGTCGCGCTCGTCGTCGAAGATTGCGAGCAGGGTGATGGAGTGTTCCGTCACGGGCGTGAGCTTGAGCGAGACCTCGGTCACAGTGCCCAGAGTGCCCTCACTCCCGATGAGCAGGGAGAGCAGGTCTGGCCCGGAGCGCTCCTGAGCGGGCCCACCCAAGCGGACCACCCGGGCGTCGGGCATGACGAACTCGAGCCCCACTACGTGCTGCGAGGTGACGCCGTACTTGAGGGCATGGGGCCCGCCTGAGTTCTCAGCGACGTTGCCGCCTAGGGTGGAGACCTTGTAGCTTGAGGGATCGGGCGCGAAATGCAGGCGGTCCGCCAAAGCGAGCTCGTTGACGCGATTGTTGTAGACGAAGGCCTCGACGGTGGCGCGGCGCTGGCAGGGCGAGTAAGCCAGGACTTCGTCCATCCGCGAAAGGTGGCAGATGACACCTCCATGAGGCGCCGTCGTCCCGCCCGACAGGTTGGTGCCAGATCCTCGGGGGATGAGTGGCACCCTCAGCCGGTAGCAGAGGTGGGTCAGAGCGACGACCTCGTCCGTGGACTCGGGGAAGACCACGGCGACCGGCCTTCCCCTCTCCATGGAGGCGTCGTACGCGTAACTCTCCAACTCGATATCTGACGAGAGGACCCTGTGTGGCGAGGTGATGGCAGCCAGCTGGTCGATCAGGGCATCGTCCCGCGGGGTGGGTTCCGAGTAGGGGGCGAAACGGTCGGTGGCCATAGAGCAAGATTCGCCGACGATCCGGGCCGACCTTTCCGTCCGCGACTGCGTCCGGCGGCAGGAAGTCGGCGAGGAAGCCCGTAAGAGACTACGGTGTCTGGCCCAGGTTGACGCTCCAAAAGGGCCATGCCTACAATACCTCAGCCTGCGGCGGGCGGCTGCGGATGCGGCTCGGAGAGGCCGCCGCGACTCGCTTGGCGCTCAGCGGGGTCGGGCCACCGGGAGGACTGCGGTTTGAGCGAGCAGAATGCGGGCAACGGCAGAGACGAACTGCTGAGCCAACTCGAAGACGCTCGGCGCAAGGTCCGGGACCTGGAACGGCAGATCGCGGAGTACGCCGATCTCGAGGCTCCTGCGCTGACCCCTGCTGCGGCCCTCCACAAGACCCTCGCCCGTGTGCTGAAGAAGGCGTGCATGATCCTGCAGGCCGAGAAGGCCCTCCTGCTCATATACCAGCGGGAGACGGGCGAGTTGGTGGGTCAGAGTCCGGCAGTGGGCATCCCCGATGACCAGGTGCACGGCCTCCGATTGCGCGCCACCGAGGGTGTGACCGGGAAGGTCTTCCGGAACAACGAGGCGGCCATCGTGGCTGACGTGGGAGAAGATCCCGCTGGGGCAGCTGAGTTCCCACAACCCATCGGTTGGCGCAACGCTCTGATCATCCCTCTGATCGTGGAGACCAAGGACAACGACCAGGTTGTAGTCGACCGCACGACCATCGGTGTCATGGTGGTCTTCAACAAGCGGCGGGGCAAGGAGTTCTCGAACGAGGATCTCCGGCTGAGCCGCGTTCTGGCGCGAAACGCCTCGGCGATCATCGCGGAAGCCCGCCTGTTCTCGGACGTGCTCGAGCGCAAGACGCTGCTCGAGACGAGCCTGGAAAGCGTTCATTCGGGGATTGTGATGGTCTCGAGCGACGGCGCGATTCGCCTCATGAACAAGGCGGCACGAGCGCTGTTCGATATTCCTCCTACAGTTGACCCTATCGGAAAGAGCTATGTGGAGGTCGTAACTCACCCTGATGTGATCGACTTCGTATCACGGAGCCTCTCGGAGCAGCGCGATATCGACAGCGAAGTGACCATGGAGGACGCGAGTCGGTTCTACCACAGCCAGACGGCTGTCGTGAGGGACTCGGGGACCATCAGCGGCATCGTCGCGATCTTCACGGATATTACGGAGATCCGGAACCTTGAGCGGCTGAAGGCGACCTTCGTGACCACCATCAGCCATGAACTCGGGACGCCTCTGTCCTCCATCCTCGGTTTCACTCGGACGATGCTGGAGGACACGGAGGGGTTTTTCACCCCCGAGGTTCGCAACGAGTTCCTGCAGATCATCGAGAAGGAGTGCCGCGGGCTCAACCGCCTCGTATGGGACCTGCGGAACATGGCGCGGATCGATGAAGGGCGCGCCATAGAACTCCATACCGCTCCGGTCAACCTGGCGGAACTCGTGCGTCGCGTCGTGGCTGCCCAGCAGCCCTACGCCCCCCACCATGAGTTTGTTCTCGAGCTGACGGACGAGTTCGAGCGGGCACCCGTGATCGCTGACGAGGACAAGCTCGACCAGGTGCTCGCCAATCTGGTCAGCAACGCGATCAAGTACGCACCCTCAGGTGGCGAGATTCGCATCACAGGCGACACAACAGACCGCGGGGTCCGGATGTCGATCGCGGACCAAGGCCTTGGGATCCCTAAGGACCAGCTAGACAAGGTCTTCGACCGCTTCCACACCGTTCAAGGGCGCGAGGGTGCGACCATGGAGGGCCCCGGTATTGGGCTGTACATCGTGCGTCATCTGGTCGTACTGCACGGTGGCAGCATCAGCGTCGAGAGCGAGTTCGGAGAGGGATCCACCTTCACCATCGATCTGCCCCTGGTGCCGCCCAGTCGCGAGCCCGCGGTCGGGGTAGGCGCCAAGGCCCGACCGGAGTAGGTTCACGCGACCCGACACCACGGGGCATCGATCCTCCAGTGAGGCGGTTGATATGAGAGTAGCCATCGCGTTCGACCATGCCGGCGTGATCCTCCGTCCCGTGGTCATCGAGACCGTTGCCGCCTGTGGCGGTGAGATCATGGACTGTGGCACCGACTCTACCGAGCGCGTGGACTACGTGCCCTATGCCTTCGCGGCTGCGGACGCGGTCTCATCGGGGCAGGCGGACCGTGCGATCATCTGCTGCGGCACCGGCCTGGGCTCCTGCATCGCCGCCAGCAAGGTCAGGGGCGTGCGTGCGGTCACAATCAGCGACACCTACTCGGCTCGCATGTCCCGGCTCCACAATGATGCGAACTGCCTGTGCCTAGGCGGGCGCGTGGTGGGTAGTGAACTGGCGCGGGATATCCTCACACTCTGGTTGGAGACCCCCTTCTCCGATGAGGAGCGACATCGCCGCCGGATCATCGAGGTCATGGCCCGGGAGGGTTAGGCATGGACTCAAGACTCGCGGCCTTGGAGCAGGTGGATCCTGAGATCGCCCAGGTTCTCGGCTTAGAGCGGCAGCGACAGCTCCAGAACCTCGAGCTCATCGCCTCGGAGAACTTCGTTAGCGAGGCCGTTCTGGCCGCTCAGGGCAGCGTCCTGATGAACAAGTACGCGGAAGGCTATCCTGGTAGGCGCTACTACGGCGGCTGTGAGATCGTGGACATCGCGGAGGATCTGGCGATCACCCGCGCCAAAGCGCTGTTCGGCGCCGAGCACGCGAACGTCCAGCCTCACTCGGGCAGCCAGGCCAACATGGCCGTCTACTTCTCGGCTCTGAAGCCAGGCGACACCATTCTGGGCATGAACCTGGCCCACGGGGGACACCTCACGCACGGCTCGCCGGTGAGTTTCTCGGGGATGTTCTACCGCGTGGTGCCCTATGGCGTGGATAGGGAGTCGGAGCGGATCGATTACGACCAGGTGCGCGACCTCGCGCTGGAGCATCGGCCCAAACTGATCATCGCCGGCGCAAGCGCGTACCCCCGCTTGATCGACTTCGCGGCCTTCGCCGAGGTAGCGAGGGAGTGTGGCGCACTCCTCATGGTGGACATGGCTCACATTGCCGGTCTCGTCGCGGCGGACGTCCACCCCTCGCCGGTGCCTCACGCGGACTTCGTTACGACGACGACGCACAAGACTCTGCGCGGGCCGAGGGGAGGCATGGTTCTGTGCCGTGAGCAGCATGCCAAAGCCCTCGACAAGCTGGTCCTTCCTGGCATACAGGGCGGACCACTCATGCACACGATCGCGGCCAAGGCCGTGTGCCTGCGGGAGGCCTCGACGGCGAGCTTCCGCCGTTACGCCCAACAGGTGGTTGCCAACGCCGCCGTCCTGGCGGAGACGCTCATGGAGGCCGGGCACCGGCTCGCATCCGGCGGCACCGACAATCACTTGATGCTCATCGATGTGCGAGGGGTTGGGCTGACGGGCAAGGAGGCGGAGGCGATTCTAGGTCGCGCCGGCATCACGGTGAACAAGAACACCATTCCGTTCGATCCTGAGAAGCCCTGGATCGCCAGCGGCGTGCGGGTGGGCGTGCCCGCGGTGACAACTCGAGGCATGGGGCCTGTAGAGATGCGTGAGATCGGCAGGCTGATTGATCGCGCGCTCCGCTCGGGCGGGGATGGGAACGAGTTGGAGGGGGTTCGGCATGAGGTGTTGACCCTCACGAACTCATTCCCCCTGGTGGACGAAGAAGCCCGAGGCGAGTAGCCATGTCGCCTGAGGCGCTGGCGAGGTGCGGGGGCGCACTGGTCATCTCGCTGGCTGTTGCCTGGGCGGTGACCCCTCTGGCTCGGCGTCTGGCGATTCGCCACCGCATCCTCTCGACTCCCACCGAGCGTGGGGTCCACAGGGAGCCCATACCGTATCTGGGGGGCATCGGCATCCTGGCAGGCCTGCTTGCAGGGCTGGCGCTGCTGCCGGAGCTTCGCACAGGCACGGTTGGCCTGGTCATCGGCGCCATCTGTGTGAGTGTTGTTGGAGCCTGGGACGACGCGCGCGAGATCCGCTGGGTGAACAAGCTCCTCGCTCAGTTTGGCGTTGCCGCGCTTGTGTGGGCCATGGGCGTGCGGATCGAGACCTTCAGCCCTCCCTTCAGCAACGTTGACATCGACTTCGGGGTATGGTCGGCTCCCCTCACAATCCTATGGCTCGTTGCCGTCATGAATGCCATCAACTTCATCGATGGTCTCGACGGACTGGCTGCTGGCGTCAGCGGCATAGCCGGGGCCAGCTTCCTGGCCATCTCCATCGCCTGGATGGTGGCGAGGGGTCCATCGAGCCCTCTCTACGACGACTATCTGGTCGTGGCGGTGCTCGCAGCCGCTCTGGTGGGGGCGTGCCTGGGTTTCCTCAGGTTCAACTTCCATCCCGCATCGATCTTCATGGGTGACTGCGGAGCTCTCTTGCTCGGTCTGTGGCTGGGCGGAGTGGCGGTGCTGGGCGCGTTCAAGTCCACCCTCTTGTATCTATGCCCCATCGTGCTGCTAGGGCTGCCGCTTTCGGATACAGCGTGGGCGGTGTTCCGACGGTTGCGTGCGCGCCAGTCGCCAGCTACTGCTGATCGCGGGCATATCCACCACCGCGTGCTCGATCGAACGAGCGGCCAGAGGGCCGCGGTCCTCGTTCTCTACTCCCTCAGCCTGCTGCTCGCCATCGTGGCCACGTGGTTGGGCCGCCCCTAGGAGGCGCACCGTGAAACGGGATGACCGGACCGTAGGGACTCCCACTCGCGAGGGATTAGCGGGGGTGCGGATGCTGGTTCTCGACGTAGATGGCGTCCTGACGGACGGCCGGATCACCTTCGTTGGCGCAACGTGTGAGGATCCTCAGGAGATCAAGAGCTTTCATGTTCGCGATGGATTGGCGGTGAAGTGGGCTGGCCGCATGGGTATCGTCACGGCGATCATCACCGCACGGCGGTCGAGTGCCGTGGAGCGCCGGGCGCGAGAGATGGAGGTCCGCCACCTGACCATGGGTGCAGAGGCCAAGCTGTCCGCGCTGTATCGCCTATCTGAGCAAGAGGGCATTCCTCTTCAGGACATCGCGTACGTGGGTGACGACCTCCCAGACCTCGGCCCGATGGCTGCCGTCGGACTGCCGATCGCTGTGGCCGATGCCGCCGCCGAAGTGAAGGCCGCGGCGGCCTACGTGACGGAGCGAGTCGGCGGAGATGGCGCCGTGCGCGAGATCGTGGAGCTGCTTCTGGAGGCGCAGGGCAAGTGGCGCGATGTGGTCGAGGGCAACCGGGGGGAGCCGTGACGGCTTGGCCGGCCTGACCATCGTCCATACCAGCGATCTGCATGGGGACCGCTACGGAGCCCTCGATCGCGCGGGAAGGCTGCTCCGTCGGATCCCTGGGGCCGTGTGGTTCGACTCGGGCGACGCGCTGAGGGCGTGGAATCTCGCCCTGGGGCTGACATGGGAGCGGACCTTAGCGCGGATGACCGAGCTGGGCTGCTCGGCCATGGCGATGGGCAACCGCGAGTTCGAGCCGCTGGTGCCGTGTCATCGGATGAAACTCGCCGCTGCGGGCTTCCCTGTCATCTGCACGAACCTCGTTCATCCCCGGCCTCGATCCGTGCCGGTGGTGCCCGAGGTCAGGTTTCGGGCACCGGATGGTCGCCGGATACGGGTGTTCGGGGCACTGCGGGACATGCTTAGGTCATCCGTATCTCGGCGCCTCAGCGCCTACCGATTCCGTGACCCGCTCGAGCCGCTGAGCAGGCGCTGCGCCACGGTGGAGCCCGACGAGCTGGTGGTGCTCCTGTCCCATCTCGGGGGGGCCAGCGACCGTGATCTGCTCGCCATGCTGCCTCGCCTCGACCTGATCCTCGGAGGCCACGACCACCAGGGCCGCTGCGAGCGCAGCGGCAGGAGAGCGATTGTGGCGCCACAGGCACATGGACGACAGTTGGCACTCATCACCGTGCGGCCAGACGAGCCTCCCATCGTGCGCTTCGTCAGCTCCCCGTGGGAGGAGGTGGACGCCATTGCCGAAGCAACCGCCGGCCCGTAGGCGCACCCGTCCCGATGTGTCGGTGGAGCCGACTCGGCGCCCCTCGCGAAGCGAGATCGTCCTTGTGGCATGGGCCGTGGCGGTTGTGGTGCTCTTCCTGCTGCAGCCGAGCACGATCGACATCCTGCTGGCAGCCGTCGCATCGCTGCTGGGAGGTGGCGGCTGATGCTCGCGTGGGTAGGACTGGTCTGCGGCCTGCTCCTCGTGGGGATGTGCGCTGGTGTTGGACGCCTCCTCCTCGGACGTTGGGTCGCTGACCGCCTCAGCCTAGGCGAGCGCTGGGCGCTCTTTGGCTGGACGGGCATGACACTCCTAGCCTACGTCGTGCTCGCTCTGGGGCTGCTATCGCTCCTCGAGTGGCGATGGCTGCTCGGAGCGGTGGTGCTCTGGACAGGCCTGGGGGCGCGGGGGTTTCTCGCCCTAGTCGCCGAAACCCAGCCTGGCCCCTTGCGTTGGTGTGGCTGGCGGACGATCCTCTGGGTCCTGGTGGGCGTCTGCATCCTGTTCGCGGCCACAGGCGCTGTCCATCCTCCGGGAACGAATGAGTACGACAGCCTGACATACCACCTCGCCGCTCCGAAGCTCTACCTCGAAGCGGGCGAGGTATACCGCATCGTTCACGACCACCACACGAACTCGCCCTTCAACCTGGAGATGCTCTACACCATCGGGCTTGGCCTCGGCTCGGAGGCCATGGCCAAATCCTTCCACTTTGCCACGTACCTTCTGCTCATCGCTTCCGTCGCCGGGGCGGCACGGCGCTACGCTGGCCGGGAAGATGGCCACGCGCCGGCCTTGGCAGCGGCCCTGGTGGGCACACTCCCGCCGATTGTCTGGGAGGCGGGCACCGCCTATGTGGACCTGGGCATGGCCCTGGGCATGTGGCTCGCATTGGTCTGCCTCATTGAGTGGCGCTGCGCCGACCAGGGCGGCCACCGCTGGTTGTGGCTCTGCGGCCTCTCGTGCGGCACCGCTCTGGCAACCAAGGCACTGGGCGGCGTCGCTCTGCTGTTCTGCCTCCTCGTGGCCCTGGCTACCGCCATCAGGCGGGGGCGCTTGGACTGGCGCGGCCTAGCCGGGTTCGCTCTGTTGGCGGGCCTTGTGGCAGCGCCATGGTATGCGCGGTCCTGGGCGTACACCGGCAACCCCGTATACCCCTATGCCTACGGACTGTTCGGTGGCGCCGACTGGGATGCGGAGTGCGCGGAGAACTACCGGCAGGACCAGCTGCGGTACGGGTTCGGGCGCGTGTCGGAGGCCGCCGCGCACGGTGCGTACCGGCCCACCGTCTTCATCGCGACAGCGGAGTCTCCTCCGCCCGGTCCTGTGACTAGGATCGTCAATCGTCTCTTCCACAAGGGGCGGCCACCCGCATGGTGGGGTCTTCCCCTAGTGCCTTTGTTCGCGACGTTCGACTGCGCCGTCTTCTGGGAACGCCCGATGGTGATTGGGATCATTGGGCCGCTCTTCCTCGCGTTCCTGCCAGCCCTCTGGCTGCGGCGTCCCCTCGGCGCTCCTCTGGCCCTGTGCCTCGGCTTTGCCCTATTCGCCCTAGTTGTGTGGTGGTTCACGACCCAGCTCACACGCTACCTGATCCCGGTTCTCGTCGCTCTCGCCATCCCCACGGCGCTGGGTGCCTCGCGGCTCTCCTCCGCGCCAGGCGGGCTGAGCCGCGTGGCGCCCGTTCTGGTCATAACTGGGTTGGCCATCAACGTGCTCTGCGGATTCATCATGTGGAGCGGGCAGGCCCCCTTCGCCTTTGGGCGGGTCAGCCGGGAAGAGGCCGTACGGGCCGGTTTTGAGATGATGCCGCTGTTCGACACGGTGAACGCCACATTGACAGGCTCAGACAGGGTCGCCCTATACGGCGAGCCGCGTGGATACTACCTGGAGGTGCCCTATCTGTGGGCTGACTACGGCTACCACACACTGCTCCCGTACGGTCAGATGGCGTCCCCCGAGGATCTGCTCCGGGCCTACCGACGGCTGGGTGTTACCGCGGTCCTCATCAACAAGGCGACGGCTCGGAGCACATACGAGGGCACGGATCCGGCAGGACGCCTCATTCAGGGACTCGTCCAACAGCGCGTGCTTAGACCCCTCGCGGAGACGCGGCAGGGTATAGTGTATCGACTCTCCACGCCGGATGGGGTAGACGAAGAGAGCACTCGAACAAGGGGACCGGATGACGATGACATTGAAGGAGCGTCTGCTTAGCATCATTCTCGCCGATGCCTACCGCGAGGGGGAGTTCACTCTGCGGTCGGGCCAGAAGTCGGACTACTACATCGACCTGCGCGTTGTGGCCCTCTCGCCTGAGGGGGTTACCCTCATGGCGGATGCCCTTCTCGATGAGTTGGCTCGGTCTGAGGCGTCGGCGGTAGGTGGGCCGACGGTCTCATCGGTTCCGATCCTGGGGGCGATCGCCGTGCGAGCCTACCAGCGAGGACTTCCCCTGACGACTTTCTTCGTTCGTGATACCGAGAAGGGCCATGGAACAGGCAGGCGGGTGGAGGGGCCTATGCTGCAGCCGGGAGAGAAGGTCGCGGTTATCGATGACGTTGTCAGCACCGGCGGGGGCGTCCGCACGGCGATCGCGGGCGCCGAGTGGGTAGGGGCCGAAGTCGTCGATGTGCTGTTCGTTGTGGACCGCGAGATGGGCGGGGCCCAGGAACTCCGCGATGCGGGCTACCGAGTCACGAGCCTTTTCACCGTCACTGAGTTGAGGGCCGCACGAGCCGCCCAGCGGAGGGAATAGGAGATCCACGCTTGCCTCCTGCACCGCGCATGTGGCGACGCTATAGCCCCTGCGAGAGGGCTCGCCGACCAAGGGATTCGCCTGCGCATGGATGACAGAACCCTCGACAAGCTGGAGTTCGGCGCCATCCGGTCCGCGCTGGCGGCGGAGTGCGCCTGCTCGCTTGGCCGTGAGCGGGCTGAGGCCCTTCAGCCTGAGGGTGAGCGAGAGACCGTGACGATCCGGCTGGCGGAGACGAGCGAGGCTCGCCGGTTGGTTGACGCGTCCGGGCCTCTGCCTCTCGGCGGCGTCTCGGACATCCGCAGCCATCTCAAGCGGTGCCGACTGGGTTCCGCGCTCTCGGGGAGCGAGCTCCTCGCGGTGGGCGACTGCCTCCGAGGCATTCGCCGGGCTAAGGCGGCTGTCGAGGCAACCCACCCGGAGGACTACCCGCTGCTGCGCGATCTCGCTGCCCATCTGGGCGACCATCGCGAAGTAGAGGAGCTCATCGAGAGCACCATCGGGCCCGAGGGCGAGGTTCTCGACAGCGCCAGCCCTTCGTTGAGGCGGCTACGGAGCCAGATCGGCATCCTCCGGAACCGCATCGAAAGCAGTATGAGGGAGTTCATAGCCCGTCACACCGATGGGTCGAAGCTGCAGGACCGTCTCGTGACGACCCGAAGAGGGAGGCCCTGCGTTCCCGTCAAGGCCTCCGCGAAGAGCTCGATCCCGGGGATCGTACATGACGTGTCGAGCAGTGGGCAGACGCTGTTCGTGGAGCCGCAGGCCGTAGTGAGCCTGGGCGACGACTTACAGCGCGTGCTGAGCGCGGAGCAGGAGGAGGTGGCGCGCATCCTTCGAGAGGTCTCCGGCCAGGTAGGTGAGGTCTCGGAGGATCTTCAGCGCTCGGTGGCGGCTATAGGCATCCTGGACTTCGTCTTCGCCCGGGGCAACCTCTCCCGCCAGATGGATGCGAGCCGTCCGGAGATATCAGACGACGGGGTCCTCTGCCTGAAGAAGGCGCGTCACCCGCTCATCCCAGCCGACGCAGTGGTGCCGATCGACGTCTCGATCGGCGACGAGTACACCGTCCTGCTCATCACGGGACCCAACACGGGCGGCAAGACGGTGACACTGAAGACCGTCGGGCTTCTCTGCGCCATGGCGCAGTCCGGGTTGCACATCCCCGCTGACATGGGCAGCACCGTGCCGATGCTCTCGGGGATCTACGCGGACGTTGGGGATGAGCAGTCCATCACCCAGAACCTCTCGACGTTCTCCAGCCACATCAGCAACATCGCGCGGATCTGCAAGGTAGCCAAGCGTGGGACCCTGGTGCTGCTCGACGAGATCGGGGCAGGGACGGATCCGGGTGAGGGGGCCGCGCTTGCCCAGGCGATACTGCGCTACCTGCGCGATCGCGCGTGCCTCGTCCTCACCACGACCCACTACAACTCGCTGAAGGTGTTCGCACTGACCGAGCCCGGCATGATGAACGCCTCCGTCGAGTTCGATGGTCAGACTCTCGCGCCCACCTACCGGTTGCTTATTGGGGTGCCCGGCAGCTCGAACGCTATGAACATCGCTTCCCGGCTGGGCCTGCGCACGGAGATCCTTATGGAGGCCAGGGAACTGGTTGGGGAGGACGCGGTGCGCGTCGAGCGTGTCGTTACCGACTTGGAGCGCAGTCGCCGTCGCTTCGAGCGCGAGAAGGGCGACCTAGCTCACGCACGCAGTTCGGCAGAGCGGGAGTTGGAGCGGCTTCAGGAGGAGCGTGAGGAGCTTCGAGCTGAGCGGGAGAGGATCCGCAGGGAGGCGGCCGCGGATGCGCGGGAGGTGCTGCGGCAAGCGCGGGAAGAGGCGCAGGAGATCCTGCGTCAGCTACGACAGCAGGACCGTGAGGGTAGGGCCACGCAGGTTGCACGCGATCGCCTACAGAGCCTTGAACGAGATGTCGCGGAACAGCTCGGGGCGCCCGCTGAGCCCAGCCTCGCAGACGAACCTGGGCCGCAGGCTAGGGCGGAGCCACTCGAGATCGGAGACACCGTCGAGCTCAAGGCGCTTGGCGGCAAGCGCGCGGTGGTCGTCGACACGGATCGGGGGGGAGGCAAGGTGCGCGTCTCCGCCGGCGGGCTTCAGATGGATGTGGATGCTGGTGAGCTTACGCAACTGGAGCCCGCGTCCGACCGCCAAATCCGCGACCAGGTAGGGGCACTCAAGGTCACGAAGGCATTGTCGGTTCCGACCGAGATCGACCTCCGCGGTCTCACCGTGGGCGAAGCCATCGACCAGGTGGAGAAGCTCTTGGATGATGCGGCTCTCGCGGAACACACGGAGATACGGCTCATCCACGGCAAGGGAACCGGGGCCCTGAAGCAGGGGTTGCGCCGTCACCTCGCAGAGGTGCCCGTAGTGCGAGCCATGTATGACGCACCCCTCAACGCTGGCGGCTCCGGCGTGACGATCGTCGAACTGTGAGTCCCTCTATACTTGACCAGTCCGCCGAAGCAGAATGTAACGGTTCACGGCCTCAACAGTGAGGCGATCGGGGGCTACATCCATCACTGTCGCTCCCCGATTGCGAAGCTGAGCGAGCGCCACGTCTCGGTCGTAGATGACCTGCTCTGCCACGGCCCGACGGTACACATCCCGCACTTGGTCGATGGGCGCCGCCGAGGCCTCCTCGAGGGACTGGTCCCTGATGCTGATGAGGAGGGGAAGGTGTTGGCGGGTGATCGCTGACACGTGTCCGATGAGCTGGGCGCTTGCCTCTGAGTCGATGAGGTCGGTGAACATGATGATCATGCCGCGCTTGCGGTGCTTGGACTTGAGGTAGCCGAAGGCCCGCGGGAAGTCGGGCTCAACCAGTCGGACCTGGACATCATAGAGAGCGTCCATGAAGCGGCTGATCTGCGCCTTGCCGTGCGCCGGGGGGATGAAGACGAGAGGCTCATCGGCGAAGACGAAGAGCCCAACCCTGTCCTTCCTCTCCGCCGCGACCGTCGCGATCATCAGGGCCGCGTTGATGGCCCGATCCAGCTTCGTGAGTCCGTTCGCCTCGGGGGCCATCATGCGCCCGGCATCGATGAGGATCAGGATGTCCTTGGACCGCTCTTCCTCGTAGTTGCGCGCGATCAGCCGCCGGCGCCGTGCGGTGGCCTTCCAGTCGACCCGCCGCGCATCGTCGCCCGGCACATACTCACGGAGGCTCTCGAACTCATCGGCCCGCTGAGCGATCCGCATCCGCTGAGGTCCCTCTCTGCGCAGCTTGATGCGGGATTCCAGGACGAAGCGGCCGTAATCGACGTAGGACGGGTAGACCCTCGCGGTGCGCGCATCCACGGCTGGCTCAATCCGCCTCTGGGCGAGCATCAGGCCGAGGGGACCACGCCATCGTAGGCAGATCCAGCCTAGATCCACGGCCCCCCGACTGCGCGGATACACGGCGTACTCAACCGAGGCCTCCACGCCGGCCGCGACGACGGTGGAGACAACCTCCGGCTGCGGCTGGAGCCTCAGGGGCACCTCGTCGCGCACCTTGACCTCAACGGGACGGTCGGAGGCGTTCGAGACGACAACCCGCACTCGGTTGCGCGCCCCCACGCCGAGCCGCGCCGGGAGTTCGCGGCGGGCCGTCAGGGCGGCGCCAGGGACCATCCAGAGCGTATCGAGCAACGCCGCTCCGAGGACCAGGCCGACCACGACCCAAGGAAGCCAGGCGGCGAATCCCACGGCCACCAATGGACCGCATAGGAGCCCAGCGGCGGCGATGACGATGCCCAAGCGCGGCGTCGGGATGTACCGCAAATCGAAGCCTCCTACCGGGGCACCGGCACTGAGTTCACGATCGAGTCGATCGCCGCGTCAGGCGAGAGACCATCGACCTCCGCCTCCGGCTGCAGGATGAGGCGGTGACGGAGGATGGGCACGGCCGCCCCCTTCACGTCATCCGGCACCACGAACCCACGGCCTGACTCGGCGGCCGCGGCCTTGCTGGCAATCAACAGAAGCGCTGCTGCCCTCGGGCTTGCCCCCAGCAGGACGAAGGGCGACTGTCGGCTCGCGCGTACGACGTCCAGCACGTACTCCATAACCGAGGGGTCCACGGTCACGGCGGTGATCTCCTGGCGGGCTGCGTCGAGCTCCTCGGGCGCGACAGCACACTGCACCCCCAGGGACTCCAGACTGTGTGGATCGACTCCTCGGTGGTGCATGTCGAGCACCCGCCACTCCTCCTCGCGGGATGGGTAATCAACAAGGCACTTGAAGAGGAAACGGTCTAATTGCGCCTCGGGCAGGGGGTAGGTTCCCTCGTGTTCGATCGGGTTCTGCGTGGCGAACACGGTGAAGGGGTGGGGCAGGGGGTACGCTTGGCCATCGACAGTGACACGGCGCTCTTCCATCCCCTCAAGCAGAGCAGACTGGGTCTTTGCCGGCGCCCGATTCACCTCATCCGCGAGCAGGAACTGCGTGAAGACGGGACCTCGTCGGAACTCGAACTCGCCCCGCGCGGTGTTGAAGACGCTGACACCGATGATGTCAGCGGGCATCAAGTCAGGCGTGAGCTGGACCCTCCGGAACTCGCAGCCCACAGCATGGGCCAGTGCCTTGACGAGAAGCGTCTTGGCTGTGCCGGGCACTCCCTCGAGCAGCACGTGACCACCAGCCAGGACCGCCCGGATGCACTGCCTGACTACTTCCTCCTGACCCAGTACGGCCTTTCCGACTTCGGCCGCCAGCCCCTCGGCGATCTCCTGCACGGTCCTCACTGACATGGTAGCTCCTTCTGTTACCTCGGCCGCTCGCCGGGTGTTGGTTTCGATGGCTGACTGACCCGAGCCAGCCGAGCTGCGGCTCGAAGCAGCGTGATGTCGTCGTCACAGCCGCGGTCGAGGAGGTCTCTGGCCTCATCGAGGGCCTCCTCGATGTCCCGCGCCGTCATGCCCACCCGACCGGCTGCAAGGCGCGCCAGTTGGGCGTGATCCGGATCGCCACTGGCTCGTACCGCACCGGAGAGCCGGCGGATGGCGCCTTGGTACAGTCCCCCGAGAGCGACCTGCCGGGCAGCGGCGCTGCGGTATAACTGGGCGACGGAGTCAACGTACTCGAGCTGCGAGCGCCTGGGGGGCACGTACGGCTCCTCCGGACGACCAAAGCGGGACCCCACCGCCACCAGAACGAACAGCACACCGATGGCAATGGCGCCCAGCACGCCCAGTGCGCGGGAGCGCTGGATGAGACCGACAGGCCCCATCGGCCCCACGGAGAAACCGTGATGGTACTCATCGAAGTACACGGCCCCCTCCGCCATCCCCGCGATGTTGCACGTTAGCACGATGTTGTCGGCCTCGGTGCATCCTGCATTCGAAACAATGTCGAGATCGGCGATGGCGAGGATCACTCCATCCCCGAACAGGCGGCCCGCGAGCACCGTCCCAGCCTCACCGCGGGCAAGAGGCACATAGGCCGGTGCGAGTTCCATGGTCCCGTTCAAGGGCGCGAACAGGAGACGCACGTTCTGGAGGACTCCATCTTGTGTCAGCGGGAAGGCGTAGGAGCCCTTTTCCGGGGTGATAGCGGTGGTCACCGCGGCGGCCGTGAGGTCCATGGCCGGCCGGGCCTCCAGCAATTCAGGGAAGGGGGACGCCTCCGGGGCTTGCAGCCACGTGGAGTAGGCCGAAGCGAAGGGGAGGAAGCCGCTGTACCCGACGACGAGTTGCCCGCCGGAGTGAACCCATGACTGCAGTGCGTCCATCTCGTTGTGGGCGATTGGCTGGGTCGGATTCATCAGCCACAATTGAGCGCAGTCCGCAGGCAGCTCCGTGAGCGGAGCCTCATGGCGGCGGACATCCATCCCGAGCCTGCGGAGAGTATTGAACACGGCTCGGGTGCCCTGCCGCCCACCGCGGTAGCTCGAGAAGTCCGGATTGCCTTCCGCCGCTCCCCTGGACTGCACCATCGCCACTACTCCATTGGCGACGACGAGCACCGCCGCGAGCCCGAGCACCCACTTCCATGTTCGAGACACCTAGGCTCGCCCCCGCTCTGCTTCCACCAGAGGGGCAACTCGGCGCACCAAGTCCTGGAAGGTATGAGCCGTTGCCGGCTGACCTCCGTACCAGCAGCGCTCAAAGATGCCGATGGCGCCGGAGAGGACCCTGCGCCCCTCGGATCCAGCGGGCAGTAGCCGCTCGTACTCTCGGTTCGTCCGTCCCAGTTCCACCTTGTAGTGGCCCTGCTCGGCTAGCACCAACAGCAGTGCCCAGAAGGCGTACCGCAGCGCTAGCCTGAGGTCGCCCTGCTGGTCCGCGCGTCTGGCTGCTCGGAGCGCGCGCAACGCGCTGAGGGTCAATAGCTCGTGATCGCCGGATCCCGCCACCGACGTTCGCCTTACAGCGCCCTCCAGAGCGGCATGGCGGCTGGCTCGCACCCGACACAGAAGCCAGTAGACGATGGCACCCGTCAGCAGAAGGGCGCCCAGGACCAGAACCACCTGGACGACGCTCTCGATGACACCCATCCTCACGCCGAGGGCGCGCAGCCCACCAGCAACCCGGTCACCCAGCCACTGGATGACCGGCGCAACGCTCCTCAGGAGGCGCATAACCAAGGCTCGCAGCAGCTCGCCCCGAGCGCGCTCGTCCCGCTGGAGCGTGTAGGTCCCTTCATCGAGTTCCGCGCGGAGGGCTGCGCGGGCGTCCTCCGGGGAGGTGGGCGCCGCCATGGCGACCTGGAGCCCTGAGGCAAGAACCGACAGAACGAGGAGTCGGGCTAGCAAGGAGTCGTCATGCCCCCTCAGCGCTGGGCACCCGCACTTGCAGGTCGAAGGCCTCCTGCCGGGCCCGCGCATCGAAGTACATGAGGGTGCGGAACACCATAAGCAGTGGCACGTAGACGATGGCAGCGAGAGGCCGCAGGCTGGTTGCCAACACGCTGGCCAGCGCCGAGCCTTCGGGCAGTATGAGGCCGAAGATGGCGCGGCAGAGCACATCGACGGCTGGTTCGAGGCCCGCCTGGACGCCCACGACCACGGCGTAGGACACGAGGTACCACCAGACAATGCGACCGTAGTCCCGTCCGATGAGTCGGAACACCCGTGGGAGGGCGTCTACAGCCCCGCGCTCTTCGAACATGACGACCGGCACTAGGTAGACGAGGAGGGGCATGATGAAAGCAAGGCCGATCCACAAGCATGAGGAGCCAGCCATGTAGGCCGCGCCGTAAACCATGCCAACGGCCACCAACTGCCAGTAGTTGCGCCGGGTGGCTCTCCACGCCTCACGCGGATCAGGCTTCCGTCCCAGGTGGGTCTGCATCGTCAGTACCGCGGCGACTCCCCATAGCCATGGGTACGTGAGCCAGAGCACTCCATAGAACAGCATGTTGCCGATCATCACGAGCCCGTAGGTGCCGACATCCAGGGTGTTCTCGCCAACGAGCAACGGGCCTAGCTGGCTCAGCTCCCCCGATGTCACACCCTCCCAGAGCGTCCCCAAGGCACCTGTGTCCCCTGTGATGAGGGCGATGAGGTTGGGGTTCATCCGGTACTGCGCCCACATCATCAGCGCCAGGGCGAGAGCCATCGGCACGTGGACCACGGTAGCCGCCAGCAGGAGGTCGCCGAAGTTGCGCTTCAGGATAGCGAAGGCCCGATCGAGGCACTTCGGGAGAGTCATGGGGCCCAGGTCCACGCCACCGGACCCTGGCATCTCGATGGGGCCCACTGTAGGCGCGGGCACCGGGACTGTTACCGGGGAAGCCTCCTGGCATGTAGGCGGCGGAGGGGCGGGGACAGCCGACGTAGCCGCCACTTCTGCCGCTCTGAGTGAGCTTCCGCACAGCCGGCACTGCGCCGCAGTGGCAATGTTCGGCACTCCGCAGGCAGGGCAGCTGGTGAGTGACGCTCCCGGCGCCGACTCCGTGGTAACCTCATCCGCGAGCGGCCGCCCGCAGCTCCTGCACACGCTGAATGTCACGGCGTTGACGGCGCCACAGTGGCGGCATCGTTGCGCGCCGTCCATGACGGGGGCCTCAGTGACATCCGCGGTGCCCTGCCGCGGCTTTGTGAGATCAGCCCCACAGTAGACACAGGACGTCCTCGGCTCACGGTCAGGCGCCGCTTCAGGCAACTCGTGTCCGCATGCTGGGCACTTCAGAGCCGTGACTCCTCACTCCGCATAGTCCTCATCCTGCATCGACGTCCATCGCGCCCGAAGGACACGCGCCCGTCATCTCGCGAGCACTCGCTCCGGCACTCGACCTTCCCAGGATTCGGGCGCGGAGATCCCCATCAGCGCCAGCACCGTTGGCGCCGTGTCGATGACGCTCACCTGGGTCGGGATGACGTAGTTCTGATGCACTCCCACGCCGGCCACGATCCAGGGGACCCGCATGATGGTCTCGACGTACACATCGTGTCGATTGGCCTCGCCGCCATGGTCCGAGGTAATGACCATAGCGGAACGATTGGAGAGCCCGAGCCGGCTGATGGTAGTGAGCAGGCGACCGATCTGCCGATCCACCTCGAGGACAGCGTTCATGTACTGCATGGAGCCCCAGCCGTACTGGGTCCCAGCGCGCTCCAGGTCCGGAAGATGGATGAAGTACAGCGACGCGCGCAGCTCAGGGTCGCGGAGATGCTCCAGGGCGGCACTCATCACAGCCTCATCGGTCTGCCCGAAGCTGAGGAATGTGCCGAAGACGCCTGCGGGGGCCAGGTGCTCAAGCTTCCGGGGCCCTACGAAGCCAGCGCAGCTTCGTCCCGCGCGTCGCGCCTCGGTGAAGATACTCGAGACGCGCATGGCGCCGAGATCGGGCCGCCACTCATCCCAGTCCACGCTGTGTCGCGACGGCGGGAGTCCGGAGACGATGGAGGCCGTCGCGGGCAGAGTCAAACTCGGCCGAACCGTGAGGGCGCGATCGGTGGACACCCCCGCCTGGACCAGACTGCGAATGTTCGGCAGGTCGAGCCTCTGTAGGTAGCGAGGCGCGCAGCCGTCGACGATCACCAGGAAGACGTGGTCGGCAGGCGTCTGCGCGGCCGCCGGGCCACAGAGACATAGCAGCGTGGCCAGCACCCCGACGTAGGTACGCGCGTGCATCTATACACCCCTCTCGGGGGACACAAGGGAACCGCATCAGCAGATTCATGCCCGAGTGGCGCAGGTCCTTGGCCCCGCGACTTGAATCTAGCACATCACTAGTGTATCGGAGCCGTGTGACGGTTCATCACTGCCAGCGACACCTGGAGAGGAAGCGCGATCTTGGCCAAGGCGAAGCTGAAGGTCGGCATCATCGGCACGGGGGGGATCTCGTGGGCCCATATAGCCGGGTACAAGAAGCAGTCCGAGCTCTGCGAGATCGTCAGCATCTGCGATATCAGGCCCGAGGCCCTGAACGAGAAGGGCGATCATCTGGGGATCGACCCTTCACTACGGTTCGGGGACTACGAGTCAATGCTGTCCAAGGGTCCCAAGCTGGACCTCGTGTCGGTGTGCACGCCGAACAACTGCCACTGTGAGCACACAGTAGGGGCTCTTGAGTCAGGGGCGCATGTGCTGTGTGAGAAACCGATCGCCGGGAACGCCAAAGACGGCGAGACCATGGTGAAGACCGCGAAGAAGACGGGTAAGCGGCTCATGGTGGGGCTGCAGAACCGCTGGAACGCGGACTCCCAAGCGATGAAGGCCTTCGTAGACAAGGGGGCCCTCGGCACTATCTACCACGCCAAGGCCAAGGCTACGCGCCGGAGGGGGGTCCCCACCTGGGGTCGGTTCTACGAGAAGGCCTATAGCACCGGCGGGCCGCTCATCGACATCGGCGTGCACATCCTGGACCTCACGATGTACGTCATGGCCGCCCCGAATCCGGTGTCCGTCGTGGGCTTTTGTTACGATCACATCGGCACCAAGAAGGCGGCGCGGTTTGGTCCCTGGGGCCCGTGGGACCACAGGAAGTTCGATGTGGAGGACTATGCCGTGGCGCTCGTCCGTTTCGAGGGCGGGCTAAGCCTTCTGCTCGAGGCTTCCTGGGCCGAGAACCAGGCGGACGAGCAGTTCAACTTCCAGCTCTTCGGTGACAAGGGCGGAGTCCAACTCTCCCCACCGAGGTTCTACAGCGAGTTCCAGGGCTACCTGACTACCACTGAGCCCATGCTGCCCGCCTCCGAGAACGGCCATGAGGAGGAGATCCGGCGGTACATAGAGGCAATCCTCAAGGGGGACAGTGCACCGACGCCGACCCCCGGCGAAGATGCTCTCAAGGTGCAGCAGATACTGGACGCGATCTACGAGTCGAGTGCCAAGGGTTGTGAGGTCAAGCTCTGACTAGTGTCGATGTGACTGCCTGACGACGTGACCATTGCCTGCATTTCCCGCGCCTCGTGGAGTGGTTGTCTGGAAGGCCTCGGACGTGAACGGTACGGGGAGGAGGCACGGCGATGAGTACGGGAACGACGGACCCGGCCAAGAATCGGCCGGGAGGCACAGCTACCAAGGCTCCGGAGGTCAAGAAGGACGATCTACCGAGCCCCTATATGCCGATCGACCAGAGCATCTTCGAGCACCAGACGGGCGAGACCGAGGACCGTCTGGAGAAGCGCCGCAAGGAGAAAGAGGAGCTTCAGCGCCAGCAGCACATCATCACTCTCGTGGCTGGGATAGTGGTGGCGCTGGTGGTGGTGGCCGGTATCGTAGCCATCATCGTCAGCTCCACGCGGTGATCAGGACAGGACGCGACGCGAGCGGGGGCCCGGCTTAGATGCTGGGCCCCTGAGCTGCGTTGTATGGCCCGATGGTCAGAGGCTCAGGGCAGCCTCGATGGCCTGGAGCTCGTCGTCGGCGAAGCTGAGACAGTCGAGGGCGGCCACGTTCTCCTCGATCTGGGTCACTCGGCTGGCGCCCACAAGAACGCTCGTCACGCGCTCATCGCGGAGGCACCACGCCAGAGCCATCTGCGCGAGGGACTGTCCTCGGGCCTTGGCTATCTCATTGAGCGCCCGGACCTTGACCATCACGCCCTCGGTGATCTGGTCGCTGCGCAGGAAGCCGGTAGGCTTCGCCGCGCGCGAGTCCTCGGGGATCCCGTCCAGGTACTTGTCGCTCAGCATGCCCTGTGCTAGGGGCGAGAAGACGATCACGCCGATACCCAGGCGGCCCGTGTGTGGGAGTAAGTCACCCTCAATCCAGCGGCTCAGCATCGAGTAGTTGGGCTGATGGATCGTGATGTGTCCATGCTGGCGCTCGATGATGCGCTCGGCCTCCACCGTGGCTGCACCGCGGTAGTTGCTGATCCCTGCGTACAGGCACTTACCTTGCTGCACGAGCAGTTGGAGAGTGCCAATGGTCTCCTCTAGGGGCGTCGCGGGGTCGGGGCGATGGTGGTAGAAGATGTCGACGTAGTCCAGCCCGAGCCGTTGGAGAGACTGATCCAGGCTCGAAACCAGGTACTTCTTGGACCCGTGATCGCCATAGGGTCCAGGCCACATGTAGAAGCCTGCCTTGGTGGAGATGATGAGCTCATCCCGGTGGGAAGCGAAGTCCTCACGCAGGAATCTGCCCACATTCCGCTCCGCGGAGCCTCCCGGCGGGCCATAGTTGTTAGCTAGATCGAAGTGCGTGATGCCGAGATCGAACGCGCGGTGGAGCATGCGGCGCGCCTCATCCAGATCGTCGCCGTCACCGAAGTTGTGCCAACACCCAAGAGAAACCGCCGGCAGCATCAGGCCCGAACAGCCGCACCGGCGGTAGGTCATGCGCTCGTATCTATCCTCCGCGAATGCCATGTGTGGATGCCCTCCTTATCGGACATCCACACATGGTAACACGTCAGCGAGGCTGCCTCAGGCCTCAGCCCACTGCTGGTTGAGGAAGGCAACCGACTTCGGGATCTCCTCCATCGGATCGCCATCGCAGCCGCACTCCAGGCTGCAGTACTCGGTGAAGCCGATCTCCTTGAGGCCACGGAACCCGTCCACGAAGCTCCGCTCGTCTTGGCCGGGGAGGACTCGCCGGAGCGACGCCAAGTGAACGTGGCGCAGGTACTCGCCGGCCGAGATAAACGCGCCGCGGTCGCTCGTCTCCTCGATGCCCATGTGGTAGAAGTCGCCCATCATCCGGACGCCTTCACTGTCCACGTCTCGGCAGATGGCGGCTGCGTCCGCGAGTTGCCGAAGGAAGTAGCACTCGCCGCGGTTGAGGGGCTCCAGCAGGACGCAGGTTCCCACCGAGGCAGCGTGCTCACCGACCTCGCGGAGGTTGTCGATGAGGATGGGCCGGGCCTCTTGGCTGGACAACTCCGTCTGCCCGTGAAATGCCGGCACGACGATGAGGCCCGTGGATCCGATAGCCCCAACGGCATCAAGTAGCGTCTTGATCGTGTCGATGGCCTTCTGGCGCTCTGCCTCATCGTGGGAGATGATGCAGCCCTCGTAACCAGCGCACACCGCGCTCACCGAGACAGGCGTACCCTCCAAGGCTTGCTGGTACTCCTCGACCCGGTTGCCCAGGCCGCCACCGTGAGGCTCGATACCTACGAAGCCCCACTCGGCCATCCGCTGAACCTTCTCTCGGAGGCTCTCCCCAGGGATACGACCTTCCTGGCTCGATAGCTTCAGCACCACGTCCTCCTGCCCTCGAACCTGCCCTGCGGCAGCGCCAATGGCGAGGCCCGCCAGTCCGGCGGACTTGATGAAACCCCTACGATCGATTGACATGGCAGCACCTCTCAACTCAGGCTTGCGGTGTCTCTAGACAATCGTCCCCGGTCTCGGTGTCGGTCGCGGTGAGAAGGTCGCCTGCAGGTCATAGTCTGTAGGCCCGAGGGAGAGATCGGACTCGATCATCTCCTCCCACGTGCGCCTGCGACCGGAGTAAGCCGACTCACGTCCCATGATGGCCGCTAGTGTCGAGTAGGCGAGGTCTCGCGCCTCATTCAGCGGCTGCCCCGCACGGATGCTATCGACCAGGTCGATGTGCTCCTGAACGTAAGCGTAGCCCTGGTTGCCATCCATCGACCAGACGACGTTGTTATTCTGGTCGCGGATCTCCGCCCCGCCGCCATGCACCCTGCACTCGCCGAGGCTACCAACGATCGCCTCCGAGACATCGCTATCACAGTCGGGCTGCTGACGGGCCATGCTCTGCATGTGCACACCATCGGCGAACTCGAAGTCGACGCAGTAGAAGTCGTACCCGTTCCCGTAGGTCTTCCGTGCCCGGTAGCCCATGCCATAGGCCGTGACCGGCCACTCACCCTTGAACCACATGCAGACGTCCGAGTTGTGGATCTGCTGTTCCACGATGTGATCGCCAGACAGCCAGGTCCAGTGCTGCCAAGCCCGCACCTGCTCCTCGATGGTGGGGGATTCGTCGGTGCGATCCCATCCCCCCAGAGGGCCGCCGCAGTGGTACGCCCGGAGAGCGGTGATGTCGCCGATAGCGCCGTCGCGTACACGCTGTAAGGCCTCTCGGTACGACTCCTGATGACGCTTGATGGTGCCGACTACAACAGCGAGGTTCTTGGCGAACGCTTCGTCGGCAGTGGCCAGGATCTGCCGCACACCAGTTGGATCGACGGCGAGCGGCTTCTCCATGAAGACATGCTTGCCGGCGGCGATAGCGGCCGCGAACTCGGCGGGTCTGAAGTGGGGCGGCGATGCCATGAGGACCACGTCGATGTCCGCCTCTAGAATCCTCTCGTAGCAGTCGAACCCCGAGAAGCACATATCGTCGCTAACGCTGATTCGGTCGCCAAGATTCTGCCGGCACTGGTCGATCTTCTCCGGGAAGAGGTCCGCTAGCGCGACGACCTCGGTTCCCTCAGGTCCACGAACGAAGTCATTGGCCGCTCCCGTGCCTCGGCCCCCGCACCCGATGAGCCCGGCACGCAGTGTATCGCCCCCCTGAGCGAAGGCCTTGGAGTAGCCGCTGAGTGCCGCTGCGGCGGTCAGCCCAACAGCAGCGCCCTTGATGAACTCACGGCGCGTCGTCCTGCTCGCAGAGCTGGTGTCCATTCGCAATACCCTCCGTGACTTCGGTTTGGGAGGTTGCTGGCGGCCCCCAGGGCCACCAGCAACCTGCAGCCTACATACGGTAGATGCCGGGGAGCGGGACGTCGCTGACCGGCACGTCCATGGGCAGGTTGTACTCAGTGGGGCCCAGGCGCAGGGAAGACTCCATCACTTGGTTCCAGGTGATCTCCTGTCCCGAGTATGCCGACTCTCGGCCCATGACGGCCGTCATGACAGACTCGGCCACCCCGTGGGCGTCATTGAAGGGCTGCCCGCTACGGACAGCGTTCACGAGGTCGGTGTGCTCTTGCACGTAAGGGTTCGGCTGGTCTCCGCGGAACCGCCAGATGTCCTGGCCGCTGTGGGTGCGCAGCTCACCCCAGCAGTTCGCGGTGCCGAGGGTGCCGACGAGCCACTCCGAGACGTTGCTCGCGGTGTCGGGCTGCTGGCGGCACTTGCTCTCCAGGTGCACGCCGTTCTCGAAGGTGAAGTCGACGCTGAAGAAGTCATAGCTATCACCGTACGTCTTGCGAGCACGGAAACCCATGCCCACGGCGGAGACGGGGTGTGAGTTCATGAACCAGGTGATGACGTCCAGGTTGTGGACATGCTGCTCGACGATGTGATCGCCGGAGAGCCAAGCGAAGTGAACCCAACGGTTTCGGATCTGCTCCTCCACGCTCGTCGGGGCATCCGTGCGGTCCCAGCCACCCAAAGGTCCGCCATTCCAGTAGGCGCGCGCCGCGACGATCTCACCGATGGCGCCGTCCTGAACGCGAGCGAAGCACTCCTGGTAGGATTGCTGATGGCGGCGCTGGGTGCCGACCGCAACACACAATCCCTTCTCGTCAGCCAAGCGGGCGGTGGCCATGATGTCCCGGGCACCGACCGGGTCGACGGCGAGGGGCTTCTCCATGAAGATGTGCTTGCCCGTCGCCACGGCGGCTGCGAACTCAGCAGGGCGGAAGTGAGGCGGCGAGGCCGTCAGGATGACATCGACATCGGTCTGGCAGATCTGCTGGTAGCAATCGAAGCCCGTGAAGACCATGTCGTCGCTGATGGTCTGGCCCCGGTCATCCTGGAGCTGGTCCCGTGCGTTCTGAGCATTGTCGGGGAACAGGTCCGCGACGGCCACGACCTGAACATCCTCAGCAGCATTCAGGAAATCGTTGGCGGCGCCGGTACCACGGCCTCCGCAGCCGATAAGCCCTGCGCGCAGCGTCTCATTGCCCTGCGCCCAGGCCTTGCTGTAGCTCCCTAGTGCGCCGACGGCCGCTGCGGCAACGCCGGCCTTCTGGATGAACGACCTACGGGTTAAGCTGGAGTTGTCTCTTGGTGCCAAGGTCAATGCCTCCCATGTGGTCTGGAGTATCGTGGGAGCCGTGGGGCGCAGGCACAGCCGTGACGCACCAAGCGGCCTGTCGTAGTATTCACTGTTGCGCGCGCCTTGGCCTCCACCGGACCGACAGGGCTTGGACGCTTGGGGTAATGCGAAGGCTCCCCGGCGGGACCGATATTGGGTAGTCTTGCCTATCGCCGCGCCAATGCGGGCGCAAAGCCGGGGATCCCCGGTATGGAAGGGAAGTGCGACCGAACATGAGCAGACCCGCTGCGCTCGCCTTGATTGCTGCGCTAAGCATCTGTCTGGCTGTCTGCGTATCCTGTGGTGGCAAGCAGGCGGAGGCTCCATCTGCTATGGCGCCAGCCCCGGCGACGCCAGCCCCTCCCCCGGCCGCAGAGGACCCGCCCACCACCCGCCAGCAGGAGGCGCTCGTCGGCGAGGTCGGGTTCGTATCCGATGGTCACTTGCGGGTGGTAGACGTGGCCTCGGGTAAGGTGCGAGACCTGGTTTCGAGCGGCGCCGTCCAGGGCTTCGACTGGTCGCCCGATGGCTCCGAGGTCGCGATCGCGACGTCAGGCTACCCCCCCGTCATCAAACGGATGCCTGTAGACGGTGGGGAGGGCGAGGCCATCGGCCAGGCGGGTCTGGGCGGCACGGACCCACGGTGGTCGCCGTCAGGAGACGCTCTGGCCTTCGTGGTGTACGACTCGGACGTTGGTAGCTCGGTCCATCTCGTCTCACTGATCGGGGAGAGCTCGGCGCAGAACGCGGCTGAGAGCGAAGCCTCGCCGCTGGCGCCTGAGGCTCCCACCTTCCGTGTGGGCACCAATCCCGTATGGTCGCCCGATGGCCGATGGCTAGCGTACGAGCGCGAGGGGGCCATCAGAGTGCTCACCGCTGACGGGTCACGAGAGGCCCAGGTTAGCCTCGGGGTCACGCGTTGCGCGCTGGGCAGCTGGTCGCCCGACGCCCAGCGGGTAGGCTACTCGGGCCTGGACCGAGCGGCCACGGGCACCAGCATCTTCGCGTCGAGCGCGAGCGACGGTGCGCGGGGCCAGAGCGTGACGCGGGGGGGCGGCGATGATGTGCTCCCAGCCTGGTCTCCGGACGGTCTTACCATCGCCTTTCTGCGCCCGATCCCGGCGCACGAGGCCGCTGCCCCAGAGAGCACTCCCGGGGAGAGCGAGGCCGGATCCGAGGGCGCGGTCCCCAGCACGGAGTCGCAGGAAGACGCTACCCCGCCCCCCATGGCGCTCTGGGTGGTGGACGTAGGCTCGGGTCGCGAGAGGCAGATCTCCGGGGAGCCCGTGCTTCTCGTCCAGCCACATTGGTCGCCCGATGGCGGATGGCTAGCCTACATTGCGCCCGGTTCCAGCGAGACGACGCAACGGCTGATGGTCTGCTCTCTGGATGGGGACGTGGTCAGGCAGTTGGCCGAAGCCCCGGCCATCCGAGGCATGAGTTGGCGGCCAAAGACAGGGGACGGCGCCGAGGAGTAGCGAGGCGCCCTTCAGGGCCTCTCTATGATGACACGGCGGAAGGGGTCCCGGCCGACGCTCCGCGACACGAGCCGGTGCGCATCGGCCATCTCGTGCTGCATCTTCCGGATGTGACGGCCCTGAGGTCGAAGCTCGATCGCCTCCCCATTCGCGAGAACCCGAAGCGAGGCGCTTCGCGCCTCGGCTAGGGCCTCCTCCTCGCCGGAGACGGTCTCACGGCTGAAGGCGCTGCGGAGACAGCCATACACCTGGGAATAGGTGTTACTGCGCAGGTAGAAGACAGGAGCGTCGCTTCCCGCGCGCTGCCTCCCGGTGAAGCGACGCTGGTGAGCACGCAGCGTCATGATCATGTCCGCCTCTTTGGGGTCCTTCGTGATGAGGGCTGGGAGGTGCAGCTCCTGAATAGCGCGCTGCACCCGGTCCCGGCTGATCCCGTAAGGGAATACCCTGTGTACCCGGTCCTCCTCCTTGGGCATGGGAAGTGATTGCTGAGTGAAGTGGAGGGGTATCTCCGGGCGTTCCCCACGCTCATCGGGGTCCTCCTGCCGCTTCTCTACGGTCCCATCAGTAGCGCGCGCGCGTATCTCTCGCGCCGGCTCCAGGCCACGTAGCAGCACGTCGACCGAGTCGGCCACATTGTGGTGCACGGCGAGCCTGTCCATCTCGAGGATCTCGACCACGACATCGAAGGTGGGCGGCGCCTTACGCTCGAGGACCGTCTTCTGGGTGCCTCGGCGCCGAGCCTCATCGTCTCCCAGGGTAACGGCCTGAATACCGCCGACGAGGTCGGCGAGTGTGGGGTTCATCAGCAGGTTCTCGAGCGTCGTGCCGTGAGCCGTCCCGATCAGCTGGACGCCACGCTCAGCGATCGTTCGGGCCGCGAGAGCCTCCGCCTCTGTCCCAATCTCATCGATCACGATGACCTCAGGCATGTGGTTCTCGACTGCCTCGATCATCAGGGCATGCTGTGCCGCGACGTGTGGGACCTGCATCCGGCGCGCGCGACCGATGGCAGGGTGGGGGATATCTCCATCGCCACCGATCTCGTTCGATGTGTCGACCACCACCACTCGCCGCCCCAGTTCCGAGGCTGACACTCGGGCCATCTCGCGCAGCATGGTCGTCTTTCCGATGCCCGGCCGCCCCATGAGCAGGATCGACTTGGTGTCTTCAACGATGTCGCGGAGGATGTCGATGGTGCCGAAGATGGCCCGGCCGACACGGCAGGTCAGCCCGACGATGCGGCCCGTGCGGTTCCTGATCGCCGAGATGCGGTGAAGGGTGCGCTCGATGCCGGCCCGATTATCATCGCCGAACTCGCTGATGCGCGATACCACGTGCTGGAGATCGTGCTCGGTGACAGCATCGGGGCATAGCTCATGCAGGCCAGTGGAGCCTCGAAAGCGGACCTCCGGCGTGCGGCCGAGGTCCAGAACGACCTCGAACAGTTCAGGCTGGTCGGGTCCGCGCCTCTCCAAGCACTCCCGGATGTGCGTGGGGAGAACCGATATTAGGAGGTCGAGGTCGTCCTGTGCCGCATGCATAGGTTCGGGTCACGCCCCGGAACAGATGGCCTCCGTCTGCCGGGCGATGACCAGTTCCTCCTTCGTGCCAATCACGAAAGCCACGCAGCGGGAGTCCGGCGTCGTCAGGAGTCGATCGCCTCGTCCATTGTTGTTGGCATCGGAGTCGACGTGCACGCCGAGGAACTGCAGGTCCTCGATAACGTACGAGCGTACCCGCGCGTCATTCTCGCCGATGCCGGCGGTGAAGACGATCGCGTCGAGCCCCCCCATGGCCGCTGCGTACGCGCCGACGTACTTGCGTACACGATAGCAGAAGACCTGGAAGGCCTCCTCGGCGTCAGTGTTGCCCTCGCGGACGGCAACCTGGATGTCACGCATATCGTTCGAGACGCCGCTCAGTCCGAGGAGCCCGCTCTCCTTGTTCAGGATGGCGTCGATCTCGCCGAAGCTGAGACCGCGGGCCTGAGCGAGGAACGGGATGATCGCTGGGTCGATATCACCCGAACGCGTGCCCATGACGCAACCCTCAAGGGGGGTGAGACCCATCGTGGTATCGATGCACTTGCCCGCCTTGACCGCGGCCATGGAGCACCCATTGCCGAGGTGACAGGTGACAATGCGAGCGTTCGCTCCGTCACGGCCCATGTCGGTGAGCATCTCGGCGGCCCGGGTCGCCACGTAGAAGTGACTAGTTCCGTGGAAGCCGTACCGGCGCACACCGAGTTCCCGGTAGAAGGAGCGAGGTATGGCATAGAGGTAGGCGCGGCGTGGCATGGTCTGGTGGAAGGCGGTGTCGAATACCGCGACATTGGGCTTGTTCGGCATCACGTTCATGCAGGCGCGGATACCGTCCAGATTGGGCGGGTTGTGGAGTGGGGCGAGGCTCGAGTTGCGCTGGATGCACTCGATGACCGCGTCGTCGATCAGCACGGAGGTAGCGAAGTCCTCGCCTCCATGCACGACGCGGTGGCCGATGGCGCCGATCTCGTCGAGACTATCGAGAACCTTCCCGTCCCCCTCGCAGAGAACCCGTGTCATCTCCTCCGCGGCTACCGTGTGGTCGGGGATCTCCATGTCGTAGCACATCTCCGCCCGTCCCTGAGGGCGATGGTGAACCACGGCGTGGCCGCCGTTCTGCCCGATCCGCTCGATGAGGCCGGAAGCGAGCGATTCCTCTGTGTCTGTCTCGAATAGCTGGTACTTCAGGCTGGAGCTACCGCAATTGACTACTAGCACACGCATTCCCTAGACACTCCCCGCATGGGTCCCTGACTCACAGCAGGGAGTCGCCCGGAGAGGCGCCCTTTGCGAGTCGGTGTACAGCGCAGTGGTCGATCAAGCGAACTGACGGAGGTACGCCAAGCCCCTGAGGAAACCCTCTTCACGTCCCAAGGCGCCATCCTCGTGCTCGATGGACAACACGTTGTTGACGCCATTCTCCCTCAGTGTGGCGATGTACTGCCCCCAGTCTATCACTCCGTAGCCAGGAATGCAGTAGCGCCACCAACCGCTATTGAGGTTCCCGATACGCCGCAGGGTGCGCTCGTTGATGTCCGTGTCCTTAGCGTGGGTATGGAAGACACGGTCCGCGAAGAGCTCCACAGGCTCATGGTGGTCGCAGCCCTGATGGACCAGGTGTGATGGGTCGTAGTTGAGCCCTAGGCATGGGTGAGGACACGACTCGAAGAACCAGATGAACTCCCGGGTGCTCTGAAGGAGAGTAGCGAAGTAGTTCTCAAAGGCGATCTTGACTCCCTTGGACTGGGCGTACTCGGCAAGGGGAAGCCAGACCTGAGGCGCCCATTCCTTGATCATGACTTCCTTGGACACCCCAGAGGCCGACATGCCAGCGAGACAGCAGACCACATCAACGCCAATGGCGCTGGCTGAGTCGATGGCGCCGCGTATCGCTGAGACCACGCCTTCGTTGATCGACGGGCCTTCGGCGAAGACGTTCGCGTAGCACGCGAAACTCGATATCTCCAGGCCAGCGTCCGTAACGAGCCTACTGACCTCCTGGGCAGCTTTCGCGTCGCCCTCGGTGACGTCGCAATGGGCACTACCGCGGCCCGTCGCGATCTCCAGGGCGTCGAATCCCGCGTCCGCCGCGAACCGCACGGCCTCAGCGAGCGGCTCGCGCCCGAAGGGCGAGGTGAGCATACCGACTTTCATCGTCTTCCCCTCTGTTCCAGCAGCGGCGTGCTGCGGTCTCCTACTGGGCGAGCGCAATGGCTGCGAGCAGAGCTCGCTTCGTTCCCGCGATGATGAGCTCGCTGGACTCCCCCGGGACCGGCTTGACCTCGAAGGTGAAGACAGGCTTGCCGGTGGGGAGATGCTTACCGAAGTAGCCGACGTCGTCGAGTACGCGGATGAACTCGGCGAGATCATCCACATTGTTCATGCTACCGGGGTAGCCGAACCTCGGATGCTGGTCTCCGTAGGCCGGATCCTTCGGGTCTCTCACGAAGGCGTTGCCCGCGTGGATGTGAATGAGATGCGGAGCGGCCGCTGTCAGGCACTGACGTGGGCTCTCCTGCAGTAAGGGTAGATGGGAGAGGTCGATGAGCAGCCCCACGTTGTCGTGGCCCTCCGCCTTGACCCTCTCCATCACCTCAACCGCAATGGGCGTGGGCCCGACGAGCGCCTTCTTGTCGACATCACGGTCGAAGGCCTCCAGCGAGATCCACACGGGCTCGTCCCCTGGCACGGCTCTAGCGTATTCGCAGGCCTCACAGAGGGATCGGACGAGCTGTTCGAGGGCCTTGGCGCGATCGGCCTCGCCAGGATCTGGGCCGGTCAGTATGGCCGCATACCGAGCCCCGATGGCGACTGCCTCGTCCACGGAGGCCTTGACGCAGGCGACGGCCTCCATGCGGGCCCCCTCGTCGAGCGCGTTGATGTCCAGCTTGCCCTGCAGCAGCGGCGGCTGACCGGAGATGATGGGCACGATCCCGCTCTGAGCGATGACATCGGTGACGCGACTGCGGATCTCCTGAGAGATCGTGGGACGAATCTCGATAGCGCCGAAGAAGGGGTCAGTCGCGATGCGCTCGATAGTCTCCACGACCGGCCCCTCGCCCGTGCCGGTCTCGGGGAAGATCATGGGGTGTACGATGCCAACGTGCATCTTGTCCAGCAGGCTACTCATTGTGTATCTATCCCTCCCAGGCTCCCAGAACGCGCGACGGATGATGGGCTCCACCGGTATGGTTGGCTGGCGTTGGGCCATCTCCCTCCATTCGGTGTCCACTCTACCTGAGCATAGGTTCTACCGCCTTCACCCAAGCGTGGGCTGGGTCGTCATGGGGACGCATCAGCCGACGCGGTCCCGCCAGGACCCACAGGTAGTACAGCCGGTATCCCGGGGCCGCCGCCACGGGATGGTAGCCTCGGGGGATGAGCACCGTGTCCCCTTCGCGCACCAGCATCGCCTCGTTCAGCGAACGATCCTCCGTATAGACGCACTGGACCCCGAAGCCGCCGGGCGGGTCGAAACGGTAGTGGTAGACCTCCTCCAGCACCACCTCCTCGCCGGGGATCTCGGTATCATGCTTGTGAGGCGGGTAGCTCGACCAGTTGCCAGGGGCGTTGATCGTCTCCCCCAGGAGAAGCGTCGAGGCGGGCACCTTGGCTAGGATGTCCTGGACACTCCGACGCCAGTTGCCGCTGCCCACATCACGCACGGTGACATCGTTGGGCGCGATCAGCGTGATGTCCGCGCCCTCGGGCGCAGGTGCCTGGCACATCGCAAGTTCGCCGCCTAGTTCCCCCGCGCCGCGGACCTCGAACGCGGTGCCCGGCGGCATGTATACGGCGGTGGCGGGGCCTCCGAAGACGTTAGCGCGCTGCCCCAGTGCCTCCCAGGCATGGCTCCCGGCCTGCACGTCCACCTGCCCCCCCATTACCACTAGGCACAGTTCCCGATCCTCTGATGAGGACGAAAAGGCCTCCCCTGGCGCTAGGGTCAGAAGGTCGAGGCGCACCCTCTCGAGGTCGTGGGTGGACGGCGAGGCGATGGAGCGCTGCCCCTCAATCGGTTCCGTTGCTGGGATGTGGAGCGACACGGGCGTTCCTCCTAACGGTATAACCTCGGCTTTCGGACCGAGTACGTGAAGCGATTAGCTGCAGGAGGACCTTCGGCTATGGAGAATCGTACCCTTCGTGTTCTCATCATGCTTCCGAAGGGGAGGTGGACCGGCAGCGCTGCTGACCGGCCGCATCCATGCGGAATCTCTCGGCTATCATGGAGCACTCGGCAAGCGTCGAGCCCATGGAGTGCTCCCGGGCGGTAGTAGCCAGCCTGGCTCAGGGTCTCGAGGCTATGGCTGCGTGGCTGGGGCCCCAAGCTCGCCTGGTAGGCCTCGGCAACCTCGACGATACAACGCCCGGCGACTCCGACGGCGGTCCTGGACCGGCAGCCAGGCTCCTCGCGGGACCCGGGGTAGCCATTACGCTGGTTGCTCAGCCCGACTCGGAGCCGCCGACAAACGGCGAGCCCCGGTACAGGGTTGCCCTTACGCTCTCGGCCTCCGCATTCCAGGCGACGGTTCAGCATCTGCTTGATGATGCGCATGCCCCCCTTACGCAGGAGGAAGCCGCATCTCTTGGCGAGCTCGCCGCCCTGGGCCCGTTCAGCGACACTGACGTGACGCTGGCCGCGCGGCTGCTATCGGATAGCCACCGCGCCGCAGTAGAGGAGATGGAGGCAGCGCGGGAGAGGGAGCGCGCTCGTATCGAAGGGCAGGCCAAGCTGGCCCAGATCCAGCGGAATCGCGCTTACTTGGGGCTGGCGGAGGGCCTGGGGCACCATCACAACAACCGGCTCGCCGTCATCATGGCCCGTGCGGGCCTTCTGTCCCACATGCGCGATGACCCGATCGTCATCAGGTGCGCGCGGGAGATCGAGCAGGCGAGTCTACGTTGTACTGACTTCATTGAGCGTTTTTCGAGCTACGCGTCCCGGACGCTGTCCAGCCCTGTGGCCGCTCGGGGTGTGCTCGATGACGTAGTCAGGCAGGCCTTGGTGTCCGTTCAGCGTCTTATCGAAGCCTCCAACGGTACCGGAGCCATCACGGTGGCGACCAATCTGGAATGCTCAAGCACCGTCGTGGTTCCGCGCGATGATCTGCAGAGCGGTATCGAGGCGATCATCACCAACGCGATCGAGGCCATGCCCATGGGCGGAGCCCTGACGATCCGGACGCGCCAAGAGGATGCCTGGGCGTTCCTCGACATAGAGGACACAGGCATAGGGATGCCCCACTCGGTGGCGAGCAAGGTCTTCAACCCCTTCTTCACCACGAAGGGCCCCGAGCGCGCGGGTCTCTCGCTCGCCCATATCCACGCCTCCGTACTGCAGCATGGGGGCTCCATCGATGTCGAAACGGCGGAGGGTAGGGGAACCATCTTCCGTCTCCGGCTCCCGCGTTCGGAACGCCATCCTGAGGACCTAACCGGGTCGGAGAGGCGAGCCGGGGACGGGCCGATAGTGGTGGTTGAGGACGAGGATGACGTCCGACGTGCCCTCTGCGACCTGCTCCAGGTTATGGGCTTCGAGGTGGTTGGGGCACGTGACGGGGACGAGGCCGAAGAGGAAGCGCGCAGGCGAGAGCTGGGTCTTGTCCTCACCGATGGAGGGGTGCCGGGCCTGAGTGCCTTCGAACTCACGCGGAGGTTGCGAGCACTGGGCGTGGAGGCCCCGGTGGTCTTGTTGACCGGCTGGGTCCGAGATGTGGATCCCGCCGCCGCGCGCGAGGTGGGCATCGACCTGATCCTCGCCAAACCGATTAGCGCGGAGGATCTAGCTGGGTCACTGCGATCCTTCGGCGTTCGGGAGCGGTGACGCCGCGTGAGTCGTGCTCCACAGAAGGAGCCGACTCGGCGGTCCTCGAAGTCTGGAAGGCAAGCCAGGTTGGCCCATAGGCGGGCCCGGCGGGCACAGTTCCCGGAGGGGGGCGAGCACCATCGCCGTACGAAGGGTGCACCTGACTTTCCCTGAGGACCAGGTAACCGAACCCGTGATCTGGGCGATTGGTCACGAGTTCCAGGTGATCACGAACGTTCGACGCGCGAACATCTCCGATGGCGCTGGTTGGATGGCGCTGGACCTGGAGGGCGATGAGGCACAGATTGATCTGGCCATAGGCTACCTCCGGGCGCGACGGATCGAAGTGGAGCCCATCGAGGGCGAGGATGCGCCGCAGCGATGACCTTCGCCGAGTTCATGGAGGCTCAGACGAGGCGCGTCGACGCGTATCTGACCCGGGTCCTGCCCCCTCGGGATACGCCCCCGACACACCTGCATGAGGCGATCCACTACACGGTGTTCGCTGGCGGCAAGCGCGTGAGGCCCATCATGACTCTCATCGCTTGCGGTGCTCTCGGTGGGGACACAGAAGCCTGCTTGGCGGGCGCGGCAGCGATCGAGATGATCCATGTCTCCTCGCTGATCCACGACGACCTGCCTTGCATGGACGACTCAGACACGCGGCGGGGGCAGCCGTCCTGCCACCGGAAGTTCGGGGAGTCGACCGCGGTGCTCGCCGGCGACTGGCTGCTCGTGTATCCCTTCGAGATAGTCGCGCGGGCCGCTGAGGAGGGCGCGTTCACTCCCGACGTCGCTGCTCGGGTTTGCGCGACGATCGCCCGCGGTGTCTGCACCTCGGGGATTGTGGCCGGCCAGGTCCTCGATCTGGAGGCGGAATCCCGTGACGTCACGGCCGCGGAGTTGCGCCGGATCCATGAACTGAAGACTGCCGCCCTCATGGAGGCCTGCGCCCGCGTGGGCGCCGCGATCGCAGGGGCTCCGGCTCAACTATCGGACACCGCTGCTCGGAGCGCGCGCGCACTAGGGCTCTGCTTCCAGGTGGTCGATGACATACTGGATGTGGTGGGTGACGCGGCGGTCCTCGGCAAGCCTACTGGCGCGGACAGTGAGAACGCCAAGAGCACCTACGTGAGCCTCCACGGGCTGGACCTCGCCCGCGACATGGCGGCCCAGCTCGCGGCGGAGGCCCGCGACGCGCTCGATGCGCTGCCTGATAGCGAGTGGCTCCTGAGAGGGCGCCAGCTTATCGACTATGTTGTCGGCCGCTCGTCCTAGGTCGTCGGAGGTCTGCCGTGGTCCGTGTGCGCCCGATGAACCTGCGCCTTGACGGCGAGGCCGTGCTAGCGCTTCAGCAGGAGACGTACTGCGCGAACTTCCCCGGCTTCCAGTACGGCATTGAGTTCGAGCGGGAGTTCAGCCGCCAGATCCGTCATGCGGAGCGCCCCGACCGTGAGGAACTGTTCGTTGCCGAGATGAATGGCCAGGTGGTGGGTTTCCTCTGGATGGGGACCCTGTTGGCTGAGTTCAGCCCCGAGCCAGTTCAAGCCATTGTGAAGAACGTGTCGGTCGCCCCGGAGAGGCGGAGACAGGGCATCGGAAGGCTGCTCATACAGCACGGCGAGTCATGGGCCATGGCCCAAGGTGCGCGGAGGGTGCGGCTGCAGGTGACGGTTTCGAACTCCGCAGCCGTGGCTCTCTATCACGATCTGGGCTATTCGGTGGATCGGTATGAGATGACGAAGCCGTTGGGGTCGGTCAGCGAATCAGGAGGCTTGACACCGGACAGCTGAGTGCCTACCATTGCACCTTGCCAGTTGGCCACGCCGAGGTGGCGGAAATGGCAGACGCGCTAGGTTGAGGGCCTAGTGAGGGCTTACCTCGTGGGGGTTCAAGTCCCCCCCTCGGCACCATAGTAGGCCGACGGAAGCAGGGCGAATAGCTCAGCCGGCCAGAGCGCCTGCTTCACACGCAGGAGGTCGCTGGTTCAAGTCCAGCTTCGCCCACCAGCAGTTTTCGCTGAACTTAGAGGTATTCCAGGAGCGTTCGGCGAATTGACAATCGATAGAGGGCGGAAATAGCTCAGTTGGTAGAGCAACAGCTTCCCAAGCTGTGGGTCGCGGGTTCGAGTCCCGTTTTCCGCTCCAATGCAAGCGGAAGTAGCTCAGCTGGTAGAGCATCACCTTGCCAAGGTGAGGGTCGCCGGTTCGAATCCGGTCTTCCGCTCCAATGATCTTTCACACCCGGCCTTGTGCCGGGTGTTGCCTTAGTGGGGCGGCGTAGCCAAGTGGCTAAGGCGGCGGTCTGCAAAACCGCTATTCACCGGTTCGACTCCGGTCGCCGCCTCCAGAATACTAGCGGGCGGCCTCCACTGAGGTCGCCCGTTTGCCTATGTGCCCAGGTGGTGGAACGGCAGACACAGGGGACTTAAAATCCCCTGGCCCTCGGGCCGTGCGGGTTCGAATCCCGCCCTGGGCACCAGGGCGCCAGACCTCTAGTCGCTGACCCGACCGCCGCGAACCCGACTGCGTATCAGCCGCGCACCAGCCGCAATCGCCTGTCCCAGTCCGAGCATCTGCAGCGCGAAGACAGACAACACCACCGCGAAGGCGGAGCGCAGAGAGCCCGGTGGGACGGCGGCGGCAAGCATGGACCCCGCGATGGCGCCCGCGATGGCGCCGGGTGCGACGTGGAGAGCCACATTCCAATCGGGCTTGCGCTCCGGGTCATCCCCCTGCTGGGCCCGCAGGGTACCGGCTACAGATGCCGCGAGCACGATCACCAGAGAGGTCGCATGGGCGTTGTGCTGGTCCAACTGGAACCCCAGGGCCAGCATCGGCACCGCCAGGAAGCCACCACCGACCCCAAGCAGACCTGAAGCCATGCCCATCAGTACGCCACATGGGCCAGCCACCCAGAGCGGCCACGGCGCGGACTCCGACGGTGGCGACCCCGCGCCGAACCATCCCAGCATCCGTGACGCCACCAAGAGTAGAGCTAGCCCGAAGATCCGGCGCAGACTCTGGCCTCTCAGACGCCGTCCGAGGGGTATGCCGAGGAGACTAGAGCCCAGCACGGCCGCGGGGGCGAGGAGCCATACCATACTCCACCGCACTAGCTCCTGACCGTGGAGATGGGCCTGGAACTCGTATGTGAGGATACTGACGAGGGCGATCACCTGCATGGCGGCCAGAGAGGTCACCGTGGACTGGTGGATGGGCCGGCGGAGAAACAGCGTGAACAGCGGAACGAAGACGACGCCGCCGCCGAGGCCGAAGAAGCTACCAACGATGCCCGCCGCGAGGCCGATAAGCACGAGGCTTAGGGGCGATGAGACCCGAGATATCAAGGATGGCGAGGGGGGCGGCTCCATCTCACTGGATCATACTTTCGGGGCACTGGTCTGACAAGGCAGCGCGCGCGGCTGGGGCGTCACGGAGGAGGGTGGGCGGTGCCACTCGAAGCCAGTTACCGCCTACTGCGTCCTGGCCTCCATGGCGCGAGAGGGAACGGACTGGCTCGTCGGGCGTCCCATGAACGTGGCTTGGCCGAGGGTGCGCATCCCCGCCCAATGACAGGTGGTTAGCATAGTGAGGCTCTATGACCTGTTCGTTGCTGGCGGGATCTGTATGATCCCGCTAGCTGCGTGTTCTGTAGCCGTCGTAGCGATCATCATCTGGCGCTGCATCGCCAACGCAAGGGTGGCCATGGACGCCGACTCCTTCCTCCGCGAGGTGGAGGAGGAGATCCGGCTTCAAGGTTGGGAGGTCGCCCTGGCTGTCTGCCGACGCACGCCGAAGCCCATCGGCTCTGTGTTCGCGACCGCTATCATTCTCCGGGAGCGCGACTCAGCCGCCCTGGTCGAGAGTGTGCAGGACTCGGCTGTGAAGCACAGCCAGCCGCTCGAGTGGGGGCTCAACACCCTTGGGACGATCGCGACCATCGCCCCCTTCATTGGGCTACTCGGGACGGTCCTCGGCGTTCTAAGGGCGTTCTGGAACATCGGGCTCCAGGGCAAGACCGGCGCGGCTGTGGTGGCTTCCGGGGTTGCCGAGGCGTTGATCACCACGGTGGCAGGCTTGAGCATCGCCATTGTGGCCGTACTGGCCTACAACGCGCTGCTTGGCTGGTACAGTCGCTATGTCGAGAACCTGCAGCTTGCTGGCGCGGAGATGGCTCGATGCGTCAAATCCCTGCTCCTCCGTAGTCAGGGGGAGGCCAGGCGGGAGGCCGTTCTGTGAGGCACAGCAGGCGGAGCGGCCGCAGCCAGATCGTGTCAGCCATCAACATCACGTCGTTGACGGACGTGGCGCTGGTGCTTCTCATCATCTTCCTGATTACCGCCACGTTCCTCGGGACCGAGGAGGGCGTTGAAGTGAACCTGCCTGGCGCCGCCTCCGGGGCCCCGCGAGAGGACGTCGGAGCCATCATGGTCGTAGTCACGCAGGAGGGCAGGGTCGTGATGGACGGTGTCGAGATAGCCGTCCCGCAGTTGGTGCCGGCATTCGAGGAGCGAGCAGCCACCGGCGCCAACCGTGTCGTCATCCGCGGTGATCGGTCGAGCAGCTACGAGGCGGTGTTCATGGTGATGGATGCCGCGCGCGTGGCCGGTCTGCGCGATATTGCCCTGGCGACGCGTTCGGTTGATGTCGCCTCCGGCGGGCAGCCGTAGACGCGATGGCCATCCTGCGCAACCTCAATAGGGAGGTCGCAACGCCGGGGCCGCCCTTGTTCGTCGCGACGCCTAGGCTTCTGGCCACGATGAGGATCCTGCGCTATGCCTGAGCCGGCACCTCCTGGTGGCAATGAAGGCGCGGGCCGTGCGGCCCTACATGCCGGCTTGGATGCCCGGCCCGTGTGGGTGAGAGCCGCGCGTATCGCCCTGGTGGTTGTGCTGATGCCGGTGGCGTTAGGCCTCGCCGCGTGGCCGATGCTGGTTGCGGGGGGATACAGACCCTACTGGATGGAATCCGCGGCCATGGAGCCGGCCATCCCGCAGGGCAAGCTCCTGCTACTGATCTTCCACAAGGAGGTCGAACCGGAAGTGGGGCGGGCCTACGCGGTGCGCGTAGGCTCACGCGAGGGGGGCCTGCCACTCCTGAAGGTGCGTCGAATCGTGGCTCTGGAGGGGGACACGGTCTCGCTGGAGGGCGGCCACCTGCGCCGCAACGGTGAGTTGGTCGCCGAGGGGTACGCTGAGATCACGCCCGGGGGAGTCGATCCACTCCCTCACAGCGGCGGAGCAACGCCTGAGCGGATCTCCCTACACGACGGCTCCAAAGTGAGTGTGGATGTGGGTGAGGCGGGAGTGACGATCCCGAAGGGCTATGTCATGACGCTTCCGGACGATCGGTCCAGGATCCAGTCTACAATGGAGCCCTGGCTCATCAAGAAGGGCCATATCTATGCGGAGGTGTTCGGGCATTGACGTCTAGACTCGCCTCGTTCGGTTCGCGGTTGCCTCGGGAGAACGGAGGCAGCCGATGTGCTGCCCTCAGAGCTCTGGCGATAGGCGTCGCCATCCTCTCCCTGGCTGGAGTGGCGAACGCCGAGGTGCTCGAAGCGGAGTTGCGCCGTGACGTCCGTTACCTCGCTTCCGACGAGCTTGCCGGGCGGTTCACCGGCAGTGCGGGGCACTGGAAGGCCGCTCAGTACATCGCTGATCGCTTCCAGCGTCTAGGGCTGAGCGCCGTCGGCGGCGATGGGTACCTTCAGCACTTCGGCTTCCCACAGTCGGTCGCCATGGGGGACAGCACGTGTCTCACCTGGGGGGACGCGTCGTGGAGCCAGCCATCGGACGTGCTCCCCTTGGGCCACAGCGCTGCGGGGGGCGCCGAGGGCGAGATCGTCTTCGTGGGGTACGGCGCCGACACGCTGAACTCGGAGGAAGGGAGCCACGAGGCTGACCTCACGGGCAGGATCGCCTTGGTGCTGTCCGGTGCCCCTGACGAGCCCTCCGGCCGCGCGACCGGCGGCACAGGCAGAACGTCCAGAGCGAAGGTTGCCGAGGCAGCCAACCAGGGAGCGGCTGCGGTCATTCTAGTCAGGACCAACAAGGATGGGCCAGACGACGTGCCGCTGCCTTTCGACCCGACCGGCAGGGGAGGTTCGATCCCAGCTGTCGCTCTCAGCCGTTCGTCGGCGCTGGAGTGCCTCGGCGCTGAATGGAAGTCCGTATTCGCCGAGGACCCCGACGCCATAGCCCAGCGGCTGGGCAAGACCGTGGGCCACGGAACGATTCATGCTGACCTTCGCGAGATTCGCACCGAGACGGCCAACGTTGCCGGCTTACTGCGTGGCAGTGACCCCGACTTGATGTGGGAGTACGTGGTGGTCGGCGCACACTATGACCACATCGGCATCGCGCGCGACGGACGCGTGAACAACGGCGCGGACGACAATGCTTCGGGCGTCTCTGGTCTCCTTGCCCTCGCTCAGGAGTTCGCGGCTCGTCGGGATCGGCCCCGACGGTCCATCCTCTTCATCGCCTTCAGTGGTGAGGAGCTAGGTCTGCTTGGATCGCGCCACTACGTGGCCAACCCTCTGGTGCCGCTCATAGGGACGCGCGCGATGATCAACCTCGACATGGTCGGGCGGCTGAGGAACAATACCGTGATGGTCTTGGGTGCGGATAGCGGCTCAGGCATGGCAGACCTGGTGGAGCACGCCGCCCTTGAGCGTGGGATCGATGTGACCTTCGGCGGTAGGGCGCCAGCCGGCAGCGACCATGTTCCGTTCCTTGGTTCGAGTATCCCATCAGTCTTCATGTTCACCGGGACGCACCCGCAGTACCACACTCCTGATGACGATTGGCAGCTCCTGAACTACGTGGGCATGAGCCAGGTACTGAACATGACGGCGGACCTCCTGGAGGCCCTGGCCAATGCGGACTCAGTGCCAACCTGGGTGCCCCCGCCTCAGCGAGGCTTTCTAGGTGTGGTCCCGACGCAGTCCCGTGCGGTCGGATTCACCATTGCCAGCGTCGTAGCGGACAGCGCTGCAGCCAAGGCGGGGCTTATGGCGGGTGACGTTATCACGGAGTTCAATGGAGAGCCCGTCGAGAACGCCGCGGCTCTTATCCGCGCGCTGTCGCGCCTCTCCGCCGGCGCCGAGGTGAATCTGGTCGTGGAGCGCGGCGAGGAACGCTACCAGTGTACCGCGACCCTGGGCCCAGCGCCGTAGCCCGTATCATTCATGAGTGCTCGTTCATGGTTTGTTTGCTGGCTGTGTAGCGGTCACTTATCCGTTGCGTGGGTGGTGGTCCGTTCAGCGAGATGTGGCAGGCATGGAGGACTGGCTCGCCGTCGGCGGCTTGGTCCAGGTCTTGGGTTGTGCGAGCCGACGTCAGCCGATCACCGCTCCAAGAGCGCCAGCCAAGCAGATCCAGTCGCGCGCCCGAGGGTAGTTGCTGGCAGGCGAAAGCTTCACACTCCGAGCTGTCTCCGTAACACGAGCCCCGAGCTTGATGAGCCGCAGCCGTAGCGTCCCGGCCTGGGCTCGGCGAAGATCCTCGGCTCCCGCCCGCTCCCGAAGAAGCACCCGTTCTTCAACTCGTCGATCCGGCACTCGGCGTCGCCGCGCTCGACGTAGTAGTTGTAGAGAGCGTCGGTTGGGACACCAGGTCCGACCCCGACGGGCACGCCGCTTCGTGGCCGTCTTCAACCCTGGATTGCGACGGAGAATGGTGTGGTCGTTGCGGTCCTCATACCCAGCCACCAGGGCCATTCCCGCTGAGTCAACAGTTCCAGGGCGGAGTGCTGACACTTCGAGAACTGTCGGGGATCATCGATCACCGCCGCCAGCGATCGGAGCAGCCCCACCACCTCCTCGAGCTGAGCCACGAGCAACAGACCCGCGTCCAAGGTCACAGCCCCGCCATCGAAAGCCGCACGAATCTCTACCTCAGGGAGAAAGTCAAAGCGAACCTGCGGAGAATGAGCATGATGCATGGGAGTCGGCGCCTTCCCGTCCAAGAGTCTCTCGCAAAACCCTTGATACGAGGCGAACTACCCACTCCCATGCAATAACCTCTAGAGCGTTTCTCGGAAGTTTTCTCTAGTTATTGAGGAGGTACTTTTGGATAGCGCCTGAATGTGCATTTCATGCCTATGCCATTGATGCCCAATGCAGAGAACTGCACGCTTGCGGAACTGGATGTAGCGATCCGGTGCTCGAAGCGTCAGCAGGACGCTTTCCGTATGCAGGCGATCAAAGCGCTGCTACTCGGTGTGACCCGCTCCGTCGTCGCGGAGCTGTTCGCCGTTACCGAACGCGCGGTCTACGACTGGA